>Ga0126376_10000089_pt1 | contig 37951 bp, 8 predicted proteins | sample PanSoiMetPlot_15_FD_92760 | JGI IMG/M metagenome (GOLD analysis project Ga0126376, IMG submission 92760) | Tropical forest soil microbial communities from Panama - MetaG Plot_15 | ecosystem: Environmental > Terrestrial > Soil > Tropical forest > Bulk soil | place: Panama | collected 2016-02-17 | reverse complement strand
TGGAGATGACGGAACGTCTGAAGGCGCAGATCGTGCATTACGCGCTGCCCAACAATCTGCATGAGTAGACTGTGTGCGTACTGCATCACGAACGACAGCACGATAGCCATGAGGAAAAGGAACGCCGTAAATATGAGTCCGCGACCGGGAGAGCCGACAAGGCCTATTCGCTGCGCCCCCGTCAGAATGGCGTATTCATAACTCGCCAACTCCCGTGACGCGCTGGGCGCAATGAAGAGATCAACGGCTGCTTTGGTCAGCGGCGCGCTCGCCAACATCAGCGGCGTGTTGAGCACTGTCAGTACAACCGCCACCAGCAGATATTTTGTATACGGCCCGACGTAGCGAAGCAGACGCCTCAGCAGACGCGTCTCGCGCGCGTTCTCAGATCGCTGAACCATTCCGGAATTAGACATACTGGTTGCCGCTTGATTCAGACGAGCAATTCTTCCTCGAGCGCCTGCACCTTGTGTAGCTGCGCATAGTACCCGCCGAGGGTGAGTAGTCGTTCGTGAGTGCCCTGCTCGATAATACGCCGGTCCTGCATCACCACAATGAGGTCTGCGTCCTTAACGGCCGACGCGCGGTGCGAGGTCAACACCGTTGTGCAATTGCGCGACGCGCGACGCATATTACGCATGATGTTCCGCTCGGTATTTATATCGACGGACGAAAGCGCATCGTCCAGGAGCAGGACTCGCGGCTTGCGCACGAGGGCGCGAGCGATGGCGAGGCGTTGTCGCTGGCCCCCCGAGAGTGTTGCCCCGCGCTCGCCAATCATGGTCTGCCAGCCATGCTGGAACTTTTCGACCTCGCCCGCAATCTCGGCATCGGCAGCCGCTACCCTGATCTCGTCTTTGGTCGCACCCTCGTGGCCAAAAGCAATGTTGTCCTCAATGCTTCTGCTAAACAGAAACGACTCCTGCGGCACGTAACCTATATTGGACCGCAATTGTTCCACGGGCACTTTGCTCAAATCGCGACCGTCCAATAAGACCTCTCCTGAGTCCGGCTCGAGTAACCGCGGGATGAGATTCAGCAGTGTAGACTTGCCCGAGCCTACTGGCCCAAGGATCGCCGCCACGCCGCCTGCCGGAATACGCAGATTCACGTCTTTGATCGCAGGCTCCCTGGCGCCCGGATAGGTGAACGTCACCGAGCGGAACTCAATCTCGCCGACAACAGGTGCGCTTACCGCCGCGCCATCTCGTGCCGGCATCTCGGCCGACATCACCTCGTCAATTCGGCCCATCGATACGCGCGCTCGCTGAAACAGCGTAATCACCCCACCGAGCTCGATCATCGGATAGATCAGAAAGCCCATATAGAGCATGAACTGAACGTAGTGGCCGATTGACAGCGTGTTGTTTATTACGAGCGCGCCGCCTAAACACAGCACCCCGAGCGCGCCTACCTGAACGATTGTTTGTAGCGTCGGCGTGAACATGCTGGTGAGGCGCGCTAGCTTGATGTTTTGCTCAGCGCACTCCCGGCTGAGCGCTTCAACGTCCGCGATCTGTGACTGCTCCTGTCGGTAAGCCCTGGTGATAAGAACGCTCGACAGTGATTCCTGAATTCGGTTCGCCAGCCGGGCAATAGAGGACTGCACGCCTATCGCGCGATTGTGAATGCGCTTCGAGAAGCTCTGCGTGGCGAGAGCTATGACCGGCATCAGCGCCAGCGTCAACAGCGCCAATAACCAGTTGATGTAGAACATCAACGGAATGAGCAGAAGGAGAACAAACGCTGTGTTGACGGCATACATCACTCCGGCACTTGCCAGCATTCTGACGACTGTCAGATCGTTTGTCGCGCGGGCCATGAGATCGCCGGTACGAAACTTCTGATAGAACGCGGTTGGAAGTTTCTGCAGGTGCGCATAGTAGTCACTACGAAGCTGCGACTCGAAAGAGCGTGAAATGTGCATGAAGGCGCGCTGCTGGAGAAAGAAGAACAGTCCCTGCGCCAGGGCGATGAGAACGAGCAGCATGCCGTACCGCTCGAGCTTTGTTTGTGTGATCTCGCGCGTGAGATCATCGATCGCTTCGCCCAAAATGTAAGGCCCGCCGAGCTTCGCCAGATTGGTGACGAGGATGCACACAACGCCAAGCACAAGCGGTACGTAATAACGTGACAAGTAGCTCTGAAATCTCTGGGAGATGATCGTCATAGTCAGTAATTCACTACGAATGCGCTTCGAATGCGCGGCCCGCGGTGGAGATCGGAGTAGAGTTGGCTTCCTGCACTAACGCTTCGAGCGAGTTGCGTAGCTGGTCCAGCACACCCGCAGCCGCATCTTCATCTAAAGAGTCTCGCCGGTAGCTCAAGCGCAACGACAACTCGTCACCTGCAGTTGCAACCAGACAAATCGGGTAGTGCCACCAGTCAATAGAGACGTCCGCACTAATCCTCAGAGTGGCGTCTTCTTCATTCGACGAAAGGTCTAATGGATAATTCTGAAACCGCACAATGCTATTGAAGAGCGGCGTGTCAGCCGGCATCTCGCTCCAGCGCTGCACCTGCGCCAGGCTCGTATGCTCATACTGCCGCACGGCAGCCGCATCCCGCTGCAAGCCTTGCAGCCACTTATGAACAGGCATCTCCTCTCGCATTCGTACACGCACCGGCTGTGTGTTGATGAACAGCCCCACCATCTGCTCCACTCCTTCCAACTCGGCTGGCCGTCCTGACACCACTGCCCCGTAGACTACATCCTCCACTTCCGCCGAGCGTGTCAATAAAACTGCCCACGCTCCGCCCACTACCGTGTTCAGCGTCACCCGCGATCGGCGTGCCAAAGCTCGTACTGCCGCTGTCTGCTCAACCGTCAGCCGGACCTCAGCATCGCCGTAGCCAGTCGCCTTACGCTTGTCGAAACTTAGCGGTAACGGCGTCGACGATGTGAAGCCACTGAGATACTGGCGCCAGAACTGCTCCGCGCCTGCTTCATCACGCTGCGATAGCCAGGCCACATAATCCGAAAACGGACGCGCGGGCGCCAGCCGCAGCGATTGCCCTGACAGCTTCGCCTCGTAATGCGCAAAGACTTCCTTGAGCACCGGGCCAAAGCTCCACCCGTCGAGCAGCATGTGATGATTCAGCCACACCAGTTGATAAGAGTCGGGGGCAAGGTGGATGAGCGTAAGGCGCATGAGCGGTGCACATGCGAGATCGAAGCCGCGTGCACGGTCGTCTTTAACGAACGCGTCCAGCCGCGCACGTTGCTCGTCTTTTGGAATTCCCTGCCAGTCATGTACTTCGAGTCGCAGATTTGCAGACTTATGCACCACCTGCTCTCCGTTTTCCGTCGAGGTTCTGAAGATCGAATGCCTTCTCACTACTGACTGCCAGGCACTCTCAAATGCTGCGACGTCAAACTTACCTTCAACGCGAAAACTGAACTGTGGAGTGTAGAGACCTGTTCCAGGAGCGGCGAGACTTTGGGAGATCATCAACTCCTGCATCGGCGTGAGCGGATACCTGGCCTCTATGTCATCTTTCGCTCTTCTATCAACCTTTTCGGCAGTAGCGACCGCTGGCTGCCCGTGCGTGATGATCGCGTGTAGTTCTTCCAACTGTAGTTCCGCAAGACGCTCGACGCTCTCGCGATCATGAATTTGATCGCTGTACGTCCATAACAGCTGCAACTTTCCGCCTGTTACCAGACTGTTGATCGCCAGCAGGTGCGTACGCCGCTGACCGCTTGCCTGTGACCGTCCAACAGCTTCCGTAGCCCCGGCGAATGGTCCACCTTCCTCGACTACGTTGTCGAAGCGGCCCAGGTAATTCAGGGACACTTCTGCCTCCGGCCATCTCCTGACTTTCGTCAGTCCCTCGCCTCTGCACACATACTTCAGCAGTCCCCATCCTAAACCGCCGCCCGGCACTCCGCGCACCATCTCTTTCACACGCTGCAGTGTCGTGCCAACGTCCTCACTGTTATCTCCTATTTCTATTGCTACCGGATACAGGCTAGTGAACCAGCCGACTGTGCGCGTCAGATCCAGTCCCACACCTGTTCGTTCTACTTCGCGGCCGTGGCCCTCCATTTCTACCAGCAGCACTGCCGACTCGCTGTCATCGTCAGCATCAACATGCACACGCTCACTCAGCCAGCGTGGATAGGCACGCACCAATGATGCCAACAGCGCTTCGTCGACACGCGCTCGATACACGCGCGCTATGCTCGTGAGCAACTCGGAAGTTTGCTCGGGGGTCTGTGTGCGCTCGATCGTCTGCGCCGACGCGACGGTGTTCTCTTCCTCTTTATCAACGCTGATTCTCGACACGTTTGCCCATGGCAACGAACTCCAGTAGTCCAATTCCCGCTCGCTGCGTCCTGCAGTTCCCACCAGCGCCCGCGACCATTGCGCCCATGTCGTCGTCGGTTGGACCAGCCGCGGCTCGCGTCCCGCCGCAAATGCTTCAGTGACTTCCGCCAATTCTTCCAAAAGCACGCGCCACGACACACCATCGACCGCGAGGTGATGGATGGCAATGAAGAGTCGGCCCCAACGCCCGGCACCAGCGTTGAAATGTACCGCCCGAATCAATGGTCCCGCCGTCAAATCAAGAGACGCTTGCGCCCGCTCACACTCTGCTTTCACTTCGGCAGTCCATTCCTCGCCCTCACGTAGGTGCGAGAGATCTCGCCGCCAAAGCACAATTGACTCGCCCTCGTCTTGTGCCGCAACGCGCTGGATCCATTTCCCATCTTCATCATCTGCGAAGCGCAGGCGCAGGGTGTCATGGCGGTCAACGAGCAATTTCAAGCTCCGCTCGAGCACGTTAGCCGATATATCGGGGCGCGTACGTAAGAGCACGGCCTGGTTGAAGTGGTGCAGGTTGGGTTGCTCCTGCTCGAAGAACCACCGCTGGATCGGCGTTAACGGCACTTGGGTTTCGCTCTCTTCTTGCCTCGATTGTCCGGCTTGCCCTTCCCCCATAACCTCGCTGGCCGAAGTGTTTTCTGAACTGGCGATCGCTGCTGCCAACGCGCCGATCGTTTGATGGTCAAAGAGATGCCGCGGCGTTAGCTGAAGACCGCGTTTGACCGCGCGAGTTACTACTTGAATCGAGAGGATCGAGTCGCCGCCCAACTCGAAAAAGTTGTCCTCGACCCCAACCCACTCGCGGTTAAGACCCAACACTTCGGACCACACCTCGACCAGCGCACGTTCCTCGGCTGTTCGCGGTGCGACGAGATTGCCGAGCAGCGGCAATTGTGTCCAATCAGGGATCGGCAATGCGCCGCGATCCACTTTGCCGTTCGGTGTTAGCGGCAGTGCGTGTATCTCCACGAGTGCCGCAGGGACCATGTAAGGCGGCAAACACTCGGTGAGGTATGCGCGCAATTCGGCCACAGTCGCCGGTCCCGCATCACCAACGGGCACGTAATAACCGACCAGCCGCTTATCTCTGGGCACGTCTTCCCGGATTACTACCGCTGCTTCTTTCACATGACTATGCCGGCACAAAACAGACTCCACCTCTCCGGGCTCGATACGAAAGCCGCGGAGTTTGACCTGCTCATCGTTGCGTCCCGCAAACTCCATCGTGCCGTCCGCCAGCAGCCGCGCCAGATCGCCCGTTCGATAAAGGCGCTCGCCCTCCGCAAATGGGTGCGGAACAAATCGATCGGCGGTCAGGTCGGGTTGATGCAGATAGCCACGTGCGAGGCCGTCGCCGCCAACATAGATCTCTCCCGTCAATCCGGGAGGAACAGGACACAGATACTGATCGAGAACGTAGACTTCAGTGTTTGCGACCGGCCGTCCGATGGGCACTGTCCTGGCGCCAGTGGGCACGTCTGCGACCGGATGGCAGGTCGCGTAGGTCGTGCTTTCCGCTGGGCCGTAAGCGTGTATCAGCTGTTCGGGCATCCCACGCTCAAGTACTTCTTTCGCCGAACCGGGATCTGCCGCCTCGCCTCCGAAGAAGACGTACTTGAGCGGAGAGAAAGTTTCGGGGACCTCGCGCGCCACTTGGTTGAACAGGGCCGTGGTAATGAAGAGCGTGGTCAGCTCCTCGTCGCGAACGCGCCGCTGAAGTTCCCATGGCGAAAGCATCACCTCTCGGTCCAGGATCACAAGGTGCGCTCCGTTGAGAAGCGCGCTCCAGATCTCGAACGTCGCTGCGTCAAAAGATGTGTTAGCCCCTTGTCCGATAATGTCCTCGCTGGTGAACGTGGCGTAGTTGGTATTGATCACCAGCCGGTTGATACCACGATGGGTGATGCAAACGCCCTTCGGCTTCCCGGTTGAACCCGACGTGTAAATGACCTGGGCCACGCTCTCGCCGCGACCCTTAGCCGGCAGATTCTCTGCCGGACAACGGCTGATGGCCGCTGCGTCCTGCTCCTCGTCGATGCTCACCAATAGTGCGGAGGGAGGTAGCAAATCGCGCAACGATGACTGTGTAACTATGGCCCGCGGTTGCGCATCTTCGCACATCAAACGTATCCGCTCGGCTGGGTACGACTGATCGAGTGGCATGTAAGCGCCACCCGCTTTCAGCGCCGCAAGTATGGCCACGATCATTTCCGGCGAGCGGTCGAGGCACAAACCAACCAGTGATTCGGGACCGACGCCCAGGGCCTGAAGATGGTGCGCCAGCCGGTTGGCCCGTTCATTCAGTTCGGAGTAAGTCAGACCGATATATTCATCACTGACGGCAATAGCAGTAGGCCTTTGTGTCACCTGCTCCTCGACCAACTGGTGGACCAGTGCGTCGCGCGGGTAATCAGTAGTTGTCTCGTTCCATTCAACCAGCACCTGATGCTTTTCGGCTGGGGTCAGCAGAGAGAACTCGAAGAGTCGCCGGTGCGGAGCGGCAGCCACATCTTCGAGTAGCGTCTGCATGTGCTGAAGCATGCCGATAATCGTTTCGCGATCGAAATACGTTGAGTCGTAGCTTAGTTGCAATAACAGCTCCTCACCTGGCGCAACGGAGAAGCCAAGCGGATAGTTGACCTTCTCGATAGAGCCGAGTTCTGTTACTCGCAGAGTATCTCCATTGCTGCCGCCTTTGAACGAGGTATGGGCCGGATAGTTCTCGAAGGCCATGATCGTCTCGAAGAGCGGCGCGCCGCGCGGTGCTTCGCTCCACGCCTGGATCTGGACCAGCGGGCTGTACTCGAACGCTCTCATCGCAGCTTGCTCCGATTGGAGTTCTTTGAGCCATGGCAGCAATTGCGCTTCGCCTTCGACACTGACGCGTAGCGGTAACAGATTGATGAACGGCCCGACCATGTTTTCCACGGCGTTCAATTCCGGTGGCCGGCCCGACACGACCGTGCCGATCACCACCGCCGGCTCACCGGTGTAGCGACTGAGCAGGATGGCCCAGGCTCCCTGGACCACGGCATTGAGCGTTAACTGGTGCTGGCGCGCGAACTGTTTCAGGGCCGCCGTCGTCGCCGACGGTAAGTAATGCATTTCCGTGCAGGGCTTGCCGTTCGCGGGGGACGCGCCGGACTGGTGCTGATCGGTCAGCAGTAACTTCGTTGCGGTGATGTCCTTGAGCTTCCCTCGCCAGAATCGTTCTGCCGCGCTCATGTCCTGGCGCTGGAGCCACGCTATGTACTCGCCGAAGGGCGGGGCCGCCGGCAGCTCCGCCTGTCGGCGCTCGACGATTGCTCCATACAGATCAAAAACCTCCTTGATGATCACAAACCCGCTCCAGCCGTCCAGCAGTAGATGGTGGTGGCTCCAGAGAAACTTGAACTCGTCCTCGGCGAGTTTGATCAGCGTAACGCGCATCAGTGGCGCGCGCTGGAGATCAAACGCACGCGCGCGATCGTTCGCTAGCAAAGCGTCGAGTAATTCCTGCTGCTCATCGCTTGCGCGATCGCTCCAGTCCAACATCTGCCAAGGTAGCTTGACCTCACTGCGCACAACCTGAAGCGCTTCGTCCAGATCTTCCCAGACGAAAGATGTTCGCAGGATCGTGTGGCGTTCGATGACCCGCTCCCAGGCCCGCCGAAAGGCCTCGGCATCCAGCGAGCCGCGCATCCCGCACACCACTTGGACCAGGTATTCGCCTGACTGCGGCGCGTACAGGTTCTGGAAGATAAGCCCCTGCTGTAAGGGCGATACGGGATAGATGTCCTCAACGTTTTTCATATTGCGTAAACACTCCTAACCACAAAAGCACAGGAACTCTTTTGTGCCTTCGCGTCCTTTGGGGTTAAAGCCTTCCTTTGAAATCGTCTGACAAATCGTCCAGGAGTGATGAGAGTTTCTTGAGTTCCGCATGGTCCAATCGAGCGAGAGGGAAGTCGGAAGGAGTGAAGCCGCCCGCTTCTGGTGATTCACAGTGCTCAATGATGGCGCGCAGCTCCTCCAGATGCAGATCCACCAGGCGCTCGATGTTGGCCTGCTTGTGTAGGGCTTCGCCGTAGGTCCACAGCACGCGAAGACGACCGCCCGCGACGAGACCGTTAATGGTGAGTAGATGGGTTCGCCGCTGCCGGCCCATCTGCGTTGGACCAGCAAATTCTGTAGCTGGAGCGAACGGTCCACCCTCTCCGACTACGTTGTCGAAACGGCCCAGGTAGTTAACTGACACCTCAGCCTTTGGCCACGCTCGCACTTCTGCAAGACCGCCATCACCACACACGTATCTCAGCAACCCCCAACCCAAACCGGCGCCAGGCACTCCACGCACAGTTTCTTTCACACGCAACAGCGTTGCGCCTACGTCCTCTGCTTCGTCTCTTATCTCCAGTGCTATCGGATAGAGACTGGTGAACCACCCGATCGTGCGTGTCAGATCCAGGGCCACGCCTGTCCGTTCCACTTCACGGCCGTGGCCCTCCACATCGATCAGGATTACTGGCCCGCGCACTGTTCTCTGGTCACGCTCTCTCAGCCACCGCGGATAAGCACGCGCCAGCGCTGCCAGCAATGCCTCGTCCACACGCCCGCGATAGGCCTCCGCCAAACCAGTGAGTAACTGAGTAGTCTCCTCGGGATCCAATTCTCGATCGATGGACCGGGCACCAGAGACTACGTTCGGGCCATCACTATCCACCGGCAGCGGCATTACTCGCGCCCACGGAAATTCCCGCCAATACTTGAGCTCCCGTTTTGCCTGGTCCGCCACTCCGACCAACGCGAGCGCCCACCTTGCCCACGGAGTTGTCGCTGCCGGTAATGAAACTTGTCTGCCCGCTAAAAGCGTCTCAACCACTTCCACCAACTCCTCCAACAACACACGCCAGGACACGCCATCTACTGCCAGGTGATGAACAGCGATGAAGAGTCGCCCCCATCGTCCCGCGCCACCATTGAAGTAGACTGCGCGTACCACCGGTCCACGCTCGAGATCCAGAGACGCCTGGGCCAACGCACATTCACGTTCAACCGAAGCGGCGAACTCCTCGCCTTCGGGCAAGTGCGAGAGGTCTCGCCGCAATAGCAACGACGCATCCTTTCCGTCATCTGCTGGCGCGACCAGTTGAGACCAGTTGCCCGAATCATCGCGCGTGAAGCACAGACGCAAGGCATCGTGGCGCGAGACGAGCAACGTGAGCGCCTGGTCCAACACGCCGGCAGATACCTCGGGACGGGTGCGCAACAACACTGCCTGATTGAAATGGTGCGGTTCGGGATACTCCTGCTCGAAGAACCACCGCTGGATCGGCGTGAGTGGAGCCTTGCTCTCACCTTCAGCCTCGTCCGCGCCGGCGCTGACGGCGGCTTCGGCGCCGGCGGAAGCAGCCAGCCGTTCCACTGTCGGATGATCGAAGAGTTGGCGCGGTGTAAGTCTTAGACCACGCCGTCCCGCACGCGCCACTACTTGAATTGACAGAATCGAGTCGCCGCCCAACTCGAAGAAGTTGTCCTCAATACTCACCCGTCCCGCATCGACGCCCAGCACTTCCGACCAGATCTCGATGAGCAATCGCTCGGCCGGCGTCCGTGGCGCCACAACCTTCGCTGTCGACGGCTCCGCAGCCGTCTCGGGCGCCGGTAACGCCCGGCGGTTCACTTTTCCATTCGGAGTCAACGGCAATGCATCGAGTAGGACCAAAGACGCCGGCAACATGTATGCAGGCAGTTTCGATTTCAGATACTCGCGGAGCACATCCGGTGTGAGAAATGGTTCGTCAAAGGTCAGAACGGATTGTGCACTGTTGCGCGAATGCCCGTTCATCGGCTCGCGTGTGGCGTAAAGATAATAATTGGTGCGAGAGGTCTCTTCGAGTGACCAGTCCTGCTCCACCGCGACGGTAAAGCCGCGTTCGGTAAGAAGATTGATCACGTACTCCAGCCGGTTTTCGATGTTGTGCAATTCAAGAACGACTTGCCGAATCCTGGGCCAATCGCTCTCAGCAATTCCGGTGAGCACGTCAAGCTCTGCCTTTTCGACATTGATCTTGAGCAGGTCAATACGATCAACCTTGCTGGCGGCAACGATCTCTGAAAACGATCTCAGTGAAACATCGAAATTCTGGCTCTCGAACCTGTCGTCGAGAAGATCTTCGATCAACTCACCCATTTGCGGATCGATAGAACTCGCACGAGCCGAAGCTGCTGCTCCTGCCGCACGAGATTTCTTTCGCTCACGATTGCGGATAAACGATCTGACGACCTCCTTGTCTTCGTGTGCGTCGGGATACAGGCCCGAGAGTTGAGAAAACTTAGGATAGAAAGTGTAGTTGGCTGTCTGAGTCTGGTCTGAGAGGCCGCACTGGAAGAGAACGGCATCGACACCGTATAGATCAGTGTTCAACTTGAGCACATCGATGATCACCGGGTTCGGCTCGAAGGCAAAAACCTTCACGCCCTCGGCGGCCCGGTGAGCGAAGAGAGTAAATAGTCCGATGTTAGCTCCAACGTCGAATACACAAGCGCCGCTATTGATCGTGATACCGTGCCTCGAGTAAGCGTCGCGCTCGAACACCTCGCGGTAGAGGTGATCAGTTTCGTTTGGGTTGAGTTGGATTACGGCGAGATTATTTGGTAGTCGATAACGTTCGTGTCCCTGGAAAGTTTGCGAGCGGGCGGGTTGCGGAACGACATAGGCAACCAGGCGCTTGTCTCCGGGTGAGTCCTCGCGCATGACCACAGCGGCTTCACTCACGTCAGCGTGGTCCAGCAGCGCCCGCTCGATTTCCCCAAGCTCGATGCGAAAGCCACGCACCTTCACCTGGTTATCAGAACGGCCGATGTATTCCACGCGCCCATCGGAGAGATAACGCCCGATATCTCCGGTTGCGTATAGTCGCTCGCCCGGCCTCTGCGAGAACTGATTCGGCACGAAGCGCTCAGCGGTCAGTTCCGGCCGACCCAGGTAGCCGCGCGCCAGTCCGGCTCCGCCAACGTATAACTCTCCGGGAACGCCCACCGGCGTAGGCTCCATGCCACGATTCAAGATGTAGAGCTGCGTGTTGGTAACAGGACGTCCGATAGTCGGTCGCGGGCCTTCGACGACGGCGATTGTCGTATCGACAGTGCATTCGGTCGGTCCGTAAAGATTATAAAAATGACGCCCCGGTACGTCGGCCAGCATCTGCCAGGTTTGCTCGTCAATGGGCTCGCCTCCGATTAGCACGTATTTCGGAAGCAGTTCCGGCTCGTTCAGCATCCCCGCTGCGAGCAAGATCCGCAGTTGCGATGGCGTGCAGTCGAACACGTCTAACCGGTGGGAACGGATGAACGAGAGCATTTCCTCGCCGTCCAACCTGATTGCGTCAGGCACGATGTAGAGCGCGTGCCCGTGCAAGAGTTGAATGAGCTGTTTGACGGACGTGTCGAACGAGATCGGACCGTTGAGACTGGCGCGTAGCTGCGCCGTCTTATTACCGTCGTAAATTTCTCGCGCTAATGCCTCGGAGAGATTCACCACCGATCGATGCTCGACCATCACGCCCTTCGGCACGCCTGTCGATCCTGACGTGTAGATCACATACGCCAGGTCACTTGCACGGGATGATTCGGTTTCCTCATTTCCATCGCTGACGTCGGTCTCGCCAACCTTTACAACGTCTACTCCGCAGCCCATCGCTACCGCACCGGCAAGCTCCGCGGCGTCCCACGTCACGATCGCCCTCACGCTCGCGTCGTCAGCTATCAGCCGCAATCGCTCCACAGGGTAATCCGGATCCAGCGGCACGTATGCGACACCCGCCTTCCAGATACCCAATAGCGCGATGACCATTTCCAGCGCGCGACCACCGCACAATCCGACGCGTGCCTCCCGAGCGACTCCCAGCCGCCGCAGGCGGCGCGCCAGATAGTCGGCCTTCCCGTTCAACTCGGCGTAAGTCAGCGTCTGCCCGGCAGACCAGACTGCTAACGCATTGGGCGTACGCTCTGCCTGCTGTTCGAAGAGACGGTGCAGCGTGAGTGCGGGTGAAGCAACCGTTGAACTCGGCCGGTTGAAGCCCTCCACCAACTCGCGGCACTCCTTTGCACCGAGCATCGGAAGCTGGCCCACTTTCTGTTCGGTATCCTGGGCCATGCCAATGAGAATATGATGGAGATGGCCCAGCATGCGCTCGATTGTCCCGTCATCGAACCTCTCGTAGTCGTAATTGATTTTGATGGAAAGCTCTGGCGTCATCCTCGCGACGACGTTGAGGGGATAGGTTGTTTGCTCGACTGCCTGAACCACATCAAGCTCCAGCGTGCCCGGCGCACTACCGGACGACGAAGCACTGATCGGGTAGTTCTCGAAAGCATAGAGACTCTCGAACAGCGGCGCGTCGGCAGGAACCTCGCTCCAACGTTGCACCTGGACCAGAGGGCTGTACTCGTACAGGCGCGACTCAACCTGATCGCGCTGAATCTCCCGCAGCCAATCGGCAACCCGCTTCTTACTCTGCACCTTGACGCGCACCGGAAGCGTGTTGATGAACATGCCGACCATCTTCTCGACGCCTTCGAGCTCTGCCGATCGTCCCGACACGACCGCTCCGTAGACCACGTCTTCCTGTCCTGAATAGCGTGATAACACGACAGCCCAGGCACCCTGGACCAACGTGTTGGGCGTCACGCGCGCCCGCCGTGCGAACGCACGCAATGTTTCTGTCTGTGCGACTGCCAGCGTTAGTCGTTGTTCGTTGTACTTCGGCCGCCGGTCTTCGGGCGCGGGCGCATGGCCTACGGTTAGTGGGGTCGGGCGCGTGAACCCTTTGAGTCGCGCTCTCCAGAAGCGCTCAGCTTCCTGTTTGTCCTGTCGCTGAAGCCAGGCGATGTAGTCGCGGAAGGGCCGTGTGGGTTTCAGTTGCAGATCGGCACCGTTCTGAAAGGCGTTGTAGAAAGCGAAGGCTTCGTTAAGAATGAGCACTACGCTCCATCCGTCCAGCACCAGGTGATGTAAGCCAACCACAAACTCGTACACGTCATCGCGCGTGCGGATCAGGGTGAGCCGCATGAGTGGCCCACGCGCAAGGTTGAAGCCCTGCGCGCGGTCCTCCTCAAGCAGACGCTGCAACCTCGCCGCGTGTTCGTCGACCGAAAGTCCGCGCCAATCATGGTCCTGCCACGGCAATGGAATCTCTTTGCGTACTACCTGAAGCATCTTGTCCTGACGCTCCCAGGTGAAGATCGTGCGGAGCACCGGATGCCGCTCGATGACGCGCTTCCATGCTCGCTTGAATGAGGCGATATCGAGAGACCCGCGCAGCCTGTAGCTGAACTGAACCGAATATGCGGCTGACTGCGGTGCGTAGACACTGTGAAAGAGTAGTCCCTCCTGCATGGGTGAGAGGGGATAAATGGCCTCGATGTTCCTTTGTTTCTCGCTCACTTAATTCTCCTCAACCGTCTCACTCAATTCCGCCATCAGCTCGTCGAGCTCTTCCTGGCTGAGTCCAGTCTCAAGCAAGTCTGCCGGAGTGAAGCCTTTCGCCTCGGTCATCCGGCAGTAATTGACGACGGCGCGTAATTCCTCCAGGTGCAGATGGGCCAACCGCTCAACACTTTCCTTATCGTGCAGGTTCTCGCTGTAGGTCCATGCCACACGCAGACGCCCGTTCTCGATCATCCCGGCGATGCTGAACACGTGCGAGCGCTTACCGCTCGGCGCCTGCGATGGCCCGGTTGACTCCGCTGTTCCCGTGAAGAGACTTCCTTCACGAAGCACGTTGTCGAAGCGGCCAAGGTAATTCACCGAGACTTCGGCACGTGGCCACTCGCGCACCTCTTCGAACCCGCTTCCATTCGAAATGTATCTGAGCAGTCCCCAGCCGACGCCGCCTCCAGGCACGCCGCGTACACCTTCTCTCGCGCGCGCCAGCGCACGCTCGACTTCATCCTCTGCGACGCACTCGAGTGCCACCGGATACAGGCTCGTAAACCAACCGACTGTGCGCGTCACGTCGAGCCCGCCACCCCACTCTTCAGACTCACGCCCGTGCCCCTCGACGTCTACAAGCAACACCGGCGACTCTCTGCGTGAACCTGCGTCCCCAAACGACTCAATTGCATGTTCCCTGGCCCATCTCGGCATCGCCGTGGAGAGTGCCGCCAGCAGCGCCTCATCAACTCGCACGTGCGCACCAGATGCACTCATAGTCAGCGCAGCAGTCTCTTCTTCCCCGAGCCAACGTTCGACGGTGCGCGCTGAGGCGACTGTATTCTCGGCGGCGCTGTCCACGTGCAGTGGGCGCACCCTTGTCCAGGGCAATGAGCGCCAGTACGCGATTTCTCTGGCGGCCTCGTCAGAATGGCGCACTAGCTCGCTGGCCCAACGAACCCATGGCGCGGTCTTCTCCGGCAGGCGCGGCTCACGTCCTTGCTGAAGACTTATGAGCGCGTCGTTGAGATCTTCGAGCAATACTCGCCACGACACACCATCAACCGCCAAATGGTGAATGACCAATAGGAGCCGTCCCCAACGGCCGCTCCCCGTCACAAAATGAACGGCTCGCACTATTGGCCCATGCTCCAGATCGAGTGAAGCTTGCGCGCGCGCGCACTCTGCCTCGACTGCGGCGGCGAACCTCTCCCCGGCCGCGACTTGAGAAAGATCGCGATGCCACAAGAGTCCCGTGTCGTCCCAATCGCCTTCACTCTTAGCCATCCACTTCCCACCTTCGTCACGCTTGAAGCGCAATCGCAGTGCATCGTGTCGCGCCAGCACCAGCCGCAGCGCCTGCTCCAACACGCCGGCAGATAATTCCGGATGAGTGCGCAATAAGACGGCCTGGTTGAAGTGATGCACGTCAGTCAGCTCTTGCTCGAAGAGCCAACGCTGGATGGGAGTGAGCGGCACGTCGTCAACAGCTTCATCCGCAACGGGTGAAGTATCAGTTGTGCTGTCGTCACTGGCCGGTGAGGCATTCGTCGACGCAGCGACCACCGCCAGTTCCGCAATCGTCTCGTAATCGAAAAGTTGCTTCGGCGTCAGGCGCAAACCGCGACGTCCCGCTCGCGCCACAACCTGAATCGACAAGATCGAATCACCACCCAACTCAAAAAAGTTGTCCTCGATGCCGATCTGCCCGACATCCAGTCCCAACACCTCCGACCATACTTCGACAAGCAACTGCTCGACAGGAGTGCGAGGCGAGACAACTTTGGTTGACGATGGACCAGTCGCTTCGAGTTTACGCAATGCACGCCGGTCGACTTTGCCGTTGGGTGTCAGTGGTAACGAGTCGAGCAGAACGAAAGCCGCAGGCACCATGTAGCCGGGCAATTTTTCTTTGACGTAATTTCGTATCTCATCCGTTGAGACGGTTACTCGCTCAGGCCGTCTGAGCAAGCCGTTACGCTGCACCGACCTCTGGTCGCCATTCCGGCTGCCAATATCGGATCCTCGTGAGGCGTAAACACTGTAGAGGTTCGTACCTTTAAATAGGTCGCTCTGTTCGGTGAAGACTTCAAAGCCGTGTCCTTTTAAAAGACGCGTGATTGTGTCCAGCCGTCCGTTGACATCGTGAACTTCCACCACGATTTGAGAGATTTTTGGCCAGTCTTCTTCGGCGACGCCGCCCAGCACGTCGAGCTCAGCTTTCTCAACATCGATCTTCAGCAGGTCGATGCGCTTGACGTCGTTCTCCCTGATGACATCGGAGAGCGTCTTCAGCCGGCAGCTGTAGTTCTGGCCCTCGAAAGTTCCCTCAAGCCAGTCGTCAGCGAACTGCGCAAACCGCTCGTCGTGATTACACATGAAGACACGACTGAGCTCCGCTTCCTCTGACGCATCGGCGTACATGCCGGACATGCCTGAGATCTTCGGATAAAAGGTGAAGGTGGCGGTGCCTGTGCGACTGGCTAAGCCGACATCGAAAAGTTTCACGTCAAGGTCGTACAAAGAGACGTTCGCACGCAGCGTATCGAAAGTCGGCGGAAGAGGCTCGAACGCGTAGACGCGAGCGTTCTTGTAATGGTCGTGTACGAACAGTGTGAAGAGGCCGATGTTTGCGCCAACGTCGAAGACGCACGCATCGTCGCCGAGCTGGATCCCGTGCTGTACATACGACCGTTTGACAAAGATCTCTTTGTAGATAGTGTCGGTTTCGCCTTTGTTGAGGAAGGCGATCTGCAACTGGTTGGGCAAGAGATAGAGTTCCTGAGCGGCTTCTGTTTTTGACTGCTCGCGTTGCTGCGCCGGGACAACGTAGGCCACCAGCCTCTTCTCATCCTGGCGATCCTCTCTGGCGACGACCGCAGCATCCTGAATTGACGGATGCTTTCTCAGCACCGCTTCGATCTCGCCAACCTCTATGCGGTAACCGTGTACCTTTACCTGGTGATCGATGCGCCCGGCAAACTCGATCTGACCGTCCAGCCTGTAGCGTGCGAGATCTCCGGTTCGGTAGAGTGGCTCGCCAGCCTCGTCGCTAAACGGGTTAGGGACGAACTGCTCGGCGGTCAAATGAGGCCGGTTGAGATACCCGCGCGCTAGCGACACGCCACCGACGTACAATTCGCCGTTGACGCCCACGGGAACCGGTCTCATCTGCCGGTCGAGCAGGTAAGTGCGCGTGTTCGCAATCGGCCGGCCGATAGGAGGAGTGGCGGAGCCGTCAGTACATCTGGCAACGGTCGCCCAGATCGTCGTCTCAGTTGGACCATACGCATTGAAGAACTGGCGCCCCGGCGCCCACCGCGCCACTACCTCAGGTGGGCAAGCCTCACCGGCAACGATGATCGTTTTCAACTCCGGCAGTTCCTCCGGCTGCATTGCGGCAAGAATGGAAGGCGGGATTGTGAGGTTTGTAATCTTCCGCTCGCGCAGGATTTCGACGAGCGGCGTGCCGGGTGCGAGACTTTCCTGCGTTCCAAGGTGGAGGTCCGATCCGGTGAGCAGGGCCATCACGATTTCAAAGACAGAGGCGTCGAAACTGAGTGATGCGAATTGCAGCACACGATCGTTGGGCGTCAGCCCAAAGGTATCGGCCTGTGCTGCTATCAGGTTGCACATACCTTTGTGCTGTAGCATCACACCCTTGGGCGTACCCGTTGAACCGGAGGTATAGATAATGTACGCGAGGTTCTGTGAGGTCGTCAGGCTCTGAGGATTCTCAACACTTTCCGACGCGGCGATTTCTTCCCAGTCCGAGTCGATGTAGACGGTTTGCACCCAGAAGGATGGCAATTGATCCGCAAATTCTTCCTCAATGACTAAGACCTGTACTTGTGAGTCTTCCAGAATATAAGCGAGGCGCTCGAACGGGTATGACGGATCCAGAGGCACGTATGCCCCACCCGCTTTCAAAATACCCAGCAGCGCGACGATCATCTCGGGTGAGCGACTAACGCAGAGTCCAACCCGCACCTCTGGTCCAACACCCATTCGCCGCAAGCGGTGTGCAAGCTGATTGGCCTGTTGGTTCAACTCGGAATAGGTCAGGCTCCGGTCCTCAAAACTGACGGCCGTTGCGTTGGGCCTGAGCGCTACTTGCCGCTCGAAGAGTTCGTGAGCGCAACGACCATTATCGTAAGGCCGCGCCGTATCATTCCACTCGACGAGCAACTGCCGCCGCTCCTTATCGTCAAGCAGTTCCAACTGGCCGACCGGAAGCTGTGAATTCTCAGCCATGCCAACGAGCACGCGGCGCAGGTGGCTGAGTATCCGCTCGATAGTCTCGTGAGAGAAGAGAGCGCGGTCGTAACTGATTTGCAAGTGCATCTGCCGGGCAGGCATGGCGATGATCGCAAGCGGATAATTAGCCTGCTCGAGATTACGGGCCATGCTGACCTCCGGGCCGCGACTCTGCTGCTGTAATGATTCATCTACGGGATAGTTTTCGAAACCGTAAATGGTTTGGAAGAGCGGCGTGGCCGCCGGCATCTCGCTCCAGCGCTGCACCTGCGCCAGGCTCGTCAACTCGTACTGCCGCACTTCCGCCGCCTCTCGCTGCAAACCTTGCAGCCACTCCTCGACCGGCGCCTCCTCTCGCACTCGCACACGGACCGGCATTGTGTTGATGAACAGCCCGACCATCCCCTCCACGCCTTCCAACTCGGCGGGCCGTCCTGATACCACCGCCCCGTAGATTACGTCTTGCACTCCCGCCGAGCGCGCCAACAAGACTGCCCACGCTCCTCCCATTACTGTGTTCAGCGTCACTCGTGAGCGGCGTGCCAATGCGCGCACTGCCGCTGTCTGCTGAACCGTCAAGCTGCACTCGGCATCACCGTAGCCAGTCGCTTCACTCTTATCGAAACTCGCGGGCAATGGTGTCGCAGATGTGAAGCCGCTGAGGTACCGGCGCCAGAACCGTTCCGCGCCTGCTTCATCACGCTGCGATAGCCACGCTACATAATCGGAGAACGGGCGCGCGGGCGGCAGCCGCAGCGGTTGGCCTGAAAGCTTCGCTTCGTAATGCGCGAACAGTTCCTTGAGCACAACGGCGATGCTCCAACCGTCGAGCAGAAGGTGATGATGAGTCCAGATAAACTGGTATGAACTCTCGCCTATGCGAATGAGCGTCAACCGCATGAGCGGCGCCTGTTCGAGATCAAAACCGCGCGCCCGGTCCTCTTCTAAGAACCGCTCCAGCTGAAACTGCTGCTCATCGGAAGACAAAGGTCGCCAGTCTTTCTCCTCGAGTGGCAGAGCGGTCCGGCGTTCGACAACCTGAAGCGGTTTGTGCAGTTCTTTCCAGAAGAACGCGGTGCGGAAAACCGAATGCCGTTCGATTACGAACTGCCAGGAACTCTTAAAGGCCTCGGCATTCAGATTGGGAAAGGCACAGTTGAACTGTGAGAGATAAACTCCCGACTCCGGCGAGTACAGACAGTGAAAGATCAACCCCTGTTGCATGGGTGAAAGTTCATAAATTCTTTCGATGTTTTTCGCTTTCATTAACTTCTTCTCCCACCTATGCTCGAAAGGAACGCATCGAGTTCTTCCTGATTCAATTTTGCCTCCGGGAAGTCAGACGGAGTGAAGCCGCCGGCTTCCGGCGACTGGCAGTGCTCGATAATGGCGTGAAGTTCCACCGCGTGCAGATCCACCAGGTGCTCGACACTCTCGCGTCTATGCATGTTTTCGCTATAGGCCCACGAGACGTGCAGTTGTTCGTTCATCACCATGCTATTGATCTCCAAAAGGTATTGCCGCATTCCCCTTTCACTCTGTAGTGGTCCAACCGGCTCGCTGGCTGCGGCAAATGGTCCAGCTTCCGTAACCACATTATCGAAACGACCGAGATAGTTGACGCACACCACCGCTCGCGGCCATCGCCGCACCTCCTCAAGGCCGTCGCCATCGCAAACGTATCGCAGCAGTCCCCAACCAACTCCACCGTTCGGCACTGCACGCATTGCCTCCTTCGTTCGCAACAGCGCACCTTCCACGTTCTCTTCCGGATCGCCAATCTCAAACGCAACCGGGTAGAGACTTGTAAACCAGCCGACGGTACGCGTCGGGTCGCTTACCATGCCCATGTAGCCGAGCTCGCGACCGTGTCCCTCCACGTTAACGAGCAAAACTCCGCCATCGTCTTCAGTTCCGCGTTCATTCAGCCAGCGAGAGTAAGCACGGACGAGTGCTGACAGCAGTGCATCGTCAACTCGAGCCCGGTACGCTGTTGCCAACCCGTTCAACAACTCTGCCGTATCGGACTGAGTAAGCTTATGCTCCACTGTGCGCACCGACAGGATCGTGTTGACGCCCTCTGCATCCACTTCCGGCTTTTGCACACGTGACCACGGAAGGCTTCGCCAGTGGCCGAGTTCCCGCTTCACCTTCTCGGCAGTACCCACCAACTCGCGCGACCAGCTCAGCCATGTTGCCGTCTTCTCCGCTAGCACCGGCTCTCTTCCAGCGGCCAATGCCTCAACTGCTTCTGACAGCTCTTCCAGCAACACTCGCCACGACACTCCGTCTACTGCGAGGTGATGTATGGCAATGAAGAATCGACCCCAACGTTTTTCGCCTGCACAGAAGTGGACAGCTCGGAGTATGGGGCCGTGTTCAAGGTTTAGTGATGCCTGAGCGAGCGCACACTCGAGCTCGACCTTGCTCACAAACTTATCTTCTTCAGTCACACCGGTCAGATCTCTGCGCCACAGCAGCCCGCCATCACCAATTGCGCGCTCATTCACCTGGTCCATACCAGCGATGTGCTGTTGCCACTTTCCTGACTCGTCACGGTGGAAGCGCAGACGCAATGCATCGTGACGTGCGACGAGCAGTGCGAGCGCACGTTCAAGCACGTCAGTCGATAGCCCGGGGTGCGTGCGTAGGAGCACGGCTTGATTGAAGTGATGCGGATCGGGCTGCTGTTCGAAGAACCGACGTTGAATTGGCGTCAGCGGTGCTTCGCCGTCTTGCCCGATTTCGGCTTCGTTGACGGCCAATGGTGAAGCGCTCGCAGGGCGCGAGTCCACGGCCGCAGCCGCCAGCCTGGCGATGGTCTGATGTTCGAACATCTGGCGCGGAGTGATCCGCAGGCCTCGCCGGCCAGCACGCGCAACGACTTGAATTGAGAGGATCGAGTCGCCGCCCAGCTCGAAGAAGTTATCTTCAATGCCCACAACCTCAGTCTTAAGACCTAAGACCTCGGCCCACACTTCCGCGAGTAATCGTTCCTCCGGCGTGCGTGGCCCCATCGAAGTACCGCTGCTATTAACACGCTCGGGTTCCGGAAGTGTGCGGCGGTCGACCTTTCCGTTAGGAGTCCTTGGCAGAGACTTGAGCACGACCAGGGAGTTCGGCGCCATGTAGGATGGCAGCTTCGTCTGGAGATACTCGCGAAGCTCCTCGACGGTGGGAACGCGTTGCGTTCCCGACGTAACATATCCGACCAGCCGAACTTCACCGGGTATATCTTCTCTAACAACAACGACCGCCTCGCCGACCTCCTGATGTTGCTCGAGCAGCTTCTCGATCTCGCCGAGCTCGATGCGATAGCCGCGCACTTTCACCTGATGGTCCACCCTGCCGGTGAAATCGATCTTGCCGTCAGAAAGGAAACGCGCCTGGTCGCCCGTCTTGTAGAGGCGCCTTCCAGGGTCATTACCGAACGGGTCCGGAATAAAGCTCTCAGCCGTCAAGTCGGGCCGTGACTGATACCCTCGCGCCACGCCGCTCCCACCTACGTAGATTTCACCGACGACACCAATTGGGACCGGTTCCAGGTATTCGTTGAGGATGTAAACTCGAGTGTTCGAGATCGGACAGCCAATCGTCACTGCCTCGCCGGACTCGATAACAGTGGCGGTTGCATTCGCCGTCACCTCGGTGGGGCCGTAGATATTCCAAAGTTGTACCCGCGGCAGAAGGGCGAACGTCTGCTCGACAAGCGACTGGCTCAAGCGTTCGCCACCGAATGCGAGAAGAACGAGCCTCTCCCTCAGCCCATTCATTTGCCCGGGATCGAGCGAGTCAAGAATGCTGCTCCAGAGCGATGGCACGCAGTTGAAACCAAACTGCGGTCTCGCGCACAACGCACGCACCAATTCGTCCGGATTCACAACAACTTCGTCAGGCAGGAGCCAAACCTCGCCGCCTGTCAGAAGCGGCGGCAGCAATTGCTTCAAACACATGTCGAAGCTTAAGCTGGTGACGACCGGCAGGCTCCGCACCGCACCGCTCAGCAGCACCTCGTTCACCCAGCCTAAATAGCTCACGAGCGAACGGTGCTCGACGCAAACTCCCTTCGGCACGCCAGTCGATCCTGACGTGTAAATCACATAAGCCAGGTCATTCGCGTGAGCCTCGGTATTGATATATCTTTTCTTAGCACCTTGATTGACCGCGTCACGTGACCAATCCATCAAGATCACATCCGCCCCGCTGTCCTTGACCGCAGCGTGCGCCAACGCCTCCGTCTTGCCCCACGTCACCACAGCACGCAGTCCGGCATCACTCACCACCGCGCGCAAACGATCCGGTGGGTACTCCGGATCCAACGGCACATAGGCGCCGCCGGCCTTCCAGATACTCAATATTCCCACGAGCATCTCTACCGAACGCCTGACGCAGAGACCAACCAGCACACCTGGCGCTACACCGGAGTCACGCAACTGCTCGGCTACCCGCTCCGCGCGGTGGTCCAACTCAGCGTAAGTCAGCCGCGCCTTCCCGCACGAGACGGCTGAAGCATCGGGTGTGCGTGCTGCTTGTTCCTCGAAAAGACGGTGCATCGGCAGTTCGCGCGACGTAACCGTCGGAATCCGATTGAAATCTTCCAGCATCTGCCTTCGTTCTTCGTCGCCGAGAATTCTTAACTTAGCGATCGAACAATCAGCGTCGTCGACAACGCTGCGGAGCACTGTATGAAACTCGTTCGAGAGACGTTCGATTGCGGCCCGGTCAAACAAAGCCGTGTCGTACAGGAATTCTGTTATCAGGGTGTTGTCAGTGCGGGCACAGGAGAGTCTGATCTTGAAACGATCGACGCAGGCATACCAATTTGCGATCGAGAACGTCAAACCAATCTCAGGCGGCTGGTACTTATTGTAGACGTTGTAGTCGTAGCAGACTGGAATGTACGGCGTGGTTGCTGGCTTCTCACGTTCGGTGAGGACGTGCTCCCAACTGAAATACTCCTGCAGCTCGGAAAGCGTTTCGAGGGAATCAGCGACTCGCGCAAGACACTCGCTGAAGCGTTCGTTACCTTCCCACTTTGTGAGCAGCGGCAGGTATTTCGTTAGCGGTCCCAGGGCGCCTTCGAGGCCTTCGTAGTTCCGGCCGTCGAGCGCCACGCCCACGGTCAATCGTGATTGGCGCGTCAGGCGGTACAGCAACACTTGCCAGCATGTCAGGAGCAGAACCGATGGAGAGATCCTGTACGTCGCAGATAGTTCGTCGAGCGCGGCCACGAGGTAATGTTCAATCCGGACACTGACACTCTCAGGCCGAAAAGGTGAATCGGTAGGAGCCTCCAACTCGAGGGGCATTCTCAGTGATAGTGACGGCAGGTCTAACTGCCGGCGCCACAACTCCCGCTCGCGACGCGCAGCTTCTTCCTCGAGCATTCCGTTCTGCCACTCGGAAAGATCTGCATATTGCACAGCGCCGCCGGTTGGATCCTCGTGCTTCATTCGGGCGCTGTATCGCTTGCCGATTTCATGAACCAGATTCACGAGCATCGCCGCGTCAGCTTGCAGTGGTGAGAAGGTGACGAGCAGGGTGGAGCGCATCGACGCCTGGTCCACCAATATGAAACGCGGGCCTGACGTGTCGCTGATTTGCTGACGCTCATCGCGCAGAAGGGTAGACAACCGTTCCTCCTGCTCAGATATTTCGAGACCGCTGAAGTCGTGATCGTGAAGTTCGACATTCCTGTTTGCGGCAACGCCCTGCAGCGGAGTTTGAGAGCCATCGGCGATGAAGATCGTCCGCAGGACTTCCCGAGACGCAACCACATCCTGAAGCGCCAGGTGCAGTACCTCGCGATCAAGCGGCCCCTCGATCGCAATTGCTGCCTGAACGACGTAAGCAGAGGACCAGGGTTGCTGTAACGACCAGAGACGTCGCTGCTGTGGGGAGAGAGGATAAGTCCCGATCAGATCGTGCTCAACTTGCATGAAAACGTGCCCCTATTAGTTATGGATCTCGACGTCGGCCCAGTTCCACGGTTGGGCCATTGCGGTAAACACCTTCCGTGAGCCTTCGAATGGATCGCGTGCGTGCGCCGTGAGCATGTTGTCGAGCAGAAGAATGTCGCCCTCCTGCCAGGCGAACCTCGTCAGCTCTTCAAGATAGGCAGCGCGCAATTCATCGAGCACCGATGGCTCAATCGGCGAGCCGTCTCCGTAGTAGGTATTGTTCGGTGCCTCGTCCTCACCGAGAACTTCGAGCAAAGCCTCTCTCAGCCCGGGCTCTAACGTGGAGATGTGAAAAAACGTGGCGTGGTTGAACCATACCCACTCGCCTGTCTTCGGATGTAGTGCTACGGCCGGTCGGACCTGCTTCGTCCGTAACAAATCAGCACCTCGCCACTCGAACTCGATATGCGAAGAGCGGCAGTATTGCTCCACTTCGCGACGGTCTTTGGTTTGAAATCCGTCTTGCCACGAGAGCCCCAGCCCGGTGCCGTAGTTGCGGACGTACATGTACTTCTTTTGCATGAAGCGTTGCCGGATGCTCGGGTCGAGGCGAAGAAATACTCGGCGCGTGTCGGCAATGGGAGTCGCGCCGCCGCGGGTGGCCGGTTGCTCGCAGAAGAAACTGATCCAACGCGGGAACGTCTCGTTGTACGACTGCTCGTTGTGCGGAAAGATGCTCAGGCGCGCAGGATGATCTGTTGACGTGTAGACGCGGCCACTTACGGAGGTACGCGGTGATGAACGTTCGCGGTATTCGATCAGCTCGCCGCACACGGTCTCGATGAAGTTCTCGAACGTGCTCGCCTCTTTAACTGCAAAGCCACGAAAGAGCATGGCGCCATGCTGCGCGAGGCCCGAATTGATGAAATCCCGGTTTTCGCGCGCCCAGTCAATAAGATCGGTCTCAGCGACGCATGTGACTGTGAGAGCTAGTTTGTAGTCGTCTTCCGGTGGGCAAATTTTGACCCGGTCCGGCACCGGATAGTGATAGGTCTCGGTTCGTGCAATGACATCCGCCATCTTTTTCGCTCCGTTAACTGATGTGTTCGGTGGGGGCGCTCCGGACGCGCCTGCGAGCGATCTCGTCGAGCTGTCTGATGTTGTTCGTCTTGCGCTGTTTGATCTTGATCTCACGCCGCCAGCGGTCGTCGTGCGATAACTTGTCGCAGAGTCTTTCAATGGTTGTCTTCGGGTCCGCTACAACTTCGTGTGCCAGAAAGGAGAGTTGTTCGAGCATCCGCCGCGCGGTGGCAGCGTGAAAGAGCTCGGTGCTGTAGCGAAGAACCGTGATCAACCCGTCGCCGTTCTCAGAGACAAGCAGGGCGAAATCAAAAGCGGTGGTGCCGTTGTCGAGGTCAAACCCGCTAACGCGCAGCCCTGGCAGACTGATTGGCGGCATCGGCGTATTTTGAAAAGCGAACATGACCTGAAAGAGCGGGTTACGGTTCACATCGCGCTCCAGGTGCAGGGCATCCACGATACTTTGAAAGGGCAAGTCCTGATGCTCAAACGCAGCGAGCATGACGCGCTGCACTTGTCTGAGGAGTTTGCGGAAAGTCGTGTGCGCGTCGAGCCTGATGCGCAAAGGCAGATGATTGACGAAAAATCCGATGAGCCCTTCAGTCTCGACGCGGTTCCGGTTCGCCACGTTGCAACCGACGACGATGTCGTCGCTTTGCGAGAGGTAGTGAAGCAGCACGGCAAAGACAGACATCACCGCCATTGACAGCGTCACATCTTCGACCAACCCCCTGAGTCCTTCCGTGTCAGCGGCAGAGAATGCCGATTCCTCGATGGCTCCTGCTTGAGTGCTCACGACCGGACGTGGGAAGTCAGTTGGTAACTCCAGCGTCGGTGCACCATCGAGTTCTCGGTGCCAGTAAGAGAGCAGCCGTTCCAATACTTCGTCCCCGAGCCACTGGCGCTGCCACTCGGCGAAGTCTGCATACTGGATGGGCAACTCAGACAACACCGGCGTGCGTCCCTCGGTGAATGCCTTATAAAGCTCGATCAACTCGCGAACAAAGACGCCAATGGACCACCCGTCCGAGATGATGTGGTGCATCATCGTCAGGAAAAGGCTGTCATCATCGTCCACACGGTAGAGGTGTGCACTGACGAGCGGCCCGGTGGTGAGGTTGAATGGCCGCCGCGCTTCCTCCTGGGCCAGGCGTTGCAATTCCTCCTCTCTCGCCTCGCGCGGCAGGTTCGTTAAATCAATGGCTCGCAAGTCAAAGTCTGTTTCCGGAGCAATGACCTGAACTGGTTGACCATTGACCTCCGGAAAACTCGTGCGCAGCGACTCGTGACGACGAGCTATCTCATTCAGGCTGCGTTCGAGTGCGCTGACTTGAGGCGCCCCATTCAGTCGCAAGGGTATCGAAAGGTTGTAAGCGACGTTGCTCGGCTCCAGCCATTGCAAAAACCAGAGTCGTTGTTGGGCGAACGACAGACGGAAGCTCGCGCCGTTGCGCTCGCGCGGCAGGATCCGTCCGCGGTCCGTATCGTCACGTTTTTTCTCTAACTTCTTGAAAAGTTGTGACTTCTGTTGAGGCGAAAGGGCGGCAAGCCGCTCAGAAAGTTGACCCATGATTAACCCGTATGACTGATAGTTTTCAAAAGACGCGCTACGACGCATCGTGCTGCATCAAGGCAGGAAACTCATGCGCGGCAGGTCGCGCGGCAATACGAGGCTAAGGTAGCGGTCACCCTCCTGGAAAAGCAGACCCTTTTCTTTCATATACGCAACCTCCTTCGCCGCGTCGAAGCCGGCAATATGGCCGAACTCGGCAGCGAGGTTGCTGATCCGTTGTGGCTTGTCGAGAAACTTCAACGCCTCCACGGACACTTCTGTAATGGGATGTTCGACGAGCCGTCCCGAGCGCGTGTCGTGTACGACTGGTTGGCCTCCCTTGTACTTGAGATGGAGCTTCGGATACTCCGCGTTCTCGTTCCAGCGTTCGGCCCAGTTACGATGTTTCTCACGCATCTTGCCGAGCCACTTCAGCACAGTCAGGAAGTACCGCGCTTGCAGGTTGTGATCGGTAAAGTAATACGCCAGCGAAGCAAGCGACTCTTTTTTGAATGGATAGATAAGCTCGTAAAAGTCGACCGGCTGCAGGTCGAGTCCGTACTCCTTCGCGTTTACAAAATAAGGACTGTAGCGATCAAACCTGACCGGGTAGACTCCGGATGGTGGCGGCAAGTGGGTAAGGAGCGGCAGGTCCGCCACATACTTCCGATACACATCCTCTTCTTCTTTCGGAAAGCCTACCAGCAGGTTCCACTCCGGGCAGACATCGTAGATGAGACAATTCTTGAGCAACATCAGGTTGCGAAACGCGGAAGTTCCCTTCCTCATCAGTTTCAGCGTGGAGGTCGCCAGCGACTCAACACCAGGCTGAATGATCTTCACGTGCGCCTTCGAAAGTATCTTTACCTCCTCGGTCGTGAGATCGGCCTTCACCTCGTAGAACAAGTAAACGTTGACAGGCGGTCTGAGGTAGGGGAAGACTTCGGTCAGGTGAGACTTCGCCATGATGTTATCGACGCAGTTGAAACGCGAACAGCGATCGGCAAACTTGAATAGCTGGTTGAAGAGGCGCAAGACCGCGTCACTGCTCATAGCGCGATAGCTCATCGTCGCGCCGTTCAAGCCGCAGAAGGTGCAGTGCGCCTTCGCTCCCCACCAGCAACCGCGCGCGGTCTCAAAGAGCAGAATGGGTTTGACCTTGCCACCGGGAAACTGGCGATTCAGATCATCGAGAAACTTGTCGTAGTCGAGTTTGACTTCGACGTCGATGTGAAGTTCCTCGCCATGCGTGCCCAGCGCTTCCGGCGTGGCGAGAGTCGTGACGGTGACTCCACGCCCACCGATCCCGACCAATGCGGGGCTAACGGCTGCTGCGGCAACACGAACCTCAGCGACGCTCTGACAGTTGGTCTTCGAGAAGATGCCACCGATCCGCTCGCACGCATCCATCTGCCCGGTCAGGCAGGCGCGCACGAACTGCGGGAAGTTCACCAAGCCAGGACCGGAGAATGTGTAGTCAACGTAAGGGACGTTCCTCACAATCTCCTGGCCCATCGGCGATTCGCAGTTGGCGCCCCCCATCACCGTCAGAACACCAGGGTTGCGCCCTTTGACTTTACGGGCCAGAGCGAAGGAGGCGACGTTCTGCATGAACATTGACGTGAACCCGACAATGTCCGCGCGGTCGAGCCGATACTTGTCGATGAGCTCATCCAGAAAGGTGTCGAGTTTACGGCGCTTGTGCACGATCTTTTCCCTGAAAGCCTGTGCCTCACGGGCCGGGGAGGGATAAAAGCGCTGGAAGTACTCTCCGGCGTTGTCTTCGTACTCGGTAAACGCTGCTTGTCGAAAGAACCAATCACCCATGCCCGAGTTGTGATGTTCCATCGATGACGAGATCGCGTTGTAAAGGTCGAGGCCGAGTGAATGTGCGAAGTCGTGATTCAAGTAGTGGATGGTCGTCGAGATCTCGCGTTCCGGGAATTGGCCATCGAGTACTGATTTGATCTGAGTCAAGCCAATTGAGGGCAGACTCAGCGATGCGAATGGCATGTTGACGAATGCAATTTCGAGCATTACTTCTCCTTCAAACTACGCGGCGCGGGAGTGATGTTTTGGTAGGGGAAGCCTGGCGAATTGCCGGGCTGTGACAGACTCTAGTGGATTGTTCTCGGGCTGAGCGGCAGGTCAGCTTCCAGCGGCTCCACGATGTTTCGGACTTTGCGTCGGTTCGCCTTCGTAAAGTTGTTCAATCTCGCGCAACGTGCTTTCCGCCGCGTCAACACCTGCATGTTCCATTAATTTTTCGAGTATTGCCTCGGTAAGCTCAGCCACGGTCGGCGATTCGAATAAACGCTGGAGCGGGAGATCGACCTGAAAGGCGTCGCGTAACCTGGAATTGACTCTCGTTGCGAGCAGCGAGTGACCGCCCAATTCGAAGAAGTTGTCGTGGACACCGACGTTCTTAATGCCGAGCAGGTTCTGCCAGATTTCGGCGATCACATTTTCAGGTTCGTTGCTCGGGGCTACATATTCGGTCTCCAGCGTCGGACGTTCGTGAAGAGAGTCTACGGTAATCGTAGATGGCGCAGCCACATCAACCGGGAGTTGGGTCATTCGATCGCGTAAGTCGCGGACGGAAATGATGACCTGTGCTTCGCCCTCCACTTCAAGGACATGCTCCAACACCGGCCCAATCTCATGCGGTCGGATTAGAGGATCACCGCTGAGCCCGGGAGTGCGGGTCGCCGGTATGTCCCCTTCATGAGGAATAAATCCATCCCAATTGATACTCCTCCAGGACGACGAGGACGACCCGAGGTTCTGACAGTGGGCGAAGGCGTCCATGAAGATGCTGCCGGCGGCATAGCTGGTGAACCCGATGCCGCCAAGGACAGAGACAATTGAAGAGAACAAAAGTCGTAAGTCGAGTTGTAGATCCTTAACCAGTGAGTCAAGGTTCAACAAGCCCTGTATCTTTATCCGGAACCTTCTCTCACACTCCTCTCGTGTCAGCCGCTGAAGCGGAATCAGATAATCGTTACCGAAGGTCTCGACGCTGTAAATGACGCCGTTGAGATCTCCGAAGCGTTCGCGTGCGCGCCGGAGAGCCTCACTAATCTCGTCATAGTTCGCGACGTCCGCCTGCAATACGAGCACCTCGCTGTCCTGCTCGAGACTCAGCGCGCGCTGTATGTGCTGTGCGGTCGGGTCCTGATCGTTATGCGTCGCCAGCCAGTTCTCCCACTCGCTACGATCGGGGATGGGTGTGCGGCCTATGAGTACGAGCTTCGCTTTCACTGTAGCCGCGAGATGCCGGGCGGCTAAGTAGCCGAGCTGTCCCAGCCCGCCAACGATCACGTAAACGCCCTTCTCTTTCAATCGAGTTCGGCCATTAGGTGTAACCGCAAGCGGCTCGAAGCTCCGTACCCAATGCTGTCCGCCGCGGTAAGCGACGACTGGGTCGCCGACCTGCGAAGTCAGCTCACCAACAAGACGCCGGGCCAGACTCTCCATCTCGCTACCTACAGGCAGGTCGACATCAATGTGTCGATAGGAAAAACTCGGATGCTCCTGCGCGATGACTTTGCCAACGGCCAGCGTCATCGATTTTTCAGGGCGCAACTCATCGCCATCACTGACGCGCAAAGATCGGTTCTGCACTGTCACAAAACGCACTGCTTGATTTGTTAACTTCGCCGACGCCGCCTGGGCCAGAGAGAGCGTGCTGTAGAAAAGCTCGGTGCCGGCCGACTCGTCAGCGGCCGTGACGCCTTGCAGGTTCACTATCACGTCAGGCGTAGATCCGTTGGCTATGAGATCGTCAAACAGTTCTTCGTAGTCCTCACGCCGAGATCTGTTTACGGTGTAACTACCATCGCCGGCGCGCGCGAATTCACTTCCGAACGCTACGCTGACGACGCGCACATCGTTGCGAGACTCGAGTTGCTCTATCAGCCGTGTCGCCAACCCACACTTATCCGTTAGTACAAGCCAGTTCGTTGGTGAAGCCGCCGCGGTTTGCGCAGAGGTGGGCCACGCCGTACGCTTCCAGGATGGGATGTAGTGCCAATCGGAGATATTACGTTCTGCGATGCGCTCCGCTGAAATCGATCGCGTACCTCGGGCAGGCTGTACCCAGTAACTCTGCCTCTCAAATGGATACGTTGGAAGCTGCACGCGCTGACGTTGCTCGCGCGCGTAGAAGGCAGACCAATCGATGCTGACACCGGTGAGCCAGAGCCGCCCGAGCGTCTTCATTAGGAACTCGGTATCGCAATCTTTCTCATGGACGTGACGAATGGAAGGAAATGCCGCAATCTTTGCACTGCCCCCGTTGCCTTGCTGTTTGACAAGGGTGGTGAGCGTGCGTCCGGGACCAACCTCGAGGAACACCCGTCCAGGATCCTTCAGCAATTCGCTCGCGCAATCTGAAAAGCGGACGGTCTGACGTAGGTGTCGTGCCCAGTAAGATGGATCGGTGGCCTCATCGGGCCTGATCCAGGTGCCGGTGACGTTCGATAGGTAAGGCAGGCTTGGAACTCGCGGGGCCACTGCTGCGACAGCCTTTGAGAACGGTTCCAGGATAGGTTCCATCATCTTCGAGTGGAACGCGTGCGAAGTGTGCAGCGGCTGAGCTTCGACGCCTGACTCCGCAAGCTTTCGACGCAGCCTCTCTGCCGCGTCGACTGGACCAGCAACTACGCACAGACTCGGCGCATTGATCGAAGCCAAACTCAGATCACCGTCGAGCATCGGGTGTACGCGTTCGTAAGGCAGCGGAACGGCGAGCATCATTCCGGTGGGCAGCGCTTGCATCAAGCCGCCACGCAGCGCTACGAGTGTCAGCGCATCTTTGAGTGTGAACACACCAGCGAGGCAAGCCGCTACGTATTCGCCAATGCTGTGGCCGAGCATTGCTTCAGGCTGTATGCCCCAGCCCATCCACATGCGCGCGAGCGCGTACTCAATAACAAAGAGCGCCGGCTGGGCGATTGCTGTTTGCGTGAGCTGTTGAGTGGCTGACTTTCGCTGCTCCTCACCGGCGAACAGCACAGTCCTGAGATCGAGGCCGAGAAATGGTTTGAGCAGTTCCGCGCAGACATCGACTTCCGCACTGAAGGTCGGCTCTGACTTGTACAACCCCTGGGCCATCTGGACGTATTGCGATCCCTGCCCCGGGAACAGGAAGACCACGGGACAGCCCTTCAACTCTTCGTGCAGATCGAATACGCGTTTCGAGTTTCGTGTTTCGAGAACAGTGAGGGCATCGTCGACGTCCCAGCACACCACAGCGCGGCGATGAGCGAAAGTCCTGCGACCGATCTGCAAAGTGTACGACGCGTCCGCAAGGTTGATCTCCGGGTTGGATCGCAAGTGATCGGCAAAGTTCGCGGTCGCGGCTTCGAGTGCGGCCCGCGATGTAGCAGACAACGTGAGCAGCTTCCAGGGCCGCGAGTCACCAGACGGTTCAATCTCAGGCGCCTCTTCCAACACGATGTGTGCGTTGGTGCCACCAATGCCGAAGGAACTGACACCGGCACGACGCGGCGTGCCATTCGCCGGCCACCGCGCAAGTTGTGTGTTGACGTAGAAGGGGCTGCCGGCCCAATCGACCTTCGGATTCGGCTGATCGAAATGGAGGCTTGGCGGCAGTTGTTTGTGCTTGAGCGCCAGCACAGTCTTAATGACGCCGGCGATTCCGGCAGCGGCATCGAGATGCCCGATGTTGGTTTTGACTGAGCCCACTGCGCAGAATTTCTTTTCGTTGCTCCCAAACACCTGCGTTAGCGCTGCGATTTCGATCGGATCGCCCAGGTCGGTTCCCGTCCCGTGCGCCTCGACATACGTGATCGACTCGGGCGCCACACCAGCCATCGACTGCGCCGCCGCGATCACCTGCGCCTCGCCTTCCACGCTCGGAGCTGTGTAGCCAATCTTGTGCGAGCCGTCATTATTAATAGCTGAGCCGCGAATGACGGCATGTATCTGATCGCCATCCTTCAACGCGTCGGAGAGCCGCTTGAGCAGGATCACGCCAACACCGCTGCCAGCGACGGTGCCTCCCGCACTCGCATCGAAAGCCCGACAGTGGCCGTCCGGCGAGTAAATACTGCCTGGGACGTGGACGTAGCCTTGCTTGTGTGGAACGGTGACGGAGACGCCGCCCGCGAGCGCCATATCACACTCGCCATGCCACAGGTTTTGACACGCCATGTGCACGGCTGTAAGCGAGGTGGAACAAGCGGTCTGGACGTTGACGCTCGGCCCTTTCAAGTTCAACTTGTACGAGGTCATCGTCGGCAGGTGGTCTCGCTCGTTGCCGATGAACAATTGCATCGTGTCCACGGCCTGGCTCGCTTCGGGATTGGCGAAGACGTTGTTGGCGAGGTAAGTGTTCAGCGTCGCGCCGGCGAACACACCAACTGGGCGCTTCAGTGTTTCCGTGTCGTAACCGGCGCTCTCCAGCACCTCCCATGCACATTCAAGGAACAAACGATGTTGCGGATCCATGCTCGCAGCTTCCCGCGGGTTGAATCCAAAGAACGATGCGTCGAAATGGTCGATGTCGTCGAGCACAGCACGTGCCCTGACATAGCTGTCCTTATTAAATTGTTCTGAATCGACGCCCGCCGCTACGAGTTCTTCATCCGTAAAGAACGAGATCGCTTCGACACCGTCGCGGAGATTTCTCCAGAACTCATCGAGTGTCTTCGCTTGTGGGAACCGTCCTGACATGCCGATGATGGCGATGTCGGTAGCCGCGACGGCCTGAACCTTGGGCGTAGCTTCGGCCACGGCCTCGCTGGTCGCTACCGCGGGTTGTACCTGCCTGTCGTTGAGGTAATTGGAAAGAGATCTGACGGTCGGATACTTGAAGAGGTCGATTACCGACAGTTCCGGAAACAACTCTTTGAGCCGGCTCTGAAGTTGGACCACAAGCAACGAGTGGCCACCAAGGTCGAAGAAGTTGTCTTCGACACCGACTTTATCGACCTGCAACAGCTCGCGCCATACCGCAGCAATACTCTGCTCGACTTCGTTACTGGGCGTGACGTAAGCCGTCGTCAGATCCGGGCGTATTCCGAACGGCTCCGGTAGCGCGCGGCGATCGAGCTTTCGACTCGGCGTCAGTGGCAGCGCGTCGAGGACGACGAAGTCGGAAGGAATCATGTAGGCTGGCAACCGCTCGGAGAGGAAGCTGCGCAGAAGCGGCATGACTCTTCTCGTGAAACTGACCTGCAACGGATCGTTAGCATAGACGCTGAGCGGCTTCTCATGGGCCGACTCGTAGATGCGTGCGACCGGGAATTGCGCTGCGCCGTTTCCGCGACTGAGAAAGACGTCGAAGTGACCGTCCGCACCCGAGTCTGACGGAGTTACGGCCACCGCATAACCTGCGTCCGCAGCGAGAGACCAGAAGTCCTCCGGCTCGATCCCGCGTGGTCCTCTCTTCAGTTCTTTCAGTAGCTCGCCAACTGTCTCCGGTCCGGCTTCCCTGTAGAGCCACGCGCTCGCGCGAACGTCAGATGCGATGCGTGCGTCTGGTACACGGCGGACGTGCAGTTTCTCGGGCTGCTCATCAATGAGTAATTGGCGTAACCAGTCGAGCGTTAACCCACTTCCGTTCCAGTCGATGGCCGGAAACTCTTCAGCCGCCGCAGCAGCACCTCCGATGTGGATGACTACGTCGTAGCGAAACTTGTTCAACTCGTTCTGATGCCGGCCGCGTTCGAGTTGAATCTCCACGCCGCTGATCTTCGGCAGCCGCCGCTTGAGTTCGGCAAAGAAACCGGGGTCGATGGTCAACTGCTTCTCGCGAAAGAGTTGCTTGTTAACGCGCCGCGCCAGTTGCGATTTCGATAACGTCGGGGGTGCATTGTGCAATTGGACAGAGGTATGGAAGGCTTTCAGCAGCCTGTAATTCCTTACGTCACCGAGAAAGATGAAACCGCCTGGCGCGACCGCTTCGACAGCGCGTTCAAGGACGTGAGCAAGGTAATCGACGCCGGGAAAATACTGGGCCACTGAAACGATGAAGACTGCGTCAAACGAGTTCGCTTCAACGCTCGCGAAGTCGTGCGCGGGTCGCTGAATGAAAGAAGTCTCCGGAAGCTGTGTGCCGGCACGTGATACGTTTTCCCGCAGCACTTTCAAGGCGTTCGCCGATACGTCCGTGGCGCAGTACTTCTCAGCGTGTGGACCGACGCGCATCAGCATCAGACCGCTGCCGCCCGAGCCGAGTTCGAGCACCCGCCGCGGGTGCAGCGAGATAACGCGCTCGACCGTCTGGTCCATCCACGCGCGCACTTCTTCATCCGGAATCGGCAGCCCCGTGTAACTGCTCTCCCAACCTTTGACATAAAAACTCGGAGACTGTTCCGGATCAACAGTGCGGTACAAGTCGTCGAAGACGCCACCCCACTGGGTCACTTGTTCGGCCGCCATGTCGGCTTCGCCTGGACCATGCTCTGCTTCCTGGTATCCAGGATCGCACACCACGTATGCGGCGAGTCGCAGGGCCTTGGTCTCATCCTCGCGCGCGAGAACGACGGCTTCGAGGACTGCTTCATGCTGGCGGAGAGCGGCCTCGATCTCTCCCAACTCGACGCGGAAGCCACGTACCTTCACCTGATGATCGATGCGACCGGTAAACTCCAAATTCCCGTCAGGCAGATAACGCGCGAGGTCCCCGGAACGATACAAACGCTCGCCAGGCTCGGCGCTGAAAGGATTCGGGACGAAGCTCTCGGCCGTCAGCTCTGGATGTCTGAGATAGCCGCGGGCGAGTCCCGCGCCTCCGATATAGAGTTCTCCCGGAACACCGACCGGCACAGGCTGCATAAGGGCATCGAGTACGTAAACTTGCGCGTTGCGAATCGCCGTACCGATGGGTAGTTCGCCGGGACGGGCGTCTTCGACCTCCACTGCCGTCGCGTCCCACATGGTGCTGACGATGGTTGCTTCCGTTGGGCCATAGGTATTAAAGAGCTTGACCTTCTTACCGACTTTCTGGCGCCACATGTCAGCGATCTCAGGGCGTGCTCTCTCACCGCCGATGATTAAGAGTCGCACAGACTCGGGCAGTACCGTCTCTCCCTCTGGCAGCCCTGACACGATCTGATGCCAGTAGGCAGTCGGCAGATCGACCACGCTCAGGCGCCACTCGTCACACTTGCGGAGAAAAACTTCGACGGAACTCAGCATCTCGTCGGTGCGCAGCACCAGGGTCGCTCCACGCGTGAGGCACGGATATATCTCTTCCGCCGCGGCATCGAAGCTGATTGAGGCGAACTGAAGCACGCGGTCCTCCGGCTCGATGGTGAAAGAGACCGCGGCTGCTTCTACGTAATTGATCAACGAACCGTGCTGGATGGCAACACCCTTTGGCTGTCCCGTTGAACCCGACGTGTAGATGATGTAGGCGGTGTTGCCGGCACTGGTTTTGTTAATCGGATTGTTATCGTTTTCGGCGCTGATCACTTCCCACTCTTTGTCGAGACTAAGAATCTCGTCCTGCTGCTCCTGCGGCAGCCTGTCGACAAGCCATTCCTGCGTGAGCACCAACAACGGCCGCGCGTCTTCCAGGATCTGCGTTAGTCGATCTTTGGGATAAGTAAGATCAAGCGGCACGTATGCGCCACCAGCCTTGATGATGGCGAGAATTCCGACGAGCAGTTCTGGTAAACGTTCCAAGTAAAGCGCGACTGGAGTTTCCTGCACGACGCCCCTGCTCCGCAGATAGTGGGCGAGCTGGTTCGCGCGGCGGTTTAATTCGTCGTAGCTGATTTGCGTATCGCCGAATTCGATGGCGCACTTCTCGGGCGTGCGCCTCACTTGCTCCTCGAACAGCGTGTGGACAGAAGACGCGGCTGGACCGGTTGTCTTTGTGTCTACCCACTGCACCAGCAATTGTTCGCGCTCGGCGGCCGTTAGCAGTGGCAACTGCGACACGCGCTGGTGCGGATCCGCAGCGATGCTTTCGAGCAGAGTTCGATAGTGTCCGAAAAGACGTTCTATCGTGGACGCGTCAAACAGATCGCTGCTGTGTTCGAGCACACAGGTGTAACCTTCTGCACTCTCATTGATCTCGATCCACAAGTCGAAATTTGAAACTTCCCATTCGACGTTGCTGAGCTGCGATCTCAGTCCGTGGAGTTCGATCTTCTGGAGTGGTGCCGTTTGTAATGAGAACACCACCTGGAAGAGCGGGTGGCGACTCATATCGCGCTCGGGCTGCAACTCCTCAACCAGCTTCTCTAATGGCACGTCCTGATGCGCGTAAGCTTCGAGCGCCGTCTCGCGCACTTGTACGAGCAGCTCACCAAACGTCATTGTCTGCGACACGCGGGTGCGTAGTACCAGCGAGTTCACGAAGAATCCGATCAATCCCTCGATCTCGGGATGGTTACGATTAGCTATGGGCGATCCGATCAGGATGTCGTCCTGGCTGCTATACCTGTGGAGCAATACTGCATAAGCGGCCAACATTGTCATGTACAACGTCACGCCCGATTGTTGGCTCAATTCCTTGAGTTGCTCCGTGAGGCGTTGTGACAGCGGGAAAGTCATAATCCTGCCACGATACGTTTGCACGACAGAACGCGGCCTGTCCGTGGGCAACTGCAATACGCCAGTCGTACCGTGCAGGTGTCGCTTCCAGTAGGACAGTTGCGATTCCAATACTTCACCGCTGAGCCAGCGTCGCTGCCACACCGCGAAGTCTGCATACTGCACCGGCAGCTCAGCCAGTGGCGACGGATGCCCTTGCACGAATGCCTCGTAGAGTGCCGACATCTCCTGCACCAGCACTCCTATGGACCAGCCGTCGGAAACGATGTGGTGCATCGTCAGCAATAGCACATGTTCGCTGTCCTGCAACCGCAGCAGTTTCACTCTCAAGAGTGGGCCATGCGCGAGATCGAAAGGTAACTGTGCCTCAATTGTCGACAGTCTTCGCGCCTCAGCTTCGCGATCCGGTAGCGGTAAGTGACCGAGGTCTTCGAGGTCGATGTTGAGGCGTAGTTCGGGCGCAATGATTTGCACCGGCTGGCCGTCAGCACTGGGGAAACTCGTGCGCAACGCTTCATGGCGCCTCAGGATCTCATTGAAGACACGTTCAAGCGCCTCGCCATTCAGAGGTCCAGTAAGCCGCAGCGCGGCTGGCACGTTATAAAAAGGCGTGTCGGGCTCCATCTGATTGAGGAACCACAAACGCTGCTGCGCAAACGACAGCGGTAGCTCTTCGTCCCGCGACACTGCTGCGATGGGAATCCCCTCTGTGCCCGAGCCTGCGCGCAGCTCTGCGCTGATTTGCTCTGCGAGTCCGGCGATGGTGGGCCACTGGAAAATGGCGCGCACCGGTAAACGTATTCCGAATACTTCCTGCACGCGCGACACCACCAGCGTCGCTAACAACGAGTGCCCGCCCAGCCCGAAGAAATTGTCGTGGACG
>Ga0126376_10000088_pt1 | contig 37953 bp, 40 predicted proteins | sample PanSoiMetPlot_15_FD_92760 | JGI IMG/M metagenome (GOLD analysis project Ga0126376, IMG submission 92760) | Tropical forest soil microbial communities from Panama - MetaG Plot_15 | ecosystem: Environmental > Terrestrial > Soil > Tropical forest > Bulk soil | place: Panama | collected 2016-02-17 | reverse complement strand
GCGGGGTCTGGCGGCATGTTCAAGCGTATCCTGATCGCCAATCGCGGCGAGATCGCCTGCCGCATCATCAAGACCGCACGGCGCTTGGGAATTGCCACCGTTGCGGTCTTTTCTGAGGCGGACCGCGACGCCCTCCACGTCGAAATGGCGGACGAGGCCGTGCCGATCGGACCGCCGCCTGCGTCCGAGAGCTATCTCGTCATCGAGAAAATCATCGCTGCCTGCAAATCGACGGGCGCCGAGGCGGTGCATCCCGGTTACGGTTTTTTGGCGGAGCAAGCGGCCTTTCCCGCGGCGTTGGCGAAGGCCGGTATTGTCTTCATTGGGCCCAACCCCAAGGCAATCGCCGCCATGGGCGACAAGATCGAGAGCAAAAAAGCGGCGGCGAAGGCCAAGCTCTCCATCGTTCCAGGTCATCTCGGCGCGATCGCCGACGCCAAGCAAGCGGCGAGGGTCGCCGATGAAATCGGCTATCCCGTGATGATCAAGGCCTCGGCGGGAGGCGGCGGCAAGGGCATGCGAATTGCGCATTCGCAGGCCGAGGTCGCCGAGGGGTTTGCGCGCGCGCGCTCGGAGGCAAAATCCTCCTTCGGCGACGAGCGGGTGTTCATCGAGAAATTCATCGTCGATCCGCGCCACATCGAAATCCAGGTGCTCGGCGACAAGCACGGTAATGTCATTCATCTCGGTGAGCGCGAATGCTCGATCCAACGCCGCAATCAGAAAATTGTGGAGGAAGCGCCGAGCCCGCTCATCGATGCGACCACGCGCAGAAAGATGGGCGAGCAGGCGGTCGCGCTCGCAAAGGCGGTCGCCTACGATTCGGCGGGCACGGTGGAGTTCGTTGTCGCCCAGGACAAGAGCTTCTATTTCCTCGAGATGAACACGCGGCTGCAGGTCGAGCATCCCGTCACCGAGCTCGTCACCGGCATAGACTTGGTCGAGCAGATGATCCGCGTGGCCGCTGGCGAAAAGCTCATGATCGAGCAAAGTGACATCGAACTCTCCGGGTGGGCGGTGGAGACGCGGGTCTATGCCGAGGATCCCCTGCGCAACTTCCTGCCCTCGATTGGGCGCCTCGTGCGTTATCGGCCGCCGGCCGAGCGCAGCGCCGGAGGCACAACCGTGCGCGTCGACACCGGCGTCTACGAAGGCGGCGAAATCCCGCTCTACTACGACCCCATCATTGCCAAGCTCATCACGCACGCGCAAACGCGCAGGGAGGCAATCGCCGCCCAGGCGGACGCGCTCGATGCGTTCGCCATCGAAGGATTCCGCCACAACATCTCGTTTCTTGCGGCGCTGATGCAGCACAAGCGTTGGCAGGCGGGAAAACTCTCGACCGCCTTCCTCGTCGAAGAATTTCCCGATGGTTTTCGTCCCCCCGTGCCCGACGCAGAGACCGCACGCGTGCTGGCGGCGGTGGCCGCAGCCATGGATCACGTGATCGGCGAACGAAAACGCCGTATTTCCGGGCAGCGCCCTGGAGCGGCAGTCACGCGCGAGCGGCGGCGCGCGGGACGGCTCGGCAACAGCGAGATCACGCTCGAGATCACGCGGGAGGGCGAGGCCCTCGCGGTGCGCTTTGAAGGCGCCGCCAAGTCGCGCCGCTCTGTCTTGGCATCCGCTTGGAAACCGGGCGATCCGATCTGGTCGGGCACGATCGATGAAAGGCCGATCTCGGTGAAGGTGCGCGCAGTGCTCAATGGTTTCGATCTCGCCCATCGCGGGATCGAGACCCGCGCTTATGTGTATACTGAGCGCGAGGCGAGGGCGGCGCGGCTGATGCCGGAAAAGAAGACTGCCGACTCGGGCAAGGCGGTGCGCTGCCCGATGCCCGGGCTCGTGGTGTCGATCTCGGTCGCGGAAGGGCAGGAGGTCAAGGCCGGCGAGACGCTGGCGGTGGTTGAAGCAATGAAGATGGAGAATGTTCTACGCGCGGAGCGCGATGGTGTGGTGAAGGCAATCAAGGCTAAGCCCGGTGACAGCCTCGCCGTCGACGCGGTGATCATGGAATTCGCGTGATGCGCGCGGGCGGAGGATGGCTCCGCTGGCAACGAGCGCGCGTTCCGCGCCGCATTGCCGCTGTTCCTATCTCTGATTGTTGAACGCCATGGCGCTGCATTTCGCGTACGGATCGAACATGAGCCGCGCGCTTATGACGGCGCGCTGCCGGGGCGCGGAGGCGATCGGCACCGGGACGCTGTCGGGCTGGCGCTTCGTCATCAATCCCGAAGGCTTCGGATCGATTGCCCCGCGGCCGGGCGGACGCGTGCACGGCGTGCTGTGGCGGCTCAGCGCGCGCGACCTTGCCGCCGTGAACGCCTATGAGAGTATCGACTCCGGACTTTACGTGCGCCGCCGCCTGACGGTGCGATGCGGTGAGACGCAGGCCATAGCACTCGTCTATATCGCACGCCGGCAAGGGGAGGGGGTGCCGCGGCCGGGCTACATTCCGCTCGTGGTCGAGGCGGCACGCGAGTGGCGATTGCCTGAACCGTACATCCGCTCGGTGGAGCGCTGGGCGCCGTCGCGTTGGCGCGGCATGCGCGCCAAGGACACGGGGGAAGTGGGATGAGCGTCGTGCGCCATCTCATCATCCGCGGGCGCGTTCAGGGCGTCGGGTACCGGGCTTTCGTAGAGGATGTTGCCTTCGATCACGGGCTTGCGGGCTGGGTGCGGAACCGGCGCAACGGTGCAGTCGAGGCGGTATTTGCCGGGTCGCCTGCGGCGGTCGCGCAGGTCGCTGCGGCGTGTCGCCGAGGGCCGCCGGGCGCACGCGTCGACAGCGTCGAGGAGCGCGAGGCGACACAAGACGAACTTGCCTTATCCGGAGGCGCGGGTTTTGCGGTGCTGCCGACCACTTAGCCGTCGCTGGTCACTCCGAACAGCTGCTCGAATTCGCGCCGCAGCACGCCGTCGATGTCCGCGAGGTTTGCTTTGATGCAGAGATCTGCGAGGCTGGTCACGCCGTATCGCGGCTCTGAAACGCCGCAAGACACGATTCCAGCGTAGTGTGAGAGATCGCAGTCGATATTGAGCGCGATCCCGTGCAGTGTCACCCAGCGCTTGATCCTGATGCCAATGGCCGCGATCTTGTCCTCGTGCCCGGCCTCTTTGTCTGGCCGGCGCACCCACACGCCAATGCGCTCTTCGCGCCGCTCGCCGGCAACGCCGAACTTCGCCAAGGTGCGGATGATCCATTCCTCCAGCGTGGCGACGAAGCGGCGCACGTCAGGTCCGCGGCGCTTGAGATCGAGCATCAGGTAGACGACGCGCTGGCCTGGGCCGTGATACGTGAGTTGCCCGCCGCGTGCGGCCGAATGGACGGGAAAGCGTGGCGCGATCAGCTCCGCCTCCCTCGCGCTGGTGCCGGCGGTGTAAAGCGGTGGATGCTCGAGCAGCCAAACGAGCTCCGGCGCGACGCCGTCGGCGATTGCCGCTGCGCGCGCGTCCATCGCGGCGAGCGCGGCCTCGTACGCCACAAGCCCTTTGCTGATCCGCCATTCGACCGGGCGCGAGGCCGGATCGGCTTGCGCCATCACAAAATTGCGAGCAGTGACCATCTCGGCCTTTGCTCCAGCCGCTCGGCGCCAGCAACATCCCGCGGCGGAGCGGAGTCAAGTCCTTCGCGCGGCGGCAAAACCCGCGCCAGTGCGCCAGCTAAGCTTAATCCGGGCGGATGGAGCGCAGCGCCGCCGCCCTTGTTCCGCTAAGGTCGATTTGTTACATCGAGCGCCGTCGCCTCGATGCACGGGCAAAGGCCCGCGCCCTTCCATCTGCGGTCGTGGCGGAATTGGTAGACGCACTAGCTTGAGGTGCTAGCGGGGCAACCCGTGGAGGTTCGAGTCCTCTCGACCGCACCACTACAAGTAATTTCCGCTTGTAGCCCAGCAACATACTGAAATCTAAAGACGTTCGGTCGCCTCAAAGTTACAAAGGGGCGATACAAATGGCCTTTACAATGCCGAAGCTCAAGCGTCTCAACTCAGGTGCCTGCTCCGCTCGCAAGGTCATCCCAAAGGACGTGCGCGAGGAGTATTGCGCCCTCTTTGGCGGCGGCTGGGAAGAGCGGTTCTATGTCAACGCAGGCACGTCGCTAGGTGAGGCGAAGAGAGCCCTCAACGATTGGCTAGGGGAGATCGAGCGTCGCATCTCAGTCATTTGCAGCCGCGACCACGAAAATGCAGAACGCCGTGACGACGCCGGCAATGGCATTCTTCATCGTTACTCTCCTGGAAAGCCTGCCGGCCGGCGACATGCCGAGCGGCCGATCTGTACGGCACAGTCCGCAATTCAAAACCCGGTTTATTAACTTGCGTGAAGCCGCTAAGCTCCGCCTGGTGGGTGACGCAAGGAGGACGCAATGCGGTCAATCGTGATCGGAGCTATCGTTGTAGCTGGGATTTCGCTCGTGAGCGCGGTACCGACGGTATCGGCGCCGGCGAATGTCGCGGTCATCGGGCAAGCCGCGGCCGAGATAGGATCGGTGACCCAGGCCCGCTGTTGGTGCAGATGGCGCGGCTGGCGCGGTTATTGCCGTCGCTGGCGTTGCTGGTGAGGGGCTGCCAATCTGGATGCGAGGCCCGACGGGGCCTCGCGCCAGCTCAACGGCAACGCGCCGGGCCCCGCTCGGCGCGTTATTTTTTGGATCAGAGCAGGAGCGCGCACCGAGATCTTGCCGAGACAAGCGTGCGCGGAGCAACGCCATCGGCGGGCGAGGGAGAATCGCGTGCAGACACCGGCAGTAGGATCAGCGCATTTGCGGCGCCTGATTAACTGGGGGCCGCACGACGGTCAGTTGATGACCGATATTGCGCGAACTCCTCGTCGGGGCCGGCCATGCTCCGAACCAGCCGGCGTGTGCCGGCTCGCGCCGCGCTGCCGTACGTACGGTTGGTTTCTTGGCCGCCACCTTGGGCCTTTCCGCGCTCTCCAATCGGAACACGCGGGAATATCTGAAATTGTGAGCGGCAGGGATGGGCAACACGTCGGTCTCGGGCGGCACCGCGAAGGCCACCTGAGCCGGCCACGCGGGTGGCGGCGCGGCGAGGCCTCGTTCGAATGTCTGCGCCATCGCAACTCGAGCGGCAGAACCGAAAGACTCGATGCCGAAGCTCGCGGGGCTCGGCGCAGCGAGAACCGGCTCACGGTTTTCCGTCCCCATGGCCAGAGTGCGCGGCCACATTTTCGGCTCGGGCGCCCGGCGCGTCGCCCACAGCTCCGGCTCGGCGACGGTCTTCGGCCGATCGGGGGTTGCTGGCACCACGTGCACGATCTTGAAGCCGCGGGCCTTGAGCTCCTTGAGAATCGTGGGCAGCGCGAGTGCAGTGGCGGGTTGGATGTCGTGCAGCAGCAAGATGCCCTTGCCGCGGGCTGCGATGCGGTTGATGGCGCGGCGCGCCACCTCCTCGCTACGGATATGCGTCCAGTCGTCCGCGGCGAAGTCCACGCTCCACGTCATGTAGTGGTGTGCGGCGAGGTAGCCTTCAACCGAATCCTGGCGAAGCAGGCCGGGAATGCGGAAGAAAGGAGCAACCGCCTTGGGGTCGCCGAGCGCTGCATGCAGCGAGGCAAACCCGCCCTCGATCTCCTGCGCGGCATGCTCCACTGTCATCTTGTGGAAGGTAAACGGGTGGGTCTGGCTGTGGTTGGCGATGGTGTGGCCTTCGTTGTAAACGCGGCGCACGACCGCGGGATAGGCCTGCACCATGCGACCAACCATGAAGAAGGTCGCCTTGACGCACTCGGACGCGAGCGTGTCGAGAATGCGGTTGGTGTAGGCCGGCAAAGGACCATCGTCGAAGGTCAGGACGACTTCGTGATCCATCAGCGGCAAGGATTCGGAATATTGAAAACTGCCGAGGCGCACGTGCTCCTTGGGATCGACCACGAGCGTGCGGCTGACGCCGAGCGCATCGGGAGGGCATTCGGCAGCGCCAGCACTCCACATGCCGAGGAGTGATGCGAGCAGAATGTATCCGGCAACGGTGCGGCGCATGGCCCCGTTCCTACCCAATATTGGACCAACTCTGAAAGGACGCCCGGCCCGGTGGTGAGTCTCGCCCACACTTTAGCGAAACAGTAGGGGGAGGCAATTTAATGACCCCTTAATGGCGTCTCCGGGGACCGATTTACGGCGTCTGTGACGGTTTCAACACGGTGCCGGAACCGGCGCCCCGCACCCCCCGATTTGCGCGATGTTTTGTCGCGGCAACCGTTTTCCCACCCGTACGAGGCCCGATGGGATCGGGCCTCGGTCGGCCCATTCGCCCCCGCGGTACCCATTGGCAAGGTAGAAGTCGAGCGAGCTTGGGTGCGCGTTGATGACGATCTCGGCCTTGCCGCGGGCTCGCGCGGCTTCTTCCGCAAGTTTGAGCAGGGCGTGGCCATGGCCTTGCCGCTGGACATCGGGCCGGATGCCGATCAGACGCAAGGCTGCCGCGCTCTTGCCAATGAGATCGATCCGCACTGTGCCCAGGACTTCGCCGTCGCGCAGCGGCAGGTGCGGAAAATGGCCGGGCGCGAACCCGTCCGGGTCGTGTTCGTCATAAACTTGGTTCGGCAGCGTCCCGCCGGATCGCGTGATAAGCGGCCCATTCTCGCGACGAACGCACGGGCTGCAGACGATAGCGCTGAAGGGGTTCGGCCATTTGCGCTGTCGGTGACCTCGCTCGCGATTGCCAGCTTAGGACACGGAGCGTAGAAGCCCAATGTACTGCTCTAATTACCTCAGGCCACGGTATGCTCGAGGAAAAAATTGCGGGCTCTTCGCCTCCCGTTGCGCTGCGCGATGAAGATGGCGCGCCGCGGAGAGAGCTTGTCGATCGGATAGCACACGCAATTGCCGCGGGCGACGCCGCGGCGTTGTGTACATTACTGGGTCACCTCCACGAGTCCGATGTCGGCGATCTGATCCAAGCGCTTGATGTGGAGTTGCGGCCTCGGCTTGTCAGTTTGATGGAGTCCGACTTTGATTTTTCGGCACTCACCGAGGTCGATGACGCTGTCCGTGCGAGCATTCTGGAGGAATTGCCGGCCGAGACAGTGGCCGCAGGCATGCGCAAACTCGATTCGGACGATGCGGTGGCGATTCTTGCGGATGTGCCGGAGGAGAGGCGGTCCGAAATACTCGAACTGCTTCCATCACCCGAGCGCATGGCGCTAGCTCGCAGCTTACTTTATCCGGAAAACTCCGCCGGCCGGCGTATGCAGACGGAGTTTATCGCTGTACCGCCGGCATGGACGGTCGGTCGTACGATCGATTACCTGCGCGAGACGCCCGACTTACCCGATCGGTTTTGGGAATTTTATGTGGTTGATTCGGGCGGCCGGCTGCAGGGTACGGTGGCGCTGGACCGGCTGTTGCGCACCGAACGGCCGGTGCCGATCGAGGGGCTGATCGATGAGGAATTGCATGCCGCGCGGGTCAGCGACGACCAGGAGGATGTCGCTCGGTTGTTCGAACGTTACGATCTTGTTTCTGCGCCGGTAGTTGATGCGGGTGATCGGTTGGTTGGGGTGATCACGTTCGACGATATCGTGGATGTGATCGAGGAGGAGGCTGAAGAAGATATCCGAGCTCTGGGCGGTGTCGGGCGCGAGGAGGAGCTTTCCGACCCGGTATTCTCCATCGCGCGCGGCCGCTTCAATTGGTTGCTCGTCAATCTCGCCACGGCTTTTTTGGCCTCATCGGTCCTCGGCTTGTTCGAGGGCGAGCTGCAGAAAATGGTGGCGCTTGCAGTGCTTGCGCCGGTTGTTGCGAGCCAGGGCGGCAACGCTGCGACGCAGACGATGACAGTAGCGGTGCGCGCGCTTGCCACCCGCGAATTGTCGAATGCAAATGCTGCTCGCATCATCCTGCGCGAAGTACTCGTAGGGGTTGTGAACGGCCTTGCTTTTGCGGTAATTACCGGTGTCGCCGCGGCGGCTTGGTTCAAGCTACCCGACCTGGGCCTAGTGATCGGGCTAGCGATGATGTGCAATCTTTTGGCCGCGGCGCTCGGGGGGATCCTAGTGCCGCTCGTCCTCAACTATTTCCGCGCCGACCCCGCGATCTCTTCAGGTGTGTTCGTGACGACCGTGACCGATGTTGTGGGGTTCTTTTCATTCCTCGGCATCGCCACGTTGTGGTTCGGCCTGAAATAACGCGGGCGGCTTCCGCCTCGCCGCTCTCTCGCGAAGAGCTCCCGAAAACCCGCGCGGCGCTGCGGCAGAGCGACGGGCCAATGACCGAGTGTTCATTGCACGACTAGGGCACGAAGCCTGGCGCTGCCCGCGAGGGCAGGGGATCCCAAGGTCTTGGCCAAACGACGGGAATCACATAGGCCTATGGCCGCTATGATGCGGCTGAGACTGAAGGCCGACGGCCGAATCGTCGAGATTCTGCCAGATGGCCGCGAAGGAGCCCTGCCGAGTCCGCTCGCGGAGATCGCCCAGCAAATGCGCTATGGTCGTCCGCCGGGCGGATGGGCTGCGGCGGCGCGGGCGGTGCGAGGGGCGGGGGCCGACGCTGCTTATGCCCGGGGGGTGCGCGCGCACACCAAGCTCACCCAGGCGCAGTTTGCCGCACGCATTGGAGTGCCGCTCGAGACAGTGCGTAATTGGGAACAGGGCAAGCGTTCCCCGCGCGGACCTGCCCGCGCTCTGCTCAAGGTGATCGAGAAGGCCCCGGACGTGGCGTTCTCAATTCTCGGCGGGGCGAGGGGGCAGTGAGCCCGGGATCGTGCGCAGTGTGCTGGGTGCGCGCTATACGATCCGCGCGTGCGCCGCACGAGCGGGCGTCGACAGCCATGTGAGCGCTGCCATGGCCGCCAGCGTCGCAAGATAGGCGACGAGCTGCAGTTCGGTCGGACGGTCGGTGTAACCGATGAGCGCATGCAGCATGCGACCGACGATGCCGTCCTGCGGGAGCCACGGCGAACTGTCCCACAATTGCGAGCTCAGCACATTGATTACGCCGGCAGCGTCGAGGTACTGCACCGCTTGCGCGGCCATGCCCGCGGCCAGCAGCGCGACGAGCACCGCCGTCACGGTGAAAATGTGGCGGGCAGGGATGCTAACAAGCCCATAGTACGTCAATGAGGTGAGCGCCGCGCCCGCGGCGAGCCCGAGCGCGGCCCCGGCGAAAAGCGAGGAACTCGAGGTGCCGCCGGCGAAGATGCCGTAAAGGAACAGCACGACTTCAGCGCCCTCGCGCAGCACGGCAAGTCCGACGACCGTCGCGAGCGCGGTCATCGGCCGCCTGCCCGCGCTCACCGCGGCGCCGACCGCTGCCATCTCGACCGCCATCTCGCGTCCGTGGCGCGCCATCCACGCAGCGTGCCACATCAGCATCACCACGGCAGTGCCGAGCACGGCTGCATTGAGGATTTCCTGACCCGAGCCTTCGAACGCGTTGGCGATGGCTTCCGCGAACAGCGCGATAATGCCGGCCCCGAGCGTGCCTGCGAGCACCCCGGTCGCGACCCACTGTCCCCGCCTGCTCACACCACGCGTCGCCGCGAGTACGATACCGATGATCAGGCCCGCTTCGATCACTTCCCGGAAAACAATGATGAGCGCGCCGAACATGTCTTTATTCCGCGATGACGACGCCCTTGGCGGTATCCGCGTGGAAGTCTCCGAAGAACTCGTAGCGGCCGGGCGCCAAGGGTCCGATACGCACCACTCCTTTCGATTTGCCGGGAATGACCTTCTCGACCTTGAGCGACGGGCTCTCGAATTCCTCCGCGCTTGCGTCCTCGTTAGTGACGGAGATCGACACCCGCTTGCCCGCGGGCACGCGGATTTCCTGCGGCTCGAACTTGTGGTTGCGGATGGTGAGGTTGAAGTCCTGCGCGACGGCATGCACGCTCGCCATACCGAGTGCCGCCAGCACGATCGCTAATAGCTGTCCGCGCATTCTACTTGCCGTCCGCCAAGCCTCAGCTGATATGAAAGGCTTCGCGGGTTGCCGTCCGCCAAGCCTCAGCTGATATGAAAGGCTTCGCGGGCCACCGCGCAAGTGTTGTAACATTGAATTGTTCTAATCTTGAGGCGCAGGGCGTGCCGAGAATCGTGTCGTCAACGAAAATTCAGCTGTAATTGCCCAGTCAGTGTGCGCCCGGTCGGCACAATTGATGGGCGAAGCCGGCGATGCCCGCGGGAAGTGAGAGGGTGATGTCGATAGCGGCCCACGTTGTCGAGGCGCACGGTACCCGCATTCCGCTCGTTGGGCTCGGCACCTGGGAGCTGCGCGGGCGTGCCTGTGCGCGTGTCGTCGAGCAGGCGCTGCGGCTCGGCTATCGCCACATCGATACCGCGGAGCTTTACGACAACGAACGCGAGGTGGGAGAGGGATTGCGCGCCGCCGGCATCGGACGCGACGAGGTCTTCATCACCACGAAGGTCTGGCCGTCGCACTTTGCTCCGCGCGATCTCGAGCGTTCCGCGCAGCAAAGCTTGGCGCGATTGCGGCTCACCGAAGTCGATCTACTCCTGCTGCATTGGCCCAATCCACAAATTCCATTGCGCGATACGCTCGGCGCCTTGTGCAAGGTCAAGCGCGCGGGCCTTGCTCGCCACATCGGGGTATCGAACTTTACCGTTGCTCTTATCGAAGAGGCCATGAAGCTTGCAACCGAGCCGCTCGTCTGCAACCAGATCGAGGTACATCCCTTCATTGACCAATCGAAGGTGATCTCTGCTTGCCGGCGCCACCGCATGGCCGTCGTGGCCTATAGTCCCGTGGCCCGCGGGAGCGTGAGCGGGCACAAGGCGCTCGCGCTCATCGGCAAGACGCACGGTAAAACCGCGGTGCAGGTGAGCCTGCGCTTCCTGGTGCAGCGCGGGATCTCGGTCATCCCGCGAACCAGCCGCCTCGAACGGCTCTCGGAAAATCTCGCCATTTTCGACTTCGAGCTTTCAGAGCCGGAAATGGTGGAGATCGCGCGGCTCGCGCGGCGCGACGGGCGCATCGTCGATTACGCCTATTCCGGGTCGCCGCAATGGGATTAGCAAGAAGACCGGCGCTCGCCCGAGGCGCGGGATGCGTGGCGCCGATTGCCGCGCTCGCGCTCTCCATCGCCCATTATGTACTGACGGTTTCAGCCTGGGCCGAGCCCACCAACCACGTTCGCGTTCGGGCTTTATCGCGCGGAGAGACCGCGCTGCCGCGACCGCGGCCGGACCCTGTGCCGGCGCAGGAAGCGGAAAACGCCCCCGCTGTCGTCGTGCATGACGCCAAGCTTCCGGAAAATTTTCGCGAGCTCGCCAAGCAGCCCGGCGAGCCGCAGATTGCGGGGCTCACGATCATCTATCTCCATCCGCTCGGATCGCCGGGCGATACCGTCAAATGGCAAAACGTCATCGTGCACCAGACCGAAGGTCCAGCCGGCTCCGCCAAGAGCATGGCGCTGGCGCAGGCGAACGATCCCACCAAGCGCGGCGTGACGGTGTGGGTGGAAACCGACGGCACCGTGTATTGGTCGACCGCCGAAAACGCCGTTCCCACTCACGGCGACGGGGCCAATCGAAACGACAACAAATATATCGACAATTCGAAGACCTATCGCAGAGTGATCAAAACCAATTCGATCGGGGTGGAATTCGTCGGCAATTACCCGGACGTCGCCAAGCCGCCAACGCGCGAGCAAAAGCAAGCTTGGTTGATATTGGTGCGCTTCTTGCAGGAGCGCTACGGCATTCCGTCCGAGAACATCTATGCGCACAATTGGATTGACTTTAAGGATCGCCGCTACTGCGAGGGCTGCGAGCTGGCAACGCTGGCGCGCAAGCTCGGCTATGAGCCGAATAAAACAGCGAGCGGCCAATAGCGAAGACGCCAACGAACGGCGAACAGCCCTGGCGAATAGCGGATGAGGGGCTCGAAATCGCGCGCTGTTCGCTATTCGCACGTGTGGAGTTGTAGTCGTGAGCTCAATCGATCCCGCCGGCGCGCTCGTCTTGTTTTCGGGCGGCCAAGACTCGACGGTCTGCTTAGCCTGGGCGCTCGAGCGCTTTGCTCGCGTCGAGACGCTGGGGTTCGATTACGACCAGCGCCATCGCGCCGAGCTCGAGGCGCGCGTGCGCGTGCGCGAGCGTATGGTGGCGCTCAAGCCGATATGGGCCGACAAACTCGGCCAGGATCACGTGCTCGAGCTCGCCGCGCTCGCGGCGATTTCCGATACTGCCCTCACGCGGGAGGTCGCAATCGAAGTGGATGCGAGCGGGCTGCCGACAACGTTCGTTCCCGGGCGCAATCTCGTTTTCCTCGCGTTTGCGGGTGTGCTCGCCTATCGGCGGGGAGTGAAGCATCTGGTCGCGGGCATGTGCGAGACCGACTTCTCCGGTTATCCCGATTGTCGCGACGACACGATCAAATGCATGCAGCTTGCGCTCAATCTCGGGATGGAACGCCGTTTCGTGATTCACACCCCCTTGATGTGGATCGACAAGGCCGCGACGTTTGCGTTGGCACATGAGATCGGCGGAGACGCGTTTCTCCAGGTGCTGGTCGAAGACACCCACACCTGCTATCTCGGCGACCGCTCGCAACGGCATGTCTGGGGTTACGGTTGCGGGAAATGCCCGGCCTGCCGGTTGCGCGCGGAGGGATTTGCCAAGTGGATGTCCAGGCAATGACGAGGAGTGAGACGCGGCGTCGCGACGAGGGCATCGTGTTCGTCGCGCTGTTCTCCCTTACCATTCCCGCGGCGAACTGGCTGATCGGGCACGCCGGCACGGTGTGCCAGCCGGCTGGACCTTGTCTCATACCGGTGGCGCCGGGGCTAATGGCGACTTCGGGAGTGACGATGGCCGGTGCGGCGCTCGTGCTGCGCGATTTGGTCCAGCGCCGCCTTGGCGCTGCTGCTTCTTCGCTTGCCATTCTCGCCGGCGCCATTCTATCCGCGTCGCTAGCGCCGCCGGCGCTCGTCGTTGCTTCGGCGGCCGCTTTCCTGCTCTCGGAATTCGCCGATCTCGCCGTTTACACGCCGCTCGTGCGGCGCGGGTTGGTCCTTGCCGTTGTGGCGTCGAGCGTCGTGGGGCTTGTCGTCGACTCGGTCGTGTTTCTGTGGCTCGCTTTCGGCTCGCTTGACTTCCTGCCGGGCCAGATCGTCGGGAAGGCATGGATGGTGCTGCTCTCGATCCCCTTCGTGGCCTGGCTGCGACGACGCGACGAGCGCCTCGGCTTCGTGCCGCCTTGAGGCCGGCCACGCACGTTTTGCCAAGGGGTATGCGAATGAGTGCGGTTCTTTACAACACGCTGCGGGCGATCACGACCGCGACCATCACCACCATGCTGCTGAAAAAAGGAATCCGGCGCTGCTGGATGAGCGGGCCGCAGCCGCTCGTTTCCGGCGGCGTTCGCGTCGTCGGTCCTGCCTTCACGCTCCGATTCGTGCCGGTGCGCGAGGATCTCGCGACCCCGGAAAGCTGGGCGAATTCGGTTTCGGCGCGCGGCGCCATCGAAGAGATGCCGGAAGGTTGCATCGCAGTGGCCGATGCCATGGGCGTCACCTCGGCCGGCATTTTCGGCGACATCCTGAGTAGCGGCGCTAGTCACGGACGGCGTCGTGCGCGACAAGGCGGGTGTGCTTGCCTCCAAGCTGCCGGTGTGGTGTGCCGGGACCGCCGCACCGGCTTCGGTCAATGGCCTCACTTTCGTCGGCTGGCAGGAGCCGGTCGGCTGCGGCGGGTGCGCGGTGTTTCCAGGGGACGTCATCGTCTGCGACGACGACGGGGCAGTGGTGATCCCACAGGAGCTCCTCGCCTTCGTCGCCGAGGAGGGCGCCGAGCACGAGCGCATGGAGAGCTTCATCGTCGGTGAGGTCGAGCGTGGGGCCAAACTTCCCGGTCTTTATCCCATGAACGAAGAAACCAAGGCCCGCTACGCCGCTTGGAAGAAGACGTGACGAACGGGCAGGCATCGCGCTCGGCGTTCGTCCGTCAGCGCCCGAGAATGTATTCCTTTCCTGCGGACGCGATCTGACACGCGCGCCGATGTTTTTCCCTCTTTCCAAAATTCTCGGCTTCTTCGCCATCCCATCCAACCTTGTCATATCAATTGGCGTTATCGGGCTGTTGCTGCTGCCGACGCGCTTTGCGCGGTCGGGCCGGGCGCTCGTCTTCGCAAGCCTGATCGTGCTCGCAGTGTTGGGCCTTTCGCCCCTCGGCAATGCATTGATCATACCGCTTGAGGAGCGCTTCCCTCGGTGGGACGCGGCACACGGATCCCCGGACGGCATTATCGTGCTTGGCGGCGCGGTCTCGCTGGACGTATCGGCCGCCCGCGACGAGGTGGCGCTCAACGAGGCGGCCGAACGGCTGACGGTCGCGGCCGAATTGGCGCGGCGCTACCCTGATGCGCGCATTCTGCTGTCGGGCGGCAGTGCCGCGCTGATCTATGAGGAGGGCGCAGAGGCGCCGTTCGCCCTGCGGCTTCTGCAAGACCTCGGGATCGCGCGCCCAAGAATCCTATTGGAGGACCGGTCGCGCAACACGGTCGAGAATGCGGTTTTTTCCAAGTCCATCGCGCAACCCAAGCCGGGCGAGCGCTGGCTGCTGGTGACGTCAGCCCATCATTTGCCACGGGCTGTCGGCGTTTTCCGCAAAGTCGGCTTTCCGGTTGAGCCCTACCCGGTCGATTGGCGCACGCGCGGAGCCAAGGACTTACTGCGTCCGTTTGCGACCGTGGGCGATGGGCTGCGCCGAAGCGACACCGCCATGCGCGAATGGATCGGCCTCGCGGTCTATTGGCTCACGGGACGCACGTCGGAACTATTTCCGGCCCCCATAAGGGACGGCCGCTGAACAAAATCCTCACGACGGTAGATGCTCAATTTACCCGGTATTCATCGCTCGTGGCCAAAATGCGCGAGTGGTCCGACACGTGTCGTGATGCTTTTTGCAACCGCTGTGCTCGTCGCTGGTTTGATTTCGAGCGACTGCACTTTTAACTCCGGGCACATACGTCTCTGGGCGCCCGGCCGAGGAGTGTCGACGATGCCGGTCGAGATGCGACCAGCGATGCCTGCGGCCCCGCGGCACGCGGTACTCGCGGCGACGGTAGCCGTTCTAGGCGCGGCAATGACCGCCGTCATACTGGGAATCACTTGATCTCGCGCCGCTATTAAACTTGCGGGACTCCCATCCGAGCCGCTGGCGCGCTTGTTCATCGCGAGCTAGCGCGTTTTTGTTGGCGTTGCGGTCGCGAACGCCAGCGTGGCGCCGCGCTTGACGCTCCCAACGCGCCCCGGCCACCATCGAGCAACGTCGCACAACGCGAGGTCGTCGTATGGGGCTCAAGCTCATCATTGGCAACAAGAACTACTCCTCCTGGTCGCTGCGTCCATGGATCGCCATGAAGGTGACGGGCATCGCTTTCGACGAAGAGGTGATTTCGCTGGATGCCCAGGATTTCAAGGCGCGAGTGGGCCAGGTTTCACCAGCGGGGAAAGTGCCGGCGCTTGCAGACGGCGACGTGCACATCTGGGAATCGCTCGCGATCCTCGAATATCTCGCCGAGAAATATCCTGCTTGCCGCCTCTGGCCCGCTGACCCGGGCGCGCGGGCCCTTGCCCGCGCGATTTCGGCCGAGATGCATGCGGGGTTCGTTCCGCTGCGCCGCCATTTGCCAATGAACATGTCGCGGCCGATCATGCCCCGGCAGTTGACGCCGGAGGTCGAGGCGAACGTCCGCCGCATCGACGCGATGTGGACCGATTGTCGCACGCGCCACGGCGCCGACGGCGCCTTTCTGTTCGGCGGGTTCGGCGCCGCCGACGCCATGTATGCCCCTGTGGTCTCCCGCCTCCACACCTACGCCGTGAAGGTCAGCGAAGCGGCGCGGGCCTATATGGATGCCATGATGGCGCTGCGGGCTTGGGGCGAGTGGCGCGCGGCGGCGCTAGCGGAACACTGGGTACTGCCGGAAGACGAGGTGGACTGGCCGGAGGTCGTGCGGGCATGAAGGTCCGCGTGCCCCCCGCCGGCGCGGCAAAAAATCTCGAACAAGTGTATTGATTCCGGCCGGGGGACGAAAGAAAAACACGCCATCTTGAAGCGCCTTTCGGTTCCGCCGGGAGGGTCATCTAAACAGCGGGACTGTCTGCCTTAGCCACTGGAGTTGCCACCATGCGATATCATCTTGTCGCCTTGTTTTCGGCTGTGCTCTGCGCCGCCTTCTGCACTGCGGCTATAGCGGAAGAAGCCAAGAACGACGTCAAAGGCCTGTTCCTTCTCACCGATTACCCCGCGGTGACTTTGCGGCCGGGGACCACCTCATCGATCAATCTGAAGCTGCAGAACTACGGCCTTCCGCCGGAGCGGCTGGCGCTCTCGGTTGCCGGCGTTCCCTCGGGCTGGACGGCAACGCTGATCGGTGGCGGGCAGCCGGTGGCGGCGGCGCTGCCGGCGACCAATGCCAACGTGCCGCTCGAGCTACGCCTCGACGTGCCCAAGGATGCCCCAATCGGCACCACGAATTTGACGGTGAGCGCCCGCGGCTCGACCGCGGAGGCAAGTCTGCCCATCGAGGTGAAACTCGCGACAGATCTGCCCGCCAAGCTTACGCTCAACCCGCAGCTCCCCGAGCTGCGCGGCACGTCGAAGTCGAGCTTCGAGTTCCAGCTTGCGATTAAGAACGACAGCCCCAAGAAAGTGCTGGTGAGCTTGTCCGCGCAGGCGCCGCAGAACTTCGATGCCACTTTCACCGAGCAGTACGGTAGCCAGGAACTCAACGCCCTTCCGCTCGATGCCGGCCAGTCGAAGGACGTGAAACTCAAGGTGCGTCCGCCGAACACGGTTGCAGCCGGCAAGTACAAGGTGATGGCGAAAGTATCGGCCGATGACGCCACTGCAACGTCCGACCTCGTCCTCGATATCACGGGTCAGCCGAAGATCGATATCGCCGGCCGCGAAGGCGTCCTCAGCGCCAAGGCTTCCGCAGGCCAGGAGACGTCGGTCCCGGTGATCCTCACTAATTCCGGTACGGCGGCGGCGGAACAGATCGAGCTGTCGAGCTCGGCTCCCACCGGCTGGAAGGTCAGCTTCGAACCAAAAACCGTCGATCGTATCGCTCCCAACGAAAACAAAGAGGTGCAGGCGCTCATCACGCCCGCCCCCAAGGCGGTGGCCGGGGACTATGTCACCACGATGCGCGCCTCCGCTCGCGGCGAATCCGCATCCCAGACCTTCCGCGTTGCGGTCACCACCTCCACGCTGTGGGGATTCGTTGGCATCGCCCTGATCGGCGGCGCGCTGCTTGTCATGATCGGCTCGGTAGTATGGTTCGGACGGCGATGAACGTCATCGAGGCGAATAACCTCACCAAGCGGTACAACGGGGTAGCCGTCGTCAACGGCATTTCGTTCTCGGTGGCGCGCGGTGAGATTTTCGGGCTGCTAGGGCCGAACGGCGCCGGCAAGACCACCACCATTTTGATGCTGCTAGGGCTGAGCGATATTTCGGACGGGCAGGCCCGCGTGCTCGATCACGATCCGGTGCGCGAGCCGCTGGCGGTGAAACGTCACGTGGGTTACCTGCCCGACCAGGTTGGCTTTTACGATAATCTCACGGCCGCGGAGAACCTGCGCTATACCGGGCGACTGATGGGGTTCGAACGCTCCGAGCGGGAGCAGAGAATCAAGTCATCGCTCGGCCATGTGGGGCTCGGCGAGGTCGCAAACAACCGCGTCGGCACCTTCTCGCGCGGCATGCGCCAGCGGCTCGGGCTCGCCGAGATCCTGCTGAAAGAGGCGCAGATCGCGATTCTCGACGAGCCCACTTCGGGCCTCGATCCGCAGGCCACCGCCGAATTGCTCAACATCATTCGCGATCTTAAGAACCGCGGCGTGAGCGTGCTGTTGTCGTCGCACCTGCTCGAGCGCGTGCAGAGCGTTTGCGATCGCGTCGCCCTGTTCAGTCAGGGCAATATCGTGCTCATCGGCACTGTGCCCGAGCTGGGACGTCAGGTGTTGGGCGGAGGCTTTCGCGTCGAGGTGGAAGCCCAAGGCCAGGGACTCGGGGAACGCATCGCGGCGATCCCGGGAGTGCAAAGGGTCGAGCCGGCCGGAGCGAACCGGTTTTTGCTGCTGGCCGATCACGACGTTCGGCCGGAAGCGGCATCGGCGGTGGTCGCGGCCGGTGGCCGGCTGCTGCGCCTGTCCGTGGAGGAGCCGAGTCTCGAAGCAATCTACACGCGCTACTTCCAGACCCACGAAGGAGAGCTCCATGCGGCGTGAAGGCTCGGCCCTGCACGGCTTCGGAGTAGTAACGCTGAAGGAGATTGCCGATCACTTCAGCAGCATCCTGGTGGTGGTGCTGGTCGTGCTGGTGACCGCGACCGCGATCGTGGTGGTCAGCCTCGGCCTCGCCCCGATCAAGGAGAGCACCGCCGAAGATCCGTTCCTGTTTCTCTTGCTGTTTACCCGCAGCAGCCCGCTGACGTTGCCACTACTGCTGTCAGCTTTCTTGGTGCCGCTCTTGGCGATTGGGCTCGGCTTCGACGCTGTGAGCGGTGAGCACAATCGGCGCACGCTCTCGCGCATCCTGTCGCAGCCGATCTATCGCGATGCTCTCCTGTTTGGGAAGTTCGCTGCTGGGCTGTTCACTCTGACCGTCACTTTCATCGTGCTGTGGCTGCTGGTGATCGGGCTGGGGCTGTGGGGACTTGGCATCCCGCCGAATGCTGAAGAAATGGCGAGGGCGTTGATTCTACTGTTGATTACGATCGTCTACGGCGCCTTCTGGTTCGCGCTGGCGCTGCTGTTCTCGATCGTGTTTCGCTCCGCGGCCGCGGCGGTGCTAGTGTCCCTCGGGGTATGGCTGTTCGTGACGTTTCTTTGGCCTTCGTTCGCGCCCTACATCGCCAACGCGGTCAGCGGCTCCGGCGATATCCTGGGCCTCCTCGAGACACAGCAGGTATTTGCGCGACTGTCGCCGGTGGTGCTGTACAACGAGATCGTGGCGATCGTGCTCGACCCATCGGTGCGCTCGACGCAGCAATCGATGCTCGCCGGCCTGGGATTGGCGCTGATCGAGCGAGGCTCGATCCCTGGCGCGCCGATCCCGCTATTGCAAAGCGTGCTGATCGTTTGGCCGCAGATCGTGGGCCTCGTGGCCGGCTCGATCCTGCTGTTCGTGATCGCCTATATCGTGTTCCAGCGGCAGGAAGTGCGGGCCTGACACGTCCCCCGGGCAGGCGCAGTCGCGGCTGCGCCGATCAGCCGGCAATCTTCTTCCAGCCGGCGCGCGCGAACGTGGTGAAGCTGTCCAGATTTTTGGCGACCACGTCCCAATTGACCATGACGGGCTGCGCGGTGGCGATTGAAACAGTATCGGCGACGTAGGCACCCCCCACCGTGAGGGCGCAGCCGAGGATAATCCCGATAACCAAGCGCATGCACGTCTCCGACGCCGGCCGTGAGCCGGTAGGCTATGAACGAGGCGCCAATGTGTTTGGCCTCTCGCCGCTTACGCCGACTTTCGTGAACCGGGGCGCTTCTGATCGGCTGCTCGCGTGGGGATCCTACCAATGGCCATTCCTCCCGAAGCATGCCGGCCATGATCCCGTTGTCTCGCCCAGGGATTCTAATTCAATAACGCCATACAAGGCTTTGATTTCGCGAATCATTTAATCAGACGGGGGTGGCGGAACCGATCCCGACCAAAAAACGGAATTTTCGAGGCAATAGCCGATTTCACTGCTATATTGATTGCGATCGGGGGAAGCACCGCTCGACAAGAGCAAATCCGTGTCGTTCGAGGTCAGGAGAACCGCGTTGCAAGATCACAAGTTTCAAATCGGTGAGACCGTCTACTTCACCTCGCGCCCGATTGGCCACATGGTCGCCAACAGTACCTATCAGGTGGTGAAGTTGCTTCCTTCTGACGGCTCCGACTACCAGTACCGCATCAAGAATCCCAATGAGGCCTTCGAGCGCGTCGCGAGGGAAAGCCAACTCGAATATACGCGCTGAAGTGACTTTGCGCTCTTAAGCCGGAGCGCATTCAGCAAATAGCAAGCGACCCTGCGCACGCGCTCAAGCGTGCGGGCGCGACTTAGATGCTATCGCCGCGCACGATGTGCTGTTCGGGGCACGTCCTGCGTTGCGGCTTGGCGGCAAAATTCCGCGAGTGCGAGCAGGGTGGCAAGCGCTGCCCCACTGAGCCATACTGGCTTCTGGAGCGCTGCCGGGATGCTCGATCACATGGGGGAATGGGCGACAGCCCTCGATTTGACGACGCTACCGCTGTGGGCGGTCGCCGGCAGCGCGGCGTTAATCGTGGTCGTTTGCGCAGTTGCTCTTTTTCGCGGCGTCGCCGAGGGCCGAAGCGTACCCGCAGCCGTTCTTGTGCTGCTCATTGCTCTCCTCGGCGCGTGGTGGGCGCGGGACTATTTTGCTGGGCGCGATCGTGTCGCCGAGCGGCGCGCGCTCGAAAATCGCGTCTTTGAACTGGCGATGCGTGCAATCGCGCCAGGCTCGGCGCTGGGATGCCTCGATCCACTCGCAGGCGAGACGGTGGAGGTTGCCTGTGAAAAGGCGTTATTCGCCAGCCCGGAAGCAACCGCCGCAGCCCTCTCTTATGTTGCCGCGCAGCTTTCTGTTCTTCGTTCGGCCGCGGAGGTTGGTGATCGCGCAGCAAATCCCGCGCTGCTCGCGCTGCGGCGCGCTATCGAGGCCGATCGCTTCGGCATCGTGGCGCATGTGCTCGCGGTCCGCGACGGCTGCAGGCCAGACCAGTGCAGCGCCTTCGGATGGCTGCGCGACTCCAGCCGGATCAAAGTCCATCTCGCGGAGAGGCCGTTCGAAGCTCGCCTCAAGAGCGCCTCGGCCAGCTGGTCCGCTGCGGGCACTCGCGGGCTGGCGAGCAATGCGCCCGCTCCGGCACCCAGCCCGGCGACGAGAACACCCAACAACCTCTACTTCCCGTCGGCAGCTTCGATCCCGCCGGTCAACATCATGACCGCCGAGCCGCCGCCTGCCCAGCGGCAGCCGCAAGACACGACCGGCGCGGCCGCGCCCGCGTCATCGACCGCGCCGCTGCCGCCGCGGCGGCCGCCGCAAGCAGATGTACAGGCGCGCCCTTCGCCAAGCGCCGCTCCCGCCCCCCCGGCGCCCGCGCCGCTTGCTCCCTCCCAATAAGCCACCCCATCTTCTGAGGATAAGCTCGGCCTTCCGCATGGTAAGGGGGGCGAGACGCGCTATGATTTTGTCACACGCGGTTCCGGAACATCGAACATGGCGCTTCATCTGATCAAACTTTGCGTCGGCTGCGACTCCGTCCAAGATCTCGAAGACTGGATTCGCGAGAAGTTGAAGGAGCGCAGGAAACGGGGGCTCTCGGCCGAGCACATGCACCGGACACGCATGGTGCCTAAGCGCGTGAGCGAACTGCGCGGGGGCGGCTCGCTCTATTGGGTGATCCGGGGTGAGATCATGTGCCGCCAGCGGATTCGCGATGTGTGCCCCTTCGTCGACAAGGAGGGGGTGGGGCGCTGTCATCTGGTGCTGGAGCCCAAGCTCGTGCTGGTCGAGCCGCGCCCGTGGCGCGCGTTCCAGGGGTGGCGCTATCTCGCCGCCAATGACGCGCCGCGCGATCTCGATCGCGTCGCGCCAGGCGCCAAAAGCATGCCGGAGGCGCTGCGTCGCGAGCTCAGAGAACTCGGCTTGCTGTGAGCTGGCGCCGCGCGCGGCGCCCGCGGTCGTCGGGCATCGGCCCGTGTGCTAGACAAGCCGAGGGCCGAGCGTCACCACGCGGGAGGGACGATATGCGACGCAGACCATTCACAATTGCAATCGCGGCAGCCGCCACGGTCGCGCTGGGCACGAGTGCTGCGGTGGCGCAAGAGGTGGTCAAGATCGGCATGAGTTTTTCTATGACGGGTGCCGGTTTTGCGGCCGCCGGGCGGCAGGCCTCGGCCGGCGCGCGGCTCTACATGCAGCACCACGGCAACACGGTCGCGGGCAAGAAAGTCGAGATCATCCTTAGGGACGATGGCGGCGTTGCCGATAATGCGCGGCGGCTCGTCCAGGAGATGATTGTGAACGATAAAGTGCAGATCATCGCTGGCGGAATCACGCCGACTGCGCTGGCCTACGGTCAGCTCGTGACCCAGGCCAAAATCGCTACCGTCGTGATGATCTCAGGCGCCTCGATCACGACGACAGCGTCGCCGTACTTCGTGCGCACCAGCTTCATTCTGGCTCAATCCTCCTGGATCATGGGCGAATGGGCGGCCAAGAACGGCAGCAAGCGGGTGGTGACGCTGGTCAATGAATGGGCGCCGGGCACCGAGGCGGAGAGCGCGTTCAAGCAGCGTTTCACGGAGCTCGGTGGACAGATCGTCGAGTCGATCCGCATTCCGCTGGCAAATCCGGATTTCGCGCCGTTCCTGCAGCGGATCCGCGACATCAATCCCGATACCGCGTTCATCTATTTCCCGGGCACCCAGGCGGGCATCTTCGCCAAGCAGTTCGCCGAGCGAGGTCTCGCTAATTCGGGCATCAAGATCATCGGGCCGGGCGACCTCACCGACGACGACGAGCTCAACAACATGGGCGATCAGATGCTAGGGATGGTGACTGCACACGATTATTCAGCCTCGCACGATTCCGCATTGAATAAGAAATACGTCGAGGACTTCAAGAAGGCGAACAACTTCCGTCCGAATTTCGTATCAATCGGCGGCTACGACGGCATGCATCTCATCTACGAGGCGCTCCAGAAAACGCAGGGTAAGACCGACGGCGAAAGTCTTCTCGCCGCAATGAAGGGCATGCGATGGGAAAGCCCGCGCGGAATCATGTCCATCGATCCGGAGACCCGTGACATCGTGCAGCCGATTTACATCCGCAAGGTTGAGAAGATCAACGGCGAGCTGTGGAACACGGAATTTGCAAAGTTCGATGACGTCAAGGATCCGCTGAAGGTGAAGAAGTAGCGCGCGGCACTCGCGTCGAATCGAACTCCCGCCCTAAAGCTGGGCAGGCCAGGGCCCTGCCGTCCGCCAAAATGCCGGCCATGGGTGGTGCGTCGGAAGAGAATCGAGATGCTGGGCGCCATCCTGGCCATCCTGTCGGCGGCGACTTTTGCCTTCAATAATGCCGCCGTCCGGCGTGGCGTCGTTACGGGCACGCCGGGCCAGGGTATGGCCATTACCATCCCGATCGGGGTGGCATTGTTTTTGCTGGTCGCCGTGCTGACTGGCGAGATCGCTCGCATCGGGGAATTTCCCTCGCGCGCAGCGGGTTGGATGACGGCCGTCGGCCTCTTGCATTTCCTCCTTGGACGATACTGCAACTACCGAGCCAACCAAGAAGCCGGCATGAACCTCACCGCGCCGGTGATCCAGCTGCAGGTCATCGTTACGCTTTTCCTCGCCGTGCTCATCCTGCACGAACCCTGCAGCGTCCTGCAGATGATCGGTGGCTTTTTGATCCTGACGGGCTCGCTCATCACACAGCGACAGCCCGCTCAATTACGCGCTGCCTATACGATGTCCGAGATAGGTCCGAACGGCTCCGGTCTGGCGCACGGGATCGAAGAGCCTCTGTTCGTGCCGCGCCGGGTTGCTGGTTATGTGTTCGCCTCGCTCGCGGCGCTTGCCTACGGCACGTCGCCGATCATGGCACGGTCCGCTCTGGAATATCGCGCGCCCGCAAGCGGGATATTGGGCGGCTTGATCGCATATGGCGCGGCCACAGTCGTAATGGCCGTTGCGCTGCTGTGGTCGCCCTTGCGGCAAGACGTGACCGCGCTCAAACGCGAGAATGTCCTGTGGTTCATCAATTCGGGCGTGTTCGTCGCCCTGGCGCAAGGCTTGTTTTATGCCGCGGTCGCGGTCGCGCCGATCATGGTGGTCATGCCGCTCCTGCAGCTATCTTTGGTCTTTCGACTGAGCTTTTCGAAGTGGCTCAATCCTCGTCACGAGATTTTCGGACCTCTGGTCACGGCGGGCGTGGTCGTTTCAATTCTCGGCGCGTGCCTCGTCTCGATCGACACCAACGCGATCCTCGATGCGCTCTCCGTTCCCGAATTCGCTGCGCGCGTCCTGCGCTGGCGAATTTGATCATGCCGCAACATTGTCGATCAGCCGCGTCTTGCCGATTCGAGCGGCGACCAGCAGCCGGATTGGCCCGTCCTTGACCGAGGAGACAGGCTCGAGCGTCTCGGCGTGGCGGGCTTCCAGATAATCGAGCGCAAATCCGGCACGCTCGATGGCGTCGATGCCCGCGTCGATAACGCGCGCAAGGAGTTCGCCGCGCGCCATCTTGTCGGCGCACTCCTTAAGTACCCGGTAAAGCGTGGACGCCGCGGCCCGTTCGCTGGCTGAGAGATAGCCGTTGCGCGAGGACAAGGCGAGACCGTCCGGCTCGCGCACGGTGGCAACCGGAACAATCTTCACGGGCAGATCGAGATCCTTGACGAGTCGAGTCACCACTTTGAGCTGCTGGTAGTCTTTTTCGCCGAACATCGCGAAGTCGGGCGTGCATTGGATCAGCAGTTTCGCCACCACCGTGGCAACGCCGGAAAAGAAATGCGGGCGAAACTTGTCCTCAAGTCCGGCGGTCGCGGGTCCCTCCGGGAGGACGCGGGTGACAAAGCGGGGCGGGTACATCACCGCTGCGGCCGGCGCCCAAACAAGGTCGACGGCTAGCTCGCCGAGCATGCGAACGTCGGTCTCGAAGTATCGCGGATAGCTGGCAAAGTCCTCACTCGGCGCAAACTGCGCGGGATTGACGAAGATGGAAACGATCACGCGTTGCGCGCGCCGGCGCGCGGCGCGCACCAGCGCGAGATGACCGCCGTGGAGCGCGCCCATGGTCGGCACCAGCGCGATACGCTCGCCGCGGGCACGCCAGCGAGCCACGGCGCGGCGCAGTGTGGACAGCGTGCGCACGATTCGAATGGCCATGGGGCGCAGTTTGGCTGGGACGGCAGAGCGGCGCGCAAATTAGCAAAGCCGCGCCTGGGAGGCCACGTGGGCGTCTCGTCCGTGCTGGGTTGCGCATGCCGCGGCTGGGGCATTGCACCGGAGAGGAGATATGGCCACCTTAATGGGCGAGTCTACAGCTGATTGAAGCTCTGCTGCCATGGCCAATGATCGCTCTGACCGGCCAGCAACCGATCGCGGCCGTGCCCCGGCGGCAAGCGCCACACGCGCCGAGATCGACGCTTTTCTCAGCCGCGTGAAGGAGCTCGCGCCGACAACCCAGCCTGGCCGGCGGGGCCGCCTCATCTTCGCGCTCGACGCGACCATGAGTCGCCAGCCCACCTGGGACACGGCCTGTCGGCTGCAAGCCGACATGTTTCGCGAGGCGGCGGCGATCGGCGGGCTGGACGTGCAGCTGGTCTATTACCGCGGCCTCGGCGAGTGTCGCGCCTCGCGTTGGGTATCGCATGCGCAGCGGCTCGGCACGCTGATGGAGCGCATCGAATGCCGGGGCGGCCACACGCAGCTCGGCAAGATTCTCGCCCATGCCAAGCGCGAGGCGCAAGGCGCAAAGGTGCAAACCCTCGTCTTCGTCGGCGATGCCATGGAAGAGAAGCTCGACGATCTCTGTCATACGGCCGGAGAACTCGGGCTTCTCGGCGTGCCCGCCTTCATGTTCCAGGAGGGCTTCGATGCCATCACCGAGCAGGCCTTTCGCGAAATCGCCCGCCTGACGCGCGGCGCCTATTGCCGTTTCGATCCCGGCGCGGCGCATCAACTGGCAGAGCTGTTGCGCGCCGCGGCGGCCTATGCGGCAGGCGGCCTGCGTGCGCTCGCTGATCTCTCGGCGCGGCGGCAGAGCGGCGCCACGAAGCTGCTCGAGCAGATGAGGCCGTAAATGGCCACTATCGTTTTCGGCCTCGTCGTGCTGGCGCTGCTGCTGTGGGCGCTCAATGCCTTCACCAAGGTCAACCCGCAGACCGCTGCCGTGGTGCTGAAAACGGGAGGCGGCTTGGGCGCCCTCGCCGTCGCGGGCGTGCTCGGGGTCCGCGGGCGCCTCGATATTGCTATTCCGCTCGGCCTGACCGGGCTCGGGCTGCTTGGCTGGCTGCCGTGGAGCATGCCCGGCCTTGCCGCGCGCACCAACAAGAGCGCCGGTCAGGTGTCGCGGGTGCGCTCGGCTTTCGTCGAGATGGAGCTCGATCACGACAGCGGCGCGATGCGCGGGCGCATTCTCGCGGGACGACATGAAGGAGCCATGCTCGACGCGCTCGACATTGCCACGCTCACTGGCTTTCTCACCGACATTGACGAGGAAAGCCGTGCGCTACTGATGGCGTATCTCGACCGCCGGGAGCCACGCTGGCGTGAACACGCGCAAGCTGATGCGGCACCAGACGCGGATCGCAAGTCGTGGCGCAGCGGCAAAATGACGGAGGAGGAGGCCTATCACATCCTTGGCGTGCAACCGGGGGCGAGCGCGGAGGATATCGGGCGCGCACACCGCGCGCTCATGAAGAAACTGCATCCCGATCAAGGGGGCTCGACGTATCTCGCAGCCCGCGTGAACGAAGCCAAGGACGTGCTTTTGCGCCGCCATCGCTGAACTCCTGTGCGACGCGGCGTCCCGTTCTTCGTTCGACGTCAGTTCTTGATGGTCACGCACTCGACGTCGTTTTTCTTGAGGTATTTGCAGGTCGCTTCCGCCTTGTCCTTGTCGAGGCCGGCAAAGCGGGCGCGATAATAGGTGGTGCCTCCCTTATCCACTGTTTCGGTGAAGGCTTCGGCGCCTGTCAGCATTTTGGACGCCTTGCTTTGGACGGTTGAGAGGCGTTGCTTGGCAGCTTGCTCGGCGGGGTACGCGCCGACCTGAATCATCCAGCCTGGGCGGTGCTTTGCCGCCTGCACGGCGGGTTTTGTTGCCGGCGCTGCTGGTTTGGCGGGTGCGGCGATTGCGGCGCTCGTGCCGGCAACGGGCTGCGCTGTCTGCGGCTTTGGCGCGGCCGCAGCCGTGGTCGCAGTCGCGGATTGCAGCTTCTGCGCAGCGGCGGGTTCAGCCGGCGGCTCCACTGCTGGCGCGGCATCAGGTTTCGTCGCAACGGCCGATGCGGACGGCTCAGGCTTCGCGGCCGGCGTTGGGATGGATGGTGTCGCTTCCGCTTTCACAGGCGTGGCCGGGGCTTGCGGCGCGGGCTCTGATTTTGCCGCCTCCGCCGTTGCGGGCGCTGGGTCAGGCTTGATCGCTGACCGCGCGGGCGGCGGCGCGGTTTCCGCAACCGCTGCAGCCACAGGACTTGGCTCTACGGCCTCGGGCTCGGCCGCCCCCGCAGGCACGGCCGGCGCGACGCCAGCAATTGGCTTAGGGGCTGGTGACGCGACCCGCAAGGGGGCGGGGGCGCTCTTGGTCCCGGCCCTGACCGCGACCGTTTTGACGAGCACGGGCTGGATCGGTTCGGTTGAGCCGATGACGACGCGCGCTTGCGTGAGCGTTGCAACTGGCTCGGGATGCGCACCTTCCGGTGCTGCCCCGGCCGAACTGAAGCGCACAGGCATGCTGATTGCGCTGGCGACGGCAAACCGCGGCTCGACCTTTGCCTTTGGCTGCGCTGTGGCTTCGGTCTTGGTAGCCACATCGGGTTTCGGTTCCGCTTTCACGACAACTTTTGGCTCTGCGTTTGACTCGGTCCTGGTCACGACCATCGGCTCGGGCTTGCGCTCCGGCTTGCTCGCAACGACCGCCTCGGGCGCTGGCCGCTCGGCGGCCTCGGCAAGCATCGTTGACGTACGTTTGACCGAAGCTTGCGCGATCTTCTCGTTGATCAGCTCGCGCATGCGCGCGTCGCGGCTCGCGCCGCTGCTGCCGCCCATGACCACGGCGACGAGATAGCGATTGCCGCGGTGTACCGAGGTCACCAGGTTGAATCCGGAGGCGCCGATGTATCCGGTCTTGATGCCGTCGACGCCCTCGACCTTTCCGAGCAGATGATTGTGGTTGGCGATGGATTGGCCGCGGAAGGTGAACGAGCGGATGGAAAAATATTTGTAGTAGCGGGGGAAGCGTTCCTGAATGGCGCGCCCGAGAATGGATTGATCGCGTGCGGTCGTCACTTGGTCGTCATTGGGCAAGCCGGACGCGTTCTTGTAGACCGTGCCCTTCATGCCGAGCGCCTGCGCCTCGCGCGTCATCAGCTTGGCGAAGCCGCTCTCGCTTCCCGCGATCGCCTCGGCCACCACGACGGCGGCGTCGTTAGCCGAACGCGTCACCATGCCCTTGATCGCGTCTTCGACCGCGAGCGTGCTGCCGGGCTTGAGGCCCAGCTTAGTCGGATCCTGTCCCGCGGCTTCGCTCGATACCTTGAGCGCACTGTCGAGCTTGAGTTTGGCGGCCTCGAGCTGCTCGAAGAGCAGGTAGAGCGTCATGATTTTGGTGAGGGAGGCCGGATGCCTGGATGCGTCAGGATTGGTGGCGTGCAGGACAGCGCCGGAATTGGCGTCGACGACAATATCGGCGTAAGGCGCCGCGTAGATGGCACTGTTTGTTAGCGTGAGAACGACAGCGACAAAACCGAACGCACCCCAACGAAGCCCATCACGGGCTCCGGTCCGGATCCGCAGCATGGTATTTCCCCCGTCCTCGTCCCCTTCGCGCTTCGTACGAAGCGCTGACACCCCTGTCGTGCCGAGGCAAAGCGATTGGATGAGTCAAAATGGGCGGTTTTCTGAAGTTTTTCCGACCTTTTTGGCCTCCCCCTGCCTCTGATTTCCAACCAGACGGCGGATGGCTCTGCCGCCCGAGCGGCACGCGGCAATCCTAGGGCGAGGCCGATTGCAAATCCGTTAAGCCGCGGATCGGGCTGTCATATTGCAGCGCAAAAAAATTCTTGACATTTTTGTGCAGTGCAATATATCTGAACTAATCCGGCGAGCTGCTGGAGACTGGTGCGAAGGTCACACACAATCGGCGACGCTGCCGGGAGAGGTAAGATGGTCAAGAATATCGACGACATTCAGAAGCTGGGTAAAGACAACGTCGACGCGACGGTGAAGTCGCTGGGCGCGCTCTCGAAGAGTCTGCAAGCGATTACGGTCGAGATCGCGGATTATTCCAAGACGCTGTTCGAGCAAACGGCGGCCGCGACCGAGAAACTCATCGGTGCGAAGTCGTTCGAAAAGGCGATCGAGGTTCAGAGCGAGTACGCGAAGACCTCGTATGAGAGCTTTGTGGCTGAGGCGACGAAGCTCGGTGAACTTTACGCCGATCTTGCCCGAGAGGCCTACAAGCCGTTCGAGGCCCAGTTCGGCAAGGTCGCCTCGGCGAAGTAATTTCTCGCTGCGGCGCAGACGAACGAGCCCGGCTGCCTGGCCGGGCTTTGTTTTTCTGCGGTCCTTACGTTGTTACAGCATCGCACTGCTGCATCATCCCCGAGGGCGCACGCCGCTATCGCGCATGTCCCCCTCGCAGCGAGGCCGGCGTGATCGATGCGTGTTGTGAACGCGCCCAGGACATGATCCCGCGAATGGCCGCTGCGCCGACAAGTCATCCTGCGTAAGTCGGCATCACCCACGCAGAGTTGCGCGCCGGAGGCCGAAATATCATTTCTGACCGCGTTCACAGCCGCGGCCAACCCGCCCGGCGGCCTGGCCGTGCTCGAATATCCTCCATTTGAGCGTCGACAGGGGCCTGCACGTGCGCGCGATAAGGAAAAACGCAAAGCGAGGCCAGAAAGTTGCGTCGCGCAGCCTGGCGGCGAAGGCGTGGCGCGGGGAGTCCATCGCAGATCACGGATTCGCGAGGGTGGTTGCGCGAGAAATCCGGAGATTTCCGATGAATTCGCCCCGAATTGTCCGCAATTGAGTCCGTCGATTGACGCGGCAGGGACGCTCCGGCACGGGATTGCAGAATGAAATGCATCAAAATTCCCGACGATTCGCGGACATACGCGATCTGGAACCGGCCCGGCGCTGTCCCTATTATGATGCAGCGATGTCCAAAGCTGCCATCTCTTTGTTCAGACTACCCATGACTCCACGACCGACCGCAATGACTGCAAGCGCTGCAAGCCGGCCCCCGCGCCTGGGGGACGAGGACAACCACAAGCGGCGGGGAGGCGCGCCCGGGACCGCGGTCATTACCAAGACCAAGCGGGAGACGAAGCGGCCCAGTCTCTACCGAGTGCTGCTGTTGAACGACGATTACACGCCGATGGAGTTCGTGGTCCACGTGCTCGAGCGCTTCTTCAACAAAGACCAGGGAACCGCCCATCGAATCATGATGCATGTGCATCAGCATGGCATCGGCGAGTGCGGGATCTTCACCTACGAGGTGGCCGAGACCAAGGTGACGCAGGTCATGGACTTCGCCCGCAAACACCAGCACCCTCTGCAGTGCGTCATGGAAAAGAAGTAGCGATGATGGAAAAGCAGGAACGCCGGGGCTATATAACTCGTTGTCACGAGAGCTGACATGCCGACGTTTTCGCGCAATCTCGAGCAGTCCCTGCACCGCGCACTGGCGCTGGCCAATGAGCGCCATCACGAATACGCCACTCTCGAACATCTTCTGCTCGCGCTGATCGACGACCAGGACGCGGCCGCGGTCATGCGCGCGTGCAACGTCGATCTCGACAAGCTGCGGCGCAGCTTGACAGCTTATCTCGAAAGCGAGCTCGAAAACCTGGTGAGCGACGGCAACGATGATTCAAAGCCGACTGCCGGGTTCCAGCGCGTGATCCAACGTGCCGTCATTCATGTGCAGTCATCGGGCCGCGAGGAGGTGACCGGCGCCAATGTGCTGGTCGCGATTTTTGCCGAGCGCGAGAGCCATGCCGCGTATTTCCTGCAGGAGCAGGACATGACGCGCTACGACGCGGTCAATTACATCAGCCACGGCATCGCCAAGCGGCCGGGCATGTCGGAGGCGCGTCCCGTGCGCGGGGCGGAGGAGGATACCGACACCAAGACCGGCGACGACAGCAAAAAGAAGGGCGACGCGCTCGAGGCTTATTGCATCAATCTCAACAAGAAGGCGCGCGAAGGCAGGATCGATCCGCTGATCGGACGCGATAATGAGATCAACCGCACCATCCAGGTGCTGTGCCGCCGGCAGAAGAACAATCCGCTGTTCGTCGGCGACGCCGGCGTCGGCAAGACCGCCATCGCCGAGGGCTTGGCGCGGCGCATTGTGCACGGCGAAGTCCCCGACGTGCTCAGGAATGCAACCGTGTTTGCGCTCGACATGGGCACGCTGCTCGCCGGCACGCGCTACCGTGGCGATTTTGAGGAGCGGCTCAAGCAGGTGATCAAGGAGCTCGAGGCCTACCCGGGCGCGATCATGTTCATCGACGAGATCCACACGGTCATCGGCGCGGGCGCGACCTCGGGCGGGGCGATGGACGCCTCGAATCTGCTCAAGCCGGCACTCGCCTCCGGCACGCTGCGCTGCATCGGCTCGACCACCTACAAGGAATACCGGCAGTACTTCGAAAAGGACCGCGCGCTGGTGCGCCGTTTCCAGAAGATCGACGTCAACGAGCCGACAGTTCCGGACACGATCGAAATCCTCAAGGGCCTCAAACCGTATTTCGAGGATTATCACAAGCTCAAATACACCTCCGAGGCGATTAAGGCGGCGGTCGAACTCTCCGCGCGCTACATCCATGACCGCAGGCTGCCGGACAAGGCGATCGACGTGATCGACGAGTCGGGGGCGGCGCAGATGCTGTTGCCAGAGAGCCGGCGCAAGAAGACCATCGGCATCAAGGAGATCGAGACCACCATCGCCACCATGGCGCGCATTCCGCCGAAGACCGTATCGAAGGACGATGCGGTGGTGCTGCAGCATCTCGATCAGACGCTCAAGCAGGTCGTCTACGGTCAGGACAAGGCGATCAACGCGCTCTCTGCCTCGATCAAGCTCGCGCGCGCGGGCTTGCGCGAGCCGGAAAAGCCGATCGGCTGCTATCTCTTCTCGGGTCCCACCGGTGTCGGCAAGACCGAGGTGGCAAAGCAGCTTGCGACCGCCATGGGCGTCGAGATGATCCGCTTCGACATGTCGGAGTACATGGAGCGCCACACCGTCTCGCGACTGATCGGCGCTCCTCCCGGCTATGTGGGCTTCGACCAGGGCGGCCTGCTGACCGACGGCGTCGATCAACATCCGCATTGCGTTCTGCTACTCGATGAGATCGAGAAGGCGCATCCGGATCTGTTCAACGTGCTGCTGCAGATCATGGATCACGGTAAGCTCACCGATCACAACGGCAAGCAGGTCGACTTCCGCAACGTGATCCTGATCATGACCACCAACGCCGGCGCTGCCGACCTCGCGCGCCAGGCTTATGGTTTCACCCGCATCAAGCGCGAAGGCGACGATCTTGAGGCGATCAACCGGCTGTTCGCTCCGGAATTCCGCAACCGGCTCGATGCCATCATCACCTTTGCGCATCTCACGCCCGAAATCATCGCCAAGGTCGTCGACAAATTCGTGCTGCAGCTCGAGGCGCAGCTGGGCGACCGCGACGTCACGATCGAGCTCTCGGAAGAGGCCAGCAACTGGCTCATCAAGCACGGCTATGACGAGCAGATGGGGGCGCGGCCGATGGCGCGTCTTATTCAGGAGACCATCAAGAAGCCGCTCGCGGACGAAGTTTTGTTCGGCAAGCTGAAGGCCGGCGGCCATGTGCGCGTGGTTCTGACGAAGGATGAAGTGGGCGCCGAGAAGCTCGGCTTCGAATATCTCGAGGGTCCGGTCACGCCCAAGCCGGAAAAGATCCCCGAGGCCAAGCGCAAACGGCGTAGTCCTCGCCGCAGGCCATCCGGCCCGAAAGGCGGCGGTCCGTCTCCGCGCGGCTCGGTGCCCAAGGTGCCGCTGGTCAAGGTGTAATCTCGTAGCCCTTGATCGGCTTTCTGCCGAGGCTGATACTTTCCAAAACAAGTCCACGCGTAGCCGCGCTCGAACGTAACGATAGGTGCGTGAGTAAGTCCCGCGCCCTGCGCCTGCCGGGCGATGCTGCCTCCTAACGCCTGTGGGTCGTGTGATGCCCGCCTTCATCTGCGCGACCTGCGGCAGCCAGTTTACGCCCTCGCAAGCGCCGCCACCCTCCTGTCCGATCTGTCAGGACGAGCGCCAATACGTTCCGCCGGGCGGGCAGAAGTGGACCACGCTCGATGAACTCGCGCCGCGCCACTTCAACTGTTACCAGCAGCACGAGCCGGGCCTGATCGGGGTCGGCACGGAGCCGCAATTCGCCATCGGCCAGCGCGCGCTCATTCTGCGTGCGGGTGATGGAAACATCCTGTGGGACTGCATCTCCTTCATCGATGCCGCAACCGTCGAGCTGGTGAAGGGTCTTGGCGGGCTTTCCGCCATCGCCATCTCACACCCGCACTATTACAGCAGCATGGTGGAATGGAGCCGCGCCTTTGGCGGCATTCCCATTTACCTGCCCGCCGCCGACCGGCAGTGGATCATGCGGCCCGATCCGGTGATCAAGCTGTGGGAGGGTGACACGCTGCAGCTTGCGCCTGGCATCACGCTCATCCGCTGCGGCGGGCATTTTGCCGGCGGCACGGTGCTGCATTGGGTGGGAGGCGGGCAGGGGCGTGGCGCGCTCTTGAGCGGCGATATCGTGCAGCTCATCCCCGACCGCAAGCACGTGAGCTTCATGCGCAGCTATCCCAATCTCATTCCCCTCTCGGCGCCCGCGGTAGCGCGCATCGGCGCAATCCTCGAGCCATTTTCGTTCGACGTGATCTATGGCGCCTGGTTCGACCGCGTCATCCCGCGCGGCGGCAAGGATGCCGTGATGCGCTCGATCGCGCGCTACATCACCATGGTTCAGGGCGATGGCACGGCGGAGCAGCGGTGAGTGGCATCACCGCAGCGCGGCGGAAAGCTGCTTGGCCTGATCGGCGAGCACTTCTGGCGCCTCCTTCACGCTGGCCGGCGGCTTGAGCGCGACCCCGGCCTTGCGGGGAATGACGTGGACATGCAGGTGGAACACCACTTGCCCGCCGGCGCTCTCGTTGAACTGCTGAATGGTAACGCCATCGGCGCCGAACACTTCGACGCTGGTCTTGGCGATCTTCTGCGCAACTTTTATCACGTGGGCGAGGTCGTCGGGAGACACGTCGAGGATATTTCGCGCAGACGCCTTCGGCAGTACCAGGGCATGGCCGCTTGCGCGCGGCATGATGTCGAGAAAGGCGAGCGCCTTGTCGTCCTCGTAGATCTTGTAAGACGGCAACTCGCCGCGCAGGATTTTGGCAAAGATATTGTTGGGATCGTATGCCGGCATGATTTCTCCTATCTCCTGACCCAGACATTCTCCGCCACATCACGGCACCTCACTCCTTGCGGAATGGCGCCGCCTCCGCGAGCTCCGCGCCCGCCGCCGCCACATAGACGCGCTCGCGCTTGAGGAAATCCTCAATCGCGCGCCGTAACCCCGGATCGACGATGTAGTGCGCCGAATAGGTCGTGGTCGGCAGATAGCCGCGCGCAATCTTGTGCTCGCCTTGGGCGCCTGCTTCGACGCGGGCGAGCTTGTGCTCGATGGCGTATTGGATCGCCTGGTAATAGCAGAGCTCGAAGTGCAGAAACGGGTGGTACTCACTCGCGCCCCAATGACGGCCGAACAACGTGTCGCAGCCGATGAAGTTGATGGCGCCGGCAATCCAGCGCCGGTTGCGCTTGGCCATCACCAAGAGGATCTGATCGCGCATCTTCTCGCCCACCAGAGAATAGAACTCGCGCGTCAGATAGGGCCGGCCCCATTTGCGCGAGCCGGTTTCCATGTAGAAGCCGAAAAACGCGTCCCACACGCTTTCGGTGAGGTCGGTGCCGGTCAGCCAATGCACCCTGATTCCGGCCGCGAGCGCGTCCTCGCGTTCGCGTCGGATGGTCTTGCGCTTGCGCGAGGCGAGCGCCGCGAGAAACGCATCGAAGCTCGTGTAGCCGGCGTTCTCCCAGTGGAATTGCTGGTGCGTGCGCTTGAGGTAGCCGCGCGCGCCTAAAAGCTCCCATTCCGCTTCGGTCGGGAAGGTGACGTGAACCGAGGAGGCGCCGCAGCGCCGGCACACATCAGCGAGCGCATCGGCGAGGTGCGCGCACACGGCATCCGCTTGCGGGCCCGGCCGCGCGAGCAGCCTGCGGCCGGTGGCGGGCGTGAAGGGTACGGATACTTGAAGCTTGGGATAATAGCGGCCCCCGGCGCGCTCATATGCGTCCGCCCATCCATGGTCGAAGACATATTCGCCGCGCGAATGCGATTTCACGTAGCAGGGGACGGCGCCGAACAGCTGGCCCTGCGCATCTTCGGCGAGGAGGTGCATCGGCTGCCAGCCGGTGCGCGGGCGGACCGATTGTGACAACTCGAGTGCGGACAGGAAACCGTGGGAAATGAACGGGTTGTATCGATCTCCTAAGACGGAAGCTTGGACTTCGGCTGTGGGCGCGCAGATCGCCGATACCGGCCCGTTTCCACTCTCCGATGCCGCGGAATTGGCGCAAGCGTCCCAGGCCTGCGCTGCGACCTCGGTAATGGAATTAGCCACCCGCAGGGTCAATTCGATCATGGGCCTTGTCTCGGACGCTGCCATGCAAGTTTACGGCCGAAATCCTTCGAAGATCATCTGGTCGGCGTAGCGCGCGGCCTTACGCTGGTCATCCGTGCTGCGCACGGTCCAGGCGAGCACCGGAAGACCGAACAGATTTCGCGCGAGGGTGGGCACCAGCGCGGGCAGATTGGCGATCGAATACGCAAGGAATTGCGGTCGCACACGCGGCGCTTGCAGGAGACCGGCGAGCGCGCGCCTCGGCGAGGCCATAACCTTTGCCCCTGCGGGGGTTCGCACGGCAATCCCGCGCGTCAAACGCGGCGCGATTGCGCGCAGATCGGCGATCTGCGCGGGATTAAACGACATCGCCGCGGCCTGTCCGCCATAGCCGGAGAGCACTTTGGCGGCGCGCGCGGCAAGCCGGCGATCGTCGCCACGAGGGCTCTTCAATTCGAGGAGCAGCGTCGCCCGGCCGGCCACGAAGTCGCACAAGTCGCCAAGCGTCATCATACGATCGGCGGTTGCCTTGAAGGCGACGCGCTTGAGTTCGGCGGCGATCATGGCGTCCAGGCGGCCCTTGCCGTCGCTCAGCCGCCCGAGCACGTCGTCATGGTAGACCATGGCCTCGCCGTCGCCGCTGATCTGCAAGTCGCATTCGATGCCGTAGCGCGCAGCGACTGCGGCCGCAAATGCCGATTGGGTGTTCTCGATGATGCCGTTTTGCTCATCGTGCAGACCCCGGTGCGCCAGCGGTCGGGCGCTCAGCCAATCAAGATCGGCCATTGCCTTACGCGTGTTCCGGACGCGCTGTAGCGCGAAGCACGCCTCTAGCGCGTCAAGCGACCTCAAAGACGCCTTCAACCTCGACCGCGGCATCTCCGGGTAGCACCGCGACCCCGACCGTGGTTCGCGCATGCCGGCCCTTGTCGGCGAACACCGCCACCATGAGATCGGAGGCGCCATTCATTACTTTCGGGCCGTCGAGGAAGGCAGGATCGGAATTGATGAAGCCGCCCAAGCGGACCACTTGCTTGATCTTGTCGAGATCGCCGAGCGCCGCCTTGACCTGTGCCAGCACGTTGATCCCGCAGGCGCGTGCCGCTTTTTGGCCGTCCTCGAGTGATACGCCGCTGCCGAGCTTACCTTTGGCGACGAGCTTGCCGCCTGCATCGAGGCAGATCTGACCCGAGACGAACAGCAGCGCGCCGACGCGCACGAATGGAATGTAGTTGGCGACGGGGCTTGCCGGCGTGGGCAGCGCAATGCCGAGTTCGGCAAGCTTTTTGTCGACCGCTCCGGCCATGACGTCCTCCTGCGCGTTCGTCGGATGGCTTGTCTTGGCCGATTGGCCGCGCGCATGCAAGCGTCGCCCGCGCGGGTCGGACGTGTCCGGAGCGCAGTGCTATGGTTGCAGGAGGCGAACGGCATCCCTATGTTGCGCCGCAAGCCGGGCGGAGACGGATTGCAATGACGACCTTGCGCAAATCCATAGTGGCCGCTCTGCTGGCGACGGCAGCTGTGATTGGCGGTTTTGCCGCGCAGCGCGTAGCGGCGTTGACGTCGGCAAGCGGGCTCGCCTCCCATCGCGCGATCTATGAACTCAAGCTCGCGCACACGCGTGGCAATTCCCCCGCGGTGGCCGCGCGTGGGCGAATCCTCTACGACTTCTCCGGCAATTCCTGCGACGGGTACGCGCTGCAATTCCGTCAGGTCTCAGAACTCGACAACGGGGAGGGCAAGGTTACGCTCAGCGACCTGCGTTCGACCACATGGGAAGACGGCGCGTCGAAGAACTTCATCTTCAAATCGCAGAACTACGTCAATGAGACGCTGATCGATTCCGTCGACGGCCAAGCCGAGCGCCAGCGCGACAAAGTCGCCGTCAGCCTGAAGGAGCCCGCCGCCAAGACGTTCGATGTCCAGGCGGGGACGGTATTCCCGACCGATCACATGCGCCGCATCATCGAGGCCGCGCATGAAGACAAGAATATCCTGGAGCTTCCGGTCTACGACGGATCGGAAAAAGGCGAGAAGGTCTACAACACGCTCACCGTGATCGGCCCCGCGATCGCGCCGAACGAACGGGTGCCGACCGATGCGGCGGCGCGCGAGCCGGCGCTTGCCGCACTCAAGCGTTGGCCGGTCACGGTCAGCTATTTCGATAGAACCGCCAGGGATGACCAGGCGCCGATCTATTCGATCAGATTCGAAGTCTACGAGAACGGCGTCTCGCGCGCGCTGATGCTCGATTACAACGACTTCGCGATCAGCGGCGAGCTGACCTCGATCGAACTGCGCAACAGCACCCCCTGCAAGTGACGGCCGCTAGTGCCGGATGGCCGGCCGCTCTCGCGCGTGATACATTCAAAAATGCTGATCAGCGGATCGCCGACAGCGCCCGTTCGTAATACGACAGGTCCAAATATTTGTCGGGCGGTGGCGCATTGCCGCCCCATTGGTCCTCGATTTCCGCGCGC
>Ga0126376_10000087_pt1 | contig 38259 bp, 29 predicted proteins | sample PanSoiMetPlot_15_FD_92760 | JGI IMG/M metagenome (GOLD analysis project Ga0126376, IMG submission 92760) | Tropical forest soil microbial communities from Panama - MetaG Plot_15 | ecosystem: Environmental > Terrestrial > Soil > Tropical forest > Bulk soil | place: Panama | collected 2016-02-17 | reverse complement strand
TCGCTGGAAGAAATTCCGTGTCCACGAGCAAGCCATGCTCCAGGTCATCAATGCCAAGAGCCGCAGCTTCGCGAAAACCGATGGAGCAAAGATGTCCGGTAACTTTTATTCCGTGGGCATGAGCGGCTTTTACCGCTGCCGCCAGCTCATCAGGCGTGATGTTCATGTAGGCCTTAAACGAAGTCACTCCCTGCGCGATCCAGTATTCGACGGTGCTGCGCGCGTCCTCCGCGTTCTTCAATTGATGCATCTGGAGAACAAATGCACCCTGTCCTTCAAGGTAGGGACCAGTGACATTGATTTTTGGGCCGGCGGCTTTTCCTTCGTCGATGGCTTGTTTGAGCTCGAGATCCGTGTAGGTTTCGACGCTTCCGGTTGTGCGAATGGAAGTCACTCCACCCGCGAGGTATAGAAGAGGAAAGCTGGCGGCGTGCTCCGGATACATGGCAGTTGCGCCGCCAGGAGCCGGGTAATACATGTGGTCGTGCATGCCAACGAGCCCGGGAATCAGCGTGTGCCCTGAAAGGTCCATCACCTTCGCGCCGTCGGGAATCTTGGTCGAAGAGGCGTCTCCCAGCGCGCTGATCGTTCCGTCCGAGATGACCAACGTTTGGTCGGCGCGTGGAGCGGCGCCCGTGCCGTCGATGACGCGGACATGGGTTAGAGCCACCACGGGGGCATCGACACTGACGTACGCTTTCACCCGCGGAGAAAGTTTGGCCGCAGCTTGCGAGAAACTGCTAGGGGATAAAATCACAGCACAGAAGATAAGAAAGAGTAGCTTTCGCACGAGGCCTCCGCGATCATTCACAAATTCCCGAATGCGTGGGAGTCTATTCGGCGACTGGAAGTAAGACAAGTCTTTGTAGGGGCCGCCTTCTGAGGCGGGCCTCGCGGTTGCTCTCGCAGCCCCGAATTGAGGTGAAACGTGAAACGAATGGCGTTGGCGATCATTTTCTTGGTGGTTGGCGGAGGCGTGTCGCCGATTGTTGCGCAAGAAACGGCGAAGCTCGACGTCAAAGAAGGCAACTACGTTGCGCGCGACTTCAAATTTCGGTCGGGAGAATCGCTCGCGGAGTTGAAGATGCATTACCGGACGCTGGGTGCGCCGAAGCGGGATGCGCAGGGACGAGTGACGAACGCCGTTTTGATTTTGCATGGCACAGGCGGATCGGGCGCGCAGTTTTTGTCGCCGCAGTTTGCGAATGAACTCTATGGCGTGGGGCAGCCGCTGGACATTGCGAAGTACTTCATCATTCTGCCGGATGGAATAGGGCACGGAAAATCTTCGAAGCCGAGCGACGGAATGCACGCGCGATTTCCTTCGTACGACTATGACGACATGGTGGCGGCGCATCATTTGCTGCTGACGCGCGGGCTCGGCGTCGAGCATCTGCGGCTGATTTTTGGCACGTCCATGGGATGCATGCACTCGTTCGTGTGGGGCGAGACGTATCCGGAGTTTGTGGCCGCGCTGATGCCGATGGCATGTTTGCCGGTGCAGATTGCGGGGCGCAACCGCATCTGGCGTAGGATGGTGATGGATGCGATTCGCGAAGATCCGGAATGGAAGGGCGGAGAATATAAAGAAGAGCCGAAAGCAGCGGTGCGCGTGGCGGTGGATCTTCTGGCTATTGCGGGGAGCGCGCCGATTCGGGGGCAGAAGAATTATCCGACGAGAGATGCCGCGGACAAATTCCTGGCGGACTATTTTGCGGAGCGGGCGAAGGACCTGGATGTGAACGACCTTTTGTATCAAATGAATGCTTCGCGGAATTACGATCCGTCGGCGCAGCTCGAGAAAATTACGGCGCGCGTGATGTGGATGAATTCCGCGGACGATTTTATCAATCCGCCGTCGCTCGGAATTGCCGAGCGCGAAGCGAAACGGCTGAAGAATGGAAAGTTCCTGCTGATTCCGGAAAGCGAGCAGACGCACGGGCACGGCTCGCACACCTGGGCGGTGCTTTGGAAGGATCGGTTGGCGGAGCTGCTGGCGAGCGCGAGCCGCTGAGCCAATCATCCGGAGGTCTATCACTCCGGTCCACTGTTACCAGTTGTCGTCACCTGTCCTCTCGGGATGTTGGCAACCTCTCTGCGGGCCCAAATACTTAGCGCCTATGGTCTTCAACGACTCCCGGACTTCACCAAATCCCGTACTCGAGCGTCACTTCCTGTGGAAGATCTCGCGCGGGTTCGCCGAGCTTTTCGAGAAAGATTCCCCCACGTCAGGCGCTGCGATTCCTCGGGAGAACCGCTAGCGCACGACTCGAGTTTGCTCGATTCGCAAATAGTGGTGGCCAAAAGCTATAGCTTGAAGAAGGGTACTTTTATCGTAGAAACGCAACTTAACGATCGCAAATGCGTGTTCAATCTAAATGGCACTCAACCGAGTTGTGGACGTGTCGGTGGAGTACTTCGTTGAAGAGCGTTTGGTAGTTGCCGCCGCCGGCACGTTCGACTTGGTCACGGAACCAGTCGAGGATTTCCGTATTGAGACGAATGGTGATGCGAGTCTGGCCGCGCGGAGTCGCGATAACCGCGCCGCGTTTTCCACCGCAAGAATCATATTCACGCCCTCGCAAGTCCTTTAGAATCCGCAGTTACGAAATCGCCCACAAGTGTTCATTCTAAAGAGCTTCCAGAAAACTTAAGTCCTTTGTATTCCGCACTTACAAAAAACAGGGGGAGGGGGGTGCCCTACTTCGTTACCGATATCGAACGCTTTATGACTGCGCTCTCGCTTACCTCTCATAGAATCTGCGGTTTGCGCACTCTTATTTCACTCTTCTGCACGAGAGCGCAAGCCATCTTCTTTAGCTCCAATCGCTTGCGCACTCTTTGCGCAAACACCCGGGTGACACCCTTCTTGGATACAGAAAAGCGGCGCCGAGACGCCGCTCTCCAAACAGGCCCGCCGAATCGAGGTCCCCACACAGAACTAGGGCTTTCGGAGAGCCTTCCAAACCTTGAAAATTAGCAATCCATTGGCGATCGCGAATGCGGCGTCTATGGCGTATGAGCAAATTCGCCAGATAGGGTGGTCGCGGAGGAACATTTCAATTTCCAAGCCAATGTCGTGGGGTGGGTAGGGTTTACTGGGGAAAACACGTTCAAACAGTTCGGAAACGGGATGGTGCCAGCCGTAGGGAAGAAAGGATTCAAGGAACCAGAGCTCGAAGAGGATTAAAGCCAGAAACAGAAAGGCGAGTAGCACGCGTTTCACTCGCATATCTTAATCAGTTCTGTGCGGTCGGAAAAGCGCGAGGCGCCGCACTCCACATTTAGCCGGCGGCTTCTTGGGAGGCGCGGATTTCTTGCCAGCGGCGCGGCCGTTTGTTCATCTGCAGAACTTTTTTGCGAAGGCGGATGGATTTGGGCGTGATTTCGACGAACTCGTCGTCGGCGATGAACTCGATGGCTTGTTCGAGGCTGAGTTCGCGGTGCGGAATGAGGCGAATGGCTTCGTCGGCGGAAGAGGAACGCATGTTGGTGAGTTTCTTTTCGCGCGTTACGTTGACGTCCATGTCCTGCTCGCGGGAATTTTCGCCGACAATCATGCCTTCGTAGACATCGAGCGCAGGGCCGATGAAGAGTTCGCCGCGTTCCTGAACGCCCCAGAGCGCGTAAGCGGTGCTGACGCCGGCGCGGTCGGCAACAAGCGCGCCCGTGGGGCGCAACGCCATTTCGCCGCCGTAGTCGATCCAGCCTTCAAAGATGGAGTGAATGAGCGCAGTGCCGCGCGTGTCCGTAAGCAGCTGGCTGCGCAGGCCGATGAGGCCGCGCGAAGGAATCCGGAATTCCAGGCGAACGCGGCCGGAGCCGTGATTGCTCATCTTGGTCATTTCGCCGCGGCGCGAGCCGAGCGTTTCCATGATGATGCCGATGAAATTGTCGGCGACGTCGATGACGAGGCGCTCTTGCGGCTCGAGTTTGCGGCCGTTTTCGTTGCGCACGACGATTTCGGGTTTACCGACCATCAATTCAAAGCCTTCGCGACGCATGGTTTCGATGAGGATGGCGAGCTGCAATTCGCCGCGGCCGAGGACGCGGAAGGATTCGGGTGTGTCGGTGTCATCGACGCGAATGGAAACGTTGGTGAGCAATTCTTTTTGCAGACGGTCGCGGAGGTCGCGCGAAGTGAGATAGCTGCCTTCGCGGCCGGAGAGCGGGCCGGAGTTGACGGTGAAAATCATGGCGAGCGTAGGCTCGTCAATGATGAGCGGCTCGAGCGGATCGGGATTGGCGAGGTCGGTGACGCTTTCGCCGATTTGGATGCCTTCAACGCCGGCAATGGCGACGATGTCGCCCGCGAGAACCTGCTCGGCTTCATCGCGTTCGAGTCCGCGGAAGGTGAAGAGCTTGGTGATTTTTGTGGGTTGAATTTTTCCTGAAAGCACGGAACCGTCGAGTTTGGCTACGCCGACTTCCGAGCCGCACGTGAGCGTGCCGTTGAAAACGCGGGCGATGGCGATGCGGCCGAGAAATTCGGAGTAGTCGAGGTTCATGACCTGGAGCTGCAGAGTTGCATCCGGATCGCCAGCGGGAGCGGGAATTTTGGCGACGATGGTTTCAAAGAGCGGAAGCAGATCCTGGGAGCCGTCGCCGGGAGTTTTGTGAGCAACGCCTTCGCGCGCGTTGGTGTAGATGACGGGGAAGTCGAGCTGGTCTTCAGTGGCGTCGAGGTCGATGAAGAGATCGTAGATTTCGTCGAGGACTTCCTTTGGGCGGGCGTCGGGGCGATCGATTTTGTTGAGGACGACGACGGGAGGAAGTTTTGCGGCGAGCGCCTTTTGGAGGACGTAGCGCGTTTGCGGGAGCGGGCCTTCGCTGGCGTCCACGAGAAGGACGACACCGTCCACCATGCGGAGGGCGCGTTCGACTTCGCCGCCGAAATCAGAGTGACCCGGAGTGTCAACGATATTGATTTTGGTGTCGTGGAAAAAGAGCGCAGTGTTTTTGGCGAGAATGGTGATGCCGCGTTCGCGTTCGAGATCGTTGGAATCCATGACGCGCTCGACGACTTCCTGATTGGCGCGAAAGATGCCGGACTGCTTGAGCATGGCGTCGACGAGAGTGGTTTTGCCATGGTCGACGTGGGCGATGATGGCGATATTGCGTAAATTCTTACTCATAAACCTTTTATTTTCCTATAGATACAAAAATAGCCCCGACCCGGTCGGGGCTCGGACAATCATCCTTTTCAGAGACTTCCAGAGATGCCGCGGTGCAAAGAATAGTTTAACAGAGAAGCGAAAGAAGTTCAGCATGGGAACGGGATAACAAGACCATTCCCTATTATTTCATTTGCATTTCTCTGGGCTTGAAGCACGCTAGAATGACGAGCGTGAAGTTCATCCTTGCCACCGCTATCATCGCAACCTGCGTGTCCGTGATAGCGCTGTTAGGACTCTTGAGAATAGACATTGACTCAGTGTCTAACCAATTCGCCTTCGTTTGGAGTGGCTCTACGTTGGTTGCCGCAGCATCGTGGGTGTGGTGGTTGGTGCTCCTCGCCAAGTGTAAACGAATGAAGCGAGTTTCAGGCCAATCCTGACTAGAACAGAGCAGCTTGCAAGTGCGGCGGCTACAGCAGAGGATTTCGGTGCACTGTATGATGCTCAGACTCTTTTTTTGCGCAAAAGAAATTTTAACCGGAGTTTATGGAGCGGACATGAGAGTTTGTTTGCGAGTCGCTGTGGTGGTTTTTGTTTCGACGGCAGGAATTCTTGTTGGGCGGCCGATTGTCGCGCAAGAGAACAAGCGGCCGGATTTGGCGGCGCTATTCGAAAAGCGCGAAGTGATGATTCCGGTGCGCGACGGCGTGAAGCTGCATACGGAAATTTACACGCCGAAGAATGCAAAAGAGCCGCTGCCGTTTTTGTTCGAGCGCACGCCGTACGGGATTTCGGCGCCGAATGGCGGGATGAGCTATTCGTTGTACCGCTATGCGCACATGTTCGCGGATGGATACATTTTTGTGTTTCAGGACATTCGCGGGAGATACGGCTCCGAAGGAAAGTTCGAAATGAACCACACGTCGCCGGAGCCAGGCGATGCAAAAGGCGTCACGGAAAGCACAGACACGTACGACACGATCGACTGGTTGATCAAAAACGTGCCGAACAACAATGGGCGCGTGGGCATGGACGGCATTTCGTATCCAGGATATTTGGTGACGATGGGGATGGTGAATCCACATCCGGCGCTGAGGGCGGTGTCAGAGCAGGCGTGCATGTGCGATACGTGGCTGGGCGACGACTTTTTTCACAATGGCGCGTTCCGGCTGAGCTATGGATTCGAATACACGGCGCTGCTGGAAAGTTCGAAGGAGAATTTCAGTTTTGCGTTTGACAGTTTTGACGTTTACGACTTTTATTTGCGGCTGGGCGCGCTTTCGAACGCGAACGCAAGATATTTTCACGGGAAGATTCCGACGTGGAACGAATTTGTGGCACACGCAAGTTACGACGATTTTTGGAAGCGGCATGCGGTCGCGGCCACGCTGCATGAACCTACGGTGCCGAATTTGAACGTGGCGGGATGGTGGGATCAGGAAGATATGTTCGGGCCGCTGATGACGTACGGCCGGCTCGAGAAGAGCGACAAGAAGAACTACAATTTTTTGGTGGCGGGGCCCTGGAATCATGGCGGCTGGGGGGGCGGGACGGGCAAGTCGCTGGGTGATATTCCATTTCACAGCGATACAGGCGTCTATTTCCGCGAAAAGATTGAAGGGCCGTGGTTCGCGTACTGGCTTCACGACAAAGGCAGCTTGCCGGTGAAGGAAGCGACACTGTTCCAGACGGGCAGCGACACGTGGACGTCGTTTGATTCGTGGCCCCCGAAAAATGCGGTGAAGAAGAATCTGTATTTCCACGCGGATGGAAAATTGTCATTTGAAGCGCCTGCGGAGACGGCGAATGCAGCAGACAGCTATGTCAGCGATCCGGCGCATCCAGTGCCGTACCGACACAGGCCCGTGGACATGACTTATCCGGAGGATCATCACGGGAGTTGGTACACGTGGCTTGTGCAGGATCAGAGATTCGTGGACAACCGACCGGACGTGTTGACGTGGAAGACGGAGCCGCTCGCGGAAGATGTGACGGTGGCGGGCGACGTGACGGCGAAGCTGTTTGCGTCGACGACGGGAAGCGACGCGGACTGGGTGGTGAAGCTGATTGACGGCTATCCGGAAAAAGTGGAAGAGGATTGGAAGCTGTCCGGATTCGAACTGATGATTGCGGAGGAGATCTTCCGGGGGCGATACCGCAATTCGTTCGAAAAACCGGAGGCGATTACACCGAATCAGGTGGCGCCATTTACGATTGATTTGCACAGCACGAATCACGTTTTCAAGAAAGGGCACCGCATCATGGTGCAGGTGCAGAGCACGTGGTTCCCGCTGTACGACCGGAATCCGCAGAAGTTTGTGCCGAATATTTTTGAGGCGAAAGATTCGGATTATCAGAAGGCGACACAGACCATTTACCGGACGGCGAAATATCCGTCGAGTGTGGCGGTGGATGTGTTGCCGTCAGGCAAGAATTAGGGTTGTGCTGAATTCAAAGAGAAACCGGAGAGCTCACAAAAGACGTTCGCTCTGCGCTACATTGATTTTCATTTTTTGCGGATATAAGTGAAATCGTATTCCACACTCCAGGTTTTGCCGCCGTCAGTGGAACCCTGGCTGAACTGACGGACTTTGTTCGGGCCGAGCGCGAAAAATTGCAGATGGCGCTTGAGTTTTGTGCCGTCAGGCTGCGGCAATTCGTCGGTGTAATAGTCCATCACGCCGTCTGTTAGGCCGCCGTAGAAGAAAATGTTGCCACCGGCGCTGTCCACCCAGAACTGCTCCCAGCGTTTTAATGCGGCGTCATAGATGTTATAGCTCTTGCCGGAGTAAGGATTGCCGTTGCTCTGCCAGTTTTCGAGAACGACGCAGTCCGCCAAAATCAATTCGATTTTGCTCTGGCCTGAAGGAATTCCGCCCTGCGTGGTTTCGACGCTCCATTCGCCGAGCCAGAAATCAAATTGGCGGTTTTCGGGCGCGTAAGCACACGGCTTCAAATTGTGATTGGCTTGTTCGACGAGTTTTGCGAAGCGCGAGTCCGCGCGAAGGGATGCCAGATGTTGGTCGTACGATAGCTCGTCCGGCTTGTTGTAGCCGGCGGCAAGAGCTTTTTGCAGATGTTCAAAGGCGTTGTCCGACTCTTTCTTTTGCGCGTAAAGCGTTGCGATGGAGTATTCGACATAAGGCGGCGGAGCACCGGCAGCGAGCGCCTTTTGGTAGACCTCGAGAGCGTGATCAAGCTGGCCGAGTTCCTGTAGGGAAGTGCCGAGCCGGAACCAGAGCCTGGGAGTTTCCGGATGAGCTTGCGTCAACTTTTCGTAGAGTGCCGCAGATTTGGTCCAGTCCTTTAATTCGTAAGCGGCGCTTGCCTGAGCGGAAAGTGCGGCGTCGGCGTCGGGTTGTTGAGCGCAAGCCGTACGCATTGAGAACGCAAACAGACACAAACTGAAAACCAATTTGGTTCTGAAAATATTCATAGAGAAACTCCGTTCGAGGACGAAACTTCTATTGAAGGCTTAGACGCGGCAAATCTGAAAATCTTTTAGAAAAAAAATCGGGGAAAGCCGGTGAAGGCTTTCCCCGAGGTTGTGGCTGAACTAACCGCTTTTTTCAAAAACAGCTTAGAAGATAAGCTTCAATCCCAGTTCGATGTTACGGCTGCCACCGTCGAAATCGAACTTGTTCAAGAACGTCGGGCCGGAAGTAACGAAGATATAGCCCGCATTCAATGGATTGGCGTTGCTGTTTTGATCGATCGCGCCATTGTTGGTCGGCAAGCCGATGCTGAAGTTGCGATGGTTGAAGGTGTTGTAGGTAGAAGCGCGGAATTGCAGCGAAAAGCGCTCGTTGATTTTGGTGGTTTTGAAGAAGCTCATGTTCCAGATGTTGAGTCCGGGCGTGCTAACGGTATTGCGGCCCACGTCTGCGATAGTGCCGACTTCCGCCTGAACGTAGCGGGCCGTCGGGTCGATTGCGACATAGCCGACGATGTTTGCATCGTTGCCGCTGCCGCACGTAGCCGGGTCGGACACGATGCTGGTTGCTCCGCCTGCTCCAGCGTTGCAAACAAAATTGACGCCAGTTCCAGTTCTGCCGACGCCGTTCGGATTAAGGATAGTGCGGTCTCCCGCGCCATCCCCGTTGGCATTCGCATCAGAGCCGGACAGCGCCGTCACGGGCTGGCCGCTCTCCAAAAGGTAAGAGCCGTTCCACTCCCAACCGTGGGCCAGCACTTTGAGGAAACCGTTGCTAGTGCTGACGTTCGGGAAGTCATAGACCCAAGTCATGGCGAATTTGTGAGTCAGATCAAGCGCGGAGCGTCCTCTTTCGTTCCCGAAATTGAACCCGTCCTGGGCGCGGCGAGGATTCACGAAGCTGCTGAAGAGTTCGTTCGTAGCGTTGTCAATGTTCTTGGAGAAGGTGTAGTTCGTGCGGAAGTACAGCCCCTTAGAGAAGCGGTGCTGGAAGTCCACAGAAACACCGTGGTAGGTGTTCCAGCCGACTGGCGGGAATGTGGTGACCGTACCGAAGAAGCCATCCACTGAAAGTGGCTGCGGATTGAAATTGTCGAAAGTGGCCAGAGTGCTGGCTGGTCCTACCACCGTCGCAGGCACGGCCGACCCTGAAAGGTACGTGGGGAGCGGAGTAAGCGGGCCGCCCGGAAGATTTGGATCGAATGCAGACTGGGAGTTCAGGCGCCGCTGAACCGGCAACTCAAGTCCGCGGGTTCCCACGTAGCGGATTTCAATACTCGAATTTTTGAACAGCTCGTGTTGAACACCGAGCGACCAAGTCATGACTTTGGGAGCGGTATGGTCCGGTATCAAGCTGGACGTGGCAGCCCTGGCATCGGCCTGCGTTGCCGGTGGAACGTTGACTTGCAGGAGACCGCCGCCCGCGAGGAAGCCAGTACCGGTTGCGCACCACGCCGGAGGATTGGCAAGAGCGCAGGTCACGGAAGGTTTTTGCTCAGTCTGCAATTGCGGCGGCTGGCTGTTAATGGCGAAGTTGTTCGGCACAACGTCGTAAGCCATTTGGAAACCGCCACGGATGGCCCACTTGCCATTGCCGCGAGGATCGTAGGCGAAGCCGACGTGCGGACCAAAATTGTTCTTGTCCGAATGCGGCTTGCGGAATATGAGGCCCAGTGCCGGGTCATTGGAAATTGCGTTTAGTGCCTGATCACCTTCTGCGCGCGGCACGCCATTGTATTCATAGCGCAAACCGAGGTTCAGCGTCAGACGAGGGGAAAGCTTCCAATCGTCCTGAGCGAACCAGTAGACGGAGTTGTAGTTGTCCGCCACGGTGCCGGAGCCTGCTCCGCGCAACGCGCCATTCAAGCCGTTCGGAACAAGGTCGTTGATAAACGCGCTTAAGGTTTTGTAATCCCACTCACCGCGTGCCCGGGGCAAGTCGTTCGTGGGGGCGATATACTTGCGGCCTTCCACGCCGAACTTGAACGTGTGTTTACCGCGAATGGTTGTGAGAGCGTCGGACACCTGATAGATGTTCTGAACATAACCTTGAGGCGCGAGGCTGTAAGGGCCGACGTTGCTGCCGAATTCATCAATTTCGACGTTCGGGAAATTGGAGAACGATCCAGGAACCGTGAGGTTTGGACCATTCAAACGAGAGACGGAAGCGCGGAAGTCATTAATCCAGCGCGGGCTAATGGTCCAGGCATCGGTGAAAAGCCCTTTGCGCGCATCGGCGCTTTGTGTGCCGGTAAACTGCGCCTGCGGCTGAACCGGGTTTACCTGGGGCAAACGCAAACGATCAAACAAGAAGCGCCCGCGAAGCTGGTGCTTTCCTAAATTGGCATCGCCGTTTACGGTGAAATCATGCTGGCGTGAGTAGGCCGGTGCGACGGACGAGAACAAACCGCTATCAATGGCTTGGCCGTTCACACAGCCGAGGGAAGCCACCGGATCGCTCGCTCCAGTGTTGCAATGTGCTTTTCCATCAGAGGTTGGAGCAAGGGGAAACTGCGAGAGAATGTCACCTACGGCAGAATCCGGATTCATTGCGGCAAGCTGGGCCAAGCCCGCCGAAGTCGGCATTCTTACGGTAGCTCCTTGCGAGCCGAGTCCCTCATTTTGAAACTCGTATGCGCCATAAATGAAGAGTTTGTCGCGCTTGATAGGACCACCGAGGCTTCCGCCAAGGCGGTTGTAGTCGAAACGATTCTTGATATCTGATTGGCCTGCATTGGTCCGTTTCTCGAGATTGGTTGCGGCGTCAAAGTCACGATTGCGGTTGAATGCCCAGCCTGCGCCGTGCCAGTTGTTTGTGCCGGACTTGGTGATGATGTTGAAGATGCCGCCAGCGGAATGCCCGTATTCGGCGCTGAACTGGTTGGTGAGAAGCGAAAATTCAGCGATGGATTCCTGGATGACCGGCTGAACGGGGCCGTTCACATCAATGCGGTTGTCATCCACGCCGTCCACGTTGAAGCCGTTGAACCGGGGGCGAGTCCCGCCGATGGAGCCACCCGAACCGAGAACGCCGCCCTGCTGCGTTGTCGTTCCAGGGACAAAAACGGCGAATTCCTTAACGTCGCCGCCAAGTGTGTTGAGCGGTAAGTTGTTCACGACTTGGCCAGAAAAGTTCGAGTTCAGTTCGGAAGACTGTGTCTGCACGAGGTCGGCGCCCGCTTCAACTTCCACGACAGCAGAAACGGAGCCAATTTCTAGGACAACTGTCGCCTCCGTGACTTGGTTGGAATTGATGAGGATTCCCTTCTCCACTGCCTTTTTAAAACCGTCTTTTTCGACGGTCACCGTATACTTTCCAACGAGCATGCTTGGAAAGACGTACGTGCCGGCGCTCGAAGTATTGGTTTTTTGGCTGACCCCACTCTCATCATTCATAACAGTAACTTTTGCGTCTTCGATGCTTGCCTGGCTGCTGTCAACCACAGTTACGCGAAGCGTGCCATCGAGGCGCTGGGCCGAAGCCATGCCGGCGAAGAACAGAACAAACGTTGCCGCCAGCAAGAAATAGCTCAATCTGCGCATATTGCTTACTCTCCTTGACGGATTCCCATGTGCCAGCCGCGCCGGTGCAATCCGAGAACCATTGATTCTTAATGCAAGCGCAGAAGCACAAATTGGTTGGCGAACGGAGCGCAGATTAGGTACCAGTAGGGACAATTTGTCCCTCAAATTCACGTTTTGCGAATCTAAGGAAGTAAATTACTCAAGAACAAGCTGTTACTCGTAATGTGACTTATCAACGCCAAGAAATTAGTTCACAGGTGACAATAAATTTAGAAGAAAACGCGACAGAGAACACGAATTTCTATGATTTTTCAGACTCGCTCCATTCTTTCGTAAGTCTGAATTTTCATCTATTAAACGAAACAGTCCCGCTGATTTTTTCGTATCAAAACTAAACTCTTGTCGCGCCATTGCGTCTATTTCATTGGGGCGTGGTAGATGACTCCGAATTCTTTCCCGGCCGTGGGTCCGTTCATGGAATCTGAAGCTAATGCGGAGCTTGGGCAAAGTTGCAGGTATATCCGCTTTGGCCCCTTTCAGATTGATCAGCAGCGCCAGCAAGTGAGCCGCAGCGGAACCCGCCTGAAATTACAGGGCAAGGTATATCAAGTACTTCTTACTCTGATCGCGAAACACGGGCAGGTCGTAACGCGCGAAGAGTTGAAGCAAACACTGTGGTCATCGGACACACACGTCAACTTTGACGCCAACGTGAACACGACGGTCAATAAGCTTCGCCAAATTTTAGGAGATTCCACGGACAAGCCGGTCTATATCGAGACGATTCCGCGAAAGGGGTACAGCTTCCTTCTCGATCCGGAATATGCAACCCAGCCGTTTGCGCTGAGTTCTTTCGTGCCGCCGGCTGGAACAGAAACGCGTGATGCATCCCAGGAAGCGGAGAAATCCGCAATTAAATCCGACCGGTGGCTTACGCTGGGAGTGATTGCACTCATCCTCGCGGGAATTTTGCTCGGCGCCGGGATTGCCACCTTCTGGATTTCGCGGTTCGGCCCGCACTGAGGCTTACGGCCGCTTATCGAAACGCATTCCACGTGTCCGGCCTGCGTCCAGAACAAACCCGTTGATGGTATCACCGCTGGCCGTCATTTTCAGAGTCACGCCAACGTCCGTGATTTGAAATTCGTTGTCTGCCACGGCCGCGAGCTTCCTCGGCGGCAGATTTCGTATGCGAAGTAGGAATGCGTCATTTTCAATCGACAGGCGATACATGATTTGCAGTTCGTCGCTCCAATAGTTGCCTTCGAATTTCTTGAGCTGATCCGCGGTCAGGCTGAGGACTCGCTTTGGCTTTTGCGGGTTGTCGTCCTCCTGATCGGCCGCGGTTGCGGCCGGTTTTGCAGCGATCATTTGGCTGCCCAGGAAAACTTCTGCAACCTGATTTGCTCTTCTGGAGGGGCGTGCCGTCCCCAGATTGCACAAACAAACCACAGAAAAATGCTGGTCGGGGAAACGCAAGAGTTCGGCGCGATATCCACCCCAGGAACCTCCGTGGCGAACGGTGCGCAGCCCGCGGTACTTGTCCACAGACAAACCCTTGGCGTAGTCCAGTTCTTTTCCGCTGTTGAGCTTTCCGGGTTGCTGCAGCTCGAGAAGGAAATCTTTACCACCAATTTGCGCGGTGTAGAAATTTTCATCCCATTTGAGCAGATCGGAAACTGAAGTATGCACGGCGCCGTCGCCCGTTTGTTCGAAATAAGAAACGTCGAGAGAGAATCCGCTGCTTTTTTCCTTCGGATCATAGGCAAGCGCGCGATTTGGAACGAGCTGAGTGTGTTCGTCACGATAGGTTGTCGCACTCATTTGCAGTGGCGAAAAAATGTTCTCCGCGGCGAATTCGCGAAGCGTTTTTCCGCTCACCCGCTTCACGATAATCGAGAGCAGAAAAAATCCCGTGTTGCTGTAGAGCCACTCACTGCCGGGATTAAAATTCAGCGCCTTTTGCCGGACGATGAGATTCAGCGCATCTTCGTCCGTCGTTACATTGTCGATGTTGACTCCGGCTAGCTCGAAGAGCGTCAGATAGTCGCGCAAACCGCTGGTGTGATTGAGCAAATGCAGAATTCTGATTTTCTTGCCGTAATCGGGAAGCTCGGGAATGTATTTGCGCACGTCATCATCGATGGAAAGCTTTCCCTGCTTTTCGAGAAGCAGGATGCTGGCGGCCGTGAATTGCTTTGAAGTCGAGCCGATGTCGAAAACCGTTTGCGGCGTGATGGGGACATTCTCTTCGATATTCGCGAGGCCATAACCTTTTGCGTAGACGATTTTTCCACCGCGTGCCACGGCGAGCGCGCAACCTGGCGAGCCGGGTTTAGCCAAATCCGCAAAGACGGCGTCAACTTGTTTTGCCTCGGGTAAATCATCCGCGGCCATCGCTCGCGGTGCTTCCATTGCCGCGTGTAGGAAAAGTGTTGCGACAAACGTGGCGGTAATTCTTTTCGTCGCGCACATAGCTGCTCCCGTTCGAACGGCGCCGAGTCTACCGAGTTTTCGCGAAAGTGTCTCCGCAAAAATTCTCTGGTAGAGTGGCGCTATGCTGACCGCCATCACACGGGCCGTGAGTCCAGCGCTTGCCCAGTGCGAGCTGAGCTTTATCGAACGAATTCCCATCGATATGGAACGCGCACGCGCGCAGCATCATGCTTATGAAGCGGCACTGGGCCAATTGGGCGCGAATGTTATTTCGCTTCCGCCCGAGCCGGAACTGCCCGACTCCATGTTCGTCGAAGATCCCGCGATTGTTCTCGATGAACTTGCGGTCGTATTTCCAATGGGCACAGAAACGCGGCGCCCCGAGGCGAAGTCGCTCGTGAAGGCGATTGCGCCGTTTCGCAAGATCGAATACGTCACTCTGCCTGGCACAGTCGAAGGCGGAGACATCTTGCGCGTCGGGCGCAAACTTTTTGTCGGACTGACGGGGCGAACGAATGAGGAAGGAATCCGGCAGTTGCGGAAAATCGTCGAGCGTCACGGCTACGAAGTGATCGCCGTGCCGGTCATCGGCTGCCTGCATTTGAAATCCGCGGTCACGCATCTGAGCAACAGTGTTTTGCTGGCAAATCGGGTCTGGTTTGATACCGAGCCTTTCGCCGGCTTCGAATGGATTGATGTTGATCCCGCCGAGCCACATGCGGGCAACGCGCTTGCCCTCAACGGTTCTGCCCTTTTTCCGGCGTCGTTTCCAAAAACGCGCGCTCGCATCGAAGCAAAGAATTTTCGGATCTTGTCGCTGGATATCGCCGAACTGCAAAAGGCTGAGTCCGGCCTCACCTGCTCAAGCCTTATTTTCGAAGCTTCGTGATAGACCCCACCTGTACCAAATTCTCTTTTGACAATCACCCCGGCTGTGCTACTTTGAATGAGGCATGTTGTCTCTCGCCAAGTCGAAGCGCGGCACGTCGTCCATGTCCATGGCGACGACCACTATTATTACGACCACGATTATTAAGACTACCGGCGCTTCTGGCGAGGGGAGAAACAGCTAAGCAACTAGCCAAAGTTTCCAAACCCGCCGCCAGAAGCGAATCTGGCGGCGGGTTTCGTTTTAACCCCCTCCAGAAAAGCAAAAGCGGCCGCCCTTGGAAACCACAAACCTAAGGAGCGGTTGTCATGAGTCCGGAGAACGTCCAAGAGGAAGCCCCATACAGTGAAGGGGTGGATGAACAGTGCGGCCGCATGTTCGAAGCGATATGCGCGGAGCTTGCGGCCGAAACGAAGCGAAACGTCGTCGCGTTCAAGTTCGGCGGCACTTCGCTCCTTGGCGCGCAGCGCATGTTGCACGCGGCGAGTCTCGTGAAGCAGGCTACACGAACTTCGCGCGTCGCGGTTGTGGTCTCCGCAATGAAGGGCGTCACGGATCAACTGCTTGCCCTGGCGAAGCTGGTCGATTCCGGAAATCTCAGGGAAGCAAAGCGCAAAGCCGACGCATTGTTCAGGCTGCATGCTGATGTGCTTTTTGAGTCGCAATTGGGCGAACTCGATCACCAGCGCGTCTGGCATGACTTACGCTTGCTGGGCCGCGACTTGTTGCACGAAGTTTCTGCTCCTGCACATGAAAGCGAGGAAGCGCGCCAGGATTCCCTTGCCTCGTTCGGCGAGCGATTCAGCGCGCGCCTCTTTGCTGCCGCTCTCGATGCCCGCGATGTGCCTGCGGTTCCCGTAACATCCGCCGAATTTGTTCTTACCTGCGACACCTTCCGCGATGCCAAACCGCAAATGGAAGAAACCCGCCGCCGCGGGCGCGACGTTCTGCAGCCGCTGCTGGAAAGCGGGCTCGTTCCCGTCGTGACCGGTTTCGTCGGCGCGACGCGCGATGGCCGCGTCACCACGCTTGGCCGCAACAGCTCCGACTATTCCGGCGCCATCATCGCCCACGTCGTGGACGCGGACGAGCTTGTCATCTGGACCGACGTGGATGGCGTTTACACCGCAAATCCGAATGAATCGAGTGAGGCGCGGCTACTGCACCAGCTATCCTATGAAGAAGCGCACGCGCTGGCCGCGTCCGGGGCAAAGGTCTTGCATGCGGACGTGCTGCCGCTTGCGGCCGAAACGGAAATGGTCGTTTGGGTGCGCAACACGTTTAATCCCGAATTTCGCGGTACGCGGATCGGCCCCGCAGGTCAGAAAATGCAGCAGGAAAATTCACAAAGAGGTGATGCATGAGCGGCGCCCCAGCCAGGCGTTTTGAAAAAAAATTCCGCGCGGGCGTGTTAGGCGCGACCGGAATGGTCGGCCAGCGCTTCGTGCACATGCTCGCGAATCATCCGTGGTTCGAGCTCACCGACATGGCGGCGTCGGAGCGCTCGTCGGGCAGGAAATACGCCGACGTCGTGAAGTGGCACCTCGATTCGCCTATTCCGGAAGCAGCGCGAAACCTCGTTGTAAAGGATCTTGCGCCGAATCTCGATTGCGACTTTGTTTTTTCAGCGCTTGATTCGAGTGTTGCCGGTCTAGCGGAAGAGGAGTTCGCGCGGGCGGGCTATCCTGTTTTGAGCAATTCCAAGAATCACCGCATGGACGAAGACGTTCCGCTGCTCATTCCGGAAGTGAACGCCTCGCACCTCGACGCGATACCCGTGCAGCAGAAAAATCGCGGCTACGATGGCGGTTTCATCGTCACCAATCCAAACTGCTCCACCGCGGGCCTTGTTCTTGTTCTAAAGCCGCTCGCCGATGCGTTTGGACTCGAGAAGATTTTCGTCGTCACGATGCAGGCCGTCTCCGGCGCGGGCTACCCGGGCGTGGCTTCGCTCGATATTTTGGGCAACGTCGTGCCGTTCATCAGCGGAGAAGAAGAAAAGATGGAGTCAGAGCCGCAAAAACTGCTTGGCAAATGGGATGGGAGCCGGTTCGTCGAAGCCGGTCTCGGTATCAGCGCGCACTGCAATCGTGTTCACGTGCGCGACGGCCATACAGAATGTGTTTCGCTCAGCCTCAAAAAAATCGCCAGCCTTCGCGAAGTCGCGGAAGTCCTGCGCGAATTTGCTGTGGATGACGAACTCGCTTCTCTGCCGACTGCTGTTCGCAAACCGATCGTCGTGGTGGACGAAGAAAATCGCCCGCAGCCCCGCCGCGACGTCGATGCAGGCCGCGGAATGGCGGCGGTCGTCGGCCGCATCCGCGAATGTTCGTTGCTGGACGTGAAGCTCACGCTGCTCTCGCACAATTTGGTGCGTGGCGCAGCCGGCGCAGCCGTCCTCAACGCCGAGCTACTCGCCGTTCGCGGCTTACTGCACCACCGCGACGTCGCAAAACCATCCGTCGCTGAACCAGTGGCGCCCTAGCGAACGAAGAAGTAGCGCACGAGGTGGAAGAAAACCGGTGCAGCGAAGCAGAGCGAATCGATGCGGTCGAGGATTCCGCCGTGGCCTTCGATGACTGCGCTAAAATCCTTGACACCGGCGTCGCGCTTGATCGCGCTCATAACCAGTCCGCCGAGAAAGCCCATGATGGTAATTGCCAGCGACATTACCGCAGATTGCCAGCGCGTGAACGGCGTCGCCCAGGAAAGGAATGCGCCGAGCAGCGTCGCTGTCGCCACGCCGCCGACAAACCCTTCCCAGGTTTTGTTGGGGCTGACGTTCGGCGCAATTTTGTGCTGGCCGAGCAATTTGCCCCAAACGTATTGCAGCACGTCGCTCATCTGGTCCACGAGCACGAGATAAAGCAGCAGAACGGAATCGCGGCCTTCGTAATTTGGAATTTTCAGAATCAGCAGCGCGGGGGCGTGGCTCAGGCAATAGGCGCAGATCATCAACCCAAACTGAATTTTCGCAGCGCGTTCGAGGAAGTGTTCCGTGTCTCCCGCAAGCGCGATACGCGCAGGAATAAAAACGAACGCAAACGCAGGAATCAGAATCGCAAAGAGGCCGTACCAGTCAATGCCAATCAGAAAATATTGCAGTGGCGTGATGATGAAAAAGGTCCAGAACAGAGTGCGGTGATCGCCACGCCGCGTCGGAACCAATGTGATGTACTCGCGCAGAGCAAGAAAGGAAAGCGACGCGAACAAAATGAGTGAACCGTTCTTGCCCACGACCAGCGTCAGCGCAAAGATCGCGCTCATCTTCCACCACGCGCGTGTCCTGGCGTTCAAATTGTCAATCACGCGACGTGAGGATTCCGACTCTGCAGACTTCTTCAGAATGACACCGACAATGCTTGCGACTATGAGCAATGCGAGCACCCCACCAAAAAGGGTCAGCAAGCGGGCATCGGGCTTGTTCCAAACAAACTCGATGTAGCGCCGGGGGGTGTAATCCTGCACCGCCAACATCATTCGTTCCCTTTCCGCCGCAGTGAAAGAACTGCGGCTCGGGAACGTGCGAGAAATTCGTGTTTGTTTTCGTTGCCCTCAACTCGGATCGGCGAGCCAAAGGTCAGCACGCTGACAAGCGGAACAGGGAGAATTTCACCTTTTGGCAGAATGCGATTCAGATTTTCGAGGTACGCTGGAATCAGCTCAACGTCGGGTCGGCGCTTCGCCAGATGGTACAAGCCGCTCTTGAATTCGCCGACGGTTTCGCCGGCGCAACGCGTTCCTTCGGGAAAGAAAATCAGGGAGTCGCGCTCACCCATCGCTTCGGCGAGTTGATCAATCACCGCAAATCCTTTCGTGTGCGAATGTTCATCTTCCGAGTGTTCGTCACGGGCAGAGCGTGCTGCTGCGCCGCGCTCCACCAACACTGCGCGAAACACTCGTTGCGCGAGAAAGGAGCGAAATCCAGCTTGCCAGTAATCTTTTGCGGCAACAGGACGAGTCCGCGCGCGCAACTCCACGGGCAGCGCGGACCACAACACCACGAAATCGAGGTGACTTGTGTGATTCGCAAAATAAATTCGCTGGCGCGGCTCCGGGACGCAGCCCTGCCAACGGACTTGCACGCCGCTCAGTCCGCGCGCAAAAGCGGCGATGATGCGCGCGAGCGGATGAATTTTGTCGCTCATCGGGATGCGGCGGACGCTTTCACTTCTTGAAGCGCGCGCCACGCGCGATTGAAAATGGTCGCTACCAAGAGCAGCATCATCACGAACAAAACGTAAAAAACGACTCGCCCCAGCTTCAGGTCGAGTCCCATCAGGAGGCCGAGCAAACCAAAAACAAACGCTCTATCGCTCTTTCCGAGCGGGCCGTCGTAGCGGCGCGATGCGCCAATCTGCACCCCGATGACGCCGGTCATCTCCGTGAGCACGGAGAGCAGCACAATCGCCGCTATGAGGCGCGGATCGAATCCAGGAACAAACACCAATGGAAAGTACAATCCAATATCTGCGACGACGTCGCCGAGTTCATTCAGAATTGCGCCGAGCGGAGTTTTTTGATTATGTTCGCGTGCCAACATTCCATCCATTGCATTCAGGGCCATGCGCACGAAGACGACGGCCGGCAGTAAAAGGAGCCAGCGACCGCCGTGGTTGAAATGGATTATGTGGCCGACAGTAAGAGAGAGGAGCAGCGCCGCGATTGTCACTTGATTCGCGGTAACGCCGATGCGCGCAAGCCAATTCACGATGGGCCGCAGCAGCGCCTGGAATTTGGGTTTTAGTCCATAAATGCTGGGCATAAGAAAGCGCCGTCTCGCTTTGAAGGAATCGTACTAGAAGGAAGAAATGGCCGTTACAACTATTCAACGATGACATGCCGAAAGTTAGTGCCGGAGGCGTGCTCGGTGAGCAGAGATTGCAACCGCTCGCAATGGCGCTCGAGATTTTCTGTGCCGCCGAAAGAAACAAGAATCGCGAGCACGCATTTCGTTGCTGGAGTGACCATGGTGCGCTCGGAATCGCTCGTGGCGCTGCCGTGAGGGCCCAGATCATCCGCAAAAAGCGGCAAGTCTTCCAGATTCAAATCGTATTTGCCGATGCCTTTGTACGTTTCACCGGCCCGTCCCGCGCGAAATGTGACCTGACCTTGCACGTGAGCGAGATCGTACAGACCGACAGGCAGGCCGCTCTCCACGCTGACGATATTGATGATGTCCACGACGGCGTGAATGCGCGGCAATCCTTTGCAGGCAATGATTCGTCGGAGCAACGCTTCCGCCGAGCCACGATAACGCGCCGGATCTTTTCCGAGCGCTTTATAACCGGAGCGCGTGGCAAGGATGGCAGATGATTCAAGCGCTGCACGTGGATCGGGGAGTTTGAGAGTGCCATGTTCGCAGTCTTGCAGCAGAGCTTCTAGTGCCTGTGAAGTCTCTTTCGCTTCCACATTGGCCGAGACACAGCCCAGGGCGGCGCGCGGGCACTTTGCTTTCAACGCCGGGTCAATTTTGACGATGTTCACGAGGCTTTTCCCAGGATTCAGCAACAGTGTATCGAACGATAGCGCAAACAAAAGAGCAGGAAGGATTTTGCCGGGTTTGGCCAGTACCATTACTGTCCTAAAGCTTACCCGTGATTCACACTGGGACTGGGGAGACGGGCAAGATGAGGTGAGTGTAAAGTGCTAGGTATTCCCTCGAACGGTCCTATTACGGAAAAACTCTGCACACTCCGAACCGGTTCATCCCAGCTAGGGCTGTAAGAAACTCAAAAGAAGTAACTTAAATGAGATAGGTTTCATGCGATTTGGACTTAAATGTGCACAATATGTCTCCTCTAAATCTGTCGGGGGTGTGCTCATGAGAGTGACTCGCTGGTTTTTGGTTCTGCTTGTAGTCGGATTTGCTGCGGCCGTGGCGAGTGCGGATCCTGTCGATCCGAAGATTACGATTGGTGGCGGGGGTAGCTGCCAAAGCTTTTCGATAACGTCGCTCACGCAAAGCTTTACCGGCTTGCAGACCGGATGCTTGATCGATTTCCAAAACAACATTGGGCTAGATGATGATGAGTTCGAAGAAGGCGTGACCCTAAATCAACTCGTAGTGAACGTCACAAGTCCATTCGATGGTCCCCTGACCTGCGAGATCGGCGAGGGCTCACCATTCAATAATGGAGTCACTTCTTCGCCGACGTCCTGCACATTTAACAATATCATTATTACTTTGCTGTCTTCGCTGACGCAAAACGGCGTGGGGCCTGGCCAGATATTCAGCCTTACATTCGATCCCAATTTCGGATCGACCGTTGACGTCACCCTTGCGCAAAATGTGATCAACACGCCGGAGCCGGCATCAGCATTGTTGCTTTTGGCTGGCGCAGGGGCATTAGCCGCGCTTCGGAAGCGGCGCCAAGTAAGCGTGTAATTTCCGAAACTAGCCTGCTTTATTGAATTCCTTTATCAGTTTTGAAAATTCTGGACGGCTTTGGAGCGACCCGAGTTCTGGGTCGCTCATTGCTTCTTTGAGCGAGTACCCCCTGGTCAGTGCTTCTCGGAGAGATTTGAACGCCTGATCCGTCGAGTTGTTCACCGCGTGAACCACTGCTTCCTGATAGACCAGATTCAAGTCGTCCGGATTGATGCTGCGCGCGCGGCGGATAAAATCCTCGGCCTGACGGGGGTCGCCTTTTTTGGCGTAATAAAGGGCAAGGCTTCCCATCGCGTCAGAGTTTCTCGGATTCACGCCGAGTTCCTTGTATGCAAGATTGATGGCCTTTGCATATGTGGTGACAGCTCTGTCGCGCTGATTCGACCAACGATAAGCGTCCGCGAGATTTCCCGTGTATCTTTCATTGTTCGGACTTAGCTCGACGGCCTTTTCGAACATGGGGACTGATTCGGGGTAGCGTTTCAGATAGAAATAAGTGACGCCGAGATTCGAGTAAGTGCCAGCGTCGGGCTGCAACTGAAGCGCTTTCTGGAAAAAGGGGATGCACTCGTCGTATTTTCCTTGTTCGAAATAGATGGCGCCTATATTCATGTAGCCCAAATAGTTCTCCGGCTCCAGCTCCGTCACGCGGCGAAACGCGGCCAGTGCTTTGTCATATTCGCCAGTTTGCGAGTAGGCGCGCCCTAATTCGTTGTGGTTAAACCAATAGTATTGGTTCACTTCGATGGCCTTCTTGAACGCCTGTACCGCCTGATTGCCTTGCCCCGAGGACAGATACGCATCGCCCAGGTGGAGATAGGCATCGTCAGAATTAGGCGCGAGGCGCAATGCGCTTTGAAGTTCAGAAATGGCCTCCGCGCTTTTTCCGGTCATGTTGTAAATGCTGCCGAGAGCAATGTGGACTTCGGGAAGATTTGGATTCAAACGCAGAGCCTGTTCCGCGGCGGCCAAGGATTTTTGCGCCCAGAAGCTGTCCTTTCTTTCGTGATACATGATGCGCGAGGCGTCGGCTGTGCCAGCGTAGGCGAGCGCAAAGCTGCTGTCCTTCTTGATGGCTTCTTCAAAATAGCCGATCGCAGCTTGGACGTTTTTGGGATCCTGCTGATTGCGCAGTGCAGTGCGGCCTCGGAGATAGAGGTCATACGCGGCGACGTTCTCAGTGGGATGAGCGACGCCCGCACCGCCGTTCGGCGACTTGGTTTGAAGAACTTCAATGAGTTTCGCGTAGATATTGTCTTCCAGAGTGAGGAGATCGCCGGTTACGCCGGAAAATTCCTGGCTCCATTGCAGCCGATTTTCCGCCATATTTTCGAGATTGACGACGATGCGAATTTTTTCTCCCGCGCCCTGCACGAGGCCATGAATGATGTAGTTCACGCCCAGATTTTTTGCGATGCGGGGAAGCGGAGTTTTCTGGTCGTTCTCCTTAGCCGAAGCCGCGGCAGAGGCAACGCGAACATCAGAGAGTTGAAAAAGCTTTGCAGAGAGAGCTTCACCGAGGCCATCAGCAACGTAATTGAGCGAACCTTCCGGGCCGAGAACACGGAACGGAAGAACGGCAATGTATTTTCCCTCGGAGAGCGGGGGCAGGCCTGGGACCACGGGCTCTGCAGATCCTTTGAAGACGAGATGGCGCGTCGCAGGAATCGCAAAGAAAATTCCTGCGCCAAGAACGACGCCGACAGCTCCCGCAAGCAGCCAACCTTTCACACTATGCGGGACAGCAAAGCGAACACCATGAGGAACGGAAGGGCTGCGATGAGCGTCAATGTCCGCCAAAATCTCACGTGCTGAATGATAGCGATGCGCCGGATCGCGCTCGAGACAATGCATCACGATGCGGGAGACCCAATCTGGCAAATCCGGCTTAATGAGCTTCGGATCCTTCGGTTTTTCCTTAACCCGCTGGTACATCACCTGCCAGGTCGATTCGCCGGAGAAGGGCACATCACCCGTCACCATTTCGTAGATGACGAGACCGAGAGAATAAAGATCGCTGCGATGATCGATCGTTCCACCTTCGACTTGTTCGGGAGACATGTAGCGGGGCGTGCCGACGAAGGCGCCGCTGCGGGTCATACCCATTTTTGCGGTTTCGAACGAAGTGGCGAGGCCGAAGTCCGAAACAAAGACCTGGTCCCCGTTTCCGATGAGCACGTTGTGGGGCTTGAAATCGCGATGAACTACGCCCTCGTGATGTGCAGCCTCGAGGGCTTCACAAAGCTGCCTCGCAAATTTGAGGCTGCGCTCGAGAGGAAAAGGGCGCTCTTTCTTGAGGATGTCGTGGAGATCCTGGCCTTCGACGAAAGCCATAGTGATGAATTTCACGCCGTCGGCTTCGCTGAGATCGTGGATGCGGAGAATATTTTTGTGAGAAATCCTGCTGGCGAGAAGAAGTTCGTGCTTGAAGCGCTGAATGATTTGAGGATCGCTGGCTAGCTCGGGCAGCAGAACTTTCAAAGCGACGAAGCGATCGAGTTCGCGATCGTAAGCTTTGTAGACGCGGCCCATGCCGCCTTCGCCGAGGAGCGACTCGATTACGAAACGTGGGCCGAGCTCCTCACCGGGTTCGAAAACTCCGATGCGATTCAACCGGCCGGTGGTGGAGCGGGAGGTTGAAGCAGCCCGGCTCGGAGGCGTGTTGCTGGGAGGAGTTTTAGCGGCGGTAGCAGTGGACCTTGGAGTCTTTGCAGAAGGCGAAGATTGAGGGGCGTCCATGAGCGTGCCGTCATCGCGCGGGGAATCCATCGTGTGGTCTTCGGTTGCAGAAATGAGCTGAACGCCACAATGAACACAGCGAACGGCTGTGCCCGGATTTTCACGGTCACACGATGGGCAATTCATGGCTTTAGCCAGGGAGACGCAGGCGCACTGAACAACCGATTATCCTGTAGCATTCAGGCGGCTACAAGACAATTTTCAGGTCTCGGGCAGTTTCCTTAGACCTTGGATTTTTCAAGCAAAGTTGGGGAAGAGTATAAACGACCTTGCGTAAACCGATTTTCTAGAGGCTATGTCGTGTCCAGCCTGCGTGTTCCCGCTCGCGTGCTACAATCTTAAGGCTGTAGGCTCGTAGCTCAGTTGGTTAGAGCGCCACCTTGACACGGTGGAGGTCTGGGGTTCGAGTCCCCACGAGCCTACCATCCCATCAGTAGCCATCCTTGACTATTGCTACGCCACAGTTAGGCGCGTTTGGTTATCCAGAGGCAGCACCTGGCAACACGGAGCTGACTCTGAGCACCTGAACACCGGGCTAGATTTGCTCAAGCACTCGCAATAACGTCAAACGCCCTGAAAAACGTCCCCGATGAAGTCTTTGGGGCTTCTAAAGCCGTTGCCCCACTTTGCGTCTGTGGCAGCGGTAGGCTTTGTGGCGACAATTTCGTCGAGTGATTTGCCCTGTTTCTTCAGAGCCGCCACTGTCTCGCGAGTGCCAACCAACAGGTCGCGATAAAAGGTGAGTTGGGATTTGTCGGCAACCGCGCCGTGTCCTGGGATGACAATCATCGTGTCCGTGACTTTCGCCAGATTCGATTCGGTAGCGCGGATCATTCCGTCGATGCTACCGCCTGTCGAATAATCGATGAACGGATAGTAGCCGTTCCAGAAGGTGTCACCGACGTGAAAAACATCGGCGTCCGTAAAGTGAACGGAGATATCGCCGTCGGTGTGGGCGGGGCCGTAGTACTTGAGGGCAATCGTCGCCCCATTAAGCTTTACAGTCCGCTCATCATCAAAGACTTCTGCGGGAATTGCTCCGGGTGGCGAAGGCGGAAACGTGAAATTCCAGCCCTCGACTCGCGTGGTGTTAGAGAGGCGCTTTCGTGTATTTGTGTGAGCGACGATGGCCGCGCCTGCTGAGTGCAGCCATTCGTTGCCATCAGTGTGGTCAAAGTGCCAGTGCGTGTTGATTAGGTGCTTGATGGGATCGGAACTAATCGAACCTAGTGCGTCAGTAATTTTTGGACGCGCGCCTGCAAACCCAGCGTCGATAAGCAACTTACCGTCCCGACCCGGAAGGACACCGATATTTCCACCTGCGCCCATGAGGACGCTAACGTTGCCGCGGAGTTTCTGGACATTGACTGTAGCGGCCGCAGCCGTCCTTCGTGCCGTCTGTACAAGTCCGTCATCTTGAGCGAAGAGCTTGCGCGGACTCAGTAAAGCCACGGTCGTGCCCGCGCTGGCGGATGCAAGAAAGCAGCGACGAGAAATACGAACATCCAATATCTTGGTCATACAATGTTCCTAACCTACGTTGGCGTAGTGGTTTTCCGGTCCTGTCAGTTGACCTTGCTGATTACAGAAAAGCCGCTGCAGCACTGGCTGTGCCTTTGAAGAACGTCAGCAAGTCCGCGTTGATCTGTTCCGGATTCGTGGTACACATGCCGTGCGGAAGTCCGGGATAGATTTTAAGCGTTGCGCGCTTGAGGATCTTAGCGGACTTGAGTGCCGCGTTGGCGACCGGGACAATCTGGTCGTCATCGCCATGCATGACGAGCGTGGGAACGTCCATCTTCTTCAAGTCTTCCGTGAAATCCGTTTCAGAGAAAGCCTTGATGTAGTCGTAGTGCGACTTGGTGCCACCCATCATGCCTTGCAGCCACCAGTGTTGCCGGATGGCCTCCGAAGTTTTTGCTTCCGGCCGGTTGTATCCGTAGAACGGAAGTGTAAGGTCCATATAGAACTGTGAGCGATTTTGCAGGTATCCCGCTCGAATGTCGTCAAAGACGGAGAACGGCACGCCGTCGGGGTTCTTGTCACTTTTCACCATGATCGGAGGCACGGCTCCAATAAGTACGGCTTTAGCTACACGCTTGGTTCCATGCCGGCCAATGTAGCGAGCTACCTCCCCGCCACCCGTCGAGTGCCCCACATGAATTGCGTCCTTCAAGTCCAGCTTTTCGGTTAGTTCGGCCAGATCGTCGGCGCAGTGGTCCATATCATTGCCGTCCCACGTTTGCGTCGAGCGTCCGTGCCCCCGGCGGTCCAAAGCAATTACACGATAGCCGTGCTGCAAAAAGAAGAGCATTTGCGCATCCCAGTCGTCTGAACTCAGCGGCCAGCCATGGCTGAAGACCACTGGTTGTCCCTTCCCCCAGTCCTTGTAGAAAATTTCCGTTCCATCTTTGGTGGTGATCGTGCTCATTTACCCTCCCCCTCGATCCCTCATCGTAAGAAAGCAGTGCTTGCCGACTTGGATTCACCCAATAGCGAATGGATGCATGTTTTTCTTGTTAGTCCTACAGGCAACCGTGGCGACTTCCACCCCACCAAAGCTCTGAATTACAACCAGAGATGAGTGGACGCAGGCTCAGCCCGCCAGGTTGAGGGGGCGCAAAGGCGAATGGTATTCTGCAAATATGGCGGAACAAGAGCCAGTTTTGCCGAAAGGCGTGCTGGAAGATCCCATTGATCATGTCCGGCGGCAACTGGAAGCGCTTCTGGAAGTCAGTGAAGCAATCGCGCATCAGCGCGACTTGCCGGCGTTGTTCCATGAGCTTGCGAACCGGCTGCATAGCGTGGTGGATTTCGACTTTTTGACGCTGCTGCTTTACGACGCGAGCAAGAACGTAGTGCGGCTCCACGTTCTGGAGGCACGCGAGTCTAGAGAAACGCCACACGACACGGAATATCCTGTTGCTGAGCATCCAGCAGGCCAAGTTTGGCAGACGCAGCAGCCATACGTTGTGCCCGACGTCATGGCGGATGAACGGTTTCCTGCTTTTACGAGCCGTCTCAGGGAAGTGGGCGTGCGGTCCATCGCCATTGTGCCGCTAACGACCGCGCAGCGGAGGCTCGGAGCGATGGGATTCGGCCGGCTGGTGCCGGAACGCTTGACGGACACAGAGGTGCAATTCATGCAGCGCGTGGCAGCGCAAGTGGCCGTGGCCGTGGACAACGCGCTGAATTACGAGACTTCGCAAGCGTATCAGAGGCAGCTCTCGCAAGAACGCGACCGGCTGCATGTTCTGCTGGACATCAACAACGTGCTGGTAACGAGCAGCGCGCTTCCGGAACTATTCAGCGGAATCGTGACAACGCTCACGCGTGTGATGCACCACGATTACACAAGTCTGGCGCTGCTGGACCCGACGACAAACCTTTTGAAAATCAAGTCGCTTGACTTTGCCACCCCACACGCGCCGCTTGCGGAAAAAGATTTGAGCGTGGCATTGGAAAATTCGCCGGCGGGGAAATCCATTTTAACGGGCAAGGCGGAAGTGTTTCGTGGAAGCGAGCTGGATCAGTTTCCGGCGGAACTTGTGAAGAAGCTGCGCGGGGAAGGATTGGCATCGGTATGCTGCGTTCCGCTGATCAGCAAAGGAGAGGCGTTTGGTTCACTGAATCTCGCGAGCAAGAGGCCGGAGGCGTTCACGGCGCAAGAAGTGGAGTTGCTGGGACAAGTCGGCGCGCAAGTTGCGATTGCCGTGAAAAATGCGCTTGCGTTCAAGGAAATTGATGCGCTGAAGGACAAGCTGGCGGTCGAAAAGCTATACCTCGAAGAAGAAATTCGAAACGAATTTAATTTTGAGGAGATCATTGGGGAAAGTCCAGCGCTACGAAAAGCGCTGGGACAGGTCGAACTTGCAGCGCCCGCGAATACGACGGTGCTCTTGCAAGGAGAGACCGGAACGGGAAAAGAGTTGTTTGCGCGGGCGATTCATAACCTGAGCCCGCGGCAGGATCGCACGTTTGTAAAAGTGAATTGCGCGGCAATTCCAGCCGGTTTATTGGAATCAGAGCTCTTCGGCCACGAGCGCGGGGCGTTCACTGGCGCGATCAGCCAAAAAGTGGGGCGATTCGAGCTTGCGGACAAAGGCTCGATTTTCCTGGATGAAGTGGGAGACATTCCCCTGGAATTGCAGCCGAAATTGTTGCGCGTGCTGCAGGAACAAGAGTTCGAGCGGCTGGGCAGCAATCGAACGCAGCGAGTGGACGTGAGAGTCGTGGCGGCCACAAACGCGGATTTGGACAGGCTAGTTGCAGAAAGAACATTTCGCAGCGACCTGTTCTACCGGCTGAATGTTTTTCCCATACAAATTCCGGCACTGCGGGAGCGGCGCGAGGACATTCCTCTCTTGGTGCGTTATTTTGTGCAGAAATTCAGCCAAAGATTCAACAAAACTGTGCTGTATGTCCCGGCAGATGCGATGGATGCATTGACGAACTACGCTTGGCCGGGGAATGTGCGCGAACTGGAGAATTTGCTGGAGCGAGCGGTTCTTCTCTCGCCGGGAAAAGAGTTACGCGTTCCCCTGGGAGAACTGAAATCGAATGTCTCAGCAAGCGTCGGAGAGATCGCATTCACGGATTCAAGCGGCCCTGTCGTAGGGACTACAGCTCCTGTGGCGACACTTGAAGAAGCGGAACGGCAGCACATCTTGCGGGCATTGCGGCAGACGCACTGGCGCGTCGCGGGACCAAGGGGTGCGGCGACACTGTTGGGAATGAAGAGGACGACACTCCAGGCGCGCATGCGCAAATTGGGAATCCGGCGCCCGATTTAGTTCAACTACTTCAATTCGTTGTTTAAGAGATTGGCCAGGCGCGCACCGGCTAACGCGACGCGTTCTTTGGCCAACTTGGTGGATGCCCTTTTGTAACCGCCCGTAATCGTAAACGGTCCATCGCCTGCGGCGATCGGAGAGACATAAACATTCTGCTGCGCTCCCTGGAAACTTTCCGCGATCCAATCTTTTTCGTCGGATTTGGCAGCTAGAGTTGCATCGGCTTTGGGAAGTTTTCGCGCTGCGTTCATTACCGTCTTCAGTTTGCTATTTGTGCCAAGCAGGTCATCCCAGAAAAAATGCAGTTCGCATTTGGTGCAGGAGAGCTTTACGTTGTTGCCACCTGCGTCGCCTTGCGGATCGGCGGCACTGACGCGTGTAGAGGCATGAAGAGGTTGATGAACGTCACCGATAAGATGAAGGAGCCACGATAGATCGTAAGACTTCAAAGCATCGGGGCTGTCCGAGGCAAGAACGCTTCGAAAGAGAGCGATACGTACCTGTGCATTGGGATCGGGGATAGGAGGCAAGGCAGTGCCATCGGTTGTGAACGGCGTGTCGATAAAGTGCCAATACTTGTGCATAAGAAAGTCGTCGTAGCCGGTATTGCGATTGGGGTCAGGGCTGCCGTCGGGGCGGTTGCCTTTTTCGCTGCCGTCCGAGGTGTAGTTTTTGTCGCGCTTGATTTGGTCGGGCCAGGTAGCGGCAATCATAAAGATCATAAGGTTCTTGTTTTCTTGCGAAGCATTCGGAACTTGCTGATTGATGGTCGTTTCCCATTCGGAGTACTTGGGGTTCAGCTTCAGAAGGGCGTCCACACGGTCGCGCGTAGTGGGATTGAGCTGCTTGTAAGCGACGTAGGCTACGGTCATGTGGCCGCGGTCGTTCCAAGCTCGACATTGGTTGGCGGCGCCTGCTGCGATGAGCAGAACAACTAAGATGGCCGGGATTCTGATCTTCATGTCTGTAGATTCCTCCTAGAGGATAGTGAGTTTAGAGGCGTTGATGTTACATAGAAATCAGACGGCGACGGTACGTCGCAAGATCGGTAAACAAATTTGTGTGACGCGAGCGGTACCCTGGCGGTTTCGGGCCGCGGGCGTGTAAAATTTAGGGTTCTAAATCCCCGCCTGCAGCAGGCAGGCAACCAGAGGGCATTCAGAAATGGCGACGAAAAAAGGAATCATCGGAATCCTCACCGGAGGAGGAGACGTACCCGGGTTGAACCCGGCGATCCGCGGCGTGACGTTGCGTGCGCTGCACGAAGGCTATGAAGTAATCGGCATCCGACACGGTTGGGCGGGGCTGGTAGAAATGGTGCGCGACAATGCCCACGACAATTCTGAAAATTTCCTGCATTTGACAGAAGAGATTGTGGATCGCGCTGGGCGGACGGGCGGAACGTTTCTGCACTCTTCGCGGACCAACCCTGGACGAGTAAGCAAATCCAGCGTGCCTGCCCATTTGAAGGACAAGTTCAACGCGGAGAAGAACGACCTGACGCCGGAGGTCTTGAAGAATCTGGAATGGCTGGGCGTTCAAACATTGGTGCCGATCGGCGGAGATGACACGCTGAGCTATGGCGTGCGGTTGCACAAAGAGGGATTCAAGGTCATCGGCATTCCGAAGACGATGGACAACGACGTGCCAGGGACAGACTACTGCATCGGATTCAGTACCTGCGTGACCCGGACGATTCAACTAGTGAACAGCTTGCGCACGTCGGCCGGTTCCCACGAGCGGCTCATGATCCTGGAGGTGTTCGGGCGCTATGCAGGATTTACAGCGATGTTGCCCACGATGGCGGGGGCCGCAAACCGTTGTGTGATTCCAGAATACAAATTCGACATTGAAAAGCTAACGGAGTTGTTGGTGCACGACCGGAAGAAAAATCCCAGCCGGTATTCGATTGCGCTGGTTTCGGAAGGAGCGATGTTCGAAGGTGGAGAGATGGTGTTCGAAGGCGAAGCGGCCGATGCGTACGGGCACAAGAAGCTGGGAGGCATTGGTGAGCTTGTCGGAGAAAGAGTGAAAGAAATATCGGCGAAATTCAATGGTGGGAAGAAGATTGAAGTTATCAACCAGAAATTGGGGTACCTCGTGCGATGCGGCGACCCGGACGCGATTGATTCAATTGCACCGATGGCGTATGGAAACCTGGCGCTGGACTTATTGCTGAAGAATATTAGCGGGCGGCTGGTGGTGCTGAAGAACGGTCACTACGACAATTTGCCTCTGGATGTGGTCACTTCTACGAAAAAAGTCGTGAACATAGAGGAACACTACAACATAGACCGGTTGCGTCCGGAGTATTCGACATTCGAGAACAAACCGATGTTCCTGATGGGGCCGCACGGGAATTAGGTTTTGGAAAAACAGGGTTGTGCGACGGCTCGAGGCGAACTGCTTCGAGCCCGTTGTCTTTTTCGCGCAATGCGGCTACTGTTCTTTGCGCAAGGTGGAGCACAATACAGGCAGAGAACCGTCCGCCCAAATGCAAGTTAAGGAACGTTCTCCGCAGCGGTACCATCCAGCCGGAAAACCGCAAGAATTAGCCCAGCTCCCCGCGCGAACAAACCTGCGCGAGATGGAGGCGGAATGTCCGAACAACATCGTCAATTGTGCGGCCAAAGTGTCGCCGGAAGATATCTGCTCGGGAACTATCTTGGCGGGACGGACCACAGCGCGGTCTTTGCGACGGAGATCATTCACGCGCGCACGCAAAGAGTTGCGATCAAGCTGATTCCCGCAAACGGAATCGTCATTGGAAGGCAACTGTCGCGTTGGAAAGCGCTTTACGCGATTTCACATCCGAATTTGCTGAAAATTTTGGACTACGGGAAATGCGATCTTAATGGCGCCCCGTATTTATATATCGTGATGGAGCACGCGGATGAGGATTTGGCAGACATTCTGCCGCAGCGTGCGCTCAACGCGGAAGAGACGCGTTTTATGATGGAGCCAGTCATTGAGACGCTTGCATTTCTCCATGAGCAGAACCTGGTGCACACGCGTTTGCATCCGGGAAATATTTTGGCGACGGGAGATCAGATCAAACTTTCCAGTGATTCGATTTCGCCGAAAGGCGAGGGGATTGGCTTTCCGGTGAGAATGGAAGGTTTTTCACCGCCGGAGTGGAGCGCGGGTCCCGCTAACTCAGCAGAAGATATCTGGTCGTTGGGAGCGACGGTAATCGCAACGTTGACGCAAAATGTTCCTACGTTTGCCGAAAATGGCCAGCTGAAATTGGGAGCAGAGGTGCCGGAGCCGTTTGCATCAATTGTGCGTGATTCTTTGAAAAAAGATCCGGCCCAGAGAATTACCATCATAGGAATCCGAGCAAAACTTAACCCATCGAGTGCGCCGCCTGCCGCAAAACCTACGGTAGAGGCTGCAAAAGAACGCGCGAAAATTGATCCCGTTACCGTGCCGGTGTCGAAAGTTTCGCCGCCTGCGATTGCAGAGAGGCGTCGGCCGATTCCAGAAGTGAGACCGATTCAGCCGAGTGCAGATAAAAAGTCCTATTTGCTTCCATCCTATGTCCTTCCGATTATGGCAGCGGTGGTGGTGGTGATTTTGTTGTTTGCACTGCCGAGGCTATTTCGTCAAAAGTCTGACGCGGCACCGGTGGAAACAAGGACGAATTCGGCCTCTGCGGAGAAGCCGGCGGCGCCAAAGACGACACCAACCCCGAAAACTGCCGTGTCCACGCCGAAAAAGAGCCCCTCGTCCGAGCCGACGCTTACGGAGACTTCGCAACCCGCCGCCGCAGCCATCACGCCTCCCGAAAAGGCTGCGAGCAAACCTTCCGAAGGCCATGCAGCGCGAGGGGAAGTGCTGGACCAGGTTCTGCCGGACGTTTCTGACAAGGCGCGCGCGACTATTCGTGGCACGGTGCGGATCTCGGTTCGAGCTCACGTAAATCCCGGAGGAACTGTAGATTCCGCAGAGCTCGATTCACCTGCGGGTAGCCAGTATTTTTCGGACCAAGCTGTCAAGGCTGCGAAGCGTTGGCAGTTTTCCGCCCCGGAAGTTGCCGGGCGCAGCGTGGAAAGTGATTGGCTGCTCCGTTTTGAGTTCACCACGAGCGCGACAAACGTACAAGCGACGCAGGTCTCGCCGTAACTGTCCCGCAACTGACCCTCTGACCAGTAGTTTTCCGGCAAGCGCCGGAGTACGCTTCGCGCATTGGGAGTTGTGTCTTTTCCCAGGGGAAGAAGAGAGGGCAAGATGTATTGCGAGCATTGCGGATTACAAATAATGCCGCAGAAGCCCGTTTGCAGTCGGTGCGGCGTAAGCCCGATGTACTACTGGGTACAACTGACGGGGCTGCTGATGCTTTTGCTTGCGCTGGTGATTAACTCGCTTGTGGCTTGGTTTCTGCTTCCACGCATGGCGGCGAATCATCCTGGACATCGGTTCTTTCCGGCGTGGGAGTGGGCGGACCGGAATGTGTCGCTCTATGGATGGGTCCCCATCGCTTTGGGCTTGCTCGTATGGGACCTTCTTGTATGGCAGAAGGTGAAGAAGGCGAAACCCATGCCGAAGCTTAAGGGATGGCTCAGCAGAAAGATGCTGACGTTTGTCCTGGCAGTGGGATTCGCGCCGATTCTGCCTTGGTGGATACCCGCAGGACAGCCTTCGGAAAGGGTCATGTCGACTTTTGCCAGCCACCCGGGATTGCCAGCGCTGGTTTCCTGGGGCGCGATTCTGATTGCTTGCGCATTACTCTGCGCGAATTCGGAGACACGCGACATGCTGCTTGGCCGTGGGAAAGTGCTCAGCCTGGTCGCTATGGGAATTCTTGCTTTGGTGTTTGGCCTGACTCTAGTTGGTTGGTCACTGATTTAACAAAGGGTTTGTAGCGCACAAAAAGGGCGGCTAAGGAGGAATTCCTAGCCGCCCTTTATCTTCGAAAACCGAACTACTCTTAGGCTCCGACTTCTTTCAGGTCTTCCTTGGCTTGTTTCTCTGCCGTGTTCGCTGCCGATTTTGCATCAACTTCAGGTTTGAGCCGCTTGATCGCTTCCCGGAGGCTAACAGCCTTATCACCAACAGGACCTTTGCAACCGGAAACATCCGCACTGGTGTGCACGCCGGTTACATCCGCTTGGACGCAATTGAAATCAAGCCCGACATTGTGGCTGGCGTGAAGGGCCGCAACACAATCGCCGAGATTCTTGAACGTGGAGCAGGTCGAGGAAATATCGGCTCCGCCCGCCAGCACACCGTTTTGGTGCAAGCGTTCGGTGAGAAGCATATTTGCCTTGTTGCCGTCGGAAGTAGATTTTGGAGCAGATTTGTCTTTCTTTATCCATTTGATGGGATTCAGGGAGTGGGAACTACCTGAGCCTGAGTCGCTCGAACTCCTGGCAGCGGCCTGCGTCGCGCCCGCCCCCGCAGGGCCCTGCGCGCCAGCTTGTGAAGCCAAAAGCGAGGCGCCAGCTGCAAGGATCAATACTGCGAAACCTGTTTTCTTCATGTGGACTCCTTTAGCCGGGAACCGGCCGTACCATCGTTAATGAGTAGGCCACTCGGCGAAGATTGGTTCGAGTGGCGAGAAAGGGGTACTCCCCGAAACGGTTACTTGGCCGGAAGGACAGGGAGAAGGAAGGACGAATGTTTTTCGGTTCGACGGCCTGTAGGCTATCCTCTTAGGACCATGCATGACCTGAGTTATTTTCGAGAGAATTTGGATATTTTCGCGGACATGGCGGAAAGACGCGGAATCACGCTGGATCTAGATGCATTTCGCTCGGTGGATAAGCAGCGGCGCGAATTCATTACCGCGAACGAACAACGCAAAGCACAAAGGAACAAAGCCAGCGACGAAATTGCCCGGCTAAAGAAAGAGAAGCAGAACGCAGACGCAATTATTGCTGAGATGAAACAGGTCTCGGAGCTGATCAAACAGGCCGATGAAAAAGTGACAGAACTGGACACACGGCAGCGCGAGATGTTGCTGACGATCCCGAACATCCCCCATTCTTCAGTGCCAACGGGAAAGAGCGCAGCAGACAACGTGGAAGTGAGACGATGGGGCACTTCGCCCCAATACGATTTTCAGCCGAAGCCCCACTGGGAAATAGGTGAGAACGCCGGAATCCTCGATTTCGAGAGCGCGATAAAGATCACGGGATCGCGATTTGCCGTATATAGAGGTTGGGGAGCGAGACTCGAACGCGCGATCGCAAATTTTTTTTTGGATGTGCACACGCGAGAAAACGGATATACAGAAATTCTGCCCCCCTTTTTGGTGAACTCCGCTTCGCTCACGGCGGATGGCAAATTGCCCAAGTTCGCTAGCGAAATGTTCCGAATCGAGAATAGCGATTTCTGGCTGGCTCCAACTTCCGAGACTCAACTGACTAGCCTTTATCGGGATGAAACCATTGGAGAGGAGGAGCTGCCGATTCGGGTCACCGCATGGACTGCGTGTTTCCGTTCTGAAGCCGGGGCAGCCGGAAAGGACACGCGGGGAATCAAGCGGCAACACCAGTTTCAAAAGGTAGAACTATTCAAATTCACGCATCCGGAAAAAAGCTACGACGAGCTGGAATTGCTCGTGAGAAATGCGGAAACTATTCTCCAAAGGCTTGGCTTGCATTACAAAGTTGTGTTGCTGTGTACCGGCGACATGGGATTCGCGTCTTCGAAGACCTATGACATCGAGGTTTGGCTTCCTTCTTCGAATGAATTCATGGAGATTTCATCCTGTTCCAATTGCGAAGCGTTCCAGGCGCGGCGCGCGGGAATCCGTTTCAAGCCGAAGAGCGGCGGAAAGAGTGAATTTGTTCACACACTGAATGGTTCCGGGTTAGCCGTAGGGCGGACTTGGATTGCAGTCGTGGAGAACTACCAGCAGGCGGATGGATCGGTCGTTATCCCCGAAGTTTTGCGGCCATATATGGGAATTGACCGGATTCCGGCACTTTAAGGTTCGAGCCGCTCTAATGTCGCTCTCTTGAAAAAATGGTAAGCTAAGTCTTTTATTTACAATTGATTGGCTGAAATTGCCCGTTTTTCTCGGCCTTTACCTCTATAACTGAACGTCCCGCAAACTATTGAAATCACACATTTTCGTTTGACGCACCCTTTTCCGGTTGCATACACTCGGCTCATCCCCCAAGACAGGGTTTTCGTACTTGGCGGGCAACTGAACTCATGGAGATTCTGGGTCGTATCCTGCGCTTTTTGTTTTGGTTGGTCGTGCTCTCGTGGAGCATTTCTCTGGTAAGGCGCCTATTTGGGGCGCAGCCGCGCGAGGGAAGCTCGGCTGAGCGGAATCAATCCGTTCCCGACCCGTCCCTTAACAAAAGGTTGGTTCGGGACCCGGTTTGCGGCATGCATGTTGCCGAGGAATTGGCAATATCAACTCAAACGGGAAACCAACTGGTCTATTTTTGTTCGACGGAATGCAGGGACAGGTACCTGCGCGAGGCGCAGAAATTGGCGGCGAATGGCTGAGTAATCATTTGGATTGAATTTGTGGTTTGGGCCCTGAAACACGAAGCGAACCTAAATTGATCAGCGGAAAGGACCGAAAGCCGATGGCCACGGTCGTAAAGCCCACAACACCTCCCCTGGTGCCGCGGATAGCGCCGCGCGAGGACCTGAACCCCTTTCGCATCGCGCAGATCCAGTTCGATATGGCGGCGGAATTTTTGAAATTGGATCCGGGACTGAGACAAGTGCTGCGCACGCCGAAGCGTGTGCTGGAAGTTTCGCTGCCGACAAAAATGGACAACGGGCAAGTTCGTGTCTTGACGGGTTATCGCGTGCAGCACAACGTTTCGCGCGGACCGGGAAAAGGCGGCGTGCGCTTTCATCCAAACGTGACGCTGGATGAGGTGAAGGCACTTGCGGCCTGGATGACCTGGAAAACGGCGGTCGTGAATGTTCCATTTGGCGGGGCGAAGGGCGGTATCGTCTGCGACCCGAAGAGAATGTCCAAGAGCGAACTGGAACGAATGACGCGAAGATTCGCGAGCGAGATATTGCCCCTCATCGGCCCGGATCAGGATATTCCCGCGCCGGATGTGTACACCGACGCGCAGACCATGGCATGGATCATGGACACGTATTCCATGATGGTCGGGCACACGGTGCCTGGTGTCGTAACTGGAAAACCGATATCGATTGGCGGCTCGCTTGGGCGCGCTGAGGCTACCGCTCGCGGGTTGGTATTTGTTGTAGAAGAGGCGTGCAAACTAAAGAAAATTCCGCTGCGCGGCGCGACCGTGGCGATTCAGGGATTTGGAAACGCGGGAGCAACGGCGGCGCGGCTGCTGGCCGAGAAAAAAGCGAAGATTGTTGCGCTGAGCGATACGCGCGGCGGCGTGACGAATTCACGCGGGATCGATCCGATTAAGGCAATGCGATACAAAGAGCGCTCGGGGACTGTCGTGGGGATGCCGGGCGCCTCACGGATTTCCAATGATGACTTGCTGACAATGAAGTGCGACATCCTTGTGCCTGCTGCTCTCGAAAACGTGATCACGCTGAACAACGCAGAAGCGATCAAGGCGCGAATCGTTGCGGAAGCAGCAAACGGACCGACGACACCGCACGCGGATGAGATTCTGGCGCGGCGAGGGATCACCGTCTTGCCGGATATTCTTGCCAACTCCGGCGGTGTGACCGTCAGCTATTTCGAATGGGTGCAAAATCAGGAAGGGTTGCTGTGGGATTCCGAAGAAGTGAACCGCCGGCTGCAGATGATTATGGTGCGCGCGTTCCACGAGATGGTGGATGCGATGCGCAAACACCATGTTCCACCGCGCGCAGGAGCGATGGTCCTTGCCGTGGGCCGCGTCGCTGAAGCGACGCTAGTACGCGGACTCTTTCCCTGAGTTGGGCGATTTTTCTTCACACAATCACCGAGGTCTAACCAAATGAAACTCGAAAAAGCCGTGCGCCGGATTGGCGCGATTCTA
>Ga0126376_10000086_pt1 | contig 38397 bp, 34 predicted proteins | sample PanSoiMetPlot_15_FD_92760 | JGI IMG/M metagenome (GOLD analysis project Ga0126376, IMG submission 92760) | Tropical forest soil microbial communities from Panama - MetaG Plot_15 | ecosystem: Environmental > Terrestrial > Soil > Tropical forest > Bulk soil | place: Panama | collected 2016-02-17 | reverse complement strand
GTTCGTCGACACGCCGGGAGCGCGTGTGCCGTGATAGGCCATGAACGGTCCCGACGCCGCGAGCGCGAGCGACGCCATGCCTTCCTGCGCCGCCATCAGGGTGTAATACCCGAGCGCCGCGGTATGGGTCGTCGCCCGCACCAGGGTGAGCCCGACGCCGGCGTCGCGGGCTTTGCGCACGGCGGCGTTCATCGCGGTCGTCATCGCGAGCGGGCCGGGCGCCCGGTCGGCGTCGACGACGATCGCGGCCGAGGTCTCCGTGCGGATCTTGATCGACGGCGTCAGGTTGAGATCGCCGTCGTCGATCAACCGCAGGTACATCGGAATGCGCGAGACGCCGTGCGTGTCGACGCCCCGGAGATCGGCCCACACCAGCACCTCGGCGACGACCGCGGCGTCGGCCTGCCGCATCCCCGCCCGCACGAACACGTCGCGGGTGAAGCGGCGAAGCGCGTCGGCCGTGACGGTCGCGGCCGGCCGCGCCGCGCGAGACGGCTCGCTCATCGCGAGCGGGGCGACACCGGGAAGTACTTGTCGAGCCAGTTTCGCAGGAGCGTGACGACGAGCGTGTTGCCCTCCGAGAGCACGAAGTGGTCGACGCCGGCGACCAGATGGAGGTCGGTCGGTTGCCCGGCATGGCGGAAGAGGTCGATCGACTGCTCGGTGGGCGTCACCGAGTCGTTCGCGGGGTGCAGCAGCAGGAGGGGCCGCGGCGAGATCTTGCCGACCACGTCGTTGGCGCGGAAGGCGTACATGCTCTCGACCACCTCGAACGGAAACTCCATGATCGAGCCCGGCGCCACGTTGGCGCGGAGCGCTAACGGGATCGGCACGATGTCGTAGCGCGGCACCATGATCGACTCGCCCGCCTGCGCGCGGCGCCGCCGACCCTCGGCAAGCATCGCGGTGAAGCGCGCCCAGGCTTCGGGCGACTCGTGCTGCTTGCGGAACTTCTTGTCGCCGTCCCCCCAGCCGCCGGCCGAGACGCAGGCGGCCACGCGCTGATCGACGCCGGCGGTATAGATGGCGACCGCGGCGCCGAAGCTCGCGCCCATCACGCCGATGCGGTCGGCGTCGATCTCGGGCCGGCCGGCGAGAAACGAGAGCGCGCTCTGGGTGTCCTCGACCTGCTCGAGGCAGATCACGCGCCCACGCGCACCCTCGCTCTGGCCGCAGCCGCGCATGTCGAAGCGGAGCGCCGCGTAGCCGAGCTCGGCGAAGAGCTTGGCGCTGGCGACGCTGCCGCCGCTGTCCTTGCTGCTGCCGAATCCATGCAGGACCACGAACGCGGGCCGTCGCTCGCCCGGCTGGCGCGAGTCGGGCCGGTGCAGGACGCCCGCGAGCTTCAGGCCGCCGGATACGAACGTCACGCGCTCTTCCATGTGTTCCTCCTCGCAGCGCGGCTACGTCACATCTTCATCAGGCGTGCGTCTTCGCGATCGCGAGATTTCGTCGGACGTTCATGGGCTTTTTGTATCACATCACCTCGCGTATACTCCCGCACCATCATGGCCAATCCGGTGACCGTCGAAAAATTCGCAGTCGGACAGTCCGTGCGTCGCGTCGAAGATCCGCGCCTTCTGCAGGGGTTCGGGCGCTATGTCGACGACGTGAGCTTGCCCCACCAGGCCTATGCCTTCGTCGTGCGCTCGCCGCATGCGCACGCGGCGATCCGCTCGATCGAGACGTCCGCGGCGCGGGCGGCCCGTGGTGTCCTCGCGGTGCTCACCGGCGCCGATCTGGCCAAGGACGCGCTCGGCAACCTTCCGACGGACAAGAGCCGCAAGCGCCGAGATGGATCGCCGGCGTTCGCGACGCCGCGGCCGGCCCTTGTGCGCGACCGCGTCCGCCACGTCGGCGACCCCGTGGCGCTGGTCGTGGCGGAGACGATCGAGCAGGCGATCGACGCGGCCGAGCTGGTCGCGATCGATTACGAGCCCTTGCCGGCCGTCGCCGCGACCGCCGACGCGATGCGCGCCGGCGCGCCGGCGGTATGGGCCGAGGCGCCCGACAACATCGCGTTCGTCTGGGAAGCGGGCAAGAAGGACGAGACGGCGCGCGGGATCGCGGGCGCCGCGCACGTCACCCGGCTCGACTTCGCGGTGAGCCGCGTGGCGGCGGCACCGATGGAGCCGCGCGGCGCGGTCGGCGAGTGGGACCGGCGCACCGGGCGCTACACGCTCCACGCCGGCATCCAGGCGCCCCACGGTCTCAGGACTCTACTCGCGGACCAGGTGCTCAAGGTCCCGCAGAGCCATCTGCGCGTGGTCACCGGCGAGGTCGGCGGTAGCTTCGGCATGAAGAGCGGCGTCTACCCGGAGGTGGTGCTGGTGCTCTGGGCGGCCAAGCGCCTGGGGCGGCCGGTGAAGTGGACGTCCGATCGGCGCGAGGGGTTCGTCACCGACGAGCACGGACGCGACAACCTGTCGACGGCCGAGCTGGCCCTCGACGCCCAGGGCAAGTTCCTGGCGCTGCGAGTCGCCATCAACCTGAACGTCGGCGCCTACCTCACGCCGCGGAGCGCCGGGCCGGGCACCAACAACGTCGGCGGCATCGCGGGGATCTACACGACGCCGGCGATCCACGTGCAGACGACCGGCGTCTTCTCGAACACGACGCCCACCGGGCCCTATCGCGGCGCCGGACGTCCCGAGGCGACGTACGCCATCGAGCGCGTCATCGACGTGGCGGCCATGGAGCTCCGGATCGACCCGATCGAGCTGCGGCGCCGCAACCTGATCCCGTCCTCGGCGATGCCGTTCAAGACCGGGCTCGTCTTCACCTACGACTGCGGCGAGTTCGCGCGCGGCATGGACATGGCGCTGGGCCTGGCCGACCGCGCCGGGTTCGAGAAGCGGCGCGCGGAGGCTCGCCAGCGCGGCCAGCTGCGCGGGCTCGGGATCGCGAACCCGATCGAGGTCGCGGGCGGGCCATACACCGCGATGAACCCCGACACCGCCGAGCTCAGGGTGAATGCCGATGGCTCGGTCTCGCTCTTTGCCGGCTCGACGTCGATGGGCCAGGGGAACGAGACGGCCTTCGCGCAGATCGTCAGCGACCAGCTCGGGGTGCCGCCCGAGCGGATCCAGGTGTTCTGGGGCGACAGCGACTTGATCGGCGCCGGCCGGGGCAACGGCGGCTCGGGCGCGCTCACGGTGGGCGGCTCGGCGGTGACGCGCGCGACCGAGAAGATCATCGAGCGCGGACGGAAGATCGCCGCCCGCCTGCTGGAAGCCGCACCGGAAGACGTGGTCCACCAGGACGGCAAGTTCACCGTGAAGGGCACGGACAAGGGCGTGAGCCTCGCCAACGTCGCGCGGGCCGCGTACGTGCCGCGCCAGCTTCCGGCGGGGATGGAGCCGGGGTTCAGCGAAGAAGCTTCGTTCACCCCGTCGGCGGTCACGTTCCCCAACGGCTCGCAGATCTGCGAGGTCGAGATCGACGAGGACACCGGCGCGGTGCGCGTCGTGCGCCACACGGTCGTCGACGACGTCGGGCGCATGGTCAACCCGATGCTCGTGAAGGGCCAGATCCACGGCGGTGTGGTGCAGGGCCTCGGCCAGGGACTCTACGAGGAGCTCAGCTACGATCCCGCCACGGGCCAGCTGCTGGCGGGCTCTTTCATGGACTACGCGATGCCGCGCGCCGACGACATGCCCGCCTTCGACGTCGACTCGCACGAGGTGCCGACCGCGGTCAATCCGCTGGGCGCCAAGGGCGTGGGCGAGGCCGGCACGGTCGGGGCGCTGCCCGCGCTCCTGAACGCGGTCAACGACGCGCTGGCGCCTCTCGGCGTGCGCCACCTCGACATGCCCGTCACGTCCGAGCGCGTCTGGCGCGCGATCCAGAACGCCAAAGCTCGTCGCTGAGCAGTGCGCGCTGCAGGCCGTCGCGGGGCTGGGGCCCCGCCGGCAGAGGCGCGCTTATAGAATGGCAGCAGCAGTGGGGGGTCTCATGGCCACGATCATCCGGGGCGGCCGCATCCTCGATCTCCGCGCGCATCGCGCCGATGCTGCGGACGTGCTGGTCACGGGCGACGCCATCACCGAGATCGGCGTTGCGGGGATGCCCGCGCCGCCCGACGCGGCGGTGCTCGACGCGCGCGGCTTCCTCCTGCATCCCGGCCTGATCAACGCCCACACGCACGCCCACGGCAACCTCGCCAAGGGCATGGGCGACCGGTGGACGCTCGAGCTTCTGCTGACCGCCGGGTCGTGGATCAGCGGCAACCGGACGCTCGAGGACAAGCACCTGAGCGCCAAGATCGGCGCCGCCGAGATGGTGCTGAAGGGCTGCACGGCGAGCTACGACCTGCCGCTCGAGTTCCCGGCGCCCACGCCCGAAGGGCTCCACGCAGTCGGCAGCGCCTACACGGCGGTCGGCATGCGCGCGGTCGTCGCGCCGATGGTCGCCGATCGCACGTTCTACGAGGCGATCCCCGGCCTGATGGAGGTGCTGCCGCCCGCGCTACAGCAGGACGTCGAGAAGCTGCGCCCCGCGCCGTGGAAGACGAGCGTCGAGAACATGCGGCGCGCGCTCGCCGAGTGGAAGCTCGACCGCGACCAGGTGCGCCTGGCGGTCGCGCCGACGATCCCGCACCACTGCTCGGACGAGTTCATCCGTGCCTGCGTGGCGCTCGCCGCCGAGCACGGCGTCGGGATGCACACCCACGTCGCCGAGTCGAAGGTGCAGGCGATCGTCGGCCTGCAGCGCTACGGCAAGACGCTGACCGCGCACCTCGACGACCTCGGCGTGGTGACCGATCGGTTCACGGTCGCCCACGGCGTGTGGCTCGACGAGGACGACATGCGGCGGCTCGGCGACCGCGGCGCTTCCGTCGCCCACAACCCGGGTAGCAACATGCGCCTGGGCAACGGTCTGGCCGACATGCGCGCGATGCTCGAGCGCCGCGTGAACGTCGGCGTCGGCACCGACGGCGCCAACTGCTCGGACAATCTGAACATGTACGAGGCGATGCGCCTGGCCTCCTTCGCGTCGAAGGCTCAGCGCCCCGACGTCGAGCGCTGGGTGACCACGGACGAGGTCGCGGTGGCGGCCACGGAGGGCAGCGCGCGGGCGCTCGGGTTCCACGGCTCGATCGGGCGTCTGGCGGCGGGCTACAAGGCCGACATCGTGTTTCTCGACCTCGGCCACGTCAACTGGATCCCGTTCAACGATCCGACCAACCAGCTCGTCCACACGGAAGACGGCGGCGCCGTCAGGCACGTGATGATCGGCGGCCGGATGGTCGTGCGCGATCGACAGCTGACGACGATCGACACGGCGGCGCTCGCGCGAGAGGCCGAGGCCGCGCGCGAGCGGCTGGTGCGGCTCAACGTGCCCGGTAAGGAGCTCTACGAGCGGCTCGCGGTGGTCGTCGGCCGGTTCTGCCCGGGCTTGGCCCACACGCCCTACCACGTCACGCGCTACGTCGGCCGCGCCTGATCGGCGGCCTATGTGTCGTGGAAGACGATGTCGCTCATCGGATAGTGGCGCCGGTTGAGCGTCCAGAGACGGAGGCCGGCGACGCTGGCCGCGGCTGCGACCAGTGCATCGGCGATCTGTACCCCGTGGGAGCGCGCATAGCGGGATAGATACGTGCCGGCGCGGCGGCCGACTGCCGCGTCGAGCACGACCTCGCCGCGGCTGTTGAAGAAGGCCTCGGCCGCGGCTTCCTCGCCCGGCCGAATGCCCGCCCATACTTCGGCGAGCGAGATCGGGCAGCAGTACGTCGGTACACCTCGATGCTCGATGGCGCGCAGCCCATGACTGATCTCTCGACGGCCACGCAGCACTTCGATGATGACGTCGGAGTCGAGGAGGACCCCGGTTACGGCCGCCGGGGCGGACGAGCTCGGCGAGTATCGCGGCGAAGCCGCTTCACGTACTCTCTGGTGTCGCCGATGTCGGTGCGGTTGCGCCATAGACCCTCGATGGCACGCAGGCTCGCTTCTCGCTCGTCACCGCCCGCGCCATACGCTCGAACCAGTGCGTCGCGGACCAGCTCGGAGATCGTGCGGCCCTGCTGGCGAGCGAGTCCCTGCAGCCGTCGATGAACCGATTCGTCCAGGTAGAGCTGCGTTCTCACCATTACGATGTATATACATCGCCGCCGGCAATGCGGTCAAGACGCGTTGCAAGCCGCGATCAGGCGACGACCGGTCGCGGGTGAATCACGGCCCGGGCGAACGACTCGAGCGAGCGGCAGACCTGCGCGTGCGAGAGGCCGCCGAAGCTGCAGACGAGCAGGAGCGTATCGACACCGATCGCCTCCAGGAAGAGCCCGAAGTCCACCGTCAGGACCTGCCGACTTTGCGCGAGCCCTGAAGGATCGAGCGAGCATCCTTGAACGACGCACGAATCCAGTCGATGAGGACTCGCACTCGCGGGACGGCCTTGAGATCGGGATGGAGCAGTAGCCAGTAGTTGTCGCTGAGCTCGGGCAGGGGGGCCGTGAGCCGGATCAAGGTCGGGTCCGCGTCGCCGACGAAGCAGGGCAGGATGCCGAGCCCCGCGCCCGCGCGGATGGCTTCGAGCTGGAGCGTGAAGCGATTGGCGCGTACCCGCGGGCGGCGCTCGCCGAGGTGTCCCATCAAGAAGGCCATCGAGCGGAAGTACTCGTGCGGCGCGTCGTACGCCACCCACGGGCACGAGCGCCAGCGAGCCTCGGTCCGCGTGGTCGGCTGCGACGCGACCAGGCTCGCGGCGCCGTAGACCGCGGCCTCGATCGTCCCCAGACCGACGCGAACGAGGTGGTTGCGCGCGGGCAGCCCGTGCTTGATCCAGAGATCGGCTTCACGTCGATCGAGATCGGGCTCGCTGTGCGTCTCCACCAGCTCGACCGTGAGCTCGGCGTGCCGCGCGCTCAGGCTACCCAGGCGCGGCGCGAGAAAGCGCGCCGGCCATTCGCCGGCGGAGACCCGGACGACGCCGCCCCCGTCGTCGCCGAACGCCATGCGCCGGCGATCAATAGCCGTCGCGGCCTCGGCCATGCTCTGCGCCATCGGCATCAGGTGCTGGCCGCCCTTCGTCAGCCGATGTCCGTCGGGCGTCCGCTCGAAGAGCCTCGTGCCCAGGCTCTGCTCGAGCTGCCGCAGATGGCGGATGACCGTGGGCTGGCCGTAGCCGAGCGCGCGCGCGGCGCGCCTGAGGCTGCCGGCCTGCGCGATGGCGAGAAACACGCGGAGATCGTCCCACTGCACGGCGTCAGATTAGCAACTTCGCGCGGCCCCCCGCGCTCCGAATCCGGAGCGGGGCGGTCCGCATCTGGCGGCTTCCGCGCGGGCGCCCGGAATGGAAGAGTGGCGGCCAAGGAGGGAGACGGCGATGTGTGAGAACGAGTACGTCGCGCAGATGATGGTGAAGCAGCGCATCCGCGAGGCCGAGGCGCGCGGGGCGTACGACGAGATGCTGCGGCAGGCGCTGGCCGCGTCGGCGCCTGCCGGCGGCGGCCCCGACCGCCGGAGGCGTGGGCCGGCGCGATTGGAGTTCTGGCGCCGGGCGTCGGCCGCGTGGGTCGCGCAGCTGGCGCTTCCCAAGATGTGGAATAGGCTCTAGGCTAGCGGCGTGTACCTGGACCCGAGGCTCTGGGCGCTCACCGCGGGTGTCCGCGGTCGGATCGCCGCCACCGTTCTGGTCGGTCTCGCCGCCGTCGCCGCGGGCATCGCGCGGCTGGCGCTTCTCGGCTGGCTCCTCGGCCGCGTCCTGGCCGGGGAGTCGCTCGTCTCGCTCGCCCCCGCGATCGCGCTGACCGCCGTGGCGCTGGCCGCCCGCAGCGCGCTCGACTACGCGCGCACGATGGTGGCGCACCACACCGCCGGGCGCGTGCAGGCGCGGCTGCGGCAGCTGCTCTACGCGCAAGTCGCGGCGCTCGGTCCGGCCCACTTCGCGCGCCATCGCACCGGCGACGTCATGCTGTCGTTGGTCGAGGGCGTGCAGCAGCTCGAGACGTACTTCGGCCAGTACCTGCCGCAGCTCTTCGTCTCGGCTCTCACGCCGCTCTTGATCTTCGTGTTCGTCGCGTTCGTGGACCTGCCGGTCGCGCTCGTGCTGCTCGTCGCCGCGTTCGTGGTACTGCTGGCGCCCGCGCTCTGGCACGGTCGCGATCGTCAGGCAAGCCTCGCCCGTAACCGGGCCTACGCCGCCTTCGGCGCCGACTTCCTCGACGCCGTCCAGGGCCTGGCGACCCTCAAGGCGTTCGGCCAGAGCAGCGCCCGGGGCCGCGCGCTCCAGCAGCGCGCCCACGAGCTCTTCCGCAGCACCATGTGGGTACTCGGCAGCAACACGATGGCGCGCGGGATCACCGACACGGGCATCGCACTCGGGGCCGCGGTGGCCCTGACGCTCGGAGCCTGGCGGGTGAGCACGGGCGCCATGTCGGTGCCGGCCCTGCTGGTCATCCTGATGCTCGGCGTCGAGGTGTTCCGCCCGCTGCGCGAGCTGCGCATCCTGCTCCACCAGGGCATGCTGGGCCTCTCCGCGGCGCGGGGCATCTTCGCGCTGCTCGACGCAGTGCCGGCGGTCTCCGAATGTCCCGCCGGCCCGGAGCCGGCCGACGCGGGGGTGGCGTTCGACGGAGTCACCTTCGCCTATCCGGGAGCCCGGCGCCCGGCCCACGTGGAGCTCGGTTTCCGCGTTCGCCCGGGCGAGCGCGTCGCGATCGTGGGGCCGTCGGGCTCGGGCAAGTCGACGATCGCGCGCCTGCTGCTCCGATTCCACGACCCCGATCGCGGGCGCGTGGCGATCGGTGGGCGCGACCTGCGCGAGCTGAGCCTCGAGCAGGTACGCAGCCGCGTCGCGCTCGTCAGTCAGGACACGTGGCTGTTCCACGGCACCGTGGCGGACAACATCCGGATGGGCAAGCCCGACGCGAGCCTCGAGGAGCTGCGGGCGGCCGCGCGCGCGGCGAACGCGGACGAGTTCATCCAGCGCCTGCCGCAGGGCTACGACACCGTCGTCGGCGAGCGCGGCGTGCGGCTCTCGGGCGGCCAGCGTCAGCGCATCGCGATCGCCCGGGCGCTCCTGCGCGACGCGCCCATCCTGGTGCTCGACGAGGCGCTCTCGTCCGTCGACGCCGAGAGCGAGGCGCTGATCCAGACGGCGCTCGACCGGCTCATGCGCGGCCGGACCACGCTCGTGTTCGCGCATCGCCTGTCGAGCGTGATCGGCGCCGACCGGATCCTCGTGCTCGACCAGGGCCGCCTGGTGGAGCAGGGGACGCACGCCGAGCTGATCGGGCGGGGCGGGGCCTACACGCGGCTGATGGCCGGGCAGGCGCGCGACGGCGCCGGGGTCGTCGCCGTTGGAGCGCGTCAGGTCGCGACGACGGCCAACGGCGACGGCGCCGCGGTGGACGCGGAGCCCCCGGCGGACGAGCTGCAGGCCATCGTCGGCGGAGAGCACGTCGGCTGGGGCGCGGTGCTCCAGACGCTCGTCGACAAGACCCGCGGCTACCGCGCCCGCTTGACCGTGACGTTCGTGCTCGGCGTGGCGCGCGTGACGGCGCTCATCGGCGTCGGCGTCCTCAGTGCGCTCGCGGTGCGCGCCGTCAAACGGGGTGAGCCGGCCGGCATGCTGCTCGGCAGCCTGCTCGTGGTGGCGCCGCTCGCCGGCATTCTGCACTGGTGCGAGTCGTGGCTGGCCCACGACGTCGCCTATCGCCTGCTCGCCGAGATGCGCCTGGCCGTGTTCCAGAAGCTCGATGCGCTGGCGCCGGCCTATCTCACCCGGCGGCGCTCGGGCGACCTGGTGGGCGCGGCCACGCACGACGTCGAGCTGATCGAGTACTTCTTCGCCCACACGGTCACCCCGGCGTTCGTGGCCGTTTTGGTGCCTGCCGCGGTGCTGGTGGCGCTCGGCGAGTTCGGCACCGCGCTGGTGCTCGTGCTCGTGCCGTTCCTGCTCTATACCGCGCTCGTCCCGGTGCTCGGCCGCTCGCGTATCGACCGCCTGAGCTCGCGCGCTCGGGAGGCGTCGGGCGATCTCAACGCGCACGTGGTCGACACCGTGCAGGGGCTCGCCGAGATCGTGGCCTACCGTCGCGTCGCCGCCTGGGGCGAGGCGCTGGCCGCCAAGGCGCGCCGGTTCTACGAGCTTCGGCTGCCATTCCTGCGCGATCTGGCCCTGCAGACGGCCTTCCAGGAGACGGCCACGGGGCTCGGCGGCCTCGCGGTGATCGCGGCCGGCGCGTGGCTCGTGCATCAGGGGCGGATGGACGCGGCGAGCTTACCCTTGCTGACCTTGCTGGCGCTGTCGGCCTTCGTGCCATTGTGGGAGGTCGCGCAGGTCGGCCGCCAGCTCGCCGATACGCTCGGCGCCGCGCGGCGCCTCAACGCCGTCGAGGCCGAGCCGATTCCGGTGACCGATGGGCCCGGAGTTCCTGCAGCACTGGCGCGCGGCGGGCTCGCGGTCGAGCTCGTCGACGTGCGCTTCACCTATCCGGGCCGCACGCGGCCGGCACTGGACGGTGTCTCGCTGCGAATCAGGGACGGCAGCACGGTGGCGCTGGTCGGGCCGTCCGGCGCGGGCAAGACGACGGTCGCGAGCCTGCTCCTGCGCTTCTGGGATCCGCAGTCGGGCGTGATCCGGCTGTTCGGCCACGATTTGCGGGAGTACCAGCTGGACGAGCTGCGCAAGCGGATCGCGCTCGTGGCGCAGGATACCTATCTCTTCAACGACACGCTGCGCGCCAACGTCATGCTGGCGCGACCCGACGCGGACGACGCCGCACTCGGCCTGGCCATCGAGCGGGCGGCGCTGCAGGAGCTCGTGGCGGCGCTGCCCGACGGGCTCGACACGATCGTGGGCGAACGCGGCGCGCAGCTCTCGGGAGGCCAGCGCCAGCGCGTGGCCATCGCGCGGGCGTTCCTCAAGGACGCGCCGGTATTGATCCTGGACGAGGCGACGTCGCATCTCGATGCGGTGAGCGAGGCCGCCGTGCGCGCCGCGCTCGAGCGGCTCGCACGCGACCGCACCACGCTCGTGATCGCGCATCGCCTCTCCACGGTGCGCGACGCCGACGCGATCGTCGTGCTCGATGACGGCCGGCTGGTCGAGGTCGGCCGGCACGCGGAGCTCCTGGCGCGCGGCGATCTCTATGCTCATCTGGTCGCGCGTCAGCTCGGCGGCGGGCTCTCGACCGCCGCGGCAGACTAGCAAGGGACGGGAGGGGCCGTGGCGAAGCCAGTCCGCGTGGTGCACTACCTGAATCAGTTCTTCGGCGGCATCGGAGGCGAGGAGCGGGCGCGGACACCCCTCGAAGTGCGCGATGAGCCCGTGGGGCCGGGACGCGCGCTTCAGCAGGCTCTGCGGACGGACGGCGCGGTGGTGGCCACGCTCATCTGCGGCGACGACTACGTCGCCGAGCAAGAGGAAGCAGCCGGCGCCGCGATCCGCGACGCGCTACGGCGCTACCAGCCCGATCTGGTGATTGCCGGCCCCGCCTTCGACTCCGGCCGCTACGGGCTGGGCTGTGCGCTGGCGTGTCGCATGGCTCGATCCCTCGAGATCCCCGCGGTGACCGGGATGTACCCGGACAACGCGGCCGTCATTACTCATCGCCGCGAGCTCCTGGCGGTGCCCACCGGGCTCAACACCACCGACATGCACCGCATCATCGAGCGTATGGTCGCCCTCGGGCTCAAGGTCGTCCGCGGCCAGCCGCTGCGATCGGCGCTCGAGGACGACTACATTCCCCACGGGATCCGGAAGCTCGTGACGAAAGATCGCCTCGGCTACGAGCGGGCGGTCGAGATGCTCCTGGCGCGGGCGACGGGGCGCCCGTTCGTCTCCGAGATCCTGGTTCAGCAATACGAGCGTGTCGCGCCGGCGCCGCCGGTGGCCGACCTGTCGCGCGCCACGATCGGGATCGTCGTCAGTACCGGGATCGTTCCGCGCGGCAATCCCGATCATCTGCCCGGCGCCCGCGCGCTCAGCGCTGGTCGCTACTCGATCGACCGCCTGCCGCGCCTCGACGTGGGCGACTGGGAATCGGCGCACGGCGGATTCAACACGAAGGTGCTGAACACGGAGAATCCGGACTACGCTCTTCCGCTCGCGACCCTGCGCGCGCTCGAGGCCGAGGGCGCGGTCGGCGCAATCTATCCGTGGATCTACAGCACCGTCGGCAACCAGACCGCGGTCGGGCCGGCGCGCCGGATCGGGCAGCTCGCCGCGGCCGAGTTCCGTGACGCGGGCGTCGCCGTCGCGCTCCAGGTGTCCGGGTGAGGGAGCTGCCATCGTTGCGGTGCAACGATCACGAAGGAGCTCGAGCGAGTCGGCATTCCCACCGCGCTCATCGGCGCGCTGCCGGCGATCGCGATTGCCGCCAACGCCAACCGGGTCGTGCGAGGCGTGCAAGTCCAGCACCCGTGCGGTGACCCCAAGCTGCCCGCCGAGGCCGATCGGGCCCTGAGCCTGCGAATCGTCCGGACCGCGCTCCTGGCGTTGCGGACGGCAGTCACCGGTCCGACACTCTTCGAGCCTCCAGCAGCCACCGCAGCCGAGCGTGTCCATGCGTCTTGAGCTCGCCGCCTACCCGGTGAACGACGTCCGCATCGGCGCCACGACGCGGTGGCGCGACGGTGTTCTAGAGATCGATCCCGACGAGGTTCTAGAGCCGATTCGTCGGGACCCGCTGGTCGAGCGGGCCGATCTCGCCGTGGCACGACCCGGCGAATCGGTGCGCATCGTCACCATCCAGGACATCATCGAGCCGCGCGTGAAGGCCAAGGGTCGCGGCGTCGCCTACCCTGGCATCGTCGGGCGTTCCGTAGAGACCGTCGGCGGGGGTCGGACGAACCGACTCTCCGGCTTCACGCTGATGACCTGCACGCCGCCCCAGGACGTCAAGCGCTACGGCCTGCTCTCCTCGTTTCGACCGGGGACCGCCTACGGCGACTTCCTGGACATGTCGGGGCCCGGCGCGATCAGCCCCTGGGCGGCCACCGTCAACCTCTGTCTGCTCGTCGAGCCTGCGCGTCATCTCGATCCGGACCCCGCGAACCGCGTGGTGCAGCAGTCGACGTTGGCCGTGCAGGACCGGCTCGCCCGCACCACGCTCGAGGGGCCGGCCGCCGAGGTCGAGGTGCTGGACCTGACGCCGCGGCCGGGCCTGCCCGGCTTCGTCTACATCCACAGCATCGTGTCCCCCGAGCCCATTTATCTGAATCCGGACTCGACCCTTTCCACAGCCGTCTACGGCATCACGCGGCTCACTCAACCCTGGCTCCTGCACCCGACCGAGGTTCTCGACGGCGCCGTCTGCGGCAGCTTCTTCAGCGGCGACTTCTATCGGTGGTTCACGTGGCCCCTGACCAACAGCATCGTGCCGTACATGTGCCGCCGCCACGGAATCGACTTCAACTTCCTGGGATGCATCATGGTGCGCACGATGTGGGAGGAACAGCGGCAGAAGGAGCTCATGGCCAATCGCGCCGCGCTCATGGCCACGACGCTCGGTGCGACCGGGGCGATCGTGACGCCGACTCTCCGCGGCCAGCGGATGCTGGACACGATGGCCGTGGTTCGCGCGTGTGAAGAGGCCGGGGTCAAGACCGTGCTCATCACCGAGGAGGAGGACGACGAGGACGGCGCGGCGCCGCCGCTCCTGGTGACGGCGCCGGACGGCGTCGGTCTGGTCTCGACGGGCGACGGCAGCGCGCCGGGGCCGTTTCCGCCGGTCCAGCGCGTGATCGGCGCCGGGCCGATCGGCGAGCACTGGTATGCCGAGCAGCCTGCGCCTCATGGCCGCTATGGGACGAGTCACCTCAACGACGTCTGGGGGTTCTCGCGCCTCGCCTGCGTCGATTACTGAATCAGTCTTTCAGGGTTCCGAACGTCAGGCCCTTGACCAGGTGCCGCTGCATCACGGCGATGAACAGGACGATCGGCGCCAGGATCCCGACGGCGCCCGCCGCCGACCACGACCAGTACTCGATTTTCTCGGCGCCGTACTGGGCGATCGCCACCGAGAGCGGCTTGGCGTGGCTGCCGGTCAGGATCAGGCAGTAGAGGAACTCGTTGTAGGCGAAGAGAAACGTGAAGAGCGCTGCCGTGAAGACGCCGGGGCGCACCACGGGCAGGACGACGTGCAGGAAGGCCTGGAGAGAGCTGCAGCCGTCGATCATTGCGGCCTCGGGCAGCTCGCGCGGCACGTCCAGGAAGAAGCCGCGCATGAGCCAGATCGCGAACGGCTGGTTGAAGGCCACGATGATCAAGATGATCAGAATATGCGTGTCGTAGAGCTGCGCGGCGCGGGCCACCAGGAAGAAGGGCACGAGCAGCAGGATGCGCGGGAACGCCCGCACCGCCAGGAGCGAGAACAAGAGGACCTGGATCGGCCGGCTCCGGTATCTCGCCAGGTAGTACGCAGCCATGCAGCCCAGCGGAATCGAGAGGAGCACCGTGCCGATCGTAATGACGAGCGTGTTGAGCAGATAGCGCGGAAACGGGGTCTCCAGCCAGATGAACCGGTGATGCTCGAGCGTGGGCGTGAAGATCCACGTCGGGGGCGTGGTGAAGGCATCGCGCGTCTGTTTCAGGGAGGTCGTCAGCGCGAAATAGATGGGGAACAGCGAGACGGCGACCACCCCAAGGAGCGCCGCGTAGACCAAGGCTCGGGCCAGAACTGCGCGTGGCGCGCCGGCCGTTACCATTCTCCCTTCTCCCGGCGATACAGCAGATAGATCCACGCGCCGATGACCAGCGACAGGATCAGCAAGGTGATGACGCCGAGCGCCGAGGCGCGTCCCATGCGGAGCTGCCGGAAGGCCATCACATAGTTGTAGAAGGTGATGGTCTGCGTCGTCGTGCCGGGCCCGCCACCGGTCATGACGAACACTTGATCGAAGATGCGGAAGGCGTCCATCGAGCGGATGATCAGCACGAACAGGATCAGGGGCCGCAGGAACGGGAACACGACGTGGGCGAGCGTCTGGGCCCGCGACGCGCCGTCCACCATGGCCGCTTCGAGGGGCTCGACGGGCACGCTCTGTAGGCCCGCGTAGATCACGAGAATCACGAACGGCGTGTTCTGCCAGACGTCGGCGAAGATGATGGACCACAGTGCCCAGGCCGGATCGCCGGTCCACCCCGGTCCGCGCACGCCGACCAGCCCGAGGAAGTAGTTCACCAGCCCCCAGTTGCTCTCGAACATCCAGCGCATGAGCAGGCCGGCGACCGCCGGTGTGATCGCCATCGGCAGTAACACCACGGTGTTGACGAAGCGACGGCACGGGATGCGCGCGTCGAGGAGCAGGGCGACGGCGATACCGAGCACGACCTCGATGGCGACAGCGGCGCCGGTGAACCGAGCGGTCACGCCCAGCGCTTCCCAGAACGCGTCGTCGCCGAGGATGAACCGGAAGTTGTCGAAGCCGACGAACGTGGTGCGCGGCACCGGCAAGTAGTAGTTGTAGAAGCTGAGCCCCAGACTATAGGCGAGCGGGTAGACGAGCAGGACGGTGAGCACCGTCATGCTCGGGACGAGGAAGATCAGGCGGTCCCGGCGCTGCTGCCGGCTCGCCACCGGGCTACTTCTTGTAGTAACCCTTTTCCGTCATGAGGTCGCTCATGACCTTCTGGGCGCGCTTGAGCGCGTCGGGGATCGTCAACTCGCCCGTCAGACCTTTCTGCAGAGTCTGCGTCGTCTGCAGCATCGCCTCGGAGAACTCGGGATTGCTCGGGACGAGCCGGGCTCCCGCCTGGACGTTGTCGGCCGCGGCTCTGATGAACCGGAACTTCTGCGTCACCTCCGGGTCCTTCGTGACCGACAGTCGGGTAGGCGTCGCCAGCCCCGCCGACTCGCGCATGTTCACCTTGCTGAGCGTCTTGCCGATCACCTGGAAGAGGAGCTCCGGGTCGTTCTTCGTGAAGGCGCTGATCGAATAGCAGCCGACGGCCAGTCGCGCGCGGCTCTTGCCGCCCTTGGTGGCCGCGGGGGGCACGGCGAAGCTCACCTTGCCGACCACCTTGGAGACCTGGGCGTTGTCCATGGCGAGCGCGCGAGACTGCCACAGAAGCCCCATGGCCGTGAGCCCTTGCTGCATGGCCACCGTGGACTCGTCGTTGTGGAATGCGAGGACGTTCGGAGGCGCGTACTTCATCAGCTCCTTCATCGTGGTCAGCGCTTTCACGCCGGCCTCGCTGTCGATGGTGACCTTCCAGTCTTTGTCGTACCAGTCGCCGCCGTAGGTCCGCAGGAAGTAGGTGAAGTCGTTCTGGAAGCCGTCGCCGGCCTTGAGGGTCATGGCCGTGCCGTACTGCTTCTTGTCGGCTGCCGTTAGCGCCTTGGCCGCCGCGATCCACTCGTCCATCGTGGCGGGCGGCTTGAGCCCCGCCGCGTCGAGCAGGTCCTGCCGGTAGAAGAAGAACATCGAGATGGCGAGATTCGGCACTCCGTAGACCTTGCCCTTGTAGGAGCAGACGTCACGAACCAGGACCGGATCGATGTCGTCCCACTCGACGGCTTGGCGTAGCTTGGCGATCAGCGGGTCGAGCGGCATGAGCCAGCCGCGCTGCGCGAAGGTGGGCAGGAAGGCGTCGGTCGCCATGATGTCGTAGGTCGATGCACCCTGGGAGAGGTGGATCTGCATCTTCTCGAGCGCCTGGTCGAAGGGGATCAGCTCGGCCTCGAGCTTGATGCCGGGATACTCACCCATCTTTTTCACCCAGAACTCGAGCATGGGGAATCGATGGCTGATGTAGTGAACCGTGGGATCGGCCGCCCAGGCAATCGGCGCCACCCCGCGGCCGATCAGGAGCGCGCAGGCCGCGACGAGCAAGACCAGGAGCAGCAGACCGCCCCGTCTTCCGAACCGCCAGGCTTGCCGAGTCATCGTCGACCCCTCTCCGCCGTCCGGATGTGGACGGGCTGCGCGGTATCATTGCGATCCGTCGGGACGCTGTCAAGGCGCCGGCGAACACGAAGGGGACGCGCTCAGGCGATGAAACGCGCTGTCAGCCGGACCGCCATGGCTACCACGCTGTGGCGCGCCAGAGAATCCGCCCGCCCCGCGGCGAGCCGGCTCTTCGCGGACGAGCTCGCTCCCAGCTTTCTCGACCGGCGCTTGCGGTGGGCGCTCCAGCTCTCGCGGCTGCCGCTCATCGGCCCGATCGTGCCGTGGTCGCTCATCGACGGCCACTGGCGCGGCTCGAGAGGCACGGTGGTCGCCCGGACGCGCTACATCGACGATGCCCTGGCCGCGGCGCTTCGGAGCGGCGTGGAGCAAGTCGTGATTCTCGGCGCCGGATTCGACAGCCGAGCCTACCGGATGCCGGGGATCGACCGAACTCGTGTCTTCGAGGTCGATCTGCCGGCGATCCAGACCGAGAAGAAGGCGGCGGTGGTCCGCGGACTCGGAGCGCTTCCCGCGCACGTGGTGTTCGCGCCGATCGACTTCAGGACCGACACGCTCGCCCGCGCGCTGGCCGCCGCCGGATTTCGCCCGATCCGGACGTTCTTCGTCTGCGAGGGCGTCACGCACTATCTGTCCGCCGCGGACGTCGATACCCTGTTTCGCTACGTCGCCGGCAGCGCGACGGCTGGCAGCGAGATGGTCTTCACGTACATCCATCGGGCGATGCTCGACGGATCCGCGGCGTTCGCGGGAGCGGGGAAGACCCTGGCGACGGTTCGCCGCTCGGGCGAGCCGTACACGTTCGGCTTCGAGCCGGCCGAGCTGCCCGGCTATCTCGCAGCGCGAGGGCTCACGCTGATCGACGACGTTGGCGCGGGCGCGTACCGCGCGCGCTATCTCGAGCCGCTCGGCCGCGGGCGCGAGCCGCTCTCCGAATTCCAGCGGGCCGCGCTCGTGCGGGTAGCCCCGCCGGGCGGCCTCGCGGACTCGAGCTAGAGGATCTGCCAGCGCGACCGGGGAAACGACGTTCCCGTCCGCCGCTGGAGCTTCTCGCCGATCTCCTGCACCTTCGCGAAGAGGCGCGGCTCGTCGACGAACGTCTGGCGGTAGGCGTCGATCACAACCCGGCCGTCGACGATGACGGTGTGCACGCTGCGGCCGTCAGCGTTGTAGACGAGGTTGTTGATCGGGTTGAAGAGCGCCTGCCACTCCGGCCGCTCGGTGTCGAAGAGCACCAGGTCGGCCTTCTTGCCGGGCTCGATCGAGCCGATCTCGCCGTCGACGCCGAGCGCCTGGGCGCCGACGAGGGTGGCCATCTCGAGCGCCGCCTCGGCCGGGATCATGCGCGTGTCCTGACGGGCGTCCTTGTACTGGATCGCCGCCATGTTCATCGCCCGCACGATGTCCAGATGGTTTGAGTTGTTGGGCGAGTCGCAGCCGAGCGCGACCTTGATGCCCTTGGCGAGGAGCTCCGGCATGCGGCCGTGCTCGGGTACGCCACGGCCGCCCTTGGCGGCCGTCACCGGACACATCGCGACCTTGGTGCCCGTGCGCGCCAGGCAGTCGATCTCGGCGTCGTCCACGCCGAGCGAGTGGGCGAGCACCACATTCGGCCCGAGCACGCCGAGCGACTCGAGATACTCGGTCGGCGTCTTGCCGTGGCGCGCCTGGTAGTCCTTGCGCGCCTGGGGCCCGCTGCCGTGGTGGAGCGTCAGCAGCGTGTTGTGCTCGTCGGCGACGCGCTTGACCCCCTGCAGCAGCTCGGCGCTGCACGTCTCGGGCGAGAACGGCATGGCCCACGCCCTGATCCGCCCGTCGAGCCGCCCATGCCACTTGTCGAGGAACGCGGCGGTCTTCTTCACCCCGTCGCTCGTGGTGTAGCGGGGCAGGGGGAACGGCGCTTCCTGATCGGACACGCACTCGCCGATGATTACGCGGATGCCGGCGTCGTCGTAGGCCTGCAGGCACGCGTCCGGGAACTTCGTGCTCCCCGGGTCGACGAAGCACACCGTACCGCTCTTCAAGAGCTCCACGAGGCCCAGCAAGGTCGTGGCGTGCTCTTCTTCCTCAGTCATCGCCATCTGCAGCTTGAAGACGTGGTTGAGCGGGCTGGCCAGGTTGTCGGGGAAAATTCCACGGACGGCGTGTGCGTAGCTGATGTGCATGTGGCCGTTGACGAAGCCGGGCGTCACCAACAGATGGCGCGCGTCGATCACGCGCTCGGCCCGGACGCCCGCCAGCGAGGCCGCCTTGCCGACGCGGTTCACCTTGCCGTCCTCGACGAGGATCGAGCCGTCCTGGATGATCCGCCGCTCGCGGTCGACAGTGACGACGTAGCGGGCGTTGTCGATCTTGAGGCTCTGGGGCGGCATCGCGCGTCCTGGTCGGTCGCGATCAGCGGCCCTGGAACTGCGGGCGGCGCTTTTCGGAGAACGCCTTGACGCCCTCCTGATAGTCCTGGCTGTTGAAGCAATCGGCGATGAGCTTGTCGAGCATCACCAGGTCGCGGTCGCCGTCGGGCTTCACGAGCTGCTCGACCGTTGCCTTCGCGGACCGAAGAGTCAGCGGCGCGTTGCGGGCCATCGTCAAGGCGTAGTTGCGCGTGAAGCTCTCGAGCTCGGCCTTGGGCACGACCTGGTTCACCAGCCCCATGCGGAGCGCGTCCTGAGCGCTGAAGTCGGTGCGCGCGGTGAAGAAGATCTCCTTCGTGTAGGCGGGCCCGACCAGCTTCATGAGGTTTTCCATGCCCTTGTAGTGGTAGCCCAGCCCCAGCCGCGCCGCCGGGATGCCGAAGCGCGCGTCGTCCGCGGCGATGCGCATGTCGCAGCCGATGGCGATGCCGAGGCCGCCGCCGACGCAATAGCCGTGGATCATCGCGAGCAGCGGCTTGGTCAAGGTGCCGAGCGCGCTCTGCCCCCGCTCGGAGATGCGCGCGTATTCCTCCTGGTCGGCCATGTTGCGGCGTCGCTCCTTGAACTGCGAGATGTCCGCGCCGGCCACGAACGCCTGATCGCCGGCGCCGCGCAGGACGACGACGCGGATCGCGTCGTCGGTCGCGAGATCATTCACGTAGTCGGGCATGAGTTGCCACATCTCGAGGCTCACCGCGTTGCGCTTCTCGGGCTGGTTGAAGATGATCCAGCCGATCGGTCCGTCTTTTTCCAGCAACAGCTTCTCGCTCATGGCGCTCTCCTGATCGGGGGTTGGTCCAAAGCTACCGTGCGACGCGCCCACTTGTCCAGCCAGACCTCCTGCATCCGCCCGTAGTTGTAGAGCGCGTTGTGGGGGACCAGGCCCCCACGGACCGCTGGCCCAACAGGCTGGCGGACCGCCTCAGCCGCCGCGCAATCTTCAGTGTTTGTGCGGCATCGTGCAGGGCCTCCGGCGTGGATGATCGGGCTTCGTGATAACGACGTGCACTTCGCGATTCGAAGCGCGTCAGCGAAGTCGAAGTACGTCGCGGAGGATCGCGCCGCCGTGGGTCTCTACGTCGAGCGGCCGGAAGATCTCATCGACGCGAGCGATGCCTGCGGCCGGTTCATCGAGCAACTCGCGGCGCTCGTCGAGGCGATGAAGGCGACCCTGCCGAACAAGGGCGGGGCGTGACGGGCTATCTCGGCCGGATCGTCCGCTCAGCACCAGCTTCGTCGCCTCAAGCCAAACTTCGTGCGGCGCCGATCGGATACGAGAAGGATACGCCACGGTCGGTGCCGCCCCGTGTAGCGGTTTAGATGTTGCGCCGATCGCGCACAACGCGACGCAGTTTTTTGAGCCCAATTGCGACAGCAAGCAGAGCTAGACCGAACACGAGCAGCATAATCCAGGCCGGCACCACCACCGAGTGGCCTAGGAAGTAGATGATCGTTTCGGCGCTTGCGGGCGCAGGGGTGGAGAGGCTGACCACAAGCATTGGACTTACTCTCGCCATCGATTGCCTTGTCCCGTCCCGCCGAATGTGCGATCGGGACGGCGACGTGGCAGTCTTCCCCTGCGAATCGCTGCTCGGGCCATCTCGGGGAGGACTGGCTCGTCGTCTAGCATCCGTGCTCGCCTTTGGGTGCGTGAGGATAGTCGATGTCCGATCGCTCTGCGATATGTTTTTGACGCAATTTCCGGAACTTACGAGAATTAGATGGCGAAGACGTCCCGATAAGAACAGCCGGCGCCGCTACACGTCTTGTCGACGAGTCGTCGGCCCGGCGATCTTCTGGCGGAGGAAATCTCGGAGTGGCGGGTGATCGGGCAGCCGTACACCACGGCGGTAGGCAAGGACCGTTAAGTACGTGTCGAGAGCGTTAAAGCAACCGGGTGTGATTCAGGTGCGCGCGTGCCGCGCGCACGAGCGCGTCGCGGTGAGGCGAGGATGATTTGCGAACAGGTTTCCGATTCTTATCTACGAAAAGCCAACGCTAACACACCGAGTCCAAGGGTGAGCACTCCAAAAATCGAAAGCACGATCAAGAATTCTAGCTTGGTCATGAGGTGGACCCATTTCATCCGACGAGCGCGTTCGATTGAGATTGGTCTCCCCATTTCGCTCTCCGAAAGTATTGGCACGACTGAACCCCGGTACGCTAACGGGTCATACCGCACAAAGTCAACCATTCCCAGGATCGTCGAAACAGGCGATCCGGGGCAGCCCTGCAAGGGATGCTCCGGAACTGGGGCGCGCACGAGCGCGTCAGCGTGGAGCGGGCACGCGCCGAGGAGGGTGCCGTGGCTCGAATCGCAGATGTTCGGGCTAGAAGCCGCGCCGTCGTGGAGCCCGAACAGCAGCGGCCGCCCGATTCGGGAGAGCACGGGCACCACGAGCGAGCGTGAAGCGAAGGACTTCTTGCCCCGCGTGAAACCTGTTCTCTAAGTGTGTAATATTCCGGCCACCGAGGAGTCGCTTACATGACAGAGCGCTGGCCCAACAGTCCCGTGCGATACCCGGATCCAGCGGTTCAAGTGGTCGATCCGAGCTTCGCCCCGTACCGATTGCCGCTCGCGGCGGTCGAGCGGTTGGCGACGGGCTTTCGGTGGGCCGAGGGGCCGGTGTGGTTCGGCGATGGACGCTTCCTGCTCTGGAGCGACATCCCGAACAACCGCGTCATGAAGTGGGAGGAAGAGACCGGCGCGGTGAGTGTGTTCCGCAAGCCGTCGAACAACACCAACGGCAACACGCGTGACCGCCAGGGCCGCCTGGTGTCGTGTGAGCACGACGCGCGGCGCGTGACGCGCACCGAGTACGACGGTGCGATCACCGTGATGGCCGATCGCTATCAAAGCAAACCGCTCAACTCGCCCAACGACGTCGTCGTGAAGTCGGACGGATCGATCTGGTTCAGCGATCCGCCCTTCGGCATCCTCGGCAACTACGAGGGACACACGGCGACGCCGGAGCTGCCGACCAATGTGTATCGCGTCGACGGCCGCACCGGAGAAGTGACCGCGGCCACTAGCGATATCCCGCGGCCCAACGGCCTCTGCTTCAGCCCGGACGAGTCGAAGCTCTACGTCGTGGTCAGCGGCGCGGTGCCGCGCGAGATCCGCGTGTTCGACGTCGTCAGCGGCGCGCGCCTCGCCAACGGCCGGGTCTTCATCAATTGCGGCGACGGGGTCCCGGACGGCATGCGCTGCGACGTCGACGGCAATCTCTGGTGCGGCTGGGGCGGCGGCGAGGCGCTCGACGGCGTGTCGATCTTCAACCCGGCGGCGAAGCTCATCGGGCACATCTCGCTCCCCGAGCGCTGCGCGAACCTTTGCTTCGGCGGGCTCAAGCGCAACCGGCTCTTCATGGCGGCCAGCCAGTCGGTCTACGCGCTGTACGTGAACACGCAAGGGGTCCAGGGCGGCTAGGCCCCCTGGGCGACGGAGGACCTTCGATGCGAACGGGGCGGTGCGGATCGATCCTGGCGGGCATGCTGGCGATTGTTGCCGGCGTCGCGCCGGCCGCGGCGCAGAATCGCTATAGCTTCGTCGACGCGGCCCGATCGCCCGTGAGCTTCTCCAGGGCCACAGTGAAGCCGCAGATCGCGTGCCCCGAGGTGCGCACCTTGACGGCGGGCGGCGTGTCGATCAAAGCCGTCGAGATCGTCGCGGCCGCTGACGGCGTGCCGGAGCACTGCCGAGTCACCGGGACGATCGCGCCCGAGATCCACTTCGAGGTGAATCTGCCGGCGGCCTGGAACCGCCGCTTCTACATGAGCGGCAACGGCGGCTTCGCCGGCGAGACCCCGGACAGCCCGCCCCGGGCGCTGGTGCGCACGGCCGCGCTGCGGCAGGGGTTCGTGACTGCCACGACCAATACCGGTCACGACGCAACGAAGGAGCCGCTGGCGAGCTTCGCGGTCGATCCCCAGAAGGTGGCCGATTACGCGTTCCGGGCCGTGCATCTCACGGCGGTCACGGCGAAGGCGATCGCGACGCGCTACTACGACCGCCAGATCGCTTACTCGTACTGGGACGGCTGCTCGACCGGCGGCCGACAAGGGCTGATGTCGGCGCAGCGGTTCCCGGGCGACTTCGACGGCATCGTGGCCGGCGCCCCGGTGCTGAACTTCGTCGACACGACGGTGACCGGGCTCTGGAATGCCCGCGCCGTGGCCGACGGGCCCCTGACCCTCGACACGATGAAGCTCGTGGCGGAGGTCATGTACGCGAAGTGCGGCCCCGACGGCGTCATCGACGATCCGCGGCGCTGTCCCTTCGATCCCACGCGCGATCTGCCGAGGTGCGCCGGCGGCAACGGCGCGGGCTGCGTGACGGATTCGCAGGCCCGCGCTCTCGGCACGATCTATCGAGGCGTGATCCGCGGCGGCAAGCCCTACTTTCCGGGCCAGCCGCTCGGCGCCGAGATCGTGGGCGCCTCTCCGCTCGGCGAGACGAAGCCCTCGAGCGGCTGGGATCGCTGGCTGATCGGCCGCGACGGAGGCAAGTCGCTCCAGCTCGCCTTTGCCGAGTCGTTCATGCGCTACATGGCGTTCGGCAAGCCGGACCCGAGCTACGACGTGAAGACCTTCGACTTCGAGAAGGACCCAGACCGGATGGGCGACATCCGGCGCGCCCTCAACGCGACCGACCCGGATCTCTCGGCGTTCCGCAATCGCGGCGGCAAGCTCTTGATGTACTTCGGCTGGGCCGACGCGGCACTGACGCCGTTCATGGCGATCGACTACTACGAGAAGGCGCTGGCGACCAACGGGCCCGACACCCGCGACTTCTTCCGCCTGTTCATGGTCCCGGGCATGTTCCACTGCCGCGGCGGTGTCGGCACCGACCGGTTCGACGCGATGACCACCTTGATCAACTGGGTCGAGAACGGCACCGCGCCCGACAGCATTCCCGCGGCGCGCGTCGAGGGCGATCAGATCAAGCGCACGCGGCCGCTCTGTCCGTATCCGCGCGTTGCCCGCTACAAGGGTTCGGGCAGCGTCGACGACCTTGCCAGCTTCGCGTGCGCCGATCCGTGATCAGCCTCGCGTGATCTGCGAGATCCCCGGCAGGCGGCCGAGGAAGTTGCCGGTGATGCCGCCGTCGACGACCAGGTCGTGGCCGTTGACGTAGCGCGAGTCGGGCCCGAGCAGGAAGGCGATGACGTCGGCCATGTCCTCAGGTGTGGCGACGCGGCCCAGCGGCACGAGGGCGTCGCGCTCGGCCGCGATCTTCTGATCGGCGTAGACCCTCTCGGTCATGCCTGTGCGTACCATGCCCGGTGAGACCGTGTTGACCCGGATGCCGTCGCGCCCCAGCTCTTGCGCGAGCACCTGGGCCAGCATGATCACCGCGGCCTTCGTCGGGCCGTACGGCCCGAGGTTGGCGTGCGGGTTCGTGCCGGACATCGAGCCCACCGCGACGATCGCGCCGCGTGAGGCTTTCAACGCCTGGTACGCCGCCTTCGCCAAGAGCCAGGTCGCGCGCGTGTTCACCGCGAAGACACGGTCCCAGTCCTCGACGGCGTAGCTGATCAGCGGGCCCGGCCGATTGATGCCGGCGTTGCTCACGAGACCGTCGAGCCCGCCGAACCTCGTGACCGCCTCGCCGACCACGCGCCCGGGCGCGTCGGCGGTGCCCATGTCGCCGTGAAGCGCCAGCGGATCGGCCTCGAGCTCTCTGAGCTCGTCCAGCAGGCCGTCGAGGCCCGCCGACGGGCCGATGTCGACCGCCGCGATCTGCGCCTTCTTGCCCTGGGCCCGCGCGTCGCGCGCCAGGCGCAGACACGTGGCGCGTCCGATTCCGCTCGCCGCTCCGGTTACGCGAGCTCGCATGGTCACCTCCGCGCCGCGAGTGTACAACGCTGGGCTTCTCGCGTGGTCGGACCGCGCTGAATCCCGGCGGCACCGGCAAGCGTCCCAGCCTCCAAGGGGAGGGCCCCGGGAGCCCGATTCATTCCAGAGGAGGTCGACCATGCTCAGCGCCGATCGTCGCAACGTATCGTCGATCCTGGCCGCGGTCCTTGTGTTGTGGTTCCTGCTCGTGCTGGCGGGAGGCTACGCTGGCGCCTTCGAGTCCGGCCCCACGCGCCCGCCGCTGGCGATCCTCCTGGCATTCGTGTTACCGCCGCTGATCTTCGCGGCGGCCTATCGCACCTGGCGGAGCTTCCGTGGTTTCGTCCTCGCGATCGATCTGCGCCTGCTCACGGCGGTCCAGAGCTGGCGCGTGATCGGCGTGATGTTCCTTGCTTTCTACGCCTACGGTCTTCTGCCCGGTCTCTTCGCCTGGCCGGCCGGAGTCGGCGATTTCGCTGTCGGCCTGGCGGCGCCGTTCGTCCTGCTGGCGATGCTGCGTCAGCGACCGACCTGGCGGCGGCAAGTGGCGTGGCTGAACATCGCGGGGCTGGTCGATTTCGTCGGCGCCATCGGCACCGGCGCCTTGTCGAGCAACAGCGCCATCGGTATCGTCGCGGACAGTGCGGCGCGCGTGTCCATGGGGAGCCTGACGCTGAGCCTCATCCCGACGTTCGCGGTCCCGCTGTGGACGATCTTCCACATCGTGTCGCTGCTGCAGCTCGCCCGGATGGCGGGGACCGTTTCGACGAGAGAGGCCGCGCTCGCTGCCCGCTGAGGTCCGGCGCGCGGCCGGATTCGCTCAGCGCCCAATGCCGCGCGCCATGAGCACGGCCATCAGCGGCATGAGCGCCAAGAGCCCGAGCTCGATGTGGATGAGACGCCGCGCGCCGGCGATCTCGCCGGCGGCGGGGACGCCGCCCGCGCGCTTCCAGCGTAGGAATGTGCGCGTCGGCGTGATCGAGATCGCCGCGATGATTACGTAGAGGGCCATCTTCGCCCAGAACGCGGGATTGCCGGTGTAGAAGCCGACGCCCTTGGCATAGAAGAAGAAGCGCAAGAGGCCGGTGGCCAGCGCGGCCATGGCGGAGGCAAAGAAGCCGGCGTCGACGATCGCGAGGCGCTGCGCCTGCTGGGACGTCATCCCGGCGCGGCACATCACGAGCTCGGCGATCAGGAAGCCGCCGACGAAGATGATGCTGAGGTAGTGCAGGTACGCGACCAGCGGCTCGAGCATCGCGAGGATGCTATGCGAGACACCGCGAGGGGTCAATCTCCTCGAGCGTCGGGGCTGGAGTAGAATGCAGGGCCACGACGCCAGAGGAGGCGACCGGTCCATGACGATCAAGGGCAAGGCGTACATCGCGGGCATCTACGAGCACCCCACACGCAAGGCCGACACCCAGTCGCTGGCCCAGCTGCACGCCGAGTCGGCGATCGGCGCCCTGGCCGACGCCGGGCTCACCAAGGACGACGTCGACGGCTACTTCTGCGCCGGCGACGCGCCGGGCCTGGGGCCGCTCTCGATGGCCGACTACATGGGCCTCAAGCTTCGCCACATGGACACGACGGAGACGGGCGGCTCGTCGTACGTGATCCACGTGGGGCACGCGGCCGAGGCGATCGCGCTCGGCAAGTGCAACGTCGCGCTGATCACGCTCGCGGGCCGGCCCCGCGCCGAGGGCGTGGCCACCGGCACCGCGACGCGTGCTCCCGTCGCGGCCTCGCCCGACGCGCCGTTCGAGCATCCGTTCGGCCCGACCGTCGTCAATCAGTACGCGATGGCTGCGATGCGCCACATGTACCAGTACGGCACGACGAGCGCGCAGCTGGCGTGGATCAAGGTGGCCGCCTCGCAGCACGCGCAGCACAACCCCCACGCGCTCCTGCGCGAGGTGGTGACGGTCGAGGAGGTCATCAACTCCCCGATGATCTCGGACCCGCTGCATCGGCTCGACTGCTGCGTCATCACCGACGGCGGCGGGGCCATCGTGGTCGTGAAGCCGGAGATCGCCCGGAGCCTGAGGCGGCCGCTGGTGAAGGTGCTGGGCGCCGGCGAGGCGCCCAAGCACCAGATGGGCGGCAAGATCGACCTGACCTATTCTGGCGCGGTCTGGTCGGGGCCGGCGGCGTTCGCCGAGGCCGGCGTGACCCACTCCGACATCAAGTACGTCTCGATCTACGACAGCTTCACGATTACGGTGCTGATCACGCTCGAGGACCTGGGCTTCGCGGCGAAGGGGCAGGGCGGCAAGCTCGTCGCCGACGGCAACCTGATCTCGGGCATCGGCAAGCTGCCGTTCAACACCGACGGCGGCGGCCTCTGCAACAACCATCCCGCCAACCGTGGCGGCCTCACGAAGGTCGTCGAGGCGGTGCGGCAGCTCCGCGGCGAGGCGCATCCGAAAGTTCAGGTCAAGAACTGTGACATCGCGCTGGCACACGGCACCGGCGGCTCGCTCGGGACGCGGCACGGCAGCGCCACCGTGATCATGGGCAGGGAGTAGACGATGACGGCGACAGAGCGGAAGTACCCGGCGCCCGCGATTAATCCGGAGATCAAGCCCTTCTTCGACGCGGCCTCCCAGGGCACCCTGGTGCTGAAGCGGTGCAGCGCCTGTGGCCAGGCGCATCACTATCCGCGCGCGATCTGCCCGTTCTGCGCAAGCGACCGGACCGAGTGGATCACCGCCTCGGGGCGCGGGACAATCTATTCCTACAGCGTCATGCGGCGGGTGCCGGTCCCGTACGCGATCGGCTACGTGACGCTCGAGGAAGGCGTGACGATGATGACGAACATCGTCGACTGCGACCTCGACGCCATCCGCATCGGCCAGCGCGTGAAGGTCGTCTTCAAGCCGACGGACGGCGGGCCGCCCGTGCCCATGTTCACCCCGGCCTGATCGGCCGACTCAGCGGCTGATCGGGCGCAGCACCGGAGATGTCGCAGCTCTACGACGAGATCGGGGTCGGCTACCAGCAGCGCCGCCGCCCCGATCCGCGTCTGGCCGCTGCGATCACGCGCGCGCTCGACCCCGCCGAGAGCGTGGTGAACGTCGGCGCCGGCGCCGGTTCGTACGAGCCAACGGACCGCCCGGTGGTGGCCGTCGAGCCCGCGATGACCATGATCCGGCAGCGACGCGCTGGCAGCGCGCCGGTGGTCCAGGCCTCGGCGAACGACCTGCCCTTTCGGGACGACGGATTCGGTGGATCGCTCGCGATTCTCACCGTGCATCACTGGCCCGATCGCGCCCGCGGGCTCGACGAACTCGCGCGCGTGGCGCGGCGGCGCGTGGTGATCGTCACGTGGGACCCTGCCGCGACCGGCTTCTGGCTGGTCGACGATTACTTCCCCGAGATCGTCGAAATCGACCGGAAGATCTTTCCCACGATCGAGGACTACGCCCGCCCCCTCGGGCGGGTCGAGGTGCAGCCCTTCCCGGTTCCCTGCGACTGCGTCGACGGATTTCTCGGCGCGTACTGGCGCCGGCCGCACGCCTATCTGGATGCGGGCGTGCGCTCCGCGATCTCGGCCTTCACGAAGATGTCGCCGCCCAAGCTCGAAGCCGGGCTCGAGCGCCTGCGCCGTGACCTCGCCGACGGCACCTGGGAGCGCCGCAACGCGAGCCTGTTCGAGCTGGCCGAGATCGACCTCGGCTACCGGATCGTCATCGCGTCGAAGCGCTGACGGGCCGCCGACTCAGGCACACGCGACGGCGTAGACGTCCTTTACGTTCTCCGGCAGCCGCCACTCCTTCCAGCTCTTGCCGCCGTCGCGCGTGCCGAAGACCTGACCCAGCCGCGCGACGCTGTAGATCTGGTTGGGATCGCGCGGATGGAGTGACACGGCCATCATCGTGCTCTCGGCCTTGATGCCGTGGTCGATGCGCCGCCAGCTCTGGCCAAGATCGTCGCTCTGGTAGAGCGAGCCGTCCGTGCTGCGCGCCGCCGGGCTCAGCGCGGCCACCAGGGTTCGCGCGTTGTGCGGCGAGACCACGACGTCGCGCGCGTAGGTCAGGGGCGAGAAGCGTCCGATCTCCATGTCCTGCCACGTCGTGCCGCGGTCGGCGCTGCGGAAGAGGCCCATGCGCACGGCCAGGAAGACCGTGCCCGGCTGGGCGCTCGACACCGTGAGCGCATGCGTGTCCAGCATGCCCTCGTTCTCGGTGTCGCTGGCGATGCGGCTCTTGAGATGCGGCCGCTGCGCGAGCTGCACCAGATCGTCGCCGATGTCTTCCCACGTCTCGCCGCGGTCGCGGCTGCGCAGGACGCCGTCGACTTCGAGGCCTGCGTAGATCTCGTCGGGGCTCGAGGGATCGATCGCCAGACGCGTCACGCGGCACGGGAAGTTCATCTTCACGCGGCCGGGCGTGGCCACGCGGGGAAGCTTGCGCCAGCTGTCGCCGCCGTTGTCGCTCCGATAGACCGCCACGGGCGAGGTGCCCAGATACATGGTTCGCGGATCGCGCGGATGGATCAGGATCGACCAGACCTCGAGCCCTTGATCGGGGAAGGGGAGCTTCTCCCAGGTGGCGCCGCCGTCACGGCTTCGATAGGGGCCGTCCTGGGAGCCGGCGAAGATCAGGTTCGAATCGTTCGGATGAATCGTGATCGCCTGCACGTCCATGCGGTCGGGCAACCCTTTGGTGAGCCGCTCCCACTGATCGCTGCCCACGGATTGCCGGAAAATCCCCGAGAGGGCTCCCGGGACGCGTGCCGCGGTGCCGACGTAAACGTGCGAGGTTCCTGACGGGTTCGCCATTGCCGACCTCCCGGATTGAAGGACTTGCTTCGTGGCCCAGACTGTACCACTTGACGGCGCGAGCACTCCGGGCTTAATGAAGGCGCTACCCGCGCTGTGCGGGACCGCCAACTCTCACCAGTCGAAAGGAGTCGCACGTGATTTACGAGATCCGCACCTACCAGATCGCTCCCGGCAGCCTCGCCGAGGTCGAGAAACGCTTCGGCGACGCCTACCAGTATCGCAAGAAGTATTCCGAGCTCACGGCGTTCCTGCACACCGAGGTGGGACCGCTCAACGAGATCGTCCACATCTGGGGGTACAAGGATCTCCCCGATCGCGCGCGCGTGCGCGGCGAGGCCTCGAAGGAAGCGAACTGGCCGCCGAAGATCCAGGAGTTCATCAGGCAGATGCGCTCGGAGATCGTCGTGCCGTTCTCGTTCATCCCCGAGCCGCAGCCCGGCAAGCTCGGTCCGGTTTACGAGCTGCGCTACTACACCCTGAAGCCCGGCACCCTGCCGGACACCGCGAAGGGCTGGGAGTCGAAGATCGGCGAGCGCGCGAAGCTCTCGCCGATCGTGTTCGCGGGCGGCGTCGAGTTCGGCCGCGCCAACGGCTTCGTGCACGTCTGGGCCTACTCGAGCATGGACAACAGGATGCAGGTGCGCGAGGAAGCCAGGAAGAAGGGCGTGTGGCCGCCGCCGGGCGGTGGCGACCGGCTCATCACGCAGGAAAACAAGATTCTCCTGCCGTCCGCCTTCTCGCCGCTACAGTAGGGAAGACTCGAGCGCGGGCGCGGTCGCCGCGGGGTGCTCGTGGCTTCGCGGCAGCCGCGCTCCGCGCGCTCGCTCGTTTCCTTTGAGGAGCTGACGTGGCCCTGAGAATCGGCGTCGACATCGGCGGCACGTTTACGGACCTCGTCGCGCTCGACGAGGCGACGGGCGCCGTGGCTACGACCAAGGCCCTCAGCACGCCGCGCGAGCTGCTCGAAGGCGTCCTCGCCTGCGTGGACCAGGCCGGCGTGCGGCTGGGCGATTGCCGCTTCGTCGTCCACGGGACGACGATCGGCATCAACGCGCTCGTCGAGCGAAAGGGCGCGCGGACCGGCCTCGTCACCACCGAAGGGTTCCGCGACGTCCTCGAGATCGGCCGCGGCGATTTCCTGAAGATGTACGACGTGCTCTACCGGCGGCCCGAGCCGCTGGTGCCGCGCGGGCGCTGCCTGGAGGTGCCGGAGCGCCTGACCGCCACCGGCGACGTGCTCGTGCCACTCGACGAGGGCGCCGTCCGCGCGGCGGCGCGCGCGCTCGGCGCCGAGGGCGTCGAGTCGGTCGCGATCGTGTTCCTGTTCTCGTATCGCGATCCGGCGCACGAGCAGCGCGCGGCGCGGATCGTCGCGAGCGAAATGCCCGGCGTGTCGGTCTCGGCGTCGCACCGGATCACGCAGGAGTGGCGCGAGTACGAGCGGACGAGCACGACGGTCGTGAACGCCTACATCCAGCCGATCATGGACCGCTACCTCGGCGCCTTCGGCACGGGTCTCACCGGGCGCGGCTTTCAGGGGCAGCTCCTGGTGACCCAGTCGAACGGCGGCGCGTTCTCGCTCGATGCTGCGCGCTCCAAGCCCGTGCACACTATCGAGTCGGGGCCCGCGGCCGGCGTCACCGGCAGCGCGAGCCTCTCGCGGGTGCTCGGCGCCGATCGCCTGATCTCGTTCGACATGGGCGGCACGACCGCGAAGTGCGCGATCGTCGAGCGCGGGCTCGTGCAGACCACGGACGAGTACCACGTCGATGGCCGCCCGCTGCGGGTTCCGGTGATCGACATCAAGGAAGTGAGCGCAGGCGGGGGGACGATCGCGTGGATCGACGCGGGGGGCGCCCTGGCGCTCGGGCCACACAGCGCCGGGGCGGACCCGGGGCCCGTGTCCTACGCCCGTGGCGGCGGCGAGCCGACGGTCACCGACGCCAACCTGGTCCTCGGACGGATCGACGCGGCGCGGTTCCTCGGGGGCACGATGCCGCTCGATCTCGCGGGCGCGGTCCGCGCGATCGACGAGAAGATCGGTGCCCCGCTCGGCCTGACCCGCTCGGCGGCGGCCGCCGGCGTCGTCAGGCTGGCCGACGTGAAGATGGCGCTTGCGGTGCGGAGCATCACGACCGAGCGCGGCCTCGACCCCCGCGACTACACGCTCCTGGCCTACGGCGGCGGCGGGCCGCTTCACGCCGTCGCCATCGCGCGCGAGCTCGGGATCCCGCGCGTCGTCGTGCCGCCCTCGCCTTCGACGTTCTCGGCGTGGGGCATGCTGGCAACCGATCTCCGACACGACCTGGTCCGCACCATGCTGACCCCGCTCGACCAGACCGACGCCGGCTGGGCCGAGGCCCGCTACGAGGAGATGCGGCGCGAGATCGCGACGATCCTGCCCGGCGTCGGCGCGCCGGTGCTCCATCGCGCCGTCGACCTCCGCTACCTCGGCCAGGAGCACACGGTCACGATCGCGCTGGAAGGCCTCGGCGACTGGAAGCAGCTCCGCGCCCGCTTCGACGAGGCCCACGAGCGCGCCTATGGCTACGCGGCGAGAGAAGTCGACGTGCAGCTTCTGAACCTGCGCCTCACCGTGGTCTTCCCCCTCGAACCGCCCCGTTTGGGAAGCGTCGAGCGCCGCACCGCCGGCGCGCCACCCTTCGAAACGCGCAAGATCTACTCGATGGTATCGGGCGACGACCTGGAATACCGCGTCTACCAGCGGGACGCGCTGCGAGCGGGCGACCAGCTCCAAGGTCCGGCCGCCATCGAAGAGCCCGGCACGACAACGATCATTGACACCGCCGACACACTTTCGGTCGAAGACCACGGGAGCTTGGTGATCCAGATCCACGCAGCCGGAGCCATGGGGGGTGTCGGGGGGAGAGAGCATCTCTCCCCCCGCCGTCCAATACCATCCGAGCATTTCTCCCCCCGATGACTATCAAACAGCCATGCCGGACACGATAACGGTCGAGATTATCCGGGCCGCTCTGAATGCGGCCGCGCAGCGGATGCGCATGACGCTGATCAAGACCGCCTACAACCACATCATCAGCGAGAGCCTCGACTTCGGCTGCGCGATCTTCGATCCGGACGTGCAGATGATCGCGCAGGGCATCGGGCTGCCGGTGTTCCAGGGACACCTGGGATTCCCGATCCAGGCGACGATCGCCGATCGCGGGATCGAGGCGTTCCGCGAGGGCGACGTCTTCATCCACAACGACCCGTACACGGGTAACGGCAACCACCTGAACGACGTGGCGATGACGGCGCCCGTCTTCTGGGAAGGGCGGCTCACGGGGTTCGTCGCGGTGAAGGCCCACTGGACCGACGTGGGCGGGCCCGTGCCGAGCTCGATGCAGGTGGGGTCGACCGACTTCCGCCAGGAAGGCCTGCGTTTCCGCTCGGTGCGCATCGCCAGCCGGGGTGAGCTCAACGAAGAGGTGATGCGGATCATCGCCGGCAACATCCGCATCGAGAGCGGCACCCTGAAGGACATCCAGGCGATGCTCGCGGTGTGCCGCGCGGGCGACCAGTTCTTTCGCGAGGTGCTTGCCAAGTACGGGCGCGAGACCGTGCTGGAAGCGACGCGAGTCTACATGGAGCAGTCCGAGCGGCGCACGCGCGCCGCGCTCACGCGAATCCCCGCCGGGGTGTATCGCGCGGTCGGCCACTTCGACAACGACGGCATCTCGCTCGACCGGCCGGTGCGCCTCGCGATGGCAATCACCGTCGCCGACGGCGGCATGACGGTCGACTTCGCGGGCTCCGACGCGCAGGTGAAGGGGCCGTTCAATTGCGGGGACGCGATCACGATCAGCGCTTGCCGGATGCTGATCAAGTGCCTGACGACGCCGCTGGATCCGGTCGACGAGGGCTGCTTCCGCCCGCTCACCGTCGTCATTCCGAAGCACTCGGTGCTGGCCGCCGAGGAGCCGGCGCCGACGGCGCGCTACTACGTGCCGGTCAACCTGCTGCTCGATCTCGGATTGCGCGCGCTGGCGCCCGCGATGCCCGCCGACGTGCCTGCGGGATCGTACGGCGATCAGATGCCCACGATCGCGTTCGGGGCCCACCCGCAGACGGGCAAGCTCTTCATCCAGGGCGATCTGAACGCCGGCGGCACCGGCGCCCGGCCCACCTTCGACGGCGAGTCCGCGATGATCATCTTCGCAGGCTCCACGGCGCGCAACAACCCGGTGGAGGTCGTCGAATCGCGGCTTCCGACCATTCGCATCATGCGCTACGCGCTCCGCCGCGACTCGGGCGGCGCCGGGCGCCATCGTGGCGGGCTCGGGATCGAGCGCGACTATCACTTCCTGCAGCCCGCCTTCATCACATTCAGTCTCGAGCGCAAAGCCACGCCGCCGTGGGGGCTCTGGGGCGGCAAGGACGGCGCCGTGAACGGCGTCGACATCACCTCCCCGGACGGGTCGCTCCGGCAGGTGCGCAAGGCGACCCAGCACCCGATCGAGGCCGGGGAGATCGTTCGCATCAAGACCGGCGGGGGCGGGGGCTACGGCCCGCCGTCGGAGCGCGCGCCCGACGCGATCCGCCGCGACGTGCGCGAGGGCTACGTCTCCCGCGAGGCGGCGCGGCACGACTACGGCATCGACGTGGCGGAGTCGGCGCAGCAGCCGTGAGGCTTGGGGCATACGCGAGCGCCCTCGCGGTCGCCCTGCTGGCGCTCGGCGTGGCCCACGCGCAGGACGAGTCCGTTCAAAAGATGGTCGGCACCTGGAAAGGCAAGATCGAGCTGCTCGACCAACCCGACCGAACGCTTATAGTGAAATCGGTCACCCGAGCGGGCGGTATCTGGATCGCGAGCGTCGAGTACGGGCCGACCGGCCAGAAGCTCGACGCCTTCGAGGGCCGCGTCGAGCAGGCGCGCGGCGCACCGACCTTGACCTTTCACATATCCACGACCCGCAAGGTCGAACTGGCGCTCGTCTCGCAGACCGAGCTGCGCGGGCAACTCAAGATCAACGCGGAGGGAAGCTGGGTCGGCCGCAAGATGCTCCTGACGAAGTCGGGAGCGAAGTCCTGACGCCGGCCGGATCCAAGCCGAATCCGACCGGCGTCGTCGAAGAGTTTCCGCGCTCAGTCTAGCGCCCCCGCACAGAGGAGCACGAACAGGCGATGGAGCATGTAGCCTCCTTTCTGTCTGAGAAACCGCTCTATCAGTTAGTAACACCGATACCGCGGCCGTCGGGCAACACCGTCACACTTTGAGCGCGGGTTGCGTGGCATATCGGTGCGGCGTGCTGCGGTCAACGGTTCACGGATCGCACAGTGACTGGCCGCTCCGCCCAGCTACTGGGCGCTCAGATGCTGGGCGCTCCATCTCGAGCGCGTCCGCGTATACTCGTGCCCCGGAGGTGCGCGCCCATGGTGTCGATGACAACCGGTTACGTTCGGATCGCCGCGCTGTCGCTCACGCTCGTCGCCTGTGCGTCAGGCTGCGCGAGCGACAAGACCACGGTCGCCCAGGCGCCGGCGCCGCAGTCCACCACCGTGGGGCCGCGCTTCGATCGGAGCGGTCCGGACGCCGACGAGTTCGGTGCCCGCGAGGGCTATCCGGTCGGCGATCGCAACACGTTCTTCCGCGTGCCCTTTCTGGTCGGCTCGCAGAGCCACCAGGACGAGATCTTCCCGAGCCGATCCGTCCGTCGAGCCGCGACCGCGTCGCCTCTGGCTCGCGTGGCGTCGGAGCCGGCGCTACGCTACGACTTCCGGGGAAGCACCTTCGCGCTCGACGACTACATGACCCGCAATCCCGCAACCGGGCTGCTCGTCGCCCGCGACGACACGATCCTCGTCGAACGCTACCAGTACGCGCGGACGGACCGCGATCGGTTCACCTCGTGGTCGATGGCCAAGACGGTCACGTCGATGCTGATCGGCGTCGCGATCGGTGAGGGGCGCATCCGCTCGGTGGACGATCCGGCCGCGAGGTACGTGCCGGCGCTCGCGGGTACCGAGTACGGGCGGACGTCGCTGCGCCACCTGCTGCAGATGTCCTCGGGTGTCCGCTTCGTCGAGGAATACACCGGTGTCGACGACGTCGCGAAACTGGTCGGCGACACGTTTCGACAGGTCGGCCCCGGCGGCGTCGCCTCGGTGATCCCGTACAACGAGCGCGTGGTCCCCGCCGGCACCAAGTTCTCGTACGCGTCGGTCGAGACAGAGGTGCTGGGGCTCGTGCTCGCCGCCGCCGTCGGCCGCCCGGTCGCCGAGTATCTACAGGAGAAGATCTGGCAGCCGATCGGGGCCGAGGCCGACGCGACCTGGATCATCGACCGTGCGGGCCAGGAGGTGACGTTCTGCTGCTTCAACGCCGTGCTGCGCGACTACGCGCGGCTCGGTCTCCTGCTCGCCCACGACGGCAACTGGCGAGGGCGCCAGATCGTGCCGGCGGCCTGGATCCGAGATGCGACCAGCGTGCGCACCGACCAGCCGCACCTGCGCCCGCGCACCGCGACGCCGTTCTTCGGCTACGGCTATCAGACCTGGATCTTTCCGGAGGACCGCCGGATGTTCGCGTTTCTCGGCGTCCGCGGCCAAGCGATCTACGTCGATCCGGCTAGCCGCCTCGTGCTGGTGACGACCGCGGTGCGCAAGCTGCCGCGCGACCCCGGCGGCGCCGAGACCGTCGCGCTCTGGCGCGCGGTCACGCGCGATCTCGCGCGCTGACTCGGATGGCGACCGCCCACCGCGCGCCGAGGTGATTGGAAGCCTCCTGCGCCGGGTCCATCTGAAAGAGGCTCGGGCGCGCCACGCCCGGGCATGATCGGCCACGCCGAGCTCAAACGCGTCGAGGACCGCGCCGTGGACGATGCCGTCGCGCTCCAGACCAGAGCGGGCGTGTCGGTCGTCACCGACGGTGAGAGGCGGCGCGACGCGTACTTCGGGCACTTCATCGACTCGATCGAGGGCTTCGTCGTGAGGGTCGACCGCGTATACTCGTGGCGCATATAAAGAAAGGTCAGGGCCGGTGAGCATTCGCGCGATTCGCTGCGGCACCCTGTTCGACGGCGTCGCGCCGACGCCGCTTCGCGATGCCATGGTCGTGGTCGACGGCAACCGGATCGTCGCCGTCGGCCCGGCCCAGAGCACGCCGGCGCCGCCCGGTGCCCAGGCGCTCGATCTCGCGAATCGCTTCGTGATGCCGGGCCTGATCGACTGTCACAGCCACGCCTCGATCGTCCCCGGCCTCGGCGACCAGCTCGGCCAGCTCTGCCGAGGCCCCGTGCCCCAGGCGCTGGCCGCGACGGCGAACCTGCGCGCCGACCTCGCGGCCGGCACGACGACCATGCGGATCATGGGCGAGGAGCACTTCCTTGACATCGATCTGCGCGACGCGATCGAGGCGGGCGTGGTCGCGGGGCCGCGCCTCCTGGTGGCGGGCCGCGGCCTGGCCGCCAACAACGGCCACGGCCGGGCGCTGGCCAGCTACGACGGTGTCGACGAGGTACGCCGCGGCGCCCGCGAGAACCTCCGGCGCGGCGCGAACCACGTGAAGATCTTCGTCACGGGTGGGGTCAGCTCGCCGGGGGCGATGTCGACCTCGAGCGCCTACACGCGCGAGGAGATCCGCGCCGCGGTCGAGGAGGCGCATCGGGCCGGCACCTACGCGGCGGCCCACGCCCACGGCGGCGCCGGGTTGCGCCTGGCGGTCGAGGAGGGCGTCGGCACGATCGAGCACGGCCTGCTGGCGGACGACGAGGACGTCGCGTTGATGCTCGAGCGACGAGTCTGGCTCATCTGCACGTTCTCGATCTTCATGCATCCGACCGGCATCGAGCAGGGAGATGGTCAGCGGCCGGTCATCATGGACAAGGTGCGCTGGGCCCGTCGCGTGGTCGACGAGACCTTTCCGCGTCACCTGGCCTCCGGCATCCGCTACGCGTGCGGCACCGACAGCATGCACGGGCTGATGCCGGTCGAGCTCGAGACGCTCGTACGTTTCGGCGTCCCGCCGCGCGACGCCTTACTGGCCGGGACCCGCTGGGGCGCCGAGGCGTGCCGCATCGACGAGCAGGTCGGGACGCTCGTGGCGGGCAAGCGCGCCGATCTGATCGCGATCGACGGCGACCCCTTGAAGGACATTCAGGCGATGCGCCGGGTCAGCCTGGTCATGAAAGACGGAGTGCCCTACGAGGGAGTCTTCGGGAGGAACCCACGATGAGCGAGTCGATCACGCGGCGTGAATGGCTCCATCGGACAGGCGGGCTCGCGGTCGGCGCCGGCGTCGGCTCGCTCGTCGGACACGGAAGCGTCGGGCGCGCGGCGGCGCAGGGCCAACCCAAGCGCGGCGGCGTGCTCCGCGTCGCCACCGTCGACAAGCCCGTGAACATGGATCCCGGCTACGCGCAGCTCTACTCGTCGCTGCAGGTCTACCAGAACGTCTACAACAAGCTCGTCTACGTGGACGAGGCCGGCCAGTTCGGGCCGGGCCTCGCGAAGTCGTGGAAGCAGGAGAGCGACAAGGCCTGGCTCTTCG
>Ga0126376_10000084_pt1 | contig 38791 bp, 28 predicted proteins | sample PanSoiMetPlot_15_FD_92760 | JGI IMG/M metagenome (GOLD analysis project Ga0126376, IMG submission 92760) | Tropical forest soil microbial communities from Panama - MetaG Plot_15 | ecosystem: Environmental > Terrestrial > Soil > Tropical forest > Bulk soil | place: Panama | collected 2016-02-17 | reverse complement strand
GGTGATTCGAAGTCGACTAAACCAGCCTTCATCACAAATTCGGTGCTCAATCTTGTACGCGCCATTCCTGACTTCGGCCTTGGCCGAATTGACGATTTTGCGGATCGCCACGATCTTTGGATGGTTCTGCCAGTTCTTGTCATTGATTTCGTCTTCCGATTGAGCGGTAGTATCCGGCGGCCGACGCGGGCCGGCTAATACCCGAGTTTGCATTCCAGTGATTGCTATTGCCGAAATTACTCCCACAGTTAACACATGAGACCAAGCAGCAATACGTGTCGGGTCCATACTCTTTTCCCTTTCTGAAGTTTCTCCGCCCCCAACTCTGGTGACGAGAGATATTGTCTTGATCAAGGGATCCGTTAAAAAGAATATAACCAATGAGTTTTCACGGCTTCTTCAAGAGATCGTCAATCGCGCCGCTGAGTTTCTTAAATGATGGAAGATCTTTAGCCACAATCTTTCCATCTCTATCCAGCAAGTAGTAGCTGGGCGTTCCTTTGACGTTGAAGAGCTTGCGAACCGTTTCATCTCCATCCCAAACTTGCGGCCAGGAAATACCTTTGCTGGTCACCATCTCCTGAAGTGGCTTCAGATCTTCATCGAGGGAGATTCCAACCACGACTACTCCTTGGTCCTTGTATTGCGTATAAAGATCTTTGAGTAGAGGAACCTCCCCCACGCACTGGACTCAATAAGTGCCCCAGAATTTCAGGACTACTATTTTCCCCTTGAAGTCGGCGAGAGAAAGTGGATCGCCTTTGATCGTAGTGCGGTCAAACTGAGGTGCGGGCTGCCCAACATTGAGAAAGTCAATTTCCCTTACATTGCCTTCCGCGTCTTCCGCATAAGAGGTGTACGGGTATTGATCGAGCACGGTTTGAAAAGCGATGCGCGCTTGCTCCGCATCGCCTTTCTTCCAATACGCCTCGCCGATGTTGAAGCGCGCGCGCGCCTTAATCTTTGGATCAACCGCTGACTGAGTAAGAGCTTCGGCTTTCGTGAGGAGATAGCTGTAATCCTTCGTCTTTATAGATGCGAAAAGCAACACATTGATGACCTGTTCCCAGGCAGGATCATTAAGATTCAGTGTGTCTGCCTTGGCTTGCAGCTCGCTGATGCGATCGGAGCGATTCAACAAAGTCAAGGCTTGTGTCGTGGCGACAACTGTTGCCGGCGTGCCGGGATGTTTGAGCCGATAGCGCCAGAAGGTCGCCACCCATTTTAGGTTCGGATGGTTCGCGTCGTCTGGTTTGCCCCCAGCTTTAGAAAACTGCTCTGCTTCTTTCTTAGCCTGGGTGATCATTGCCTGCACACGGTCCATTTCGCGGTCGTTAGGCTTGGGCGAGGTTTTTTGTGCTAAGACTGGCAGGGCCAAGAGCAAGACGAGTGCGAGCATTCCAAAGTGCCGAGCAAAGTGTCGAGTGAAGAACTTGTGCGCCATCTGGCCCCTTCGGGAAAACTTGTGAGGCGGAAACACTTTGTTGATCCTTCGCCTGAACTTTATGAGGTGAGATTTCGTTTTTCCGAGCTCGACAAATGTAACGCCGGAGTTAACCGGCGCATTGTATCAGGGAATTGCTCCGCAGCCGTCGATTTGATGTCCTATACGCTTCAGCTTGTCGTTCCGATGTTCGATACCCTTCAGTTTGTCATTGTGACAACAGGGAGATTCGAGTGGTGCCGAGGGCGGGAGTCGAACCCGCACGTCCTTTCGGACAACGGATTTTAAGTCCGCAGCGTCTGCCATTCCGCCACCCCGGCATCAGTCAACTAAGTCTCACGTTTCATACATTACACGTTATTTCTGTCTGTTACGTCAGCGGCCGACATGGCCTAATGACGTAAATAGGATGTAATTCTTAGCTCGCCGCCCGCGATTCTACCACCCGTGCTGGCGATTCTCGCAGCCGCTCGAGAAACAAAAAAGATCAAGAGCGCGCAAACCGGGCGGTTGCCTCCTGTATCACTTTGGCTTGGTTGAACGCAGGGCTCGGCGGCCGAAGGCGTGGCCATTGAAGTGAAGCTCGATGGTCTGGATGTCGGCAAGATTGAGAAACTTATTCAAGTTGTTCTTCAAGCCGAAATCGAGGGTCCACGTCGTAAACGGGCTTAGTGCCGAGAATTCTTTATCGGCGATGACGCCGGGCTGGATGATCGGGTCGCGACGATCCGGGTCGTAACTATAGCGGAACGAGATCGGCCTCGGCGGGCAGTTGAAGTGCACGACGCCTTTCTCATCATTGTTGTCCGCGGGACGAACCGCGCCTTCTCCCGCCATCGTCATAGCGACGTTCAGCACGTCTGTCTTGCCGCCCCTGATGCCTGGAAGAGCTACCGTGACAGATTCCACCTTGACGAGCGTGAGTCCCTCAAATTCCGGATGCGTGTGATCCAGCTTGAACGTGATCCTGCCCGTGGTAGGCAAGCCTTCGAAGAGAGCCGGATCCTCTTCCCTGGAGATACTGACTTTGACGTCCGTAATCGGGCCGTAGGGGCGACCGACCGATCTCAGATAGTCGTCATAAGCCGTGAGCAAGCGCGCCTGCGTGTCCGCCAGCGCCGCGACGTTCAGGTCGCTGAGTTTCTCCATAAGATCTTTCCGCTGTGTGCCCGTATGATAGTAGAAAGCTCGCGAACCCTCGTACAGCAGGTGAATGAGATTTTGCTTCGACCAACCCAGGGCACTTCGGAAGAATGAAGTGTAGGCAACCGGCACCAGCGCTTGCTTATTCTCACTGATGATGGTCTGCACAGATTGGATGTGCGCCAGGAGTTGTTCGGACAGCGCCTTGAGCTCGGCTTTCTGCACGAACAGCGCGTTGTACGCCAGGATCTTTTCGTTACGGGCCTGATTCAGATCGAAGAACGCCCGCACCGCGGTGCGAAGTTCCTTCGACTGATTTGGGAACTTCTCGATGAGCGGCTTGATGTTTTCCTCAAACTCCTCACGGAGAACGGCGATCTTGACGGAATCGGGCTTGCCCGCCTTGACGGCAGCAGTGACGGTGGAGAGTTGCTTACCCAGGCTGTTGAGGTCGCCAACGGTCTTCTGAATCTTCTCAATCACATCCTTGGCTTGCCCGATCGTCGCGGCAGCTTTCTTGGCCTCTTCGAAAATTTCGAGAAGTTCTTTACCGCCCTTAATGGCGCCAACGACGTCGAACGCTCCGCTTCCAACGGTCACCAAAGCCTTGGTGACCGCTATAACGTTCTCCAGATTGCACTGCTCATCGACCTTCTTGCGAATCTCGTCTTCGATTGCCGCCTGCCCCCGTCTCATGACGGCTACCTGGTTTTCAATGTCCTTCTGGAGGGAAGTGCAAGCGTTTTCTCCCGCTTCAATCTCCTTCTGAAGCACCGCGTTCGCGGCGTCCGTCTTGGCCAGGTCGCGGGTCAGCTCTGTCACCGTCGCATTGAGGGCAGCAAGCTTCTCCGTGACGCTCTTGTTGGTGTTGTTGTAGATGTCGAACTGCTCTTCGACGATCTTGCCCAGTCCGATCAGTTCGGTGACACGCTTTTGATTGTGTCGAAGGCTCAGGACCGGCGCCCAGTTGTAGGGATGGCCGAAGTAATCGAGACCGCGCTGGAGGCGGAGCATCTCGACGCACGCCGAGGAGCAGAGCGCAGCCCGTGCATTGCGGTCCTGGACGGTCAGGGCATTATTTCCCTTCGTGACCGAATCCGGGCATACGTTGCAGAGCCAGAGGAAGAGCGCGGCGGCGAACTGATAGTCGGCATCGGAGTCGGCGTTAAGGAAGGTCAGCTTACCGATGCGCTGCACCATCAACAGTTGGTCCAGCTTCATGGAGAGCGCCATCTTGTCGTAGGAGTATGAGGGGAACTGCTTCGGCCCCATGCCCTCGACCTTAGCGCCGTTCGCTTCGATCTTCCCAGCGGTACCTGCATTCCCGCGATTGCCAAGGAACGAGGCCACCGGCCCTTCGTCGCCGCGCGGGCCATCGGGACCGGAAGCTTGTTCCACCTCCTGGCTGTTGTACAGGCGGACGTAGAAATCGGCGCCGTCGCCGCCTTCGCCTCCCCTGCCCCGGGCGCCTGGCATCGCCGGAGCGCCACCCGCGCCGGCATCGGCCAGAAGCAGAATCGAGACGGGAGCCGCCTTCATGAAGTTCAATACGATCGCGCCGCCCGTGCCCCCATTACCGGAGTGCCCGGCGTCGCCGCCCTGCCCGCCGGGCTTGCCCTTTTGCCCGTAGGTTTCGCCAGGCGTGGTGTAGCGGCCAGCCGGATCCGCGTAAACATAGGTCGAGGTCGGCCTACCATTTTCCCCCTTTGCTCCTTCCATTCCCGGATGGCCATCCTGGCCGCGGCCGCCAGTTCCACCTTGTGCGAGTATCACCAGGCTCGGCGCGCCTCCTTGTTCCAGTTCGCGATTGAGCTCCACGCAAACGGCTTCGGCGAGCGCTTTGAGAGCCGGCGCAAACGCTTTCGCCGAAGCCGCCGCACCAACGCGGTCGCGAATCTGCTCCAGCGCGCACTCTCGAAGCTTCTCGAATTCGCCGGCTGCGCGACCAGGCTTCAGCGTCAGCGAGACAGTCGCGCGGATTGCTCCCGGTGCGAGCTTCCAGCGGCTCTCGTCGCTTTGAATTTCGACCTCTGCCTGAAGGGAAAACGGATCGGTCGTGACGGGAATGGCATGCGTCTTTCCATTCCAATTGGAGTTATCGGCTTGTATAACAGCAAAGCCGGCGGAAAAATCGGCTTTCAGGTTTTGTACGGAGACGAGAACAGTTACAGATTTTCTGTCACCGTTATGGCGGCACCCATCGACCTTCATCCCCCCGAAACCCTGAAGTGGTGTCTCTGGAAACTCCACGCTCCCTTCCAGGTTGAAGAACCGGCAAGGAGTCTGGTCGCGCATGTTCCAATGCACCTCCACCGGAATCGAGAAAACCCCAAGCTTGGACTGGGACGCATGTTGCTGAATGGCGTTCTGGAATTTCTGCCACACCATCTGCGGCAGGCTCATGTTCTTGAGAAGGGGCGTTCCGAAAGGTACGTCGGCCGCGCCTACCAGTTCGTCGGCAATGATGGTCACATTGCCAGCGGCCTCGCCGCCCGATCCGTTGGCGCCGGGACTACCCTTTGCGCCACGATTCTGATCCTTCTGCTGCGGAAGATCACCCGGCTTGTAGTTGTCTGTGGCGCTGGGCCCAGTGACGTCAATTGAGGCGCTCTTGGTGAGCTTCACCCTACGCGCGAAGATGCCGACGTTCTTACCAGGCAACACGAGATGATCCGCCAGTTCTACTGTGTCAGCATAGACATGTACGTGATGGGGCGCGAGAGGCCGGCCCTTGTTTGGTTCTTCCGGGAGTTTGTAACCGAGGTCGAGCTGTTTAAGGTCGAGATGAAACGCGTAAATGGACTTAATGCCATTTTCCGTCGTTATGATCGGAAGTTCCTGAATCGGCGCACCAGTTGGAGGCATAAACTCCTCGAGTTTTACGGAATAAATATTTCGAAAGCGGCAGCAGTATAAAGCACCGCTATATTCGAAAGCATTGTTTTTGGTGCGCTACCAGTGACAGCAAAATTGTTATATAGAATCTTCTTGACTCCATAGTTGATCGGTGATACACGCCGCCCTCTAAAGGACAATTCAGAGACCGTCATTGCTTGATTGAGGGCGCGCAGGCTTAAACGCTACAGTCACTAGCGGCACACAGATTTAAGTCTCACGGAGATAGTTGCTGGTACTCGGCGAATGTTACACGCGCCTCAATCTGGTTCCACATCCAAACCATCACCTTAGGAGGTACATTATGAGTACACCAGCCACTGGAACCGGACCCACAGTAGGAGGAGGCACGGATTACCAAAAACACCTCTCCGGGGGAAACACAGATATAGTAAGCAACCCTGTAGACTGCCGGAATGCAGACATTTCCAGTTCTCATTCGGCAACTTTGAAATTTGCGAAGCTCACCTGCACGGAAAACATAGTGGTGAATGTAGATCACTCGGCCACACTTGTAATTGACGAGCTGACGTGCGAAAGTGCGACATTCAACGTGTCTTATGCAAGCACACTACATATCGGCGAACTGAAATGTCGCGGCACTGTGAACATTCACGATTCATACTCGAGCACGGTGCTGATAGATAGAGGGAACATGGACAAGGCTGATGGGCTAATAGAATTCAGTAGCTATGGCGCGTGCTTCGCGAAAATAAATAGGGATGATGTCAGAGTTGAAACTGCTTCGACCTGGCGCACCTAACACTGTGGGATGGACTGAATAATCACGTCTGTCTCAGTCGACAAGCCACGAGGTTTCTTTGCCTCTCTTCGGCGAGGAAGAGGGAGTTTGAGCCTCTCTCTCCCTCGCTGATGGCCCTCGAAGTGTGCCCTTTCGGTGAACAAGTCGGGGCAACACCCGGTGTGGCGGTTTTGTAGTCGAGAGCAATTCGCCACAATCAGAACGACCGATGAGCGTATCTCTTCCGCTCACTAACCGATCCGCAACAGTCGATTCTCGGTACTTCTTCTCTGTGCTGTGGCGCCCGGAAGGTGGCACATTCATTGCCAAACTAGCGCTGCTCAAACATTTTCAAGAAAGCTCGCTAAAGTCACTTGCAAACTTTTATTCTCGCCGATCTGAAAGCTCACGGTGGATTTGTCAACAAAGACACCGTTGCGGGTGGTTACGGGTCTCGCTTTCGCGCAGATTCCGTAATGACTCGCCTTGCCAAAAACATTCGGTTCGTCTTTCAAAACCTGCCGAGTATTCAACTAGGTTACGTTGCGTCGATTCTATCGCGTGCGGGCCATCGGGTTGTTTACACGCAAGGCGAACAAGTCAAAGGTGATGTTGCACTCATTCTCAGCTCAATCGTGGACTATAAACACGAGCGATCATGGGCGCGCGTCGCACGTCAGAACGGACTTCGCGTCGGTTTCCTGGGAACAACCGCTACGCACCTGCCCGAACTGTTTGAAGATGCGGGAGACTTTTTTATTTGCGGTGAGCCGGAAACAGCTTGTATTGAGCTCGCCTCAGGCAAGGAGCTTAACGGTCGTGTTCAAAGCACAGCAATAAACGATCTCGATTCGCTGCCGTTTCCACGTTGGGATTTGATCAAAAGCAGACGCTTCGGATACGTGAATCGAGGTCGCCTCGGTCTGACCCGAGCGGTGCCGATGCTGACCAGCCGGAGTTGTCCCGAACATTGCACGTACTGTCCGCACCGCATCACCGCCAGTTTTCGCGCCCGTTCAGACAACAACGTGCTCGATGAACTCACAGAATTGTGCCGCGAACATGGGCACATCCATGTTGTCATTCGCGATCCTCTTTTCACTCTCGATCGCGATCGCTGTTTTCGCATCGCCGACGGAATTCGCGCACGCGGACTCAAGCTCACGTTTGAGTGTGAAACGCGCATGGACGACCTGGACGAGGAATTGATCCGTTCGCTGCATGCTGCCGGCCTGCGTGAGATTGGCTTTGGCGTGGAATCTGTAGATCCAGCAACGCTCAAGCGCGTGGCTCGTCGCTTCATTCCGCACGAACACATGAGGAACATGGTTGCGCTTTGCTGGAAACTCGGGATCAGCACGACAGCGTTTTATGTTTTCGGTTTCATGCAGGATACGGAAGAAAGTCTGGAGGCGACGATAAGGTTTGCGTGCGAACTCGGCACGACACGCGCCAACTTCAAAATCCTGACACCTTATCCGGGAACACCGTTGTTCAAGCAGATGAAGCCCCTGATTTTTGAAGAAGATTGGGAACAGTTCGACGGCTACACGCTTAACTTCAACCATCCGGTCTTGACACCGCGACGAGCCCGACTGATGCTTGGCATGGCGTACTCGCGCTTCTTCTTTCGGCCGTCGCAATTAATGAACGTGCTCGGACTACACGAATACTCGGGAATTAATTTCTTGCGTCGTGCCGATGAATGGTCATGGCGTCGCCAGGACTATTTCGATCGCCCATGGGTTTCGCAAAGAAAGAGTTCGGTATGATCGCGCGCACCATTGCCCGTTACGGCGTCCGTTCCGCACCCGGTGATGAGAAGGTCGTCATCGAAGCCTTTCGGCGTGGCGAGGCAGTCAGCGGTCCCGCAATTGAAGAGTTTGAAAAGAAGTTTGCGAAGTTTCACCGTATGGAATACGCGACCGCGACTTCATTTGGTCGCATGGCGTTCCACTACATTCTGCGAGCGCTCAACCTGCCGGCAGGCTCCGAAATTATTTTTCCTGCACTGACGTTTTGGGTAGTGCCCGAGATAGCTCGTCGCAATGGACTCAGGCCGGTTTTCGTTGACGTTAATCCATCAACCTTCAATCTCGATCCAGCTAAAGTGGAAGCTGCGGTGACTGAACGTACACGCGCAATAGTGCCGACGCATCTTTACGGACTGCCTTGCGCGATGAGCGAGATAATGAAGATTGCCGAAAAGTATGACCTCGTGGTTATAGAAGATTGTGCTCAGGCGGTTGGCGCACAATATCGAGGACAAAGAGTCGGTACCTTCGGAACAGCATCCTTCTTTAGCTTTCAGTTGCTCAAAGGAATTAATACTTACGGCGGTGGAATGGTCCTCACGAGCGATGCTGCACTGTCACGCAGCGTACGAGCTCAGGCTCTGAGGGAACCTCCGCAAAGCGTGCCGGATCTCGCGCGGCGGTTTGCGGCCGGTTATGGAGCACGCGTCGCCGTGAGTCCGAAGGCTTTCACGGTTTGGGGTTACCCGTTGCAAGCAGCCGTCTCTCTGTTGGGCCACCACGATCTTTCACGATATGTCTGGGAGAAGATACGTCCGCTCGAGCAGTTTCCGCGCTCGTACCACCAGAGATACTCAAACGTGCAGGCTTTGCTCGGTCTGCGAGGTCTCGCCAACCTTGACCGTCATAATGAACGCTGTCGCGAACACGCTGCGCAATACACTCGCGGGTTAATTGATTGTCGGAACATTCAAACTCCGCGGGTGCCGGCGGATGTCGAGCACGTCTTTTATCAGTACTGCGTCTACACCTCCGATTCGACGCTGCTGAGTCAATGGGCGATCAGGCGCGGTATCGATATCGAAACGACGCATGTTGACGTTTGTGCGAAACTGGAGCTCTTTAAGGAGTTCCGCGCCGAGTGTCCGGGCGCAGAGGCGACGGAAAACGCGCTGCAATTGCCTGTGTACTCCCGCTTGCGTGCGTCTGATATCGATCGGGTCTTGCGCATTGTGCGTGAAGCGAGCCATCGTCTGGATGTTCATGGGAGCTCTTATCAGCATGCATGAAGTTGTGCCCGCAGTGTTCGGCCTTACTGGAGATAGTCTGTTCGCACGACTATTGCCGCAGTACGGATATTTCGCGGTCTTAATCGCCGCGTTCTGGGAAGGCGAAGCCGTACTGATTGCAGCAGGCACACTTTGTGGCGCCGGCTATCTTGATTGGCGACTGACAATTCTCGCGGCGGCAGTCGGCGGCGCAGCCGGGGATCAGATCTATTTCTACGCCGCGCACCAACGCGCCGCTCGGTTAGTGCAAAAATCCAAACGATTGCGGAAGTTCTACCCGCGCGTAAGCGAGTTCGTCCTTCGGCACGGGACAATAGCCGTGCTCCTCTCGCGCTTCGCCGCGGGACTGCGGATTACGATTCCGTTAGTCTGCGCGACCGCAGCGATGCCGCCGCGGAAGTATTCATCGCTGAACTTTTTAAGTGCATTATGTTGGGCGTCGGTTTGGGTAGCCATCAGCTATCAATTCGGTGCACGTCTTTGAGCCACAGGGAAGCACAAAGAAGCAAACGCAAAAAGACAGCAGGAATCATTTTGTGTTTATTCTTCTTTGTCGCAGAGTCGCAGGCGCAAGCCGTCAAATTCCGTATCAGAGTCGTAGACGAAACTGGAGTCGCGGTAGCTGACGCGCGGATCGCTCTCGAGCAAAGTGCCACGAAGACACTGGTCAAGGGCGAAACCGATGCTGCTGGCCGGCACGAGTTCGACGTTACCAACCCAGGTTCCTATCAACTCAAAATCGAGAAGGAGGGTTTCTATGCTTCCACGACAGACGTACGCGTCGGCGAAGTGTCGAGTCTGGAAGTAACGATCTACCATCAGCAGGAAATTGCTGAAACGGTGAATGTCTACGACTCACCACCAGCCATCGATCCAGGTAAGACGGCAAACGCAGAGGCAGTGACCAGCCGCGAAATACTCACGCTGCCGTATCCCTCGACGCGTGATTTCCGAAAAGCCCTGCCACTAATTCCCGGCGTGTTGGCAGATGCGAGCGACCAAATTCACCTTGGAGGCTCAGCCACGCACCAGGTTTTCGATCAGCTTGACGACTTCAATATCAGGCATCCGGGCACTGGCCTGCTGGACATGAGAATTAGTCCGGATGCCTTGCGAGAGATCGAGGCGCAATCGAGTCGCTCATCAGCCCAGTATGGCAAGGGTTCGGGCGGAACACTGAGCCTGATGAGTGGCATGGGCGACGATCGATATCGCTTCTCCGCAACAAATTTCATCCCTTCACTTCAAAACCGTAAAGGATTGCACTTCAATGAATGGACTCCGCGTGCGACTTTTTCCGGACCCCTGCTGAAGAAGAAAGCCTGGTTTTTTGACGGTGTCGGCGGCACGTACACGCTGACGATTGTTCCGGAGCTTCCCGACGGTGCAGATCGAGCCAGATCCTGGCGCGTCGACAATTTGTTGAAGGCGCAAGTCAATTTAACTGAAACAAACATCCTCACGGCGAGTTTTCTCTCCAACAATTTCCACTCCGGAAATAATGGCCTATCGCGATTTGACCCTCAGGAGACGACCACGAACCTTGACGGTCACGCGTATTTGGCCACGGTTAAAGATCAGTTGTACGCATCCAACGGCGCACTCCTCGAGATAGGTTTCGCAGTAAACCAGTTTCACGATAACGAGCAGCCAAGAGGAAGTCTGCCTTATCGAGTCAGCCCCGAAGGAACAAGCGGAAACTTCTTCCGGACTTCGAACACGAATGCTCGACGCCTTCAATGGATTGCGAATCTGACTTTGCCTTTAGCGCACTGGCGCGGCACACACGAGATTAAGTTTGGCACGGACCTCGACCGAATAACCTTCGAGCAGTCGGCCACACGAAATCCAATCCTTATTGTGAGAGAGGATCGCACTCTAGCGCGGCTGTCCACGTTTGTTGGCGGCGCGTCATTCAGTCGCCGTAATTTCGAGTCCAGCGTTTATGGCCAGGATCGCTGGTCTATCTCGAAGCGCCTGCTGTTGGAATCAGGCCTGCGAGTAGACCGCGACACGATTATTCATCGCACGCCAGTCTCTCCTCGAGTCGCCGTCACCTATCTCGTAACGCAAGACGGCAATATGAAATTGTCGAGCGGCATCGGTCTTTACTACGATGCGACGAATCTCGATCTGATCACTCGCCCACTCGCGGGACAACGGTTGGATCAGTTCTACGCGAGTAACGGAATAACACCTCTTGGACCACCATTGTTAACGTCGTTTCAGGTTAACGAGCAGAGCTTGAGAGTTCCGCGTTATTTGAACTGGAGCGTTGAGCTGGAGAACAAACTACCGGCTCAGATCTATCTTGATGCAGAGTTTTTGCAGAAGCACGGGCACAATGTTTTAGCGTATTTCGAGACGAATAGTGGCTTTCAGTTGCTCAATGACAGGCAGGATCGCTACGACGCTTTCCAGCTCACTCTGCGCCGCGCATTTAAACGAAACTATGCGATTCTCGCAGCCTACACTCGCTCGCGAGCGCATTCGAATGCGGTACTGGATAACAACATCGACAATCCGGTATTTGGCCTCCAGTCAGGTGGGCCGCTTCCCTGGGATGCACCTAATCATTTCATCTCGTGGGGCTGGATGCCGCTGGTTAAGAAGTTTGACTTCGTCTATTCGTTTGACTGGCGCAGCGGCTTCCCGTTTAGCGCGGTGGACCAGCAACAGCGGCTCGTTGGCAATCTGAACTCACACCGCTTCCCCGATTATTCCACGCTAAATACTCACGTCGAACGGCGCTTCACTTTGTTTAGCTACATCCTTGCCCTGCGAGCAGGCTTCAACAATGTCACCAACCGGCCGAATCCAACCGTCGTGAATAACAACCTGGACTCACCGCAATTTCTGACGTTCGGTGGGACTGAACATCGAGTGTTTACAGGTCGCATTCGCTTTATCGGTCGAAAGTAGCGATCTTCATTTGCCCAGCAATTGGTCCAATTTCTTCGTGTACTCATCGACGTTGTTGCGCTGAATCACAACCGTAGGAATAAAGATCATCTTGTTACCGGGAATCCCCGAACGGTTACCTTTTAGGATCTGCTCTGCCATCTTAACCGCCTGGTATCCATATTCGAATGGCTGCTGCGCCACCGTGGCAAAGATTGCGCCTTCCTTTATAGCCGCGAGGGTCTCCCGTTCATCGTCGAAGCATACAATCTTGACAGCGCTGAGCTTTCCTTCAGGTTTAAGCGCTTGCACAATCGCCGGTCCGTTGTAGGACCACAAGCCAACCATGCCTGCTATGTCAGGATATTTCTTCAATGCTTGATAGGCGTTATCTCTGGCATTCATCTGATTAGCATCGTCGGTCATTAGATCGATGATGGTGATTTTTGAACCCTGGAGCGACTCCTTTAATCCTTCGAAACGATCCTTTGCGTTTTGCACCTCACGCTTGCCGACGAAGACCATGATTTTCCCACCTTGTGGGAGTGCCTGCTTGATGAGTTCGCCGGCTTGCCGGCCGGCCGCCCGATTGTCTGCGCCAAGGTAGAGAGCACGATCGGTATCGGGCGCATCGCTATCCTGAGTCATGAGGAAAACTCTCTTTGCAGCATCATTAATTACTTTCTTTTGAGCGACAGGATCGACCGGGCTGATAGCAATGGCATCAGCTTCATCTCGGTCGAGGGCCTGTCGAATGAGTCCATTCTGCTCCTCAATCGCTCCCGTGTTTGTCGTTTTGAAGGCGACGGTCACATCAGCCAGTTCTCCGTCAGCCTTCTCGCAACCTTTACGCGCAACCTTCCAGAAGTCGGAGGTGCTATTGGTGATGAACGCAACAGTCTTTACAGCCTTCGGCGGTTTAGAAGGCGAAGCGCAACTTACTGACAGGCTCAAGAAAAGAGCCAGCGTGCAAACCAACTTACATTGAATTGAACTTTTCATGGCTGAGCCTCCCGTTCATGAAGTCTTGTTAGCATCGGTACTGAGATATGCGCGACAGTATAGTCCTATGTGACTCAACTCGACATCACAATAAGGTGGTTTAGGGGGAAAGAAGAAAGGCTTGAACGCCAGATCACCGGAGTTGATCAGGTGACCGATGCGCCTGGTTACGGACTTATTCGGATGTAAATTGAATCAGTGCGCCGGATGTAATTTGAGCCACTCAGCCCGAAGCAGAAAACTTCCCTCAGTGACTATTTGTTCGCCTACTGTCAGGCCCTCCAAAACGGGAAAAACGCCGGTACTTTCAGCCCCAAGTCGGACAGGTCGCATAACGAACACATTCGACTCTTTGGTCGTCACGAATACCACCTGCTGATTATTGATATTCTGAACCGCAATTCTGGGAACGACAGGAGTAGTTGATTCTGATCGTCCAAAAGTTGCGAACGCTACATTCACGAACATACCGATCTTTACGAGCTGTCCTGGGTTTGCAAGCTCTACTCGAACCTGCGCAGTCCGAGTCGTCTGATCAATTGCTGGATCAATGTATGATACCTGCCCGCGAAACACTCGTCCTGGATAAGCGTCACTTGTAATGCTTGCGCCGCTTCCGATGCGAATCTTCCCAAGATCTTTTTCGTAAACTTGCGCAATGACCCACACGCTCGAAAGATCTGAAACGCGCAGCAACTCTTTATCGGCTGTTATCACCTCACCGGAATTAACTGAACGGCTAATGACTGTTCCTGAAACCGGTGCCGGCAAGGTGACTTCGGAAGTTACCTGTGCCGATGATTTCAATTGACTGATACGCTGCGCAGGCAGGCCCAGCAACAGTAGTCGCTGACGCTGAGAAGCAACCTCGGCTTCTGCGGTCTTCAACTTCGTCGTTGCTTGTTCGAGTTCTTCGCGGCTCGCAGCTCCTATCTCGACGAGCTTCATCGTTCTGCTATGGTGCTTATGATGCTCATCTAGTTCGGCAAGGGTGGAAAGGTATTCTGATTGGGCCTTCGCGAGATCATCGCTGAACACCACCGCCAATGTTTGGCCTTGTCTTACATTTTGGCCAAGCTCGGCACTCACACGACGTGCAATACCGCCAACGAGGGAAACTACAGGAGTGCTGCGATAGATATTTGCCTGCACGGTGCCGACGACCGGTACTCCAGTAGCCTCAACACCCATTAGCTTCTCGCCAACGGTTTCGATCTTGATTTGTGCATTCTGAGCCGCTTCGGAAGAGAGTGTAATGGTAGGCTCGGTGGGTTCTGTCTGAGCGGGAGAGCCGGAGCTGTCGGCGGTGATCGTTCGTGGCGCAGGCACCGGACGACCAGCGCCGCTTCGGCTAAGGTTCCCCAAGAACAATGCCACGACCGCCGCTGCGGCTACGAGAGCAAGAACCGCAACCGTAACAACTATCCGCGTTTGCCTTGGCAACCTTTTAGTCTGCGTCGCCTTATGAGGTCGCGTGCTCTCAGGACCAGGTGTTTCTTCAGCTTTGTCGTTCATTTCACCTCAGTAAGCGCAATTAATCTAGGTTCAGACGCAACCCGTTGAATCTCTATTCGCGCAAGGTACGTCTCCAGCAATGCATCGATGTATCCATTTTCCAAGTCGATGAAGCGCCGTTGTTCCGCGATGTAATCGAGTAACGTTTTTGATCCAAGCTCGTATGTCTGTCGAATTACATCGAGGTTGCTACTTGCCTGTTCTCTGACGCCGACACGATAAATTTCCATTGCGCGTGCGGCGCGCTGGTAGCGAGCAAAAGCGGTAGCAACTTCATTTCGAACCGTAAGCTCTGCAAAATCGCGCCGGCGCTTTGCCGCTTCGTTTTCGGCAATGGCTGCTGCAATCGCACCCTGGTTCTTATTTCTCACCGGCAATTCCAGTCGTATACCTGCGGACACAGAATTAAATACGCCCTGGATCGGAACGAGCTGGCCCGCCATGTTCACGCCCTGCTGCGGAAAACTGAAATCCATTCGCTCATACTTACCAGTGAGACTTGCATCGAGCCGACCCTCTGCACGTGCTTGCTCGATTCGAGCCGATGCCAATTCCTCTGTCGCACGCGCCGCCTGAATGTCAGGTCTTGTGCGGAGTGCTTCGTCAGTTGCCGTCCCCACAGGGCTTAAGGGTGAAATCAGATGATCGAAGTCTCCTCTTAACCGCAGTGGTGCTTCAGGCCGCATGCCGATAAGATTTCGCAGGTCAAGCAGCGAGACTTCAACTTTGCCTTCATTCGTTTCGCGCACGGACCGGATGCGATTCACTTCAACCAACAACATGTTCTCTTCCAACGGCGCGGTTCGACCTTCCTTCACCTTCGCGGCGACTAATCTGAATCCGCGATCCGTGGTGTTGATGAGGTCTTCGGTGAAGCCGAGCTTCAGTATCTCCGCCAACGCTGCGCCGAACTTATTGCGTACTTCGGCCGCCAGCAACCGCTCGCGATCGGCGAGCAGTCGCTGTTTCACTTCTAATTCTTTCTGTGCCACAAGCACGCGCGCCGATTTGCGGCCGCCAAGATCCAGTGGCCACATGCCCGCGACCATCGAAGTGTTATCGGTGCCGCCGAGTTGTTCCTTTCGTTCAAACTCGACGCTTGGATTGGGCCGTAAAGCTGCTTGTCTTACCAGCGCCTGCGCCCCTTCGACCTCACTGCGCACTGCGAGCAGCTCGGCATTATGACTCAGTGCATAAGCCACCGCCTGATCTGCCGTCATACCGCTTGCCGGATCAAAATAGCGAGGCCGCGATGCGCCAGTTGGCTGCGAGGAAATTCTTGGCTCAGTCTGGGCGAACACCCGCAGTTGGACCATTGATAATGCGACTAATGACAGCAACAGACTTTCTCGAAACTTCATCATTCCCAACCTCATGTTCTAATTCAGTCCTGAAGGGCCTCTTCTTCACTGGTGACTTCCGTTCCTGGGGTTAATTCAGCATGGTCGTCTCGCGCGTTCGTTCGTCTTGTGTCGGGCGTCTCTTTCTTAAGCCTCCACGCCCGCAGCGAATAGAAGATGACTGGAGTAACAATCAGCACGTGCAACAGACTCGAAACCATTCCACCAAGTACAGGTGTAGCCAATGGTTTCATCACCTCTGCTCCGGCACTTGTGCTCCACATGATCGGCAATAACCCGGCAACGACAGTCGAAACTGTCATGACCTTCGGTCTTAGTCGGAGCAGTGCGCCTTCCATAACAGCGTCCATCAAGGTCTTGCGCGTAAGTGTTCCAACCTCCTGAACCTTTCTCGCTACAGCTTCTTCGAGATAGATCACCATCACGACACCGGTTTGCACTGCCGTTCCAAATAGCGCAATGAAGCCTACCCAGACAGCGACGGAAAAGTTGTAATTAAGCGCCCAAAGCAGATAGACGCCGCCGGTCAAAGCAAATGGAACTGCTAACAACACGTGCGCCGCCTCTAATGCTGAGTGATATGTGATATAGAGCAAACCAAAGATGATCAGCAGCACGATGGGAATGACAATCAGCAAACGCTGCCGGGCACGTTGTTGATTCTCATACTGTCCGCTCCACGACACGTAATAGCCGGTCGGAAGTCGGACCTGTCGATCAATGGCGCTCTTTGCTTCATCCACAAAACTGCCGACGTCACGTCCACGCACGTTCAGCAACACGGTGCCTCTTAGCAGACCATTCTCGCTGGAGATCATCGTTGGTCCATTTACCGTTCGTATTTCTGCGAGTTGGGATAGAGGAATGGGAGCACCATTAGGAGCGGTGATGGGAATTTGGCCCAGAGCCCGCGGGCTGCTGCGAAACTCGGGTGCGTAACGCACGCGCACGGGGAAACGTTTTCTTCCTTCAATGGTTAAAGTGAGATTAGTCTCACCAACCCCCTTTTCAATCGCATCCTGAATCGGTGCTACTTCGATCCCATAACGAGCCGCTGCGGTACGGTTGATCCTGATGTCTATATACGGCGCTCCGCTGATCTGTTCCGGATACACGTCTACTGCGCCGCGGATTCCCTTGACTACATCCGCGACCCGTCGCGACACGTCCTCGAGCGTCTGTAGATCATTGCCAAAAATCTTGATGCCAACCTGGGAACGAATGCCGGTGGTAAGCATGTCAATGCGATTAATGATCGGCTGCGTCCAGATATTGGTGACACCAGGCATCCGCAGTCTTTCGTCCATTTCTGCGATCAGCTGCTCGCGGGTCATGCCGGCTCGCCACTGGTCCGGTGACTTCAAGTGCACGATGGTCTCGTTCATGTTCACGGGCGCTGGATCAGTGGAAGTTTCGGCACGTCCTGACTTCCCTACTGCCCATTCAACTTCTGGAAAGCTCTTCAGAATTTCGTCCTGACGAGATGTGACCTTCAGCGCTTCATCAATCGAAATCGCGGGATCTGTCACAGGCATGAACATCAAGTCGCCCTCGTTCAGCGGTGGCATAAACTCTTTGCCGATACCGAGCGAAAGGAGCAACGCGCCCGAAAAAAGAGTTGCCGCGGCCAGCACGGTTATGAGTCGGTGTCGCAACGCCAGCGTGAGAACCGGGCGATAGATAGCCTGTAGAAAGCGCATCACGGGGTTGGAACGCTCAGAATGGAACTTCCCGCCGAGCAAGAACGTGCAGAGCACCGGCACGAGAGTGACTGCGATGATCGTTGCGCCAATCATCGCGAAGGTTTTGGTGAATGCCAGCGGATGAAATAGTTTTCCTTCCTGCCCCGTTAACGCAAAGACAGGAATAAACGCCAGCACGATGATCAACATGGAAAAGAAGACGGGCCGTGCAACTAACCGTGTCGAATCCAAGACAGTTTTCCAAACCATTGGCCGGTCTTTCGGATCCACCTTGCGCTTCTCCAAGAAACGGAAAGCGTTTTCAGTCACGACAATTCCCGCATCAACGAGTACGCCAATAGCGATCGCAATTCCGGACAGTGACATCAGGTTCGAGCTGATACCCATGTACTTCATGAAGAGAAACGACATGAGCACGGCCAAGGGCAGCGGGATGGTGACGATCAGAATTGAGCGGAAGTGAAGCAGGAAGACGATGTGGGCCAAAGTCACCAACATCAACTCTTCAATCAATGCTCGTTTAAGCGTGCTGGTGGCTCGCTCAATCAGTTGAGTCCGGTCGTAAAATGGCACGACTGTGACGCCCTGTGGCAAGCCTGACTGAAGCGCAGCTATCCTCTGCTTTACTGCATCGATCACTTCGAGTGTGTTGACGCCATACCGTGCAATAACAACACCGCCCACAGCCTCTTTCCCATTTTTATCCAGCACGCCCGTGCGAAACGCATATCCGAGTTTTACATCGGCAACGTTGCGCACGTAAATCGGCGTTCCGTTTTGCGCGCCAATGACGACATTCTCAACGTCCGCGATCGAGCCAATCAGGCCTACACCACGAACAACGGCCCACTCACCCGATTGTTCGACAACATTGCCGCCAACATTGTTGTTCGAGCGCTGCACTGCCGCTACAACTGTCGACAGCGGAAGCGCATAGGCGCGTAGCTTGTTGGGATCGACATCAATTTGATATTGCTGAACATACCCACCAACGGACGCGACCTCAGCGACTCCAGGCACTGAATTGAGCTGATAACGAACAAACCAATCCTGCAGCGTTCGCAGATCTCGCAAACTCATCTGATCGCTTTCGAGCGTGTACCAAAAGATCTGGCCCACGCCCGTTGCGTCAGGTCCGAGCGTTGGAGCGACACCCTCGGGAAGCTGTTTGCTCACCAGGTTCAATCGCTCAAGCACTCTTGTTCTGGCCCAATAGAGATCGACGTTGTCTTCAAAGATGACGTTGATCATTGAGAAGCTGAATGCCGAACTGGCACGTACCACTCGCACTCCGGGAAGTCCTTGAAGATTAGTTACCAGCGGGTAAGTAACTTGATCTTCGACTTCTTGCGGTGAGCGACCGAGCCAATCAGTGAACACAATGACCTGATTGTCTGACAGATCCGGAATCGCATCGATCGGCGTGCGCAGGAGTGACCAGTAGCCCCATGCAGCCAGACCGAGATAAATCGCGACTATCACACCGCGATTACGCAAGCTGAACTCGATGAGACGATTGATCATTCGCTGTGCTTCTTACTGCGCTGTAATCGCAAAAGTAGCCTGCCCACGTCCTGCTGGTCCCTCGTAGGTGATTTTGGTTTGCCATTCACCCGCTACTTGGATTTGGGCCTTGCCGTTGTAAACACCCGGTATTGCGGTGGTCGTGAAAGTTGCCTGATCTTTCATTTCAGCCATCGTTCCCATCTGCGGCATGTGAAAAGTTAAAGCAACCGCACCAACATCCACTGGCTTGCCTGACGCACCTGCAAAAGTAAGGGTGAACTGACTGTTACCGTGCCTCAGTACTCCATCCGATGTGGCCAACGAAACGGTTAACCCGTTTCCGGCTGGCGCACTTTTGACGACTTTTCCAGTGGGACCGCCTTGCTGCGATGAACCGCACGCTCCGAGCAACACTACTAATCCGATTACAACAAGCGTGATTCCAACCTTCTTCATAGTCTCCTCCGTTAATGAACTGTTTGGTTTCTTATGCGCCTATGATTCGCGCTGGTCCAAACGGTTATAAAGCCAGCCTGACAAAGCGCACACGAGCGCAACGAAAACGGCGAAAAACGTCCCGCCGATCAATGCGCCTCTCCAGGTGACGCTTCTCCCCACTCTGGTCAAATCCAGGTGAACGATGTAAGCGCCGAGTGTAGTTGCAGTCTCTGGAACGAGAGCGACGAACGCGGCACAGACGATGTAGGTAGCTGCAGCCATAATTGCGCCTGTGATTGTTAATGCACGAACATTTGCTGACATAACACACCTCCCTTCAGTGTGCTTGTTAATTGGTCAACAGGCTGCTCGTCAGTGCGGCTGGTTCAACCTGTCAGTTTTGTTTGAACGAGCTGACCTGACACACACGAATGCACGAGCGACCGGGTCGTCACACACACTGTGCCGAAGCCCGACAGCACACACTACCGCCTTGTTTGGAATTAGATCAGAAGAGCAAGATTTCGAAGATAGGTGGGCTCAGACTTCGGAGGTCCGTGGAGACAGTCGAGCTTATGAGTTAATAAGGCCGGTATCGGAATTGGATGAGTTACCGCCGGATGTGACGATGCACGAACTGACGGAGGTGAGCTAACCCTTACAACGTTTGGTGGAGACGTCGTTCCGTTCTGAGCACAACTGAGTGCACAACACAATTTCGCGTCCGCGACTTCGGGTGTCGTGATCTGAGTACGCGCGACCTTGCAGCAATTCATTCCCGGGTGCATGTCGCATTCGTCCGCGCTGAATGGCAAAGGCAGACCAGCAGAGGCGCTGCCTGCAAGCACGAGCACGAGAAATAATGATGCCAGCCGGGTCTTCATGTATTTGAGACTCTAATTGAAGTGCCAAGCAGAATCAACTTTCTAGTCCACCTTAACATTGGTTCTTATCCAACTGGCCGGTTCTGCAACCTTTGTTCCTCAGCATTTCTACAGGTTTCTGTGCCGCTGCGAAGCTAATTGCGTAATTTCTCACTATTGCTGGGCGGAATTCCACCGAACCTGGTACTCGGCATGGTTTGGGGTTCATGTTGCGGCTCGTTCCGTGCATACCATGCATGCTCATATCCATCTTGCCGGGGCGAATGCGGAAGAACAGTTTCCAGGAGACGGGATTGGTGCCGTAGAGTGGATCAAGTATTGAGGGCTTCGAGTAGAACGTAAGATCACTGCCGATCCCGAACTGCACTTTTTCTGTGGTCCACAAATCACGCACACCACCAAAGTATAAGCACCAATCCGGAACGAGGGATGGTCCTGCGTTATGCCCAATAACGCAAGCCGTAGTAAGTAATTAACAGCTATTCAGTTTATACCAACGTCGCGCCTCGAGCAGGGTGGATTTCACAAAACCATCCTTCGCATGCATGTACCCCATATTGTCGAAACGATATTGGGCAGCGATGCGTCGCTTCAACTCTCCATAGGCAGCCGCCTTATTGCTATGAGCACGCAGGTAGTCGCGGAACGCCAGCTTGTCGAAGATCTCCCAGTGGTCCTTTGCGTACACGTGCACATGATGTGAGCGGACCCCGTTCGTCTCCTTAGTGAAATAAAACCGTCCTGGCGTACCGGGGATCGGAGCGTCTAAGCACTCGCCTCGCACACGGTAGCCAACGTCTTCCATTGCGCGATCAAAAGAGTTGATGTCGTCTGTGTGATCGAGAACGACGAGGATGTCGATAATTGGTTTCGCGTCGAGACCGGGAACTGCGGTACTGCCGATGTGATGCACTTCAATGACTCGTTGACCGAAGACCGCATTCAGTATCGCAGCTTCTTTCTCGAAAGCTACAATCCAAACTGGATCATAGTCGACGACTTCAATTACGCGCGACATTGGAACTGAGCCTACACTATTGCCGGTATGGATGCATTATGAAAGATGGGGTATTTTCATTCTTCGATCTCCTTCTTTGCTGCGAATCTATTTTCGAGATACTGATCGCCAGAAGCGCGACCGCCGCCAAGAATCACCAGTGACAAGACAGCACCGATGATTGTCAATGGATACTCAAAGCCTTTCTCGGTGATGAAGAAATGTGGCCAATGCACATGCACAATCGCCGTAAGCATCGCGATGCAAATTAAAGCTGCGCCTATTCGCGTAAACAGACCCAACAAAATCATGACGCCGCCGAGAAATTCGGAGAGGGCGTCAGCCGCCAGCCAAAACCAGGCCGGTCGCATGAGATATGGCGCGAGCGGTGTCAGCGTCATCCATTTGGTCAAACCGGGGCCGCCGAAAGTTCCAAAGACTTTTTGTGAGCCGTGAGCAATGAAAACGATTCCTATCGCTAATCGCGGCGGCAGTGTGGCCCAGGTTGAAGAAGTAAATGTTAACCTTCCGATCAATCTTTTCATGCTCTAGCCTCCGAAACCCCATCGAAACAGATACGACGCCTTGATAAAGAACGTGCGTCCGTTGCGCCGCAGACCTGGTTCAAGTTGTCCGGTGAATGGATTGAAGCCGTGCCGATTCACGTCATCGTTATAACCGGCATAGAACGCCGTTCCGGGATTCGGCGTCCAACCGAATAAGAACTGTCCCTTTGCATTCGAGGCCAGGGAGTCGAAGTCGATGCGACCGCGCACGAAAAGGAACCGAGTGAACTGATAAGTCGTTTTGAAAGTCGCGATATTCTCGTCGAACGCGACGAGTCCGGTATCGTTACGTCTGAGTTTCTGTTTGGTGAAATCAAGATTGAAGTGCAGGGGCGTCAGAGGCCGATAATCAATGTTCGTATTCATGCTGAACATTCTGCCGGGACCTGGATCGAGGGGTGCGTTGCAAGCCAGCGAAGGAGAAGCTCCGCTGCACAAGCCTGCTGAAGCGGCTGCGCGCTCAGAAAGAGCGGAAGGACTGACTCGCGGGTAACGAGGACCAGCGCCAAAATCAAAGTCGAATGCATTGGCTTGAAATCTTGCGACGCCGAAGAATCTCAGCTGCTTGTTTGGCGTGATTCGTCCGAACAAATAGATGCTGCTGTTGTATGTAGATCTCGCGTCGCGCGGCCCGGCGAACGTGCAGTTGTTGGTGACGACACAATTCACACCTGACTGCCGTTTCGCGCCAAACTCTTCCTCGAAGATTCGTTCGTAACCCGTATCCAAGCCGATTCCCAATTGCGCTTGTCGCCGCAGATTCACCTGCGCTTGCACTTCGTTGTTCGAAACCCGCATGCGACCCTGCCAATCGTAAAGCACCGAGGGATTGTCGTAGATGCTGAAGGAGATGAGTTTGGCTTTTGGCTTCGGCTCGGTGGTGTACTGCACGAGCAAGCCTTCACGGTTGTAGTTCACACGAGTTTGGAATCCCACGGCCGTTCGAAAGAACTGCGTGCGTCCAATGCCGGACAGATCGACTTCGAGATGTCGTCCGTTTCGGTTGTAGTCGAAGGCGTAGCCAATCCCGTTTTCACGTCGATGTAAGGTCTTGCCCGTATCCGCGAAGAAGAAATCATTGACGCTCGTCGAGCCCAGCACTTGCCAACTGAAGTTCGTTTGTCGATTGAGCGAGAACAGGCCATCGATGCTCGCCAGTTGACTGTTCGTACCGGCGAAGTTGTAGCTCGTGCCGAGAAATCCAACATATGATTGCCCGCTGAGAATGTCGCGCTTCACCCGCACGATCCCGACCAGTGAGTTCTTATCGACTAGGTGAAGCAGTTCGGCTTGTTTGTTTCTAACGCTCGCTACTTCACTCGCAGTTGGATTGTTAATGCCAAGAATGAATGCAGGAGTTTGTCTGATGAACTCTCGATCGGTTTCGCTCAAGTTTCCGGGACCGTTATCACTCGCCGCCAAAATGCCAAATGAGTTTCGGCCTTTCTTGCCTGAAAGTTTCAACGCCTCATCGGGATCGATTATCGAGCGCGTATTGACTGCGCTGACGTAAGTGCTGAAGATGTCTGTGCCTTCGAGGAAGAATGGACGCTTCTCGGGAAAGAAAATCGGAAAGCGCTGGTTGGCGGTGACGACTAGCTCATCCGCTTCGACTTGCGCAAAGTCCGGATTGATCGCAAAGTCCAAAGTTATATTCGGATTGATTGCATACTTGCCGGTAAGGCCGAGATCGAGCTTGACCGGTTCGTTAACGAACTTGCCCGGATCGAGCCGGTCCGAATTTATTTGCGCGGGCGTCAGCGTGGATTTGCGTTTGCCTGTTTCCGAAATCGTCACACTCGGAATCAATTCCAGCGTGTGCTCAGTCGATATTCCTTTGAAGCCCGTGATGTGACCGGCCTGCGTCATCCAACCTGACTGCGTCCGATCGATCGGCATCCAACTGTCGAACTCGTTGTTGATGCGTTTGATGCGCCGATAAAAGTGAACTCCCCATAACTTGTCTTCGCCTGCTTCGTAATGGAGTGATTTGAAGGGAATCGCGATCTCAACTGTGTACCCGTCCGAAGTCAGGGTTCCCTTCGATTCCAAAACAAAGTCGGGATTGAAATCTTCATTGAAGATGGGATCTTGCCAGATGCCATCTTCCTGCACGCCCAGCGGATTGAAATCGAGTTCGTAGGCTTTGCGATGATCGTTGAAGGTGTCGAGCAACATGCCAACATAATCGTCGTTAAAAATGTCGTCACGTTTGACCAGGTTCGCCCGGACCTTCGATGGATCATCATAACAATGAAAGGCGACGTAAAGCGTCTTCGAATCGTAACCGAGAAATACTTCTGTGAGTGCCGAAGGAGCGATGTTGTCACCGGGCTGCGTTTGATAAAAGTCTTTCAGCTTTGCAGCTTGTTTCCAGACGTCATCATCAAGCTTGCCGTCGACAATTGGCGAACGATCGAATCGCGGAATTTTTACTGGTGAAGACTTTTCCGGAGGTAGAGCGATTGAGCGGCTGGATTTGCTTTTGTTTGAGTCTGTGAGACTCTGGGCGCCTGCCAACATTACCTTGCTGCCCGCGGCCATTAATAGAAGGCTTGGAACGGAAAGCACGCTCACAAGCAGACGGCATCTCACTACGATGTTACGCAAGATCGTGGTGCGCATGATTTTCTAACTCTCCTAAATCGTGCGCTACTGTAGCTCCGAATCCGCGAAATCATTCCTTGTATTTGTGGCTGGTGCGACGGAAAAGCGCTGAACCGTTTAATTTCTGCGCCGAGACGTTCGCCGATAACTCACTGGTTTTACAGCCTATGTTAAATTACAACCTGTGCAATCGATTTCTCAGCGCGCACCCACGTTCTGGCTGTTTCAACTAGCCGGATGGGGCGCATACGGAATCGTCCTCGCGCTCTCGTCCATCCCAGCCGCGACAGACACATCAGTTTCCGCTCACAGGTCTGCATTGGCCTACCGGTCTGCGTTGTGGGCAACCAGTTGCGCCGCCAGCTTTATTATGCGTGCCGTTTGCCGGCAACAATGGCGGCGCGGCTTTCAGTTCCCACGTTCAATTTTAATTGTATTTGCCTGGTGCTCAGTCCTGGCGTGCGTTTGTTCGGCGATTGCTATCAAAGCCGAGTTTGCAGTTGCGGGCGATTCCATTGAGTGGTTTGTTACCCTGGCTGGCGCGCCCAGTGCCGGCTTTATCTTGCTTTCGTGGAGCGCGCTGTATTTTGGGATCAAATACTATCTGGCGACCGAAGCTCAACGACATCGAGCGCTAAACGCCGAAAGATCGGCGCGCGAAGCTGAATTGAGAGCTTTACGTTATCAAGTCCATCCGCACTTCCTATTCAATACGCTCAACGCCATCTCTACCTTGGTAATCGAAGGGAATCGTGAAGCGGCCACGACAATGATTAGCAAGCTCGCAGAATTCTTTCGCGCGACGTTAGAAGAACAAACAGCAGAGGAAGTTGAACTACAGGAGGAACTATTCCTCACTCAGCAATATCTGGAGATCGAAAAACTCAGGCTCGGTGCTCGCTTGAATGTTGAGATTGCCGTCGATCCCGAGACGTTGACGTGTCCAGTACCGCACCTTGTTCTTCAGCCGCTGGTAGAGAACGCCATTCGCCACGGAATTGCGCCACGTCGCGGTCCGGGTCGAGTGGTTATCGAGGCCCGCAGGAACCAATTAAATCTGATTATCAGAGTCTCTGATGATGGGTTGGGAAACCAACGCCGTGCAGTCAAAGATGGTGCTGCGCGCGGAATCGGTCTGACTAATATAGGCAAACGTTTGAGCGAACTGTATGGCGACTCGGGTCGTCTTGATGTGGTCTGGCCGGACGCAGGCGGATGTCAAGCCGTGTTGCAAATTCCCCTGGCCTGAAGACATCGCACATCCTATGGTCGGCATTAAACACAAGGCGGTAATCATTGATGACGAGCCACTCGCTCGGCGCGGCATTCGAGCTCGACTAAAATCATATCCAGATTTCGTTGTGGTTGAAGACTGTGAAGACGGCATCGCGGGTATCGATGCAATTCAACGCCATGCGCCGGACCTCGTTTTTCTCGATGTGCAAATGCCTGGGCTAAATGGCTTCGAGATGCTCGAGCGTCTGCCAAAAGATTGCTATCCCTTCGTCATCTTCCTGACTGCTTACGACCAGCACGCTTTACGCGCTTTCGAGGTACAGGCGCTGGACTATCTTCTGAAACCTATTGACGCGGAGCGTTTTGCCGAGGCGATAGAGCGTGCCCGGCAACAACTAAAACTTCATGCCGCGGACTCAATCGAAGGACGATTGCGCGGGCTGCTGGATGAATATTCGTCAACGCGCAAGCGAAAAGCTTACACAGAACGATTCATGGTTCGTAGCGGCAGACGAATAAGCTTTGTGCAAGTTGAAGAAATAGATTGGATCGAAGCAGCGGGTGACTATGCCTGTCTGCATGTCGGAGCAAGTCGCCCTCTGCTTCGAGAGACGCTGAATTCGCTGGAGACGCGTCTGGATCCGAGGAAGCTAGTCAGGATACATCGCTCAACTATCGTTCAAGTCTCGAGAATTAAGGAACTTCATACGTTGCCGAACCGCGAGTTTCGCGTCCGCTTAATAGATGGAACTGATCTGAAAGTCAGCCGTACTTATCGCGACCGCCTGGACCGATGGCTGTTGGGAAAATGATGGTTTGAATTGCGTCTTGACCGGCCGAAACGATCTCTATTGAGACTTTGGAATGAGGAGTTGGGCAAATCTTTCCAGACTTCTTCCACTTTGCGTTGTTGTTCGTCAGTACTCATGTTCGAAGAGGCGCTGATAACTACGCGCGAGGATTGAAGCTTTTGGGCGGCTTGCAGAATCAAGCTATAGGGGGCCTTCGGGTTCACGGAAAGGACTACTACATCCACTGCTTTTGGATCTGTCTTTTCCATCACGTTCTGCAAATGATTCATATCATCCGTATCGTTTACAGCAACGAGGATGTTGCCCGGCCTGACCCGCAACGACTCGGGAGAAAGCTTCTTCCCCACTCTGAGGCTGAATCTTTCAATTTCACCCTCTGCCATGATCCGTCGTGGTTTGCCTTGCGCAGCCTTTTGTTTCCCTGATTTGCAGTGCTTTTCTGAGAGAGTGAATGCGCAAAAGAAAATGAGAGTGAAAACAGCTCCCGCGATTGTGGCTGTCTTTTTGGTCAACAAGTTCATACTGGCGAGCAAGAAGAGCATTACTGTAATGAGGGTCAGGCCTATGGGCACGTCGACGCCCTTGAAGCGCACATTTAGTGGCACCTTCCATCGTTCGGCCTCCGGCTCAGTGAAACGAAGCACGATGAAGGCAAGCGCTTTCATTGCAAAGCTCCACACAACGCCAAACGCGTATGCCTCACCCAGCAGATAGACGTTGCCGCCGCTAATCACAACGGTAGCGATTTGGAGGAACACGATGAGGTTAATGATCCGATAGGTAGTCCCATGTTTCTTGTGAGGCTGCTTGAACCAGGACGGCAAGACACCGTCTTCCACAATTCGGTTGAGCACGCCGTTTGATCCAATAATCGCGGTATTGACGGCGCCAGATAGAATGAGCGCACCAACCAGGACTACAAAGGCGTGAAAAACGAGCTTAAGCGCAACTGGCCCGACCAGAAATATTGAGATGCCACTGATAAGATTGTCGAAGTATTTACTGCGCTCGGCATCAGGAATGATCATCACTGCCGAGAAAGAGACCAATGAGGTGAAAGTTAAGCTGAAGACAAAAATTACCAAACCCGTGCGGACTAGATTCTTATGCTTTGGGGCTTCGATCTCCCGATAGACTTGGGCCAGGCTCTCTTCACCGCTCATGGCCAGCACCGTGTGCCCGAGGCCGATCAGAATCGCAACTGCCGTAATGCTCGGAGCGATCGTTCCCTTCAATCACCCAAGTGCCTCGTCACTGAAATGCAAGTTCGGCAGCGTTGGTGCAGCAACCGGCTGGAAGCCATTTTCGAAAATCGTCGATACGGACCAGACGAGGAGAATTACCACCATCACCGCGGTGATCTGCATGATCCGCAAGGCCTTCGTGCTGGAGAACGGAATGCCAATTCGATTGGCATGCCAGAAATAGAGAATGATCAGAATGCCAAATCCACACGCAAACAGGTTGGTCGGGACATGCATCCACCGGACGTGAAAGTATTGCTGAGAATCATTGATGAGTGCCGCGAGGTACAGTCCTGCGCTTACGGCGCTGATTGGTCCAGTCAAAACGTAGTTAAACAACAGTGCAGAAACGGAAGACTTTGCCGCCGTGCCAACATCGCTTCCCGCACTACTCTGTACACCCCTCCTCGCACGAACATGCTGCAACTCTCGATGTAAACAGCACGCACTGCATACGAGAAGAGCATTATGGCCAGTATGAACCACGGAGCCGCTTTACCGATTGCTCGCTCGGCGATGGCTCCGACGTAATAGGCTGATGAGCCAAGGTCGCTAAGAACTATAGCTGCCGCCCTCCAGAATGAGACGAAGGAAAGCATGACCGTCGCCGGGACAACGAACTCGTCGAGAACTGGATGTCTTACGCTCTTCACTTGACCACGAGACAGCATCAGGAGCCGGCGTTTAATACAACTGAATGACGACGTCCGGCTTCAACGTCTCTCCTGGTTTGGGCGGCTGATCTGTTGAATTCAAGTCAATCTATGAACGAGGCGTAGTTCAGTGGAACCACTAGCTCGCGCTCACAATGCGGCGACACTGTTTGGCAAGATCACCACGGCTCTTATGTTCACATAGGATTCGGTCTCAGAGATGAGGGAAAGATGAGGGAGTTACGTTGTGACACCTTATGCGACGTGAGCTTGCTTTGACGACTGAAACGTCGATAAATACTCCGTGGTGTGACTAGCTGCTACTACAGGCGCCCAAGGGACTTAAAATCCGTTGTCCGAAAGGAGGTGCGGGTTCGACTCCCGCCCTCGGCACCATACCTTTTCTTACGGTTTTCACGACTTTTGATTTCGACCGCCGGGGTTATACCACTTGCTGGCTTTAGACGACAAGATAGTGATTAGTGGCGTATCAAAAGGAGTTGCGACGATTACTCATGCGGGGACTTGAGAAGTCGTGAAAATTTAAGCAACGCGTGACAAAGGTGTTGGGGCTAAGATGGTGGACGTGTTGATACGAAGCCAGCCGAAGCGATACCTGGACGACCGCTAGGCGCGTAAATACTGGTTTGTATCGTTTCGTAAGATTAGGTAATGGCCCGATCACGGGACTTAAAAAATCCGTTGTCCGAAAGGAGGTGCGGGTTCGACTCCCGCCCTCGGCACCACTACTAATCCTACTGTCTTCACATTTCCATCAACTTAGTCCAGGGAATGATCTCAACGAAAATCACAACGCAACCCTAACGCTGTTATTTGCGAAATCCCTAAGTCAGATACTGCGGCTGGATCTGAAACTCCTGCATCTTCTGCTGGTCCCATGCCTCCAGCCGATCCACGCCGGCAATGAAGCTCCGTTTCTTGTTACGCAGGTTGTTGCGGACGCTGAATATCTCCCGCCCAGACACCAGAAGCGTCATCTTGTAGCGATGCATGTCGCTCGCCCAGAACTTGCTTGAATAGTGGCGAGAGACGTTGGAAAGCGAGCCAATCGTGCGCGACAGCCTGCGGTAGTGGTCTACCACCTCGCTCGTGTCCAGCAACTTCGGCCGGTGACACAGCGTGTAGCCGTCGTAGTCTCGGCTGACGGTCCCCGGCAGCAGTCGGCCCTCCTTTTGGAGATCGCGAAACAAGGAGGTCTCCGGATAAGGGCAGATGATTCCCATGAAAGTGATGGCGCAGTACCGCAGATCAGCCATATAGCCCGGCAGCTTCTCCAGGTATTCATTTGTATCGCCATCGGATCCAACCAACAGGCCAAACGAAAGCAGGATTCCATTCGCATAGCATTTGTTAATAATGTTGTCTATTTCGCTTATCTTGTTCTGGCCTTTATTCATGGCCTTGATTGACTCGGGATTAAGCGACTCGAGTCCGGTGTAAACGTAACGACAGCCTGCCTTCGCCATCAGCTTGACCGTCGTCTCATCTTTCAAAACATTAAACGTAAGCGCACAGCCCCAGGTCTTCTTGAGCGGTATCAATGCCTCGCACAGTTCCCGCAAATATTTCACGTTCCCCCCGAGATTATTATCGAGGAAAATAAACCAGTCTTTGATGAGACCGAAGTAGTGGTGGTTCCACTTCATCTTAAATTTGATCTCGTCGATGACATGCTTGACCGGCCGGTAGCGGTATGTTTCCCATCCCGTAAGCACACAGAAATTGCAGGCGAAGGGACAACCACGTGAAGCTTCAACGCCGGGCAGGCGAAAGCGGTTGTGGCGGAAATCGATGAGATCGTAGCGATATGGTTTGATTGCCGCTGCCTCCACCGCCGGAAGACTATAGCGGGGTTTCAACTCGCCGCGCTCAAAATCGCGAACCAGCGCCGGAACGTTACTTTCGGGTTCGCCGGTAATGACGGCGTCGAAATACTTCTGGCAGTCGTCGGGAAAATGTCTGGCATGTCGCCCGCCCGCGACAGTGGTGATGCCGCGTCGTCGAAACAGCGTCGACAGAACTTTCGTGTGTTCGTAGTAAGAATGCAGATAGGAGAAAAAAACCAAGTCCCAATCGCGATCGAGCGGTATATATGCTTCCTTCTCGTTATAGATCTCTATTTCGGCATCATCGGGACAGAGGGCCGCAATCAACTCCGGAACCGCTGATTGCATTACAGACTTTTCCTTGATGATGAGCCTGCTGGGATGAGTATAGGTGGAGATTACTGCGATGCGCATGAGTTGCCTCCGGGCGAAGTAATTAGCAGCCAAAAGATTTCTTGAGGCTGGTGAGCGACGCCCTTAAGAAACGCCCCAGAGATCAGTAATAGAGTAAGGCGACGCTTTACTTCGAATCGAGTTAAGAGACTAACGAACACATGAAGCGGAAAACGCCTGCGCTGACCACAGGAGTCCAAACTGAAAACTGTCTCAACCGAGGGGTTCACCCCAGTCCTGTTTGCCTATAGTGTGCCATCGGTGCCAGAACCTCTTGAAACGAGCGCAAGACCAGGTTACTTCTCCGGCTGCTTACCTCGGCCGAACCAGAGTGGATCATGTAGATCAAGTGATAGCGGATCCGATCTTCTTGAACCAATCACTTAGCGATAGCCAAAAACTTTCAGGTTTTCTACGCGCGAACAATACGCGAACATCAAACAGCCACAGGAAAAACTTCGCCAGCCTGATTCAAGACTACTCCACGTAGTGTTCGACCAGACTTCGTTGAAGAGCGCGTGGGACATTCTTCCAGCGTGAGGCAGATAGGGAGAGGTACGGCAATTGATCGGTCGGCACGCGCATGCATCGCCATCGATGCAGGGTGTGTTCGTACGACCAACGATAGTATGGGCCGTCAGACCGGCGACTGTAGAATATTTGAGATCCAGTTGACGCTGCAAGATCGGCAGCAGGAATGAACATTTGCAAGCCGTTCAAAGTTTGACCTCCTTCGAGGTACTCGTTGTTTGAAGTTCTTTCGGTGGCGGCTTTTACATTCTCGCCGGTTTTCGAAGATCTGACAGTGGATCTGAACCCTCTAGTCACCCACGCCCCCAAACAACCAGGCACGACTCCGAAACGAAGAAGGACAGACACCAGGACTCAGGACACTTGAGAAGAGTCATCGAGGGCTCTTCGTTCGGCGATCATTTTTATCTTTCTAAGTTCCATTTTCTCGAGGCCAAAGAATTTGACACCTCCAGAATTTGCTCGACACTTACAAAATCGCTGGACTTAGCACAGAACTTCTGCATGCCTGAGGCGAATTCTCGGCAACCTCATTGTTTTGGGCATGTTCAGGCCGAGATTGCATGAAGCTTCTTGAGAGCGATGCAAACAGAAATCGCAAATAATCATTGATGCCTCATCGTGTATCGGTCGTTTGGCTTCCTCTCAATAGCCTTCCGATTTGACAAAACCGCGCACAAGGTGCCACGCCGTAGTGGTATGACTGAAAGAACCGAATGACCGCATGGGCCAATCCCAACACTGGCCGGTCTTTTTGGAGAGCTGCTACTTACTCATCCAGCGTGAATGAGCCGGCGCATTCGATCGGCGAACAACACATCCATTTTGTGTGGTTCTATAATGGCCGTGACTTCGCCCTCGCCGAACATTGCATGCATCAGGGTCTGTCCCTTGCGATAGGTTCGCCTTCGGTCATACGGCGCACTGGTAGTATTAGACCTCTTACGTATTGAGCCGGCTTTGTAGGGAACTCGCGCACCGCATATTGGGCAACTAACGCGCGTGATTTTGCCTGTTGTAGTGACGGAAGCCACGACGTGACCGCGCTCCTCTTTACAGGTCACACACATCTGCTCAATTCGATCTCCAACTATGAAAACCTGCTTTTCTTCCATGATGGTCTCCTTCTGGCGTTATTTTTTCACGCCTGATTAACGTCGAGTGCGTCGTCTAATTATCTTCCCCGTCGCGGTCGAAAAGAACGGACCATATTCGTAGCTCGTATAAAAGGCACAGACGATTTGGCTGTGCTCGTCGTCAGACTGTGTAACCCGCCGAACCCTTCCGGCACAACGCGCTTTACTCGTTGTCCCGTCAATCGCTCAATTGCCCGCATGGACAATTCGTCGACGGGTGTAACGATCGTGATGGCCTTGCCCCGATTGCCGGCTCTACCGGTGCGACCAACGCGATGCACGTAGTCTTCTGGGGCATCAGGAACATCGTAGTTAATGACGTGCGACACAGCATCGACATCGAGGCCGCGGGCCGCGATATCAGTAGCAACCAGAACCCGCGCTCGACCATCGCGGAAATCGCGCAAGGCCGCTTCCCGCTGGGACTGGCTGCGGTCGGCGTGAATGCGATTCACACGGTGATTGCGAGCTTTGAGAATGTGTGAGAGTCGTTCCGATCCGCGCCGGGTACGTGTAAAGACAAGAACTCTTTCGAGCGACTCGTGTTCGCTCTCTCGTTCAAGCAAATCAAGTAGTAAAGCGGTTTTGTTTTCCTGAGCGACGGAGTAAACAGTTTGGTCGACCATCTGAGCCGCACGACCGCGCGGATTCACTTCCACCAGCTTTGGTTGTTTCATTGTCGAACGCGCAAGGGTTTCGATACTCGAAGACATCGTGGCTGAGAACAAGAGCGTCTGTCTTTTTGTCGGCAACTTTGCCAACACTCGTTTGATCGCCGGAAGGAAACCCATATCCAGCATCCGGTCCGCCTCGTCAAGGACAAGGAATTCGACGGTCGAGAGATTAATTGCGCCACGTTCTAACAGGTCGAGTAAGCGACCGGGCGTAGCGATTACAACAGTTGCGCCTCGCCTTAGATCGTTGATTTGAGTTCTGATGTTTGCACCGCCAATGACGGTAACGCTGCGGTTAGATTTGGCGCGGTTCAATTCGCCATAGTTCTTGTCGATTTGTAAGGCGAGTTCGCGAGTTGGGGCCAACACGAGAAGTCGTACGCCAGGCCGCGCGCGCGCGCAGATTTTTTGAATAATTGGAAGCAGAAAAGCGGCCGTCTTGCCAGTGCCTGTTTCAGCACAGCCGATTAAATCCTCGCCGCGGAGAACTATCGGTATTGCTTTCGCCTGTATTGGTGTGGGGTTTGAGTAACCGAGGGATTCGCAAACGCTTAATTGCGCGCCCGTTAATCCCAGTTCAGAAAAATTCATAGATTCCTTTTGTTGCGTGTGTGTTATCGAATGGCAGCGCAGATCTCCGCGATGATTCATCATCACGGAGACGCAGCGCGTACGTTCCGTGGATGTTACCAGCGAGGTTCGGAACGTCGTCCGTAGTTGCTGCTACGATTGCCGCCAAAGCCGCCGCGATTATTACTGAAGCCACGGCCGCCACCGCCGCGATTTTCGCGTGGTTTGGCTTCGTTGACTTTCATCGCACGACCACCAACTTCTTTGCCATTGAACTGTTCAATTGCTGAAGTGGCTTCCTCCTGAGATGACATTTCGACAAAAGCAAATCCTCGTGAGCGTCCGGTGTCGCGGTCTTCCACCACATTGGCTGATTGAACCGTGCCGGCCTGGGCAAACAACGCCTCCAGCTCCTGACTGGTCGTTTGGAAACTAAGGTTTCCAACGTAGAGTTTCGTTGACATGTAGATATACCTTTCCCCTTCTTGGGAATGAAAAGAAGCTGCGAATCGGATTGGCTTCGGCGAAACGGTAGCGGTCGAAGGACCAGGTTCGGATGCTCAGATAAGAGCGGCTTCGAAGTGTGAAAGAAACCCACTCTCGAACTATCCAAACGTCCGGCGCTAATCATTTGTGCGCAGGGCGCATCACCGTCGATGCGCGAGAGAAGGATTAACAGGACGCTATGATGCCTTACGAAGCGGGCTGGATGCAACCTCCGCCGGTGAGAGGCGCTAATTCCACTGGTATTTGCAGCAAAATGGACCAAAGGACGACGCTGGTTTCACCAAACTCAACTCAGCAGAGAGTGCGTTATATGTCGAACATAAAATATATTTTAGATCGACAATATATTTTAGATGTGATAACTATACCCGCCGATCATGATCGTTCCCCGGATCGACAAACTACTTGCGAAGGAAAAGCGAACATTTTATTGGCTGTCAAAAGAGACGGGTGTAAGCCACACAACCTTGTGGCGCTTGAAAAAAGGTAAAGCGGTGGGAATTAATTTTGAAACTCTCGAGAAAATCTGCCGCGCGTTACGATGCCAGCCAGGTGACGTTTTGTTCCTTACCAACGATGTGGTGCGCCCGAAACGTCAATCGCCGCAAGGTCGCCGGAAGTCGTGATCTCATGGTAGGGAGCCCCAAAACTAACTAAGCACACTTTAGCTTCAACGAGGTAAACAAACGTCCGGCGACTTAGGTGAGTGTTTATAGCGGATGACTTAACTCTCCTGCCGAATCGTCGACGGCTCAGGATCATGCTATGAGGATTCTACTTTATAACCCGGATAATGGAGTGACGCGAAACTTCATGCCACATCTCTGGATGTTCCTCTTAAAATCGTTAACTCCGCCTGAGCACGAAGTCTTGTTAATAGATGGTAACGCCAAGCCAATGAATGAGAAACAGATCGTTCGGTTTGCCCAAAAAGAAAGAGTTGACCTGGTGGGTATCGGTGCAATGACTCGAATGATCGCCCGAGCTTATCGCTTTGCCGACGCATTTCGAGCGGCCGGCATCCCAGTAGTTATGGGTGGTCCACACGTTACCGAACTACCTGGCGAAGCTCTGGGCCACAACGACGAACCCAAACATGCTGATGCGGTCGCGCTCGGCGAAGCCGACGAAACCTGGCCCAAGATCGTCGCAGACGCGGCGCAAGGCTGGCTGAAGGAAATATATGAACCGGTCGACGACCAAGGAAGGGAGCGAAAGCCGAGCTTAAAGGAGTATCCCGTAATTCCCTGGGATACCATCGATCTCGAGCAGTTTAACCTGGTTCCCAACGTGTTCCGCCGCTTAACTGCGCGCCATGGTTCGGGATGGAAATCTTTCAACCTGGTGCCTGTTGAATCCGGTCGCGGCTGTCCATATGGATGTGAGTTTTGCACGGTGACAGGATTCTTTGGGGATTCCATCCGCTTTCGAACCAATCAAAGCGTAGTCAATGAACTGCCAATGCTGAAACGGCGCGCGCAAACAGAACGTGGGCAGGTCTCCATTTTCTTCATCGATGACAACTTTGCGATTAACATCAAAAGAACGAAGTCGTTACTCCGAGATATTATCGCTGCCGAAGCTCAACTGCCCTGGGTGGCCCAGATCAGTGCGAATCTTTTGCGTGATGAAGAACTGGTTGATTTGATCGCCGCGTCAGGCGGCAAATGGATTTTCATCGGAATGGAGTCGCTTGACGCAGCAAATCTCTCGGATGTAAACAAAAGTTTTAATAAGCCGGGAGAATACGCTGCCGTCTTAAACCGACTAGCCAAACGGGATATCTATGCGATCACTTCATTTATCATCGGACTTGATAATGATACGGCCGGTGTAGCAGAACGTACTCTACGACAGATAGAACTGTGGCCCCCGGACTGCCCGTCTTCAGCGCTCTCACTCCATTACCCGGTACCCCGTTGTACACTAAACTGGAAACTGATGGACGTCTTACACGCCCCAAGCACTGGTTAGACTTTGCTCCTTTCAAACTGTCCCATTCTCCATTGAAAATCACAGGGCCTGAAGCAGAGAAGGAGATCGATAAAGCATGGCGAATGTCGTACAGCCCCGAGCGCAATGAGAAGGTAGTTAACCTGCTGATACCTGAAAATCTTGACATCGGCGCCATGCACTTCCTGGCGAGACTTTGTTTTCGCGGCATTTATGTGCCACAGATGACGAGGACTGCATGGCTTAGACTGCTGCTTGAAAACCGTCGGCCGTTATTTAAGTTAATTCAGGAAGGTGTTGCGAAATTCGGCACGAGAAAACGCCGACGAGCTCAGAAAGGTATGACAGCGGTTATGAATTAGCCGCGTTATGTATGAGTCGTTAGCGGGCTGCACTTGGGAAGACTTCCGAATGTTATCTGGATCACGCTAGCGACACACTCCTACAGCTTTAAAAATTGTGGCTAATACGTGGCCAAAATAACAGCACATTAGCAGTGAGACCACCTTAAGGAGACTAGAGATGGGGCTAAGATGGTGCTGGTACGTGTTGATACTAAGCTAGCCAAAGCGATACCTCTACGACCGCTAGGCGCGTAAATACTGGTTCGTATCGTTTGGTAAGATTAGGTAGCACCGCTATCAACAGACTTAAAATCCGTTGTCCGAAAGGACGTGCGGGTTCGACTCCCGCCCTCGGCACCAATCTTTGCCTTCTGACAGCTAATACTTAGTCGAAGATTTCGGCTTCGCCTCTGCCGATGACGTTTTTTCCGAGACCGGGTGCAGTTCCTTCAACACGGGCGTGCCTTGATGGAACAGCGCTAACCATTTTCCGTCGCGCCTGGCCCAAATAGTCGTGTGATGTTCTCCGGAAGGGTCGACGCTGCCGCCCTTGACCATGTAAGTTACGAGCGCGGTGTCATCGTCTATTTTCAATGATCTCCAATCGCTCAAAGCAACTTGCGAAAGATCAGGCTCGCTAACCCCTTTGACGGAACCCGCTTTGTCAAAAACTCCCTCGGGCTCGACCTCTAAAGAATCCGGCGCGAGCAGGGCTGCAAAAGCATCGTAGTTCTTGCTCTTGAGAGTGTCCCAAATTATTTTTTCGTTAGCGATCGGATCCGAACCAGTCGAGGCGGGTGCGCCGGTCGCCGCAGGAGTGTTGGTGGTTTTCGCCGGTTTGTTTTTGGGAGCGGACGCCGGCTTGGCTTCAGAGTCCTGATGATAGATCGCCAGCCATTTTCCTTCGCGCCGGACCCACGCTGTGCTGCCCCGTACTTGACTTGAAACCAGTGGCATTCTTTTGATCCGCCCGTTGATATGTGCAGTGTAAGTGACAAGGACCGAATCCTTTTCTATTGGCAGTACTTTCCAATCCGAAAAACTGAGGTCGGTAAGTTGAAGTTCCTTCGTTTCATTGATTGTGCCGGTTGGATCCAGGATGCCGTGATGGCTGACGTAGATTCCATCGTTCGCCATGATATTTCGAAAACCCTCAGCGTCCTTTGTCTTAACAGCTTCCCAAGCTTGTTTCTCCCTGGCTATAACTTCTTCATTAGAAAGCGTCGGTGGCTTCGTTTCGGCAGATTTGTTGACGCTCTCAGTCGATCGATTCGTGGTCTCAGTTGGCGCAACACACGCAGCCGCAGCCAATGCAGCTACTATACCTGCAAGCAATCTTTTCATAATCTTTAACTCCTGAATTGTGCGCAGCAGGTTTTCCGCTTTGGAAAAGCACGGTCTACCACCTTGCGCCTTGTTATATTTGCTTGAGGGCCGAAGATATTTTTATCAGTGATCGTTCTTTGTCCTTTCTTTCTTATCTGACCTGGCAGATAATGACGCCGATTCTACTCTTCTTGGGCCGCAGCAATACACCGCGACGCATATATGCGACCTCTAGTCGCCAGCTTCATACTGACGCTCCTCTTGGCAATTCCAGCAGCCGCTCAAGATCGATTTACTGTCGGTAGCGCAACCGCCTCGCGCGGGCAGAAAGTCACTGGCACGATCGAAGTTCCGCCCGGTGTCGATGCTGGCCTTAGCATTCCCGTCGCAGTCATTCATGGCGTGAAGCCAGGACCGGTGCTGGCGCTCGTCGCCGGTTCGCACGGCACGGAATACACTTCAATAATTGCGCTGGAGAAACTGATAGCGATGCTGAATCCAGCCGAAATCTCCGGCACAGTAATCATTGTGCCGCTCATTAATATTCAATCGTTCGAACAAAAGGTGCCGCACGTAAACCCGGTTGATAAGAAAAGCATGAACCGCTTCTATCCCGGCAGGATGGATGCCAGTCAAACTGAGCGCGCTTCTTATCTCATCACCAAACAAGTTGTAGAGCAATGCGATCACTTGATCGACCTTCACGGCGGCGATTTGGACGAAAGCCTGCGGCCTTACAGTTATTGGACGAAGACCGGAAATCAGAAGCAAGATCAGATTTCGCGCGACATGGTACTCGCCTTTGGTCTCGACCACAT
>Ga0126376_10000083_pt1 | contig 38888 bp, 35 predicted proteins | sample PanSoiMetPlot_15_FD_92760 | JGI IMG/M metagenome (GOLD analysis project Ga0126376, IMG submission 92760) | Tropical forest soil microbial communities from Panama - MetaG Plot_15 | ecosystem: Environmental > Terrestrial > Soil > Tropical forest > Bulk soil | place: Panama | collected 2016-02-17 | reverse complement strand
TATCGCCAGGCTTGATGGTGAGCACCGGCTTCTGCGCGTTGTCGTACCAGCCCAATTGCGTGGTCTCCATGGTTGCCGGAAGCAGATGCACTTGTCCCGGAGCTCCGGTAGCAACTGCGACCGTCTGCGCGGTAGCCGTGCCATTGAAGATCGCGAGCAACATGGCGCCGAAATGCCCAGCGCTATCTTGAATTGCGTCCTCATGTGAGCCTCCCTTGATTGCAGACCGATGGCCATTACCCACGCTCGAGTGCATTCGCTGTCGTCCGGACGATCATCCGTTCGCCCATCTCACGTCGTGAGCCACTGGGTCCAGCGCTCGCGCAGCTGCGCAAGCCTTGGCGCGATCCAGGCGGCGTCGTGTTTGAACGCGACTTTTTCGTTCTCGGGCCAGGCCGGCGTCTGCCGCAGTCGCGCTTCGCTCATCAGCGCGCGCGCATTGGGATTGGCCGGCCCATACGGCAACAGCATCGCGAAATTCGCCTGGGACTTTGCCTGCGCGACGAAATTGCAGAATTGCCACGCCGCCTTGGCATTGGGATCGCCTTTCGGCACCAGCAAATTGGCGTAATAGATTTCGGCGCCGTTCCAGACGATCTCGAGCGGCACTTTATCGTCGATCAGATCGACGGCGCGCGCGCTCCACATCGCCATCATGTCGACCTCGCCGTCGCGGATGAGCTGTTGCGATTGCGATCCCTCGCGCCACCACACTTTGATGTGTGGCTTGATCTCGCTCATCTTGCGGAAGGCACGATCGATATCCATGGGATAGAGCTGTTCGGGCGGCACGCCGTCGGCCAACAGCGCAAAGGCAAGGCAAGTGAACGAGCGGTCGTAGAGGCAACGGTTGCCCGGGAATCGCTTGACGTCCCAAAAATCGGCCCAGCTTCGCGGCCCGCCATTTGGAAACTTGTCCTTGCGGTACACCAGATTGGTGCCGAGCGAATAGCTGGTGATGCCGTACTCGCGCACCATGTGCGGCGGCAATTGATCGGTCTTCGCGGCTTCCTTGTCGACCTTCTCCAGCAATCCCTCGAGCACCGCCTGGGCGTATTCGACGTCGCCGAGATTGACCACGTCCCACTCGAAATGTCTGGTTTGCGCCTGCGCCTTGAGCTTGGCGAACGAAACGCCGGGCACCGTCTTGACCGCGATGCCCGTCTGCGCCGTGAACGGCTCGAAGAAGGCTTTGCGCCAAGAGGATTCCCACACGCCGCCGTAGGAATTGACGTAGACCGTCCCGCCCTGCGCGCGCGCCGCGCGCATGAATGCCGGCGCGCCGAGGAGCGCGCCGGCGCCCAGCGCCAACGCCCGACGGCGTGACATGCGAGCTGCCATGACCCTCCCCGTCTTTTGCAATGCGAGCAGCGCGGCAAAGGCGAAGCTTCCCAACCGAGCCCTCATGTTACATCATCCGCGCGATGAGCAAAGCTGCGTCTCGACAGGCAGCCTGGGGGCCCGGCCTGATCTCCCGCGATGGCTTGACGGCTTGGCTGCTGGTGGCGCCGGCGGTGCTCTGTATCGTCATGCTGTTCATCGTTCCGATCGGCTACGTGCTGCTTCTCAGCGTCACCGACCCAGCGCTCTCGCTCGATCATTACCGCCGCTTCTTCACCGTTCCGCTCTATGCCAACGTGATGATCAACACCTTCCGTACCTCGCTGATCGTCACAGTCGCATGCCTCGCGCTGGGCTATCCGCTCGCCTACGTAATGGCGCGCCGCGACGATGCCGTGGCGATCGTTCTTGTCGCCGCGGTGGGCCTGAGCTTCTGGACCGGGTTCGTGGTCCGCACCTATGCCTGGCTGGTCATTCTCGGCAACAAGGGACCGGTGGCAGCGACCTACGCGCTCGCTGGATGGGGGAGTCCGCCGCAACTCCTCTTCACCTCGTTCAGCTCCACGCTCGGCATGATCCATATCCTGCTCCCATACATGGTGCTGGCGCTCTATGGCGTCATGCGCAAGATCGATCCCTCCTATATCCGGGCCGCCGAGAGCCTCGGCGCCCGGCCGTTCGGCGCCTTTCGCCTCGTGTTTTTTCCACTCAGCCTTCCCGGCGTGGTCAACGGCTGCGTTCTTGTATTCACGATGTGCCTCGGCTTTTACGTCACGCCGATCCTGCTCGGCACGCCCAGGGACATGATGATCTCGCAACTGATCAGTCAGCAGATCGAGGATCTATTGGCTTGGGGCTTTGCCTCGGCGATCGCAGTCGTGTTGCTGGCGTCAACGCTCGTCGTGCTCGGCCTCTATAATCGGTTTGCCGGCCTCGACCGGCTATGGGGATAGGGCGATGGCGCGTCACGTTCCGCTGATGCTTGCCTCGCTCGCCGCGATCTTTCTGGTCGCGCCGATGGCAATCATCGTGCCAATGTCGTTCTCGAAAGCGATCTCGTTCGAGTTTCCGCCGCCGGGCTATTGGACCGGCTATTACGCACAGTACTTCTCGAGCCATTCCTGGCTCGAAGCCACCGCCAACTCCTTCATCATCGCGTTCGGATCGATGGCGTTGACGCTGATCGCGGCGCTTCCCGCCGCATTCGCCTTCGTCCGCCACCGCTTCCATGGCAAAGACGCGCTCAATCTCGTGATGCTTTTGCCGATCATCGTGCCGGCGGTGGTAAGCGCGCTCGGCTATTACAGCTTCCTGAGCCCGTTGCACCTCGTCGGCACCCATGCCGGCATGATCCTCGCGCACAGCGTCCTGTCCATTCCTGTCGCTTTCCTGGTCATCGCCGCTACGCTCAAGGGGTTCGACCGCAACCTTGAACGCGCCGCCATGAGCGCCGGCGCCGGGCCGCTGCGCACCTTCTTTTGGGTCACCATGCCGGTGCTGCGGCCGGGCATCCTGATTGGGGCGCTGTTTGCTTTCCTGCACTCTTTCAACGAGGCGGTGGTCGCGATCTTCATCGCCGGCCGCGACGCTTCCACGCTGCCGAAAAAGATGTTCGAGTCGATCCGCCTCGAATCCGATCCCGTCATCGCCGTGGTCTCGACCTTGCTGACGGGAGCGGTGCTGCTCGGCGTGTTGCTCTCGTTATTTTTTCGAAAAAGGTCCGCCCTGAGGTGAGCGCATGCAGCTTGATCCGCTGGTGAAGCCACGTTCGATCGCGATCGTCGGAGCCACGGATCGCGCGGGCCCCGCCCGTTCCGTCATCGAATCGCTCGGCGCCATCGGCTTCACCGGGCCGATCTACCCGGTGAACCCCAAATATCAAACGGTCCGCAATCTCGTCTGCTATCCGAGCCTGACCGATCTGCCGCAGGCGCCCGATGTCGTCGTGTTCAGCATCCGCAAGCCGCTTCTCGCCGAGCAGATGCGGCTCGCGGTCGACCGCGGCGCGCGCGCCGCCGTCATTTATGACGCCGGCTTTGCCGAGCTCGGCGAGGACGGCGCGCGCCAGCAAGCGGAAATTGCCGGGCTTTGCCGCGAGGCGGGCATGCCTGTGTGCGGTCCGAACTGTATGGGCATTCTCAATCCGACCGCGCGCTCGACTACTTACAAGCAGACCGTGATGGACGGCGCCGGTCTCGCCGGCAATGTCGCAATCGTATCGCAGAGCGGCTCGGTCTGCATCGCGCTCCTCTCCGATCTGCGCCGCTATGGGGTTAGCCTCTCGGTCTCGGCGGGCAACGAGGCCGTGACCACGACCGTCGACTATCTCGACTATCTCATCGACGATCCCGCCACCAAGGTGATCGCGACCTTTACCGAGACGGTGCGCCAACCCGAGCGCTACATTGCCGCGCTCGACCGCGCGGCCGCCGTCGGCAAGCCGATCGTCGTGCTCAAGGTGGGACGCGCCGAGCGCACGCAGCGCGCGATCACGAGTCACACCGGGGGGCTCGCGGGCGAGTCGCGGGTGTTCTCCGAAGTCTTGCAAGCACATCGCGCGATCGAAGTGAGCGACCTCGACGAAATGACCGAGGTCCTCGCGGTCTGCCAGGGCGTGCGTTGGCCGCGCGGGCGGGGAATTTCGGTGATCACCGGCTCCGGGGGCCTTGCCGAGCTCATGCTCGATAACGCCACTGCCGCGGGCTTGGATCTTCCGCCGCTCTCGAGCGCGGAGCGCGCCGAGGCTGAACGCGTGATCGGTCGTATCACCGGCGATGGCAATCCGTTCGACGCTTGGGGCAACGGCAACTACGCGGTCAACATTCCACACGCTATGACGGTGGTGAACGACAGCGAGCGCGTCGCGGCCGTGGTGTACTGCGCGGATACCGGCAACGAAGGACAGCTCGGCCATCCCGGCCGCGTGCTGGAGAATGTGAACATGCTGATTGCGGCCGCGCAGCGGTCGGACAAACCGCATTACCTCATGAGTTCACGGCCGGGGGTGATGAATCTGCGGCAGGCGAAGGCCTTGCGCGAAGCCGGCCTCGTGCAGATCGGCGGAACCCGCCAGGGGCTGGGTGCGATCGACCGCGTCGGCCGCTACATGATCGAGCGAAAGCCGCTGCGCAGACCCGCGAGGCGGTCCGGACCAGAACTCGGCGGCCTTCTCGCCACGAAGCCTGGGCGCAATGTCATCAACGAATACGACTCGAAGCGGCTGCTGTCGGCCTTCGGCGTGCCGGTCACGCGCGAATCCCGCGTCGCGACGCTCGCGCAGGCGGCGAGCGCCGCGCGCGGGCTCGGCTATCCCGTCGCCCTCAAGGCGCTCTCGGACGACATCCCCCACAAGACGGAGCTTGGTCTCGTCGCGACAAACCTGAAGACCGAGGACGATCTTCGCCACGCCTTCGTGCAGCTGAGCGACCGCCTCGCGGCGCTCGACCCGCAGCCGCCGGACTGCGCATTCCTGGTGCAGGAGTTCATCGCCGGCGGGATCGAGGTATTCGCTGGCGTATCGCGCGATCCGGACTTCGGCCTGTCGCTTTCTTTCGGAATCGGCGGTACAGCCATCGAGATCACGCGCGATTTTGCGCTGCGCTTGCTGCCGCTGCGCGAAGGCGACGCCGGAGCGATGATCGGCGAGATTACCGGCGCGGGAATGCTCGCATCGGTACGCGGCCGGCCGGCGGCCAATGTGAAAAGCATCGCGGCCTGCCTGGAGGCGTTGGCGGACTTCGCCCAATGCAATGCCGACGTTCTTGACGAGGTCGATCTCAACCCCATCAAGGCGCTGCCGGAAGGGTGCATCGCGGTCGATGCATTGATCGTTGCACGAGCCTCGGTGCGAGGATGATCCGTGGCTTATCTTCGCTTGCGCGAGCTCGTGAAATCCTACGACGGCAAGAGCAACGCCGTCGACAATGTCTCGATCGACGTCGAGCGCGGCGAATTCATTACGCTGCTGGGCCCGAGCGGCTCCGGCAAGACGACGACGCTGCTGATGATCGCGGGATTCGAGACGCCCACCAGCGGTGCCATCGAACTCGACGGACGCAATCTCGTTCTGCGCAAGCCCTACGAGCGTAATATCGGCATGGTTTTCCAGAACTATGCCTTGTTCCCGCACATGACGGCAGCGAACAACGTGCTTTTCCCGCTCAAGATGCGAGGTTTTCCGAAGCACGAGATCAAGGCGCGCGCCGAGCGAATGCTCGAGCTCGTGGGCTTGCACCGGTTCGCCCAGAGATACCCGCGCGAACTATCCGGAGGCCAACAGCAGCGCGTCGCGCTTGCGCGCGGCCTGGTGTTCAATCCGGATGTGCTGCTGCTCGACGAGCCGCTGGGCGCGCTCGACAAGAATTTGCGCGAGCAGATGCAAGTCGAGCTCAAACGGATCCATCGCGAGGTCGGCATCACGATGGTCTATGTCACGCATGACCAGACCGAAGCGATGACGATGTCCGACCGGATTGCCGTGTTCTGCAACGGCAAGCTCGAGCAAGTCGGCTCCCCGCTCGATGTGTATAATCGGCCGGCGAACCGGTTCGTGGGCGAATTCGTCGGAGACAGCAATTTCTTTGCCGGACGTGCCGATCCGTCGCGCCCGGGCTGGATTGAGCTGTCGGGACTTGGACCGGTGCGGGTCGCAGGGGAGCTGCCGGCCGGCGAGGTCGATCTCATGATCCGGCCGGAGCGGCTGCGGCTGCGAAGGCCCGGCGAGAGCGATGGTGTGGACAACCCCATCGACCTGATCGTCGACGATACCATCAACTACGGCGACTCCGTTTTGGTGATCGGCAAGACGCGATGCTTGGCGCTGCGCGCCCGCCTCTCCAGCAAAGAGGGGGCCGCGTTGAGCCCCGGAGCCGCGCTGCCGCTCGCCTGGGCGCCGGCGGATGCGCATGTGCTGCTGCGACGCTAGGATGGAACGGTCTGCTAGCGCGGGGAGGTGCAAATGAGGACGAGGTGGCGTTTCGATCGCAAGCGTCGCCGTCTCCTGCAGACAGCGGGGGCCGCGGCAGTTTTTGGTCCCCTTCTCGTGACCGAGCGCACGATCGCGCAGACGCGCACGCTCTATGTGAACTCCTGGGGCGGCAGCTTCACCGCCGCGCAGGAGGCGGCCTATTTCAAGCCGTTCACCGCCTTGACTGGAATCCCGATCCGCACCGTCACGCCAGTCTCCTACGCCAAGATCAAGGCCCAGGTGCAATCCGGCCGCTACGAGTTCGACATGACCTCGATCAACTCCATGCAGTGGCTGCGCGCCAGCCGTGAAGGATTGGCCGAGCCGATCGATTGGACGATCTTCAAGCAAGGCACGCTGCCGCTGGAAGCAATCGTCGCCAACGGCCACGGCGTCGCCTCCAACATTCAAGGCACGAATCTTTGCTACCGCGCCGACAAATTCCCTGGCGGCGGCCCCAGGAGCTGGGTCGATTTCTGGGACGTCAAGAAATTCCCGGGCAGCCGCGGTTTGTGCATCAACGATTCCCCGCGCACGCTGATTTTTGCCTTGATCGCCGACGGCGTGCCGATGGATCGACTTTATCCGCTCGACATCGAGCGCGCGTTCAAGAAGCTCGACCAGATCAAGCCGCACATCAAAGTATGGTGGCGGGAGGGCAACCAATCGCAGCAGCTCATCCGCGACGGCGAGCTCGACATGATGTCGATTTGGAACGGACGCGCGACCGAGCTGAAGCAGGCGGGAGTGCCGGTCGAGCTCGTGTGGAACGGCGCGGTGCGCAGCACGAGCACGTGGTGCGTGCTCAAAGGGGCGCCCAACCGCGCGCTCGCGTGGGAGTTCATCCAGTTCGCCACGCAGCCCAAGCCGCAGGCCGAGTTCAACCGGCGGCTCTACTACGGACCCACCAATCCGGCGGCATTCGACTTCATCCCGCACGACATCGCCGTTGTGCTTCCCACCTACAAGGAGAACCTCGCCGTTTCGATCCGCGAGGACGACGAATGGGAGGCGGAGCGGATCGTCCCGCTCGAGGAACGCTTCACGCAGTGGCTTGCGTCGTAGCATTGCGCCTGAACCAGATGATCGCGGCAGACTCGGTGCGCTCCCTCTCCCCCTTGGGGCCTTGGGGAGAGGGTTGGGGTGAGTGGGTTACCAGCGCTACTGATGGATCCGAACCCCCTCACCCATTCCCGTCTGTTGCACAAAGAGAGTAGCCCTCTCCCCGGCGGCCCGGCGGGGAGAGGGGGCATGAGCGGCGAGAGTTCATCCGGGGCAGCTGATGCAGAGGTGTCAGCCGCCGATCACGGCGATAGCGTTGATCTCGATCAGATACTCAGGCGAGGTCATCTTGCAGACCTCCACCATAGTCGAGGACGGAGCGGGGGGACGGAAATATTCGCGCCGCACTTTGTGGATCTGCTCGAAATGCTCCATGTTGCGGACATAGGCGTCGACCCGGCAGATGTCGTCCATACTGCCGCCGGCCTCCTCGACCGCCGCTTTTAGATTCTCGCAGACCTGGCGCGTCTGCGCTTCGATATCGCCGATGCCGGCGATCGTTCCATCCGCGCGACGCGAGGTCATGCCGGAAATGAAAACGATGCGGCCGCGCGCCTCAACCATTGTCGCGTGGGAGAAATGGCCGGACGGCTGACGGATCTTTTTCGATGTGATCTGCTGTTTGGGCATTGTTTGCTCCTGAATGCGAACCTCAACCGGCCCTGGCTTGCTCGCCCGACGCGCTCGCTTTGATCTCGACAAGGACGTTTCGGTACTGCCAATCGCTGCAGTTGAGAAGCTCGTGGGGAATACCGGGCTCGCGCCAGATCACCTCGCCCGGCTTTTCATGGGTTTGCCGCACCCGACCATCGTCGAACGTCATCTCGTTCTTGCCTTCCGTCAGTGGCACGATGAGATAGGGCAAAAGGTGCTGGTGCCACGGCTGTCGCTGCCCGGGATCGAGCGTGATGCTCCACACCCGCACGAATTCGTTCTCGAACAGGATCTTGTCGCCGATCGGTCCCAGCACGCGCATGATTTCTGTCTCCATCTTTAGCGGCCGGTCGCGGCCTTGGCCTCACCGACCACCTGCCAATAAAGCTCGAGCCCCAGCGCGCTGGTCAGACCGACCGGGCCTGCGCCGACGATGATGATGGGCGGTCCGCTCATGCCTCGCCATCCTGTGCCGGATAGGCCAAGTCCCGGCTGATGAGCGAGCCCGTCATTGTTGCCGCTTCCGACAACAAGAACATGAGCGCGCCGACGGCATCCTGCGGCTGTCCGACCCCGACCGAGCCCTGCCAATGCGCATCGTCCGCGCCAGCATTGGCGGCGCGATATTGCGGCGTGTCGATCACGCCAGGCGCGATGAGATTGAACCGCACGCGATGCCGCGCGATCTCCTTGGCCGCGCTCTTGGCAAACGCAATCAGCGCCGCCTTGCTGGCAGTATAAGCCGAGGCGCGCGGCCAGCCCTGGTGCGCGAGCCCTGACGTAAATGCCACGATCGATCCGCGTCGGCGCGCGATCATGCCGGCAACCACCGCCTGATAGCACCACACCACGCCGTCGAGATTGATCCGCAACACGCGCTCCCACACCGCCGCCTCCATTTCATGGACGAGCGCGCGGGGCTGAATCGCGGCCGCGCAAACAAGGCCATCGATCTTGCCGAATTGGCGCTCGACATCACCGAGAACGGCGAACACTCGGGCGCGATCGGCGACATCGAGGTGCCGCGTCGAAATTCCGGAAATATCCGATAGCGCCGCCATCGCCGCCTGGTCCACGTCACAAACGACGACCCGCGCTCCGGCCTGCGCCGCCGCGCGCGCCAGCGCCAGTCCGATGCCGTTGGCGCCGCCGGTGACGACGATCACGTCTCCCTCGGCCTCGAAGCGCACCCGCACGGCTTACGCCCCCTTGGCTGCCAGTAGCGACGATTCGAGATCGACGAGCCCGAGACGGCTGGCGGTATCGAGAAGGCCCTGCACGGTCGCTCGATCGAGGTGGCACACGCCGCCGCTCGCTTGCCGCGCCGCCCAAACAAGCTCTCCTGGCGCATAGACGCGCTCGACGCCGGCCCGGCGCTTCGATCGGCTGACGCGCATCGCCTGATCGCGCACGCGCGCGGCAAACTGCTCGCCGGACTGAAAGTGACCAGCATGAATCGCCAAAAAGAAATGCGAGCACCGATAGGGCTCCGCGGGATCTCCGTAGAGCGGGCGCACCTCGGCGCCGACCGCACCCCCTGACAATCCGCCGCACAAGAGATCGATGACAAAGGCGAGGCCGAATCCCTTCGGACCGGCCGCCGGCAGCAGCATGCCTTTGATCGCCGCCGCCGGATCGGTCGTCGGCCGGCCTTGCGCATCCACGGCCCAGTCCTCGGGAATGCGTTCTCCGGCCGCTGCGGCAAGCCGGATTTTCCCCATCGCCGTCGCGCTCAACGCCATGTCTGCTTCAACCGGAAACGCGCCGGTCGAGGGAAGCGCAATGGCAATCGGATTATTGCCGACCATAGCCTCGGCCCCTCCCGGCGCCGGCATCAGTGGACGCGTGTTCGAAAAGACGATTCCCACGCAGTTCTCCTGCGCCATCATGCGCGCGTAGCGCCCGGCTGTGCCGAAATGAAAGCCGTTGTGCACGGCCACCGCGGCGAGCCCGATCTCTCGCGCCCGCGCAACCGCGAGCCTCACCGCCTGGCGCGAGGTCAACTGGCCGAGCGCGTTGCCGGCATCGATGATGATCGCACCGGCTTGCTCGCTGACGACTTCGCCAGCGCTGCGACGCGAGACCGAGCCCTTGTTGATGCGTTCGACATACATGGGGACCAGCATCACCCCGTGCGACGCGATGCCTTCAAGGTCTGCGGCAACGAGATCCGCCGCCACGATCTGCGAGTCTGCGGCCGCAATCCCGGCCGCCTTGAAAACATCGGCGATGGCCGACGTCAGCCGCTGCGCGTCGATGGCAACGGCGCCGGCCGCGCCGGGCGCCATCAGCGGGCGTCCTCGTCGTTGCTGTACCAGGACGGCCGCTCGGGATAATGCGGGCCGTCGTAGATTTCGAGCACGATGGTTTCTTCGTGCGCCCGCGCCGGCCCGTGCACGTGGCCTTTCGGATTCCAATAGAAGGAGCCGGGCGTCAAAGTCACACCCGTCTTGGTGTACTCGTAGCGTCCCTTGAGGCAGAACATGAATTGGTTCGATGCATGCAGATGCGGCTCGGGAATGCCCGCGCCGGCGTCGAACTTGATCAGCGCAATTGACGATCCGGCCTTCTCATCGCGCCAGAGCATCTTTTCCGACACGCCGGCGAGCGACTTCGCCCGCCAGGGAATGGCCTCGCTTTGCAGAAGCACCTCCTCGAGGCTGGCCATGCCAGGCATCGGCGGCACGTTCTTTCGCTCGCTCATTCTCGTCTCCACTCCATGTCCCGCGAAACGTCCGCGCCGTTCGCGACTGCTGCCTCAATAACGCGCCGGCGCCGGCGGCAGCCACGACGACATCATTTTCTCGCCCATACCGACCAGCGCATAGACGAATATCCCAAGCACCGATAACGCAAACAGCGCGGCAAAAGCCAGCGGCGTGTCGAGTTGCGAGGTAGCGCTGAGCAAGAGAAAGCCGAGCCCCTCGCTCGAGCCCACGAACTCGCCGATCACCGCCCCGATGACCGCTAGCGTGATGGCGACCTTGGCGCCGGTGACGACGAAGGGCAGCGCGGCGGGAAGCTGAACTTTGAGAAAGATTTGCAGAGGCGAGGCATTGAGACTGTGGGCGAGCTCCAAGAGTTCTTTCGGGGTCGCGCGTAACCCGGCCGCGGTATCGACGATGATGGGAAAAAACGCGACCAGCCAGACGATCGCAAGCTTCGATTCGAGCCCGGTTCCGAGCCAAACCAAAATCATCGGTGCGAGTGCCACCTTCGGGACCGATTGCAGGGCGATCAGCAGCGGATAGAACATCAGATTGAGCGGCCGCGAGTTTGCGACCGCGACCGCGAGCGGCAGCCCGACCAACAGCGCCAGCAGGAACCCGTACAAGGTCTCCTTCAGCGTGATCCAACTTTCGTTTAGCAAGAGATCGCCGCGCACGATTAAAGCGCGCAGCACCTTGTCCGGCGAAGGCAACACGACGGTGGGAATGCTAACCAGCCAGCAGGCAAGCGCCCACAGCGCCACGATCAGCACCACGCCGGCGAGCGGATAGAGCAAGGCAAAACGCGATCTCATCGTGCCGATGCCTCCGCCGGGGCGACGACGCCGAGCGCCTCGCTTGCGATCCGCTCCGCTGTCGTGAACGCGCTGGTAAAGCGGAGCTTCTGGCTGCGAGGATAGCCGAGCGGGACGGGTATTTCCTTGACCACGCGCGCCGGACGCTGACTGAAAACCACGACCTTGTCCGACAAGTACACGGCTTCCGATGTGGAATGCGTCACGAACAAAACCGATGCTTTGGTTTCATGGCGGATGCGCAGCAGCAGATCGTTCATCTCCATTCGCGTGAGCTCGTCAAGCGCACCGAACGGCTCGTCCATGAGCAGGAGCCGCGGCTGGTGCACGAGCGCGCGGCACAACGCAACTCGCTGTTGCATTCCGCCGGAGAGTTGATGCGGCCGCGCCGTCAGAAAGCCGCTCAGCCCGACGAGCTGCAAAAGCTCGAGCGCGTAGCGTCGCGCCGCGGCGTCGTTCTTCTTGAGGATCTCCATAGGAAACAAGACGTTGTCGAGCACGTTGCGCCACGGCATCAGGCTCGGCGCCTGAAACACGAAGCCGTAGTCACCCATCGGTTTGGTGACCTCGCGGCCCGCGATCGCAACCGAGCCCGCCGATTTCGCAATCAGTCCGCCGACGATGCGCAGCAGCGTGGTCTTTCCGCATCCGCTCGGTCCCAACAGCGCAACGAGCTCGCCCTCTTCGAACTGAAAGCTTGCATCATCCAACGCCACCACGGGCTCGAGCGCCGTCCAGCCGATCTCCTCGAGCTGAAAGACTTTGCGGACGTGCTTGATGACCCCGAACGCCATTTCGACCGGAAGTTGACAAGTTACTGGGAATGGTACAAGAATATCACGTGATATACAAGACTGGGCGACTGTCCGAGCGCGCCTATGAGGCGATCAAGGAGCGCATCCTGTCGCTCGAACTGCGGCCTGGGCAGTTCGTGAACGAGCAGGGCCTGTGCGCGATGGTCGGGATGGGTCGCATGCCGGTTCACCAAGCGGTGCACCGCCTCATGACAGACGGCCTGCTTGAGATCATGCCGCGCAAGGGCATCATCATTGGGCCTGACTCGCTCAACGAGGTGCTCACAGGGCTGGAAGCGCGAAGTGTGCTCGAGCCGCACATCACCGCGCTGGCCGCAGATCGGGCGAGGCCCGAGCAGATTGAGGCGATGGAGCGCGTGCTGGCCCAATCGCGCAGAATCGTCGACCAGCGTTTCCGGCGCGAGTTTATGGAACTCGATCGCCACTTCCACCAGGCAGTGGCCGAGGCTTCCGGCAACCACGTCCTCGTTGACGTGCAACGCCCGCTGCACGAACGCTCAGCACGGATCTGGAGCCTGGTCGTGATGCGACACGCTGACGGGCTGCGCCTGACGCAGGAAGAGCACGAGGCCGTGCTCGAGGCTATCAAACGCAGAGATCAGGAGGCGGCACGTCAGGCGATGCAGAACCATCTCGCCTCGCTGCGTCAACGCGTCAAGGAAGGCGCGGATTTCAATTGAGGAGAAGCCCAGCTATGCGCACCATGCACTTCATCGCGGTCATCGCGCTCGCAGCGCAGAGCATCATACCGGCGCGGGGCATCGCGCAGGAGCGCGACCTGAAATTTGCCCTCGACTTCATTCCGCTCGGCCGCCACGCCCCGTGGTATGTCGCCGTCGCCAAGGGTTATTACAAGGAGGAGGGCCTCAACGTCACCATCGCCTCGGCGCGGGGAACAGCCGATTCCATCCGCAGTCTTGATAGCGGCGCGGCGGATCTTGGGTTTATCGACATTCCGAGTCTGGTCGCGGCCGGAGCCGACAACTCGAGCATCCGCATGGTGGCGATAAACTACCAGCTCCCGCCGTACAGCGTGTTCAGCATCAATCCTGGCGCAAACATCACCCGTCCGCAGGACATGGTCGGCAAGGAATTTAGCGCCGGTAATGCAAGTCTCATTCCGAGAATTCACCAGGCGTTCATGAAGCAGAATGGCCTGGATCCATTCACGCTGAAGATCGTCAATCTCGATCCCGGCTCGCTGGTGGCCGCGCTTGCCGCTCGCCGCATTCAGTCGATCGGATTGTTCGCGATGAGCGAAACCGCGATCAAGCGCGCGGTGCAGGACGGTGAAGTCAAGCACATGCTGCTCGCGGACCATGGGCTTGATATCTACGCCAACGGCGTCGGCGTTAAGGACGATTTTCTGCTGAAGAATCCTGACCTGGTCCGGCGCTTTGTGCGTGCCTCCCTGCGCGGCTGGAGGGACGCGCTCGCCAATTCCGAGGAGGCGGCACAACTCCAGGCGCAAATGGTGAAGACGTTGAACCCGACCGTCATCGTCGAGGAGCTGCAGGTGGTGCGGCGCCTTGCGGTCGTTGCGGACACCCAGAAGAACGGGCTCGGCTGGATCGATCGCGACAAGCTCAAGCGCACCGTCGACTTCGTCAACGCCAACATCGAGGTTGCCGGCCGACGCTTCAGCGCGGAGGACATCTACCGCGCCGGCTATCTCCCGCAAGAAGCCATCCGCCCTTGACCTTGCCCGTTGCGATCGTTGGGGCGGGCCCGGTCGGCCTTACGACGGCACTCGGCCTCGCGCACTACGGGGTCCCGTTCGCGTTGTTCGAGGACGATGAGCGTCTGTCGACCGAAACCAAGGCGGGCACGACCCTGGCGCGGTCGCTCGAGATCTGGCGACGATTTGGCGTCGTCTCTTCTGTGCTCCGACGCAGCATGCGGGTCGACGAGATCGGTGACATCGACCGGCAGACGAGCCAACCGCGCCAGCCAGTCCAGCTTTCGGTGCTTACGCGCGAGACACGCTTTCCGTTCGTCATCAATTTGCCACAACAGGACATGGAGCCGGCCCTCGCCGAGCCGGTACGCAGGCAATTGCATCTGGCTCATCGGCTCGTTCGTTTCGAGCAGAACTCGGATCGGGTCGTGCTCTACTTCAAGACGCCTCACGGAGAGAAGACCACCGAGGCAGCATACCTCCTCGGCTGCGACGGTGGGCGCAGCACGGTACGAGAGCAGCTCGGCGTTCCGGTCGAGGGCAAGTCACTGCCAGTCAAATACTCACTCGTCGACCTCGAGATCGACCTCGATATCGCAAATCCTCGGGATTACCCATACCTCGCCTATTTTTCGGATGCGCAGGAATGGATGATCCTGGTGCGGCATCCGCACTGCTGGCGATTCCTTTTTCCTCTCGCGGCCGGCAGGGAAGAGCCGACGGCCGAAGAGCTGCGCGACAAAGTATTGTCATTCATCGGCGAGGCAAAGAACGTACGCGTGATTGGCAAGGTGACCTACCAAGTCCATCACCGCGTTGCCAATCAATGGCGCCGAGAACGCGTGTTCCTAATGGGCGACGCTGCCCACCTCATCACGCCGATGTGGGCCCTCGGGATCAATACCGGGCTGCTCGACTGCTCGAACCTGTGCTGGCGGCTTGCCTGGTACCTGCGTGGCTGGGCCGACGAACGCGTGCTCGATGCCTACGAGCGCGAGCAGAAGCCGGTTGCGCTGCTGGGAGCTGGCGAGATGGCGGAGTCGGCCCGGCGCTATGTCGGCAAGGAGAGTGACGACGCGTCGAACATCGCTGCCGACGTGTGGGCCAACGCCTGCACCCGCGCGATGCTCGGGGTGCGGCTCGACGTAAACGGAAGTGGCGATTGGTCGATGGTGAAGCAGGAGCGGGAGCCGGCGTTGCGCGCGGGCGACCGAATCCCCGATTGGCTGCTGCAGAGCCCGGCCGGCAGCGAGCTGCGTCTCCACGACCTCATGGCCGATGGGTTCGTGGCGCTCTACTTCACCGACGCCAGGCGGCGGCCAGAGATTCCGAAAAACACCTCGCCAGCGCTGACGCACTATCTAGTCTCGCGTTGGGACGCGCCGCTAGATTCTGGGCTGCGCGAACATGCCCTGTTCGATCCCGGCGGCGCATTCGAGCACCGCGTGGGCTGCCCGGCCGACACACTCGTGCTTGTACGCCCGGACGACCATATCGCCGCGATCGAGCCGATTGCGCGGAGCGCTGCCGAACGCCTCTATGTCGGCATCGTTGGCAAAGCGCCGCCACCGCAATGAAGCTCGAGAGGGACGTCGAGATCCCGATACGCGACAGCGCACGCCTGCACGTGTCCCGTCCGAAATCCGAACACGATTTGCAGCGACCGCAGCGAGCGGCGTCTTGAGTATGACGTGGAATAACTTATGGTATTTCGGGCGTCAAATGCCGCTCGGCTGCTCGTCGTCAAGGTCGGCGAACGGCGCCGTATCAAGGAGGCACACATGTCTCGAGCGTTGATTGCACGCGTCATCACCATTGGTGCAATCGCGCTGTGCCTGCAATCGCCGGCCGCGCAAGCGCAGGAGCGCGATCTCAAATTCGTTCTCGACTTCATCAGCTTGGGGCGCCACGCGCCGTGGTATGTGGCCTTGGGCAAGGGCTATTTCAAAGACGAAGGCTTGAACGTCACCATCATGCCGTCGAAGGGAACGGCGGACGCAATCCGAACCGTCGCCACCGGCGGGGCGGAGATCGGTTTCATCGACATTCCGAGCCTGGTCGCGTCCGGCAGCGCCGGGGCCAACGTGAAAATCGTCGCCGCGAATTACCAAAAGCCGCCCTACTGCATCTTCACCTTGAATCCCGGCGCCAATGTCACCGAGCCGAAACAAATGGCGGGGCTCGAGCTCGGCTCGAGCACGGCATCGTTCCTGCCGAAGATCTGGGCCGCCTTCATGGAAATGAACAAGGTGGACAGCCGCACGCTCAAGATCGTCAACATCGACGCAGCCTCGCGCGTGCCGATGCTCGCCGCCGGCAAAGTGCAATCGATCGATCAGTTCCTGATGAGCGAGCCCGCGATCCGCCGCGCCGTCACCAACGCAAAACCGGTGTGCCTGTTCGCGGGGGATTATGGGCTCGAGATCTATGCGAACTCGATCGGCGTGCCCGAGGATTTCCTCGGCAAGAATCCGGACGTGGTGAAGAAATTCGTGCGCGCGGCGCTCAAGGGCTGGAAGGACGCGCTCGCGGATCCGGAGGAGGCCTCGCGCATCGAAATCCAATATGTGAAGGCGCTCGATCCACAGATCATTGTCGAGGAACTTCAGATCCTCAAGCGCATCGCCATCACGCCGGACGTGGAGGCGAAGGGCTTCGGCACCATTTCAATGGAGCGCATGAAAAACACGGTCGACTTCATCAACAAGAACATCGAAGTTTCCGGCGACAAGCTCACGGCGGAGCAGATCTACCGCGCCGGATATCTGCCCGACGTTCCGATCAAGCCGTAACGCTTCGGCCGCGCACTCGGTGTGTCCCCTCGCCCCGCGTCAGCGGGGAGAGGGTGGCCCGAGCGCAGCGAGGGCCGGTGAGGGGCAGCCCTCCGTCCGACAAATCCTCTCTAAAGGAGCGATTTTCTTGCCCCTCACCCGGCTCGCACCTGCGGCGCTCACCACCCTCTCCCCGCTGGCGCGGGGCGAGGGTGACCGAGTTCGCGGCTCAGACTGACTCGGGTTACGGAGATCCGTCTCAGAAAAACGCTAGCGTGCGGATTTCTATGCTCTCGCGCGGCCGCGCGTTGGGCGGCGAGGTCGGATCCTCGAATGCGGTGTGCGCGGACCAGCGCGCGCGGCCGTCTTTTGCCGAATCGAAGACCTTGAACACCAGCGCCTCCTCGCGTCGCATGCGCGGCAGATAGTACCAGCGGTGCTCGGGGTTGTAGGTGATGGCGTAGGTTTGCCCGATGCGATTCGGATAGCGCCGTTCGCTCACCAGGAAATCGTCGGTCGAGATCGAGCGGGCATCGCAGATCGCGAGCGGAAAACTCTCCACGGGATGCCGGATCGGCCGCCACACCTGCACGATGGCAAAGCGGCCTTGCAGGAGCTTTTCGGCCTCGTCCGGGACGAGGTCGCGCACGCGCTGCGGGCCGGACCATTCGGTGTAATCGTTGTGAACGCGGCGCACGACCTCGCGGATCTTGCGCGCCTCGCGCGCACTGTCATCCACCGTGCGCAAGGTGTGGTCGAAGACGAGAACGCGCGAGGCTCCGCTTTCGGCTTTCACCAGCGCTTCCATCTCCGGATAATAGACCCTGCGGATCTGCTCCTCTTCGAAGAAGTCCGCAACCTTCGTGTCGTGATGAACGAAACGGAAGCCGTGGCGATCGAGCACGAACGGCTCTTTAGCGAGCCGCGCATTGCGGATCGTCACGCGATGCGGGTCGAGTGTGCCGCCGCTGCGCACGTCGGTCGCGCCCGGCACCGCCGTCTGGGTGAAGATCTTCTCCCCGTTATCGAGAACGTAGTTGACCGTAGCCTCGATGGCTTCGTTGACCGTTTCCCGTTCGATGACCTCAACCATAGCCAGCTCCTCGGCGTTGCGGCTGCACGGCTGTTTCTCTGCGGCAGCGGGCGCCCTGATATAGGTCCGCCCGGCAGGCAAGACAATCCGCATAGGATATGCTTGCGGCTCCGCCATGTCCGCGCGGTAGAGCTCGCTGCGCGAGCCGCGAAACGACTGGATATTGCTGCTTGAAGGCGCCAGCGCGCAATGTTCTTCTACGCCACGCGCGCTGCGCGAGAGATATTGGCATGGCGGCGTGAGCGCCGAAGGGGAGGACCGCAATGGCCGACTACAGTTATGATTTTGTCAACGTCAAGGTGCGCGACGGCATCGCCTGGGCGGCGCTCAACCGGCCTGAGAAGCGCAACGCCATGTCGCCTGCGCTCCACTACGAAATGGACGACGAGCTGGCGCGTCTTGAAGTCGATGACGCAGTCAAGGTCGTGGTGGTGACCGGTGAAGGCGGCAATTTCAGCGCGGGACAGGATCTGAAAAAGTTCTTTCGCGAACTGGACAATAATCCGGCCGAACGCAAGAAGGCGGCGGCGGCCGCCAATCGCTGGCGCTGGGAGCGGCTCTACGGCTACGACAAGCCCACCATCGCCATGGTGCACGGTTATTGCGTCGGCGGCGCGTTCATGCAGCTGCTTGCCTGCGACTTTGCGATCGCGGCCAAGGATGCGACCTTCTCGCTGTCGGAGGTCAACTGGGGCATTCTGCCGGGCGCCCTCGTCTCTAAGGCCGTCGCCGACACGGTGCTGCCGCGCCACGCGCTCTATTACGCCTGCCTCGGCGAGCCGTTCGACGGCAAGGAAGCCGCGCGCATCGGCATGATCAACTATGCGGTTCCGGCCGAAAAACTCGAAGCGGCGACCGTCGAGCTTGCGCAGAAGCTGATGAAGAAAAGCCCCGCCGTGCTGCGCGCGACCAAGCAGGCGATCCGCCACGTGCGCACCATGGACGTTCCGCAAGCCTACGATTACCTCGCCGAAAAGGGCAAAGCCATCAAAGCGGCGGACAAAGAGGATTCCTACAATACGGGCCTGCGCCAATTTCTCGACGAGAAAACCTATAAGCCGACCTTCGAGCCGTTCCGGCTCGCAGCGAGCGAGAAAAGATCGAAAGCGGAGGCGAAGAAGTAGAAGATGTCCGCGTCTGATTTTCGAATGCTTAAGATGCGCGCTCGGTGCGTCCCCTTCCCCCCTTGCGGGGGAGGGTTAGGGAGGGGGCATGCAACAAGGTCGAGCGAACAGGGATCAATGTGCCCATGCTCACCCCCTCCCCATCCCTCCCCCGCAAGCGGGGGAGGGAGCAGACCGAGTCTGCCGCTCGCACTGATGCGAACGACGCTAATCATGCTGGTCTCGGTCGCGGGGCTTTCGTTCCCAAGCAGCGCGCAGGCCCAATTCTACAAGGGCAAGACCGTCACCATGATCATCAACTACCCGGCGGGCGGCCCGACCGACATCGAGGGACGCATCGTTGCTCAACATCTGCCCGTCCACATTGCCGGAAAGCCGAACATCGTCATCAAGAACGTCGGCGGCGCCGGCGGCGTGGTCGGCACCAATCAGCTCGCCGACGCCGCGCCCGACGGCGAGACCATGGGCTTCTTCACGATCGATGTGGTCGCGCAGCTTCTTGGCAAGCCGGCGCTGCGTACCAACTACGCGGATTTCCTGATGCTCGCTGCAGTCGAGGAGCCGCTGGTCGCGTATGCGCGCAAGGACACATCGCCGGGGCTCAAGGTCGCGACCGACATCATGCAGGCCAACGAGTTCAAGGCGCTCTCGCTCAACGCGCAGAACAGCAACACACTCAACCAGGCGCTCTCGCTCGATCTCTTGGGACTCAAATACCGGCCGATCCCCGCCTACCGCGGACTGAAGGAAGTCGAAACTGCGATCCTGCAGAACGAAGGCCAATTCGCCAACACCTCGCTGCCGGGCTGGACCGGCTCGGTCGAGCCCACCATGGGCGAGCTCGTTCTGCCGCTGTGGCAGCTCGCGCCGCGCGGCAAGGACGGCGGCTATCCGCGCAGCGCGGCGCTGCCCGACTCGCCGACATTCGAAGAATTCTACGCCACGGTGAAAGGCGGCACGCGGCCCTCCGGCTTCACCTACGAGGTCTTACGCGCGGCGATCGACCCGCAGGTCGCAATGTTTCGCACCGCGCTGATGCCGCCGAAGGCGCCGAACGATCTTGTCATCCTGATGCGATCCGCTTTCGTCGAATTGTGGAAGGACCGTGACTTCATTCGCGACTATTCCAACGTGGTCAAGACGAAGCCCATTCTGGTGACCGGCGAGGAGGCGCAGGCCATGGTCGCCGCCCTCGGCAACGTGAAGCCGGAGATCAAGGCCTTCCTTCTCGATTACAGCAATCGCCTGGTCAGGTAGCTCTCACGCGCTGCCGCGCCGATCGACCGAGGGCGCGCGAGCAGAGGAAACGATGCAAATGCGAAGGTCGCGATTGCGAATGAGCGTGCTCCTGCTCGTTTTTGCCGTCGCGGGATTTGCGGCGCGCGCCGAGGATTATCCTACACGGTCTGTGAAGCTCATCACCCAGGGCGCCGCCGGGAGCGGCCCGGACGTGGTCGCGCGCATCGTGGCCGAGCCTCTCGGCCGGCTGTGGGGCCAACAGGTTGTGATCCTCAATCATCCTGGAGCGGCCGGCAGCGTGGCAGCCCGGCAAGCGGCATTGGCGCCCGCGGATGGCTACACGCTCTATATGCCCGCAACCTCTGTCTTCATCGTCATGCAGGAAATGTTTCCAAACCTGCCGTTCAATCTCGACCGCGATTTTGTGCGGATTGGATTTGTTGCCGAGCAGCCGATGCTCATCGCGGTTGCGCCTTCGCTCGGCGTCAATTCGCTCGCAGATCTGATCGCGCTGGCGAAGGCACGGCCGGGCCAAATGCTCTACGCCGCCAATGCGCGCGGCACGCTTCCGCACCTCACCGCCGAACGCTTTGCCAAGGAAGCGGGCATCGAGGTGCGCTTTGTTCCCTACGCCGGCGCGGCAGCCGGACTGCAGGATCTCCTGGGCGGACGCATCTCGATGATCGTGGAGAGCTTGGGACCTTTTTTGGGCGCCATTCAGGGCGGCTCGCTCAAAGCGCTCGGGGTTGCCTCCGCGCAGCGGCTGCCGAATTTTCCGGATATGCCGACGGTTGGTGAAACGATTCCGCGCTTCATCGCAACCGGTTGGTTCCCGCTGCTCGCGCCGGCCGGGACACCCGATTGGATCGTGCGGAAGGTGGGCGCGGATCTGCGCGCCGTCCTCGATCAGCCGGCCGTGCGGCAAAGGCTTGCCGACCTAGGCACATTCGCGCGGCCGATGTCGGGCGCCGAGACGACCGAATTCATCCGCCGGGAACAAGAGCTGTGGCGGCCCGTGGTGAAACAGATCGGCGTCTCGCAATAGCCGACCGCCGCAAGGATCCGCTGACCCATCGCGGTCAGGGCCTGCTAGTTCTGCGTTCCAATAACGTCTCTCGCCAATCGGCCCCATTTCTCGTTTTCTGCCCTATAGAACTCGGCGAAGGCCGCAACGTCGTAAGGCGTAGCGGGATCAAGCGCATTGAAGGGCTGAGCGAGGCAGACGTCGCCAGGTCTCATTCCCGCCGAGCGGATCTATGCCGAGGTCACCCCGCACGGTCAGCGCTTGACCGTCTGGGCTCAGCTGCATTTGCCCGTAGTATTGCGAGCCATCACGGGGATCGAGCACGGTCCCGCTTTCGTAGTCCAATCCATCGCGCGCCATGCCCTTGACCACAGTCAGCCCGAGCCACGGCGCATTTTTCTCATCGCCGGAACATTGTGTGCAGAGTGGATTGGGTCGACCGCCTGGCTTTGAAAATAGCTTCACCAGGGTCGCGTCATAGAGCCCGTCGTGTTCGGTCACAAGAAACCAAGCGTCGGGCTTGCCAGTGGCCTTGTCGACTTGTTGCCAAAGCCCGGCGGCGCTGGGCTCGGCCGCCCGCGCCGACTGTCCCTGCAGAGCGAGGCTCGACACAACGATCATGAGCGCAGCAAGATAAACACGCATCTTGTGCCCTCCTCGCACCGTCACCCCGTCGCCACCGGCACCGCGACGAAGTGCGTCGCATCACCGGACTTGATCCGCATCAGCACGGTCTGCTTGTGCGAAGAGCGAGCTTCGTTGATGGCCTCGCGCACCTCGGCGGGTGTGTTTACCGCCTTGCCGGAGACGTCGAGGATGAGATCTCCGCTGCGTATGCCGTGCTCGGCTGCCGGCCCATCCGGGTTGACGTTGGCGACGACGACGCCGCGGCTGCCTTTGCCGGCTACGGTGCCAACGGGCGCCAAGGTAAGACCAAACGGTGCGGCGCCTTGGCTGCTACCGCCGCTCGGCCCGTTTTGCGCGAGCTTTTCGTCCGCCATCTTCGCGATGGTCACCGGCACCGTCTTTTGTGATCCGTCGTGCAGAATCCCGAGCTTCGCGCTATCGCCCGGCTTGATCGCCGCAATCTTTTTGGCGAGGTCGCGCGAGTCCTTGACCTCTTGACCGTTCACCGACTGGATCAGATCACCCGCGACGATGCCGGCCTTCGCTGCGGCTCCGTCACCAACGCCCCTTCCGTACTCTTGAGACCGAGGCTGTCGGCAATATCTTTTGTGACTGTCTGAATGTGGACGCCAATACGGCCGCGGGTAACGGTTCCATTCTCCTTCAACTCAGCGACGACCGATTTGACGGTGTCGGCCGGGATGGCAAAACCGATCCCGATCGAGCCTCCCGACGGCGAGTAGATGGCGGTCGTCATTCCCACGACGTTGCCGCTCCCATCGAAAGCGGGGCCGCCTGAATTGCCTTTATTGACCGGAGCATCGATCTGGATGAAATCGTCGTAGGGGCCGGTTCCGATGTCGCGGCCGCGCGCCGAAATGATGCCCGCGGTTACGGTTCCCCCGAGGCCATACGGGTTGCCGACCGCAATGACCCAATCGCCGACCCGCGGCTCCGGTTCGGCGAATTTCACGTAGGGAAAGTTCCCGCCGCCGTCGATCTTGATGACGGCCACGTCCGTTCTGGGATCGGTGCCCACCACCTTCGCTGTATAGGTCTTGCCATTGTCGGTGGAGATCTCGACCGATTGGGCGTTGGCGACGACGTGGCTATTGGTCACCGCATAACCGTCGGCGGAGATGAAGAATCCGGACCCCTGGGCAAGCTTGAATTGCTGCATGCCGCGTCCCTTGGGCAAATTCGGCAAGCCGAACTCGCGGAAGAACCGCTCGAACGGGGAGCACTTCGGGAACGGCAGCTGGTCTCCGCCACTCTCGTTCGACCCGACGGTGGCGCCATCGCCCCGGAGCTTGACGCGCACCGAGATGACCGCCGGTTTCACCTTCTGAACGACGTCGGCAAAGCCGCCGGGCCCCGTTTCGGCCGCGTGTGCCGGCGTAACCATCGGCATGTCGGCAAGCTGCGACCATGTCGCCCCTCCGGCGAGCACGATCGCCACAGTGGCGACCGAGGCCAAGAGCGCGAGGCGCCGACGCACCGAACTTTGCTCGCGTTTTGGTGAGGTCATGAAGCGCATGGCGTAATCTCCCTTTTGCGCAGGCCCTGCGAGCTTTTCAGGAAAGCGAGGGCGGCGCGTGATTGTGTCGTCCCTGATGCATGTAGAATGGTGATTGCGGCCATGAAGTTCACGTCCCGCCGCATTAATCATCGGTAAGCTGCGGTTTAATCGTTCGTAAGTTTGCGCTTTGCTCATAGGGCGCGGAGCAGAGCGAGTTGCGCGCTCAAGCCAACGAGATGGCCCCGCGCGCCGGCGGCTATTTTTCCATGCCGATCACGTCCCTCGCCAATCGCCCCCACTTTTCGTTTTCGGCCCTATAGAACTCGGCGAGGGCCGCAACGTCGTAAGGCGGAGCGTCGATGGCATCGCGCGCCAGGCGTTGGCGGGTATCAGGCTCCTGCCAAGCTTGCACGACCGCTGCGTTGAGCTTGCGCACGATGTCTGCGGAAATGCCCGGCGGCCCCGAGAGCGCAAACCAAACTTCGGCGACGAGCGACGCAAAGCCCTGCTCCGCGAAAGTTGGAACATCGGGGAAGTCGGGAACACGCTTGCGTGACGTGACCGCGAGTGCGCGCACCTTTCCACCCAGAATAGTTCCAGCCGCCGAGGTGAGCGCCGTGCAGGTTACCGCGATGTGGCCGCCCATGAGGTCGGTCATCGCTTGGCTTGCGCCGCGATAGACGACGTTTTGCAGCGCAATGCCTGTTTCTTTCTGGAACAGCACAAAAGCTAGGTTGGCCAGCGAGCCGGGCGACGGCGAGCCATAGTTGAGTTTGCCCGGATTCGCTTTGGCATAGGCGATGAACTCCGCGAGGTTGTGCGCGGGTATGTCCTTGTTGACGACCAGTACGGCCGGAGGACCGCCAAAGTCGGCGATGTGGGTATATCCAGTCACGACATCGGCGGGCGGATTGGCGCTAATGGCAGATGAGATGATGAGCCCGCCGACCCCAGAGACAAACAGCGTATAGCCGTCCGGTGCGGCGTTTGCCGCGTCGGCGGCAGCAATCAGCCCGCTGGCACCCGGTTTATTCTCGGGCACGAACTGTTGACCGAATGTGAGAGAGAGCTTTTCCGCGGCCAGGCGGCCTAACATGTCGGCCGTCCCGCCCGCCGTGAATGGAATGAGTATGCGCACGGGCCGGGCCGGCCAATCATCGGCGCGCATGGTGGATGCGGCGACAACGATGCCAAGCAATCCCAGCACGACTGCGGGGAGCATCCTCGCTGGCGTGAACCGCGTTTTTATCATGTGCGCCTCGGCCCCCCATTCCGGCAATCGCGGCCACCGGCGGGCCGGTCTGACCTTAACGGCGGCCCCACGGGCTTGGAACCCGAAACTCTCTAAGATTAATCGGTGTGCGCTGAACGTCGCAGCCACGAAAGCGTTTCTATAACGCGAACCCACGGGAGGCGTTCGACACGGAGCGCGCCATGCCCCTCCTAATCCGCCGCAGGCTGTTGCGCATGGCGGGCGCGGTGTGCGTTGTTCCAACCGTAGGCGTTCCCCAACCGGCACGCTCCGCGCGCCCCGGCTCTCCACCATGGCGGCATGGGCTCTCGCTCTTCGGCGATCTTAAATATCATTCCGGCTTTGCACAGTTTGATTACGTCAATCCCGGCGCACCGAAAGGAGGCGTCACGCGCCAGGGGGCATTCGGCACTTACGACAATTTCAATATGGTGGTTGCCGGGTGGAAAGGCCGGTTGGCCGCCGGTCTGGAATTCATCTACGACACGTTGCTGGCGCGCTCGATGGACGAGGCATCGTCCCAATATGGGCTGCTGGCAGATGCAGTCACGCAGCCTGCCGATTTTTCCCGCGTCACCTATCGCTTGCGCGCGGACGCAAAATGGCACGATGGACGGCCCGTTACACCCGACGACGTGGTTTTTTCCTTCAACGCATTCAAACAGCACAATCCGCAACTATCCGCCTATTATCGGCGCGTGATCAAAGCCGAGCGCACCGCGGAGCGCGAGATCACCTTCTCGTTCGATGCGGCGGGCAATCGCGAGTTGCCGCAGATCCTGGGCGAGCTGATCGTCTTGCCCAAGCACTGGTGGGAGGCGCCCGGTCCCTCCGGGCAACGGCGTGACATCGTTGCAACGACGCTCGATCCGCCGCTTGGATCGGGACCTTATCGCATCAAGGAATTCGAGCCCGGCCGCACGATCGTGTACGAGCGGGTCAAGAATTACTGGGGCAAAGACGTCAACGTCAGGGTCGGCCGCGATAATTTCGACGAGTTGCGCTTCGAATATTTTCGCGACTCGAGCGTCGAATTCGAAGCATTCAAGGCCGATCAGTTCGACTGGTTTGACGAACACAGCGCAAAGAATTGGGCGACCGGATACGCATTTCCGGCACTCGAAAACAAGCGGGTAGTCCGTGAAGAATTCCCGATCCGCAATATCGGAATCATGCAAGCGTTCGCGTTCAACATCCGGCGCGACAAGTTCAAAGACTCGCGCCTTCGACGCGCCTTCAATTTCGCCTTGAATTTCGAACGGATCAACAACGAGATTTTCTACGGCCAATACAAGCGCACCGCCAGTTATTTCGAGGGCACCGAGCTCGCTTGGGCGGGACTGGCGCAGGGCCAGGAGCTCGCTATCCTCAAGACCGTGCGTGGGCAGGTGCCGCCGGACGTGTTCGAGACTCCCTACTTCAATCCGGTCGCCGGCACTCCGGAAACCGCCAGACGTAATCTTTTAGAGGCCGCGCGGCTCTTCGAGGCCGCCGGCTTTATCGTGCGCGATTTGCGGCGGATTGACAGCAGAACCGGCGAGCCTTTGACCGTCGAGTTCCTACCGAATCGCCTCGGCATCGAAGCCGCCGTGCGATCCGTCGACGACGTGCAATACCAGAACCGGGTACGGCAGTGGGATTTCGATATCGTCGTGACAACCTGGCCGGAAACGCTGTCGCCGGGCAACGAGCAGCGCGATTACTGGGGATCGCAGGCGGCGGCGACGCCCGGCTCGCGCGACATCATCGGCATCGCCGACAAGGCGATCGACACCTTGATCGATCGCGTCATATTCGCGAAGAACCGCAGCGAACTCCTTGCCGCGACTAGGGCGCTCGACCGCGTGCTGTTGTGGAATCACTATGTGGTTCCGCAATGGACTTACGGCAAAGCGCGCACTGCCAGATGGGATCGATTCGGCAAGCCAGACCCGATGCCCATTTACGGCGCCTCGGCGTTCCCGACGATCTGGTGGTGGGATGACAGGCGAGCCTCGGAAGTTGCATCCCGGTGGGAGCCGGCGGCGCCATTATCCCGCCTCCACCCTGCTCGCGGATCAATTCTTCATCCTGGCTTCGGAGTGGGAGGCGGAGGCGGCGCATCTCCCTTACTCGCCGATCAATTCCTTTCGCCGCAGTTCCAGCTCTTCCGCGTAGCGGCGCAGCGCATGCGCTTCCGAGAGCAAACCGATGACGCGGCGTCGCTCCGGCGACTGAACGACCGCAAGCGCCTCCGCCTCGACTTTGTCGAAGATCGCGACCGCCTCATTGACCGTCATAGTCGGCAGCAAGGTCGTGTCCGGGTGGCGGAGAATCTCCCGAACCGGGCGCGAATCCTCAAGCTCCGGCGCGTGCGCCTCGGCGACCTGGACGATCCCGGCGTATTCCTTCTCCTCGTTGAGCGCGACCACCTGCGTTGCGGAGCCGGGCGGAAACACCATGCGAAAACGCGCGATCGTCGTGTGGGCCGGCACCGTGCGCACGTCCGGCCGCATCATGCGGCGCACCGTGAGCTCGCGCAGCCAGCCGACATCGGCGGCGCTGCGGATGGTTTCGCCGCGCAGGTGGAAGCGCCAGGTCGCGAAGGAATAGCCGAAGGTTTCCCGCGTCACTTGCGCGGACACGATCACCGCAACCAGCACCGCGGTCGTGAGCCAAAGATCGCCGGTCGATTCGAGGGCGATGAAGCTCATCGTGAGCGGGCCGCCGATCACCGAGACCGAGAGCGCCCCCATGCCGATGATGGCGTAGACGTGGGGATCGAGCGCGATCGGCGCGGGCAAGACCGCCGACACGGCGTCCGCAAAGACGTGGCCTGCGATCGCCCCCATGAGCAGCGAAGTGAAGAACAGCCCGCCGCGGAAACCGGTTCCTAGCGAGACGACCGAGGCCAAGGCCTTGAGAAACAAGAGCAGCGCAATGTCGCGCAGGGGGCGGTCGAACACCGTCGCCAGGCGGATCGCGCCATGACCCGAAGAAAGAATCTGGGGCGTGATCAGCGCCAGCGATCCGACGACGAGCCCGCCGAGCGCCGGGCGCAAGAACTGCGGCAGAGATAACCGATTGAGCAGCGTCTCGCAGTAAGCGACGCTGCGCATTAATCCGATGCCGACGGCGGCGGCGAAAAGCCCAACCGCACTCGCCATCACGAGATCACGGGCAGTGACCCGTGACACATAGAGGGCTCCGATCCCAAGCGCAGCCGGGTCGAACAGATTGGCGACGATGTAGCCGACCAGCGCCGCCAGTCCCACGGGAGCAAGGCTCGCGACCGAATAGCTGCCGATGACGATTTCGAACGCATAAAAGGCTCCCCCGAGCGGTGCTCCGAACGCACCGGCGATCGCGCCCCCTGCGCCACACCCGACCAGCACGCGCAGGTCGCGGCGCCGCAGGTGGAACGCGCGCCCGATCCAAGATGCAATGCCGCTCGCCAACTGCGTGTAGCCGGCCTCCAGCCCGACCGAGGCCCCCACCCCACTCGACCAGACGGTCTGTACCGCCACATTGATGCTTCCGACGAGCGACATGCGCCCGCCGTGCAACGCGTTGGCCTCGATCGGATCGACTTCCCGCGTCGGCCGCCAGCGCGCCAGCGCCATGAGCGCAAGGCCGAAGATCAGCCCGCCCACTAACGGCACCGTGACGGCGCTCCACGGCTCGAGCGAGGCGAGCGCGGAGAGCCGTTCGTCGGGCGGGACTGCGAACAGCCACCAATGCAGCTTGCTCACGCCCCATCCCATCGCCGCCACGACGAGGCCCGCCAAGGCGCCGATGACCCCGCCAAGCAAGGCGAGCCCCGATTCGCGGGCGCGCACCAGCGCTCGCAATGAGCGCGGAATCTCCAGGCTTGATAGGCGCTGCCAACCTGATACGGCGGGTTTCAATGAGACGGACATCACAGCGACTTTGAAGAAATATCCGGGGTCTAGAACAAGTCGGCGTCTGGAATCTGCGGCGCCCGACCTCGCCGGCAAGCTGTGCTCCGGGAGCCCAGCGCTGGAGCTGGTACATTAACTTTAGGTAATGGTCGAACGCGAACGAAAGGAGCAGGTTCCGGGACAGGGTGTGGGGCGCGTTGGCGACGACTGCGCGCCGGCAACGAGGTTCGCAGGTGCGGCATTTTAGTCTTTGCCAAGCGAATGTGTCTTCGCGCCGGCGCCGGCAGGTGCCACAATGGCCCCCAAGCGCGGGCATATGGGAACGGTGGCCCCGCCTGAAACAAAAAATCCGGAGAGGAAATGCCATGCTCAAGCGTGCACTGACCACAGTTGCATTCATCGCTGCGATTAGCTTTGCCAGCTCGACCGCGTGGTCCGAACCGAAGGACATCCGGTGGGGCACCGGCCCGGTCGGCTCGTCGGGACACAAGGCACTCGTCGTCCTGGCCAATATCCTCAACAAGGAGATGCCGGACTATCGCATCAGCGTCCTGCCGCTGCCGGGCGCCGTGATGGGAGTGAAAGGCTTCGCGACCGGCGAGTACGAGGCCTTCTACGGCTCCGACATCGCGCTCGAGGAGTTCGCCACCGACTCCGGCCGCTTCAAGGGATTCAAGGAAAAGATGAAGCGCCCGGCCGTGCAGTCGTTCTGGGCCTACACGATCGAGGTCGGCCTCGCGATCAAGGCGAGCAACCAGGACAAGATCAAGAAATGGGGCGACCTCACTGGCAGGAAGGTCTACACCGGTCCGCTGCCTTTCGACACGCGCCTGAAGGTCGAGCGCGCGCTGGCCGCGCTCGGCGTCAAACACAACTACACGCAGGTCGACCTTTCAACGGCGGGCTCGCAGCTCGAATCTGGCGCGATCGAAGCCATACTCATCTATACGGCGGGGGAAACGCAGCCGGCGCCGTGGATCACCGAGGCCTCGCTGGCTGTCGACTGGGCCGCGCTCAATCCGAGCGCGGATGAAGTGGCAACGTTGAAGAAGAAAGGCTTCCAGCTCATAGACGTGGCGCCTTCCGCATTCAGGCGCGACGCGCACACGCCCAGGGTGACATTGCTGCCCTTCTATTGGGGCTTCGATGTCGGACTCGATGTGCCGGCGGACGACGTCTACAAGATGCTGACGATCATCGAGAAGCACTCGGCCGAACTGGCGCAACTTGATCCGAGCTTTACCCAGATCGCGTCGAAGATGTGGGAGTTCCAGAAGAAGGCGCTCGATGCGACGTGGGAGCTCTGCCCCATCCATCCCGGCTTGGCGAAATACCTGCGCGAGAAGGGCGTTTGGGACCAGAAGTGGGATTCCAAGATCGCCACGATGTAGCGCGTGACGATGTGAGCCTCAGGCGGGCGCCCGCCTGAGGCTTATCCCAACCATGAATCCGACATGACCGACATGTCGTCACGGCCGCCGCTCCTCAACGGCATCTATTACGGCGTCGCGATCGCCTTCTTCGTTTACATTTTCCACTACTATTGGACCGGCAGCGGCGGCTCGACGCTGCTCGCGCTAACGCTGATCCCGATCACCTTCGTCTTGTTCGTTCTGCAGTCGCTGCGCGAGAACGAATTCTATCCGAAGCTGCAGCCGGTTGCGAACTACGTCATCGCGGCGATCTACATCGCGATCTCGCTCTACGTCTCCTACTACATGACCACCGAATACGAGGAGCTCGGGACCTCGCGCGCCGGTATGTGGGATACGGCCGACTTGGTCTGGGGCGGCCTGATGACGCTTCTGATCATGGAATACGCGCGCAAGCGTCACGTGCCCCTGTTCATCCTCAACATCGCGCTCATCCTGTACGCGGTCTACGGTTACCTCATCCCCGGCATGTTCCATCACGCGGGTCTGAGCTGGGAGCGCGTGCTCAGTGCCATGAGCATCGAGATGGCGACCGGCATCTTCTCCAGCCTGCCGCAGATCGCGCTCACGACGGTCGGCTCCTTTCTCCTGGTGCTGAGTTTGTTGTCTGGGTTCGGCTGCATCGACTCGCTGCTGCGGGCGACCAAACGCGTCGCCATCCGCTCCGCGCATGCGCTGCCGCAGTCCGCCGTGGTCGGCTCCATGTGCGTCGGCACGGTGAGCGGCAGCGGAGCGGCGAACGCGATCACGATCGGCTCGGCTACCATCCCCTCCATGATCGGCGCGGGCATGCCGCCGGCGACCGCGGCCGCGATCGAATCAGCGTCCTCGCTCGGTGGGCAACTGATGCCGCCGGTCATGGGGATATCCGCCTTCCTGATGGCCGAATTCCTGGGCAAGGACTATTTCGAGGTGGTCGCGCGCGGCTGGGTGCCCGCGCTGATCTACTACGCCACCGTTTCCGTCTCGGTCTATCTTCTGGCGATTCATTTTCGAACGCGGCTTGTGGTCGGCGCGGCCGAGACGCTTGCCTGGCGCGATCTGGTGAATCTTGGCGCCTTCGTCGTGGTGGTGGGTGGCCTCGTCGGCCTGATGGCGACGATACATCTCGCGCCGATGTTCGCCGCGCTCTACGTCTTCATCGCCGTCGGTTCGGCGCTATTCCTCGTCAATACCGTGCCGCTGCTACGCCCGCGCCACTGGTCCACACGCGCGTTCATCGAGCCGATCAGGCGCTTTCTCGATGCGTTCACCGACATGATCTCGGACTTGGCCCTCTTGCTCGCGACGCTGTCGATCATGACCGGCGCGCTGGTCATCACCGGCGTGCCGACCAAGCTCGGGAGCCTGCTGATCGAGGCCGCAGGCGTCAATCTGGTCGCCATGGTCGTCTTATCCTTCATCTTCGGGGCGATTCTGGGCACCGGCCTGCCCCCGGCCCCGACCTATATCCTTGTCGCCATCGTGATCGCGCCGCCCATGATCCAGGTCGGCGTCAATCCCTGGGTGGTGCACTTTTTCGCATTCTTCCTCGGCGTGTTCGGCGAGCTGACGCCGCCCACCTCGCTGGTCGCCGCGGTCACCGCGAAGATCGCCAATGCCTCCTTTTACCAAACGCTCAATCGCGCGCTGCAAATCTGCGTCTCGCTCTTCACCTTGATGGCCGGTGTGTTTGTGCGCCCGGAGCTCGTCATCGAGCCGGGCCTCGGCCAGATGAAGGGCGCGCTGCTCGTTTTGACCGCCACGCTCGGGATCACGTTCAGCCTGCAAGCTCGATTCTCCGACCGCCGGTCCGTCGACGTGCCAGTTCGATTATTGCTTGCCGCGTTCGCGCTGGTGGCCTTGTTGCATCCGAGCGAGCAGGTGGCGGCGCTCGCCTGTCTGCCGGTCGCGCTGACCATCGCCTACTGGCTGCTGCGGCGCAGGCCTGCTGCTGCTCTCGAGGCGAGGAAAGCTGCCAGCACGACGGTGTTTGCAACGTCGCTTGCCAAGACCGATTCGCTCGGCCGCATGGATTGATCGCTGGAGAGGTGCCATGAACCTCAACGCGTGCGCGCGTCACCTCACGGCCGTATGACTTGGGCTGCTCGCGATCGCGACCGCCGCGCAAGCGCAACCGTACCCGAACCGGCCGGTCACGATCATTTCGGACTCGGCTGCCGGGAGCACACCGGATGCCGTCCTGCGCCTCCTCGCCGATCGGCTTGGCCAGATTGGCGGCCAATCATCCCGGCGCTACCGGCAGCATCGCTACGCGCATTGCCGCCGACGCTGCACCCCAACGGATACACCCTCCACATGCCGGTTCTGTCGAGCTTCGTGTCGCTGCCTGGGGTGGCGGCCAATGTGCCGATCCAGCTGCCACGCGACTTCAGCGCGATCGGTTTCGCGGGCGAAAATCCCATGTTCGTCGTGGTCAATCCTTCGCTCGGCATCACCAAGCTTTCCGATCTCATTGCCCGGGCAAAGGCGCATCCGGATGATATATCTTGCGCGGTGACCGGGGTCGGCAGGCTCACGCATCTGACGGCGGAACTGCTGCAAAGCCGCTCCGGCATCAAAGTGTTGACCGTCCCCTATACCGGCGGCCCGGCGTAGGCGATCGGCGACGTGGTCAGCGGCGGCGTCGGCTTTATTATCGAGGGCTACTCGGGCATCGCTGGTGCGATCCAATCGGGCTCGATCAAAGCCATAGCGGTCGCATCGGAAAGCCGCGCCTCGCCGAATTCCCCGGCGTGCCCACCGTGGCGGAAACACTGCCCGGTTTCGCGGCGACCCGCTGGCAAGTTTTAGTGGCGCCGCTCGGCACGAGCGAAAGCATCATCAAAAGGTGAGCGAGGATCTGCGCAGCGTCGTGACGGATCCTGACTTCCAGAAGAGGATCGCGACCCGCGGGAGCTGTACACGCGCGATGTCGCCAGCCGAAGTCCTCGCCTTCGTTGTGGGAGAGTAACGCAAATGGAAGCCGGTTATGGAGGCGATCGCCAAGAAGACGCAATGATGCCGGGCACATAGACCGCACGCGCGATTACAAGCGTCACTTGGCGCCGAGCTACAAGAGAGAGCACCGGGCTACATCTTCGGACCTTTGAACTCGACCCCGCCCGCCTTCTTCATGGCCTCTACGATGGCGGCCGGGCGCATCAGCACGGTCGTCTTCAGCGCGCGGACGTGACCGGGTTTCATCGCCGCCAGCAGCATCGCGGTCACCGTACTCTCGTCCGGCGCCTCCAGGATGACGAAGCCATCGTAGTCGCCGAACGAGTAGTAGAGCGCCTCGCATCGACATCCAAGTTTCTGCGCCAGCTCCTGCACCGCCTTCGTCCGGTCCTCGGGATGCTTGGTGAACGCGGTCCAGGCTTCGGACGTGTACGCAAATTGAGTCATGTAGAGCGCCATCGCCGTCCTCCCGTTCGATTGGGCTCACAGCATATCGCTGTGACGGACAACGCTGTGCTTGCCGGCATCGCGGAGTCAAGATTTCGGGAGCGAATGTAGGATGGGTTGAGCGCAGCGAAACCCATCGCCAAGTCATCCACGGGGTCCGCTGGGAACAGTGCGCATCTTCGCGTGAAGCTTGCGGGCACGGCGACGTTTCGCTCGGCTCAATCCGTCCTGCGCGCTATCGACCGAGCATCCGCAATGCTATGCCGCGTCCGTCGCGACTTCGATCGGCTCGATGATCGACGGATCGTCGTTTTCCGGCTTGTTGACCCGCGTCGAGATCGGCCACATGCGCATGAGGCCGGCGGGGAAGGGCCGCATCAGCTCGCGCGGGTCCGGCTCCTCGCCGAGCCAGCGCGCGTAATCCTCCCGCGCGAGGATGAGCGGCATCCGGTCATGAATGTCGCCGACGAGCGCGTTGGCCTCCGTGGTGATGATCGCGAAGGTGCGGATCCATTCGCCTGACGCGGGCTCTTTCCAGTTCTCCCAAATCCCCGCGATCGCGAACGGCGCGCCGTCCTTCATCGCGATGGCGTAAGGCTGCTTGCGCCCCTTGATCGCCTTCCATTCGAAAAAGCCGTCGACCGGGAGGATGCAGCGGCGCCTGCGATACGCCTCGCGAAACGCGGGCAGGTCCCGTACCCTCTCGCATTTCGCGTTGATCGGCTTGCGGCCGCCCTTGGGATCAGCGCACCAATATGGAATGAGCCCCCACCGCAGCGGGTCGAGCGAGATCTCCCCGCTTCGGTGGTTGCGGCGGATGACCAGCAGCTCCTGGCTCGGCGCGCCGTTCCAGCGCGGCGGATGGTTGTGCAGCCCCTCGCGCACGTTCATGCCGTCGACGATGGCATAGCGCAGCGGGGCGCTGCTCTGGATGACCCTCCCACACATGGCAGAGATATAGGGGTCTGCCGGCGTGAGCACTAGCGCGGGTGGCGACGGGTTGAGCGGAACGAAACCCATCGCAAAGGCAATGGACCGGCGCTACGAGCCTGGACCGCGCAGATCAAGCACGACGCGCCGCAGGTCCGGTCCCATATCTTGGGCTTTAAAACCGAGCTCTTCGCACATTTGCAGCATGGCCGCGTTTTCGGCCAGCACGTCGCCATAGATGCGCCACAGCCCTTTTTCCTTGCCGTAATCGATGACGCGCCGCATCAGCATCCATCCGAGGCCGTGTCCCTTGAGCCGCGAGCGCACCAGGACCGCAAATTCCGCCGTCTCTTCATCGAGCTCCTCCTTCAGACGCACCAGCCCGAGCATCTGACCGGTGTCTTCATCGAGTGCGACGAAAGCGATGTTGTGGCTATCGAGATGGCTGAGCTTGTCCATTTCCTCGGCGCTGAGCTCGGCAATATCGGCGAAAAACCGAAGCCGGAGATCCTCCGCGCTGACGGCGGCGAGAAAGTCCCGATACAGCGCCACATCGTCAGGGCGGGTGCGGCGGATCAGGACGCGCTCACCGCCGCGTACCGTCCCGTGCACTTCGCTCGGCTCAGAATCGTGCTGCTGCGGCATCAACGCGGCTCCCTTTCCACGCGTTTTCTTCGATCGGGTTATGCCAATTTGCGCGAATGCCGGCCAGCGATCCGGCAAGGCCTATGCGCGGCCCACACCGGCGACCCCAACTTTGGTGAGCCACGTCCTGGCGGGGTTGCATGAGGGCGCCGCCAGGGCTGCCGCGGCAAGATTGCGCCCGCTCCACCTGGGCCCAAAGTTCCTATAGCCTGGGCGCAGAGTTTGGTTTGCTGCCAACGCATAGACGGCGATGTTGTGGAGAATCGCGATGAACCGTCGCCGATTTCTGCAGCTGTGCGCCGGCGCCGCGGCGGCGCCGGCCGTGCCGCGGGTCGCGTCGGCGCTCGACTATCCCGTGCGGCCGGTGCGCATCGTCGTGCCTTATCCGCCCGGAATCGCCCCCGACATCGTCGCGCGCTTGGTCGGCCAACGATTGTCAGAGCGATTCAAACAGCAATTCGTCGTCGACAACCGGCCGGGCGGCGCGAGCAACGTCGGCACCTCGATCGTCGCACACGCGCCCTCGGACGGTTATACCCTGCTCGTCGTGACCACCACCAACACCATCAACACCTCCCTCTACGACAATCTCGATTTCGATCTCATCCGCGACATTGCACCGGTCGCAGGGCTCGTCCGCTTGAGTCTCGTCTTGGCGGTACACCCCTCGGTTCCGGCGCAAACGCTTCCCGAATTCATCGCCTACGCGAAGAAAAATCCCGGCAAGATCAATTATGCGTCGGTCGGCAGCGGCGCGGCGACCAATGTGGCCGGCGAGCTGTTCAAACAGATGGCGGGCGTCAACCTGGTCAATGTTCCCTATCGCAGCAGCTACATGCCCGATCTCATCAGCGGCCAGGTCCAGGCGGCATTCCCCCCGATATTGCAATCGCTGGAGTACATCAAAGCAGGCAGGCTGCGCGCGCTGGCGGTGACCGGCGCCACGCGCTCGGAAACGCTGCCGGGCATTCCGGCCGCAGCCGAATTCGTGCCGGGCTATGAGGCTTCTGTGTGGGACGCGCTCGGCGCGCCGGCAAAGACGCCGGCGGAGATCGTCGAGGTTCTCAACACCGAAACCAACGCCGTCCTCTCGCAGCCGGCGATGCAGGCGCAGTTTGCCGCCTTGGGCGCCGAGCCGATGCTGATGACTCCCGCGCAATTCGGAACATACATCGCTGAGGAAACCGAGAAGTGGGGCAGAGTCGTCAGGACCGCGCGGATCAAGGCGGAGTGAACGAGTCCTAAGTCCATCCGAGTCGGGTGAGGATCGCGCGCCCCATAACCCAATCCTTATCCTCCTCCGACAGAAAGCCCAGTTCTTCGGTGAAATGCGTGATGCGCTGCCGGTAGGTCGACTTGCCGAACGCGTTGGTGAGGTCGGTTCCCCAGTAGCAGCGCTGCGGGCCGAAGGCGTCGAAACAGCGCTTCAGATGCTCGGTCATGTCGCGCCACGGATAGTCCTCGAGCGAATATGTGGGCGAGGAAGAGAGCTTGACCGACACATTGGGATATTTGGCGAGCGCCACCACCTCGTCGATCGTGGTCTTGATCGCGCGGGCCTTCGCGATCTCGAGGGTCAGATTCATGTGATCGATGATAAACGGCAGTTGCGGGTGACGTTCGGCGATGGGCTTGAACCTCGGCGCGTTGCCGGGAGCCAAAACCATGACAGGCAGCCGCGCCTTCTCTGCCGCCGGCCAGAACCAGTCTGCGACGCCGCTCTCGAGCAGCGCGCTCTGCGCGCGATGGAGCGTGAGCCGCACGCCTAGCATGCCCGGCTGCTCCTTCCATTTCGGCAGCAGCGCGGCCGATTGCGGCTTCTCCAGCGGGATGCGGCCCATGACGGCGAAGCGCCCGGGATAACGCCTGACCGCTTCAAGCGCGTAATCGTTGCGGTCGCCCGGCCAAGACGGCGGCACGATCACCGCGCGATCGACGCCCGCCTCGTCCATCAACGGCACGAGCTTCTCGATGGTGAACGGCTCGGGCAGCTGCGGCACGCGGCCAGGCACCCAGCGCCAGTCCGGCGTTTCCGCCTTCCACAAATGCACTTGCGAATCGACGATCATATCTCCCTCCCATGAACTGCGATGGACGCGATTGCGATCAGCGTAGTGCCTCGGCGGGCGCTAAAGCGACCGCGCGGCGCGGCGTCCGGGAGAAATTTGGCCGCCGACCGATGCGTCCGCGTCCTCGCGCGTGCCCGGCGGATTCAAGGCTGCGGCGACGGCATCGTCCACGCGCTCGAGCCACACGAAACGGACCTGCGCCCGTGCGGCCTCCGGTACGTCCTCGAGATCTTTTTGGTTGCGCGCCGGCAAGAGCACCGTGGTGATGCCGGCGCGCGCCGCCGCCAGCACCTTCTCCTTCACGCCGCCGATCGGAAGTACGAGACCGCGCAGCGAGATTTCCCCCGTCATCGCGGTGTCGTTGCGCGCGGTGCGGCCGGTCAAGAGCGAGACCAGCGCCACGTACATCGCGACTCCTGCGCTCGGGCCGTCCTTGGGAATGGCGCCCGCAGGCACGTGGATGTGCACGTCGGATCTCTCGAACAGGGCGACGTCGAAACCGAGTTCGGCGGCGCGCGCCTTCGCCAAGGTCAGCGCCGCCTGCGCGCTTTCCTTCATCACCTCGCCGAGCTGGCCGGTGAGGATGAGCCTGCCGTTTCCCGCAACGCGCGTCGCCTCGATGAAAAGAATGTCGCCGCCGGTCGGGGTCCAGGCAAGCCCGGTGGCGACGCCGGGCACGCTGGTGCGCATGGCGACCTCGTTCTCGAAGCGCCGCGGACCGAGAATGGGCGGCAGCGCAGCACTATCGATGCGCATGCGCTCGATCCCGCCTTCGGCGACGCGCATGGCGACGTGCCGGCACACTGCGCCGATCAGCCGTTCCAGATTGCGCACGCCCGCCTCGCGCGTGTAATCGCGGATGATCGTCCTGATGGCGTCCTCGGTGATCTCACACTGCTCGGTGGTGAGACCGTTGGCGTCGAGCTGGCGCTTGAGCAGATAGCGCCGGGCGATTTCGAGCTTCTCGTCCTCGGTGTAACCGGGAAGCTCGATCACCTCCATGCGATCACGCACCGGGCCGGGAATGGTGTCGAGCACGTTGGCGGTAGCGATGAACATCACCTTGGAGAGGTCGAAAGTGACGCCGAGGTAATTGTCGCGAAACGTCGAATTCTGCTCGGGATCCAACACTTCGAGCAGCGCAGAGGAGGGATCGCCGTGAAAGCCCGAGCCGAGCTTATCGACCTCGTCGAGCATCATCACCGGGTTGCGCGTTCCCGCTTTGCGGATCGACTGGATGATGTTTCCCGGCAGCGCGCCGATATAGGTGCGGCGATGGCCGCGGATTTCCGCTTCGTCGTGCACGCCGCCGAGACTGAGACGCACGAACTTGCGGCCGGTCGCGCGCGCAATGCTCTGTCCGAGCGAGGTCTTGCCCACGCCCGGCGGGCCGACGAAACAGAGGATCGGGCTCTTGCCGTCGGGCTTGAGCTTGCGCACCGCGAGATATTCGAGGATGCGCCGTTTGATCTTGGGCAGCCCATAGTGATCCTCGTCCAAGATCCGGCGCGCTTCGGCGATGTCTATGTTGTCGGTGTCGAGCTTCGACCAGGGCAGATCGATGAGCCAATCCAGATAGGCGCGGATCATGCCGTATTCGGCGGCCGCCTCGGGCATGCGCTCGAGCCGCTTGAGCTCCTTCGTGGCCTGGTCCTTGGCCTCCTGCGGCATGCCCGCTTTTTCGATCGCTTCGCGTAGCTCCGCGATCTCCACCGATTTTTCGTCGCCCTCGCCCAGCTCCTTCTGAATGTGGCGCAGCTGCTCGCGCAGGATGTGCTCGCGCTGCTGCGACGACAGCGACTGCTGGGTCTGTTCGCCGATCTGCTTGGAGAGCTTGAGCACCTCAATGCGCTGC
>Ga0126376_10000082_pt1 | contig 38980 bp, 35 predicted proteins | sample PanSoiMetPlot_15_FD_92760 | JGI IMG/M metagenome (GOLD analysis project Ga0126376, IMG submission 92760) | Tropical forest soil microbial communities from Panama - MetaG Plot_15 | ecosystem: Environmental > Terrestrial > Soil > Tropical forest > Bulk soil | place: Panama | collected 2016-02-17 | reverse complement strand
GCCAATCGGCAAGTACCCCGTGGGCAAATATCCGGTTGGTAAGTATCCGGTTGGCAAATACCCACAGCCCGTCGTGACTAAGGGCTAAGGCAACCCATCGCCCGCTCACGAGCAGCAAGTCGCGGTCGCTGAACGTGACGGGAGAGGCTTCGGTATGGTTACTCGGTTGGCAATGGTGGTTTTGATCTTGCTCGCAGCCGGCTCCGCCTGCGCGGAAAGCCTCACTCCCGATGCCGCACGGCACTTCGTAGCCGGCAAGCTTTTCGCGTTTCATTGTTTCGATGGCTCGCGTGGCGCCGGCCGCATCTATGGTGACGGCTCGGTCATCGGCACCATCCAGTTCCGCGGCGCGGGACCGGAGCGCACGGTATCGCTGCCGGCGGGCACACTCAGGGTCAGAGGCCAGGCAGTTTGCGCGTCGCTCCAGGGCATGCCGTTTGAGCCGTGCTTCCAAATCGAAAAGACCGATGACCGTAGCTTCCGCGGCTCATGGATAGGGTTTGCCTATTGCGACTTCACGCGCCGCATGAGCGTTGCCGGTATGAGCCCGCGCCGGCATTCGTCCGAGCCGCTGGAGGCAACCGAGGGAGCGGGCCCCAACTGACGTCCGGCTGCGCGCGCTTCCACACTCCAGGCCAAGGCAGTTGAGGAGGTCGGGCTCGTTGTGGGTTTATCCGGCAAAGCACGCTCACTACGCCTGGTTCGGAAATGAGGAGGGGATGCTTCAAGTGCAATTTGTCGGTCCCGGACGCATTGATTACGTCAACCCGGCGGATGATCCGCGTAAGCAATAATCACTGCGATTAGGTGGAGAGGTCGCCTCAGTTGGCGGCCTCATCGTCTGACCATGGGCAAGGCAATACCTAAAGAGGTATATGGCTCTTCTAAAAGAAGCCAGCGAGATGTTCGAGGAAACAGGTTGCGTTCCTGGTATTGATGGAGAGCAAGTGCCAGCGCAAACGGTAGTGCGGACGCGAAGGAATACATCTCAGAGACAATTGACGACCCGGAAGCAATCTACGACTCTGCGATATGGGATACGCCTGGGTTTGCGCTGGTCCTGTCGTGGCTTGCACTGAAATGGCAACGAAGATGTCAGAAGTTCCCCCCCTCGGAGCAGCAACCCGGAGCAGCAACTGACCAAAGAGCAACAAGGGCATGTCTCGACTCCGCTGCAGCGGAGCTGATCCATGAAATTACGCACGGAGGGTCATTGAACTAAGGCAGCGGGGCGGTCTGTTTAGGCTGGACGATAACGATCAGTTTAGGGATTTATCGGGAATAACTCGAAAAAGGTCATGTGGTCCCACAGATATGCGCCGGAGGTCAGGAAGCGCCGATACTGTTCTTCGTTCATATGGGCCGGCCGGCCGCGCGCCTTGTATATCTCGCTCGCGATGTCGGAGGCCTTGCGGTAAATCACGCCCAGCTTGCGCCGTTGCTCCGCGTCGCGCACCACGACGAATGCCCAGTTCTGCGCATTTCCGGCCGAGGGCGCGCGAATGGCGGCGTCCAAAATGCGGGTGATGATCTCCTCGGGCACCGGATCGGGTTTGAGCCGGCGCAGCGCCCGCCGAGTACATGGCGTCGAACAATCCGATCTCAGGCATAGCGAGCCTCACCCGTCCAATCCGCTCGGCAGCCCAGCGATCTCAGCTCCTGACGCGGCTTTCCCCTACGCGACCGGATCAATCAAGCCTGCTCGTGCCATCCCACTCCGAGAACTCGATGACGGTACCGTCAGGATCGCGGATATAGAACTGGCGGCCTACGAAGACGCCTTTCTTGCGGTCTTCTTCCTCGAACACCTCCACGCCTTTGGTGGCGAGAAAGGCCTTGGCCGCTTCATACTTCTCCGAGTCGACTTTGAAAGCGTGGTGTGCTCGGCGACTGTCTTTTGCATCGCGCTTCAGCGGCGCGTCGCTTCTCGCCAGAATGACGTGATCTTCTCCTGCGCGCAAAAACACCATGCCCGACGCGGTCGCACTCTGTACCAGCGTCAGGCCGAGGATCTCGGTATAAAATTTACGACTCGCCTCGAGATCGCTGACCGCGATGCTGAAATGAACGACGCCTTTGGGTTCGATCATGTATGAAGATCCCCTGGAAATGTTCGATTTAATCATGAGCCCAAAGGTTCCACAAGAATCCCTACAGTCGGCGCAACTCGGAGGGTCCGCCCATGTCGGGCTTTCCGCGCGGTTACGGTTCCCTCAATCAGACATCGTCAGTAGCAGGTGCCGAGTCGTCGCGCGCACACTAATAGATTCCGGGCAAGATGCGCGACGTGCGAGCCATGTAGCGGCGGTACTCCTCACCAAAGGCCGCGATCATCATCGCTTCCTCGCGCTCCACGCGGAAAAGAAAAAGCGTCCCGAAGCCGACGAGGCCGGCCGGCCCCGCAATCCAGTTCGGCAGCAAGAGTGCTTGCGCCAGCGCCCACAGCCAGAACGCCGAATACATGGGATGCCGCACCCGGCTATAGACACCGCTTGTCACCAATGTGTGCTTCTCGCGCACTTCGAGCGTTACCGACCAATTGCGCCCGAGGTCCTTGTGCGTGCGGTAAAACAGCCATAGCGCCGCGGCGAACACCGCCGCACCGAGCCATGCCTGCCAGGAATGAAACGTGTAGTTGGCGAACCGCGGCCCATCGCTGATCACATAGAGGAACGGAATGATTCCGAGTCCGGCCGCCGAGATGGTCATCAGCATGATCTCGCGCCGCCCATTGGCGCGCCGCAGTTTCGGCGTGCGCCGTGCGCGGCGGTCATGGGGATAGCGAATGACGAACCAACCGACGACGCCCAAGACCCAGATCGCCTTGGCGACGAGCGGCGTCATAACGACTGTTGCGCCACGACGACGCGCGGCTGCGCCCCGTCGCGGTACGTGCCGTCGGCAGCAAGAAAATCAAGGAAGCCCAGCGGCGACATCGTCCAATCCGCGAATGAAACCGGACCGCACGCCATCAGAAAATAGTCGTATGGGGCGCGCCTGTCGTTGGCCATGACGGAGCGATAATGCAGCCGCAGAACGTGGGTCCGGCAACGCTCGAAGGTTTCGGGCAGCAGCATGTCATGGATCTGCACGCGCCGGATCACAGGTTTGCCGTCGAGCCGGTCGTCGTCGATGCGTCGCAGCGATACCGGATCGAACTTGTAGAAGCTGATCGTGTCAGCGCGAGATTGGTATTCGGTCCAGGCGATCGATGGCTCTGCGACAATGCGGGCAATTCTGGCGCGGATCCCTTGCGCGCGCGGGTGCAGCGCGAATTTCGGAATCGTCGCGCCGATGGTGAGCACAGAAACGGCGGCGCCGCGGCGGGCGAAACTGGCGTCGCGGGCGAGTGCGCGAACGATCACATCGAGCACGAGCATCGCGCCGAGGCTGTGGCCGACGAGGACGATCTCGTCCAGTCCTTCCTCCCGCGCCCACGCTAGCAAGGTCTGCGCAAAATGATCGAGTCGCGCGTCGATGTCTGGGCGACTGCCGTGAATGTAGTCGTGGGCGCAGATCCAATCGTCCAATAGTTGTTCGACGCGCCAGCGCCGGCCGGGCCACCGCATCAGCACGAGAAAGAGGACCAGGCCCGTCGGCACTCCGAGCGCGGCGGCGGCAAACCCGTCGAGGCCGAGAAAACCGGTCAGCAGCCGCGCAAAGAACCATCCGACGGCGGCGAACAGCACGACCGAAAGGATCGGAAACAGGAAAAAGATGGCGTAACGCTGGTTCGCGACGATGTAGCGAAACATCGTGCCCGTAATGATGAAATCGAGATAGGCGCGCACGGCGACGAACAGCCGCACCGGCAGCGGCCGTCTGAAATCGGCGCGCACGATATCGTCCCATAGCAGAATTTCGTGCACCGTCTCGACCTGCCAATTGGGACCGCGGGCGCGCACGGTCCACCAGGCGCGCGACTGCTCGCTATCCTGCGCGAGTTCGGAGACGCTTGTTTCGACGTTCCAGGTGCGCTGAAACACGTCGAGCTGTCGCGCAAACCGCCGGTGTTGCGCCCCCGGATCGATCGGGTCATAGCCCGCCATATGATAGACGTGTCGGCGCCGCACCATGGCAACAACGGCCTATTTCATCATTTCGTCCGGCGGCATGATGCCCCACAAATTCGCCGCCGCCGGACCCTTGGGCCACACTTTCGGTTTCTGCGGGCGGTCGCGGTGCCATGGGCGGGGCTCGAAGTAGCCAAGCTCCTCGTTGACCTGATCGAGCTCAGCGAACAGCTCGGTGATCAAACCGTTGGGAGCGCGGTGATAGGCGAAAAGATTATGACCGATGCCGTGCCGCCCGGGCCCCCAGATCAGCTTGTAGCCATTGAGGCTGAGAAAATCGCAAGCGGTCTGCAGGTGCGCCCAATCGCGCAGCTCGAAGGCCGTGTGAAAATGGCGGTTCGCATCGATCTGCATCAGGTTGATGGTGTGATGGTCGCGGCCACAACGTAGGAACGAGAAGAAATCTCCCATCCAATCGGACTCGCGAAAGCCGAGCACGTCGCAATAGAACTTGGTCACATGCTTGACGTCGGTGACGAAAAAGGCGACGTGGCCGAGCTTGTGGGGAATGATGCCCTTGATCGGGAAGCGTTGCCCGGAGAACGCCTCCCGCTTGAATACCTCCATCACCGTCCCCTTCGGATCCTCGAACGTGACCATGTCTGCAATCGAGGGTTCGGCGTCCTTGCGCCTCTGCGTCTTGATACCGTGACCCTGTAGCTGCTTCTCGAACGCGCCGAGATCGTCGTCGGGCGCGATCTGGAACCCAAGGCGCACGCATTTCGCCTGCGCGCCCTTGTGCAACACCATGGAATGATGGTCGATCGTCGAGGCGAGATACACCGCATCCTTGCTCTTGTCGGTCACCGTGAGGCCGATCACGTCGGTGTAATATTCGGTTTGCTTGTCGACATCCGGCATTTCATAGACGGCGTGCGCGATCTTCTTGACGCGGATCATGCGGACCTCCGTGTTCTTCGGGTCAGGTCTTGGCGCGCGGCAGCGCGCCGATGACGTCGACCATGGCGGCGACGTCCTTCTCGCCGAATCCCATTGCCATGAATTTATCGTAAAGCTCGACCGCACGGTCGAGCATGGGGGTAGCGACGCCAAGGCCGTCGGCGAACGCACCGATCATGTCGAAATAGTGTTGCAGCGCCGGCGCCGTGCCCTGTGGGGGAAGAAAGCGCCGCTGCGCCATCCACGGGGCGCGGATGCCGAACTGCGTCGAGCCACCGCTACCGCCGGCGATTGCCTTGATCATGAGGTCGACGTCGTCACCGGCTTTAAGCCCGAGCGCCATCGCTTCCGCGGCCGCGGCGATATGGACGGCGACCAGCAGATTGTTGACGAGCTTGACCCGGCTTGCAGCTCCGAACGGCCCGAAATAGAGGCAGGTATCCGCAAATCCGCGGACGTAGCGCTCGGCCTTGGCGCAGGCCTCCTTGTCGCCGGCGAGATAGATCACCGCCTTACGCGCCGACACCATTCCCGGCGTTCCGCTGACCTCGCCGTCGAGGAAAACTGCGCCCTTGGCTGCAAGCGGAGCAACGTAACGTTCCTTGTCCGGGACGGGATATGAGCCGAGCTCAACAATGATTTGGCCCGGCCGCGCGGATTTGATGAGCCCATTAGGACCCTGCACGACGTCCTCGAGCGCTTCCGAGGACGGCAGGCACGAGAACACAATATCCGCCTGCGCGGCGACGTCCGCCGACGAGCGGCCTGCAACACCGCCGAGTTTTTCGAAGTCGGCGAGCGAGCTGCGCCGGTAGCCCACCACCCGATACCCGCTCTTGATCAAGTTTTCGCCGACTGGCAGTCCGATCTTGCCCACCCCGATGAGACCAACCGTTTCCATCCGCTCACCCTTACTCACACCCTTGCTCGTGCAGCTTATGCCAGCTCGAGCGACTGATCGGAAAAATTCACTTTAATGCCGAGCGACCCCTCCATCACCGTCCATTCCCGCAGCTCGAAGTTGCGCAGCCCGTGCACGACAAAGGGATCGGCCTCGGCGATCTTGCGCGCCGCTTGCGCGCTTTGCGCGCGCACGATGGTGAGGCCATCGCCGCGCATTTGCCCGTCGGCCTCCGCAAGCGGACCGGACGCGAACAGGACGCCTTCCTTCTCCAACCCGATCATGTATTCGAGATGGCGCGGCAAATGCTCGGCGATCTGTTCGGGCGCTACGCCGCCCTTCGAAAGGATGACGTAAAGCTTTTTACGAAGCATGCTCTTGGTGAGCTCGCGGATGCGCTCCTGCGTCACGCTCCCCTCCCCTTCCGTCCGGCGGCAGCATCGCCCCACCTTCCCGCGAGCATGGCGAGGTGTGCGGCCGCGATCAAGCATCCGATCCGCCCGAGACGGCGGTTCCCTGCGATTTCTGCTGCGCCTGCCGGATCCGCCGCCAAACCTGCTCAGGCGTCAGCGGCATGTCGAGATCGGTTATGCCAAGAGGCGCGAGCGCATCGAGGGCCGCGCTGATGACGGCCGCGGGAGCGCCGATGGCACCTGACTCGCCACAGCCCTTGGCGCCCAGTGAGTTATGCGTGCACGGCTGGCTTTCGTCGCATTCGGTGACAAATGGCGGCAGATCGTCGGCCCGCGCCAGCGCGTAATCCATGAACGATCCGCACACGGGCTGCCCGCCCCCGTCATAGACACATCGCTCGAGCAGCGCCTGGCCGAGCCCCTGCGCGAGGCCGCCGTGAATCTGGGCCTCGACGATCATCGGATTGATCACGGTGCCGATGTCGTCGACCGCCCAAAACCCGACGACTTCAATGCGGCCGGTTTCCGCATCGATTTCCAGCTCGCAAACGTGCGCGCCATTGCTGAAGGCAAAGCTCGGCGGATCGTAGACCCCGGTCTCCTGCAGGCCCGGCTCGAGTGTCTCGAGCGGAAAATTGTGCGGCACGTAAGCCGCCTGCGCGACCGCCGCGAACGACACGCGCCGGTCGGTGCCTGTCACGAGGAACGCGCCATCGCTGAAATCGATGTCGGCCGCAGCCGCCTCGAGCAGGTGGGCCGCGATCAGCTTACCCTTCGCGATGATCTTGTCTGCGGCGCGATCGAGCGCGCATCCGCCGACCGCGATCGAGCGCGAGCCGAAGGTGCCGGTGCCGTGGGGCACCGCATCGGTATCGCCCTCGATGATTTCGATCTCCTCAATAGGAACGCCAAGCCGCGAGGAGAGAATCTGGGCAAACGTCGTGGCGTGACCTTGTCCGTGGTTGTGAGTTCCGAGCATGGCCCGCACGGCGCCGTCAGGCTCCACACGTATGGATGCAGCCTCATAGAAGCCGACGCGGGCGCCCAGCGCGCCGGCAAAACGTGACGGCGCAACGCCCGACGACTCGACGTAGCAGGCCATGCCAATCCCCCGCAGCCGACCGCGCCGCTCAGCACCGACGCGGCGCTTCTCGAATCGCTCATAGTCAGCGAGCGCGAGCACGCGCGCAAAAATTTTGGGGAAATCGCCGCAGTCATAGGTTGGGCCGATCGGCGTCTTGTACGGCATCGCGGTCGGCGGAATGAGATTGCGCCGACGGATTTCCGCGCGATCGATTCCAAGCTCCTCGGCCGCCCGGTCGGCAAGCCGCTCCAGCACGTAACAGGCCTCGGGCCTCCCGGCGCCGCGAAACGCATCAGTCGGCGTGGTGTGGGTGAACACGCCGATCACTTCCACGAAGATCGCAGCGGTACAATAACCACCCGCCAAGAGCGCGCTGTAGATCGCGCTCGGAATCGCGGCGCCGAACGTAGAAATATACGCGCCGAGATTGGCCGAGGTCTCGACCTTGAGCGCCAGGAACCGGCCCTCGCCATCGAGCGCGAGCTCGGCATGGGTGAGGTGATCGCGGCCCTGATTGTCGGCAACAAAGCTTTCCGCCCTTGTCGCCACCCATCGTACGGGATGACGTAGCCGTCGCGCGGCCCAGGCGATGATCCCCTCCTCCGGATAGAGTTTGCCCTTGTAGCCGAAGCCGCCGCCCACGTCGGGCGACACTACGCGCACCGCGCTCTCAGGGATGCCGAGCTGCTCCGTCACCTGGCGGCGGATGTGGTGCGGGGCCTGCGTGGACGTGTAAAGCGTGAGCTTCTCGCCCTGTGGCTCGGCCATGACCGCACGCGGCTCGATCGCCGCGCCGGCCAAGCGGTTGTTCACGAGGTCGATCGCGACCACGTGGGACGCTGAGCGGAATGCCGCGCGCACGGCCGCTTCGTCACCGCGCGCCCAGCGAAAGCAAACGTTACCGGAGGCGCCGGCGTGGAGCTGCGGCGCGTCCGCGGCCTGCGCCGCGCGGGCATCGGTAATGGCCCGGAGTGGCTCGTACTCGACTGCGACGCGTTCGGCCGCGTCGAGCGCCGGCGCGAGGCTTTCCGCCACGACCGCCGCGACCGGCTCGCCGACATGGCGGACCTTATCGCGCGCCAGCGCAAAGCGCGGCGGCTCGGCCATGGGAGACCCGTCGCGCGAGCGGATCACCCACAGCGGGCGCATGGGTGCCATGCCATCGGCTGCCATGTCGGCGCCGGTCAACACCGCGACGACGCCGGGGCAAGCGCGCGCAGCCGACGCCTCGATCCGGCGAATGGCCGCGTGCGCGTGCGGCGAGCGGATGAGCACGCAGGCAAGCGCGCCGGAGAGCTCTATGTCGGCGACGAAACGCCCGCGGCCGGTAAGAAAACGCCGGTCCTCGACGCGGCGCAGTGGGACGCCGATGCCGTAGGGCTTAGCTGTGTGCGCGATGTTCATCCACCTTTTCCCGGGGTCGGCGCGCCTTTGCTCCGCGACGCGGGGCGGGGATTAACCGAGCGGCTTGCAGGAACTTACTCCATCTCCTCGCGCACCAGGTCGAGCCGCTCGAACGCCGACTTGTCCGTCACCATGAACAGATCGGCATCATCGCCGCGCGCCTCGTGGCTCGCCCACGTCCAGTGTGGGATGGTGAAGACGTCGTGCTGCGACCATTCGAACGTCTCCTCTCCAATGCTCGAGCGTCCCTCGCCCGCGATTACCAGGCACACCACGTTGTAGGTCGCGCGTTTTCGGCGCGTGATGGTGCCCTTGTCCAACCGCGCGGCGTAGCAATCGAGCGTCGGCATGATGGCGCCACCGGTCGCCGGGTTCACATAACGGACGATGCGCCTGCCGTCGGCGCCCACGGGCGCGGCGGCAAGGAGCCGCCGCATCGCCTCGCCGGAATAGCGGTATTTGGGCGAATTGGTCGGGTTGACAGTCGCTTGCTCCACGCGCAGGCCCGTCTCGCTCCATAGCCGCTCGTCGCCTTCATCGACTTGCCAGAACTGGTTGTTGCGCGGGTCGCCCGGCTCGAAAAAGTGGGCGTCGAGGGCGCGAATGAGGGGCATATTGGCGGCGTCGAACCAGATGATGCGCTTATCGCTCTCGTTGATGTGGCCGTGCCAGACCATCGGCGGCGTGAGGATCAAGTCGCCGGCTTTCATCTCGCAGCGGCGGCCGTCGACGATAGTCACCGCACCTTCCGCACGCGTGGCAAAGCGGATTGCCGCCCCGGTGTGACGGTGGGGGCGGGCGCGCTCGCCAGGATCGAGGACGGTGAAGGCGGCGAGCAGGGTGCTCGTGGTCGTCGTTTCCGCACCGAAGGCCGGATGCGCCATGATCAGCGCCCGCCGCTCGATGTCATTGATCGAGACTTCGGCGATGGAACGGTGCAGCATCGGCTCGACCTCGCGCCAGCGCCAGATGAAAGGCGTGTCCGGCGCCTGCGGCTTGATCGGGGTAATGCGTTGGTAGCGGTCCCAGAGCGGATGCAGGTGCATCGCCCCGAGCTCACTCACAAACGGCGAGCCTTGCCTCGTGGCGGTCGCAACATCGGTCATGGTGGTTACTCCCTGTCCTCAGCATCCGATTTTGACCACCCTGGGCTCCTGACTCCTCACGTCTTCGGCAGCTTGGCGTCGATATTCGAGCTGTCGATGATGACATGCTTGATGAACACGCGTGGCTCGACCTTGTCGCCCTTGAGGAATGAGGCGAGCACGTCAACGCCGAGGCGCCCCCATTCCGCCGGGTTGAGCTCGACCGTCATCGCCAAATTTGCCTCCTTTACCGCGCGCAGCGCCGGCGGCACGCCATTCATGCCGGTCACCAGCGTCTTGCCTTTGCGACTGGCGGCATTCACCGCCTGCATGGCGCCGAGCGCGACGTCGTCATTAGCGGCATAGATCGCGGCGAGGTCTGGGTTCGCGACTAGCACGTCTTCGGCCTGTTTAACGCCGCGCTCGCGTGTGAGCGGGCCGTCCCCGCGAAATACGATCTCGATCCCGGGATATTTCGCCATCACCTCGCTGTAGCCATCGCCCAGGTTCTTGAACGTCGGCGCGCCACTCGGTCCCATGAGCAGCCCCACCTTTCCTTTGCCGTTGAGCTTCTTGGCGGTCCACTCGGCGATGTCGCGGCCAATCTGCTTCTCGTCCATGGCGACGTGAATGGTCTGATTTGGGGACGCGGACCCGCGGGCGACGGAAACGATCGGGATTTTGGCGGCGGCCGCCGCGTCGTAGGCCGCGTTGACCCCGACGGAATCGATCGGCGAGATCAGGATGCCCTTGACGCCGCGGGCGATCAGATCTTGCACACCATTGATCTGTTTGAGCTTGTCCTCGTTCGCGGACACCGTGGCCACATCCCAGCCGAGTTCCTCCGCGCGGGCACGAATGCCGCGAAGCATGGCGATGTAGAAGGGGTTATCGTCCTGTGCGAGCGAGACACCAATGGTGGTCTTCTGCTGGGCAATGGCAGGCGTCGCCAATGCAAGCGCAGCCGGAGCGATCAATGCGGCGGCGAGCGCGATCATGCGAGGCTTGAACATGCGAAACTCCCTCATCTTCGACGCCGTGGCATTTGTTGGGTCACCCCACGGCCTACCGACTCCCGCGAGAGCGTAGCCTTTCGGCGGCGGCAGCGGCAATGATCACGGCGCCCACCGCGACGCGCTGCCAATAGGAATCGACATTGAGCAGGTTAAGCGCGTTGCCGAGCACGATCATGATGAAGACCCCAATCACGCTCTTGTAGAGCGTGCCTTCGCCGCCCTGGAGTGATGCCCCGCCCAGAACCACGGCGGCAATGGCGGTCAATTCGTAAAATTCGCCGGCGGTCGGCTGCCCGGATTGGAGCCGAGCCGCCAGCATCACGCCGGCGACGCCAGCGAGCGCGCCACACCACACGTAAGTCGAGGCGATGACCTTGCGCACCGGCACGCCCGAGAGATAGGCGGCCTCCCGGGCGCCGCCCGTCGCATAGATGCGCCGGCCATATGGGGTGGCGTGCATGACGAAGGACAAAACTGCCAGCAGCACGGCGGGGATCCAGACGAGATAATGGATGCCGAGGAAACGGTCGGAGCCGAAGGCGACGAATTCGCTGGGCAAGCCGGCCTCGCCGCTCACCGGCGCGCCGCCGGTGATGAGAAAAACCACGCCGCGAACGAGGACCATCGTACCCAGCGTGGTGATGAAGGGATTGACGTTGAGGAAAGCGATGACGAGGCCGTTGGCCAGCCCGACCGCCGCTCCGGCGATGATCCCGGCCGCAACGCCCGCCGCGATCCCGGCCTCGAGCATGACCATGCTGGCGATGCAGCCGGAGAGCGCGGCGGTCGAGCCGACCGAGAGATCGAAGCCGCCTCCGACTATGACGAAGGTCATGCCCATGGCGATCACGGCCATGATCGATGACTGCACCAGGATATTGGTGACGTTGAAGGGGGAGAGAAAGCGATTGGTGAGCAATGCGGTGGCCACGCAGAGGACAATCAACGAGACGAGCGGCATCTGCCCCGCGAGGTTCCAGCGCCTGCCCTTGCCTTTCATCTCAGCCGCCGATGGCATTGCGTAACTTTGGCTCGTCGATGCCGCCGCTGCGATCGAGCGTGGCCGTGATGTGTCCCTGTCGCACAGCGAGAACGCGGTCGCACAACCGCGCAAGCTCGGCGAGATCGCTGGAATAGATCATTGCCGCGGCGCCGCGGCCGACGAGATCGGCGATGAGCGCGTGGATCTGCGCCTTGGCCGCGACATCGATGCCCTGAGTAGGGTCGTCGAGGAGCAGCACGGCAACGCGCCGCGCCAGCCATTTCGCCAGGATCACCTTTTGCTGATTGCCGCCAGAGAGCACGCTTGCTTTGAGATGCGGCTGCCGCGGGCGGATATCGAGAAGCTCCATTAGTTCGGCGACAATGCGATCGCCTGCAGCGCGATCGAGGTAGCCCATGCGCGAGAGCATATCGAGGTTAGGCAGCAAGATGTTGTCGCGGACCGACTGATTCATAATGAGACCGAGCGAGCGCTCGCCTGGTACCATGCCGATACCGGCGGCAATAGCGTCGTGCGGACTTGCGAGTCGGTGCTTCTTACTCCTGACTTCGACCATCGTGGGCTCGCGCGCGGCGCCGAATAGTCGGCGGATTATCCGATCGGCGCCGCTGCCGAGGAGGCCAGCTAAGCCGACAAACTCGCGCGCACGCACACGAACGTCCGTCACTCCGTCCAGGCGCGCTTCAAGGAGCGGCTCGCCGGATGGGAGCGGCGCGAAGAGGGCTTGCTGCTCCGCCCGTCCAGTCATCGCGCCCACCAGGTCGTTGACCGAGAAGGCGCCGCGGGCGGCGACGGCCGCCACGCGCCCGTCGCGCAGCACGGTGCAGCGGTCGGCGATCGCGACCACCTCTTCGAGTCGATGGGAAATGTAGATGATGGCGGTACCTTGCCGCTTCATGCGCGCGATCACCGAAAATAGGCGCGCGATTTCGCGCTTCTCAAGCGCCGCGGTCGGTTCGTCGAGGATGAAGATGCGGCAGCGGCGATGGAGCGCCTTGGCGATCGCCACGAGCTGACGTTCTGCCACACTGAGCGAAGCGACCGGCGCCCACGGGTCGGGCGCAAAGTCGAGCTCGGCGAGCACGGCCTGCGCTTGTTCGCGCATGCGCGCACGATCGATCACGGCGAGGGGTCCAAAGCGTCGCGCCGGAAGGTCTCCAAGGGCGATGTTTTCCGCAACCGAGAGCGCCGGCACGAGGCGCAGTTCCTGCGGGATGGTCACAATACCGGCGGCGATCGCCTCGCGCGGGCTCGCAAAGTGGCGTTCCTCGCCGTTAACGCGGATGACGCCGAGGTCGGGACGATGGACCCCTCCGAGGACGCGGATCAGGGTGGATTTGCCCGCGCCATTCTCACCGACCACTGCGTGGATTTCCCCGAACGCCACGGCGAAGTCGACTCTGTGGAGCGCCAGTGTCGCGCCGAATCGTTTGCTAACGCCCTCAGCGCTCGCGGCCGGATGGGTCATTGCATCATCGCGGCAGGAACGCCACCTGCATCTTCGGGTCGGTCAGCCGCCCATGCTCAATGATCACATCATTGTCGAGCGCCAGCGTGCAGTCGCGCATCGGGACATCGTAGTGTCCCTTGGTTGTGCGCTTGCCGCCCCCTTGCGAATTGGGCCCGGTCGAGAACAGAAAATTGCCGGCAAAGCAGCGCGCGCCGGCGTGGTGGCGCTTGGGATCGCCGCCGTAAAGCGCGATCGCATCCCAGCGCCCCTGCGGGTTGAGCCCCCAGCCGAGGTGGGAGATGGCATGACCGTCCAGGTCGTCCGCGTGCGCCTTGTTGCCTTCGAGCCAATCGCTCATGAGCTTGGCATCGAGCCCGCCCTCGATCTTGCGGATGAACCCGTCGTGGATGGTCAGCCGCACCTCGTCCTGCACGTAACGGCAATAGGGCAGCACGACGATGTCGCCCGGAGCGAACACGACGGTGCCGTTGGCCGAGCCCTCGTTGGGAAAGGTGTGCACGTGGCCGGCGCCCCAGTGGTCAAAGCGGCCCGGCGTCTCCGCATATCCGTACTGGATCATGGTCGGGTATTCGCCCAGTTTAACCGTGAGGTCGGTGCCGCCCGCTCGCGTGATGCGCATGCTCTTGGCGCGCTCAAGCCGCTCGCCCGCGCAGGTCACCGCTTCTTTGAGGCCGGGCGGCGCCATCAAGGTCTCGAGCTCGTCGGGCCCGTCGATGACCATGAGAACGCGCGTGCCCGCCTCGCGCGCCTGCTTGAGCCAGCGCGTGAACAAGGGGATGTGAAGGCACACCAACATGTCGGCCGCCTCGATCGCCTCGAGCGTGCCTTTGCAGCGCCCGACGGTCTCGACGCCGACCTTGGTCCACGAGGGCATGGCGTTGACACACATCTCGTAGGCGTCGGCGCCGAAATCTTCGGCCGCGGCGAAGGCAGCGGACACGTAATCCCGCCGCGCGCCGAGATCGCTTAGGAGCACGATCGTCTCGCCCTTGCGCACGTTGCACAGCTCGAATTCCTTGCGAAAGAGCATCGCGAGCTTGGCGTGATTTATCGCTTCGTGCATGGCAAGCTCCTATCGCTTCATCTGGATCGACACGGATCTCGATCCGGCATACCCGGGCTTGACCCGGGCATCTCTGTTCTTTGCAAGATCATCTCACAAAGAAGAACAGATTGCCGGGTGAAGCCGGGCAATGACGTTTGGATTCCGGCGCCGCTCAAAGTTCTCACGCACACATCGAAATCTCAATGCCAGCCCTACTCCGCCGCCTCCTTCCAGGTATCGCGGTGGGTCTTGGGTTTTGCCTTGCGGCGCAAGTCCCGCCACTCCTCGCGGTCGCGAGCGCTGTTGCGGAAGATCTGCTCCTTGCCGGCGAGGTATTGCGGCGGGCAGTGGATCTCTTCGGCGCCGTACCAGGCCGCCGCCTTCATTGTGAAATAGGGATCGACGAGGTGCGGGCGCGCGAGCGCAACGAGATCGGCGCGCCCGGCCGCGATGATGGTATTGACCTGATCCGCCGTCGTGATGGCGCCGACGCACATGGTGGCAAGCCCGCCCTCGTTGCGGATCTGATCGGAGAGCGGGGTTTGGAACATGCGGCCGAAGACCGGCTGCGCGTCCGCCACCGTCTGTCCGGTCGACACGTCGATGAGATCGCAGCCCGCTTCGGCGAAGGCGCGCGCGACCTCGACCGCGTCGTCGCCGGTGAGGCCGCCCTCCACCCAGTCGGTCGCCGAAATGCGCACCGACATCGGTTTCTCGTCTGGCCAGGCGGCGCGCATGGCGCGAAAGACTTCGAGCGGGAAGCGCAAGCGGTTCGCGAGTGTGCCGCCATATTCGTCGCGGCGGGTATTGGTGAGCGGCGAGATGAAGCTCGCCAGTAAATAACCGTGTGCGGCATGCAGCTCGAGCATGTCGAAGCCGGCGCGATGCCCGCGCTTCGCCGCCGCTACGAAATCGGCGACGACCTGATCCATGTCCGCGCGGGTCATTTCGCGCGGCACCGGGCTGTGCGGGAAATAGGGGAGCGGCGAGGCCGAGATGATCGGCCAGCCCCCCTCCTCCAGCGGCTCGTCGATGCCCTCCCACATCAGCTTGGTCGCGCCCTTGCGGCCGGCATGGCCGAGCTGCAGGCAGAACTTGATCTTGGAGTGCGCGTACACGAAATCGACAATGCGCTTCCACGCGGCTTCGTGCGCATCGTTGTACATGCCGGCGCAACCGGGCGAGATGCGGGCGTCTTTCGACACGTCGGTCATCTCGGTGAACATCAAGCCAGCGCCGCCGATCGCGCGCGAACCGTAGTGGACGAGATGCCAATCGTTGGGCATGCCGTCTTGCGCGGAGTATTGACACATCGGCGACACGACCAAGCGGTTCTCGAGCGTGAGGGAGCGCAGGCGGAACGGCTGGAACATGGGCGCGAGCGGTTGAGAGACGTCGGCATCGAACCCGAGTGCGCGCACGTCGCGGGCAACCAGGCGATCCGCTGCTTTGACGAATTTGGGGGCGCGCAGCACGAGGTTGTCGTAGGTGATGGCCTTGGAGCGCGTCATCAACCCGAAGGCGAAGCGGGTCGGATCCATGTTCCAGAATCGCTCCACGTGTTCGAACCAAACCAGCGATACGTCGGCCGAATGCTGGGTCTTTTCCACCTCCTCGCGCCGGCGCGCTTCGAACTCGGCGAGCGCGGCGGCAACGTCCCGCCCGCCGGTCGATCGGAACGCTTCGTAAAGGGCGATTCCGTCCTCCATCGCCAGCTTGGTGCCCGAGCCAATGGAAAAGTGCGCGGTCGCCTTGGCATCGCCGATCAGCACCATGTTGTCGGCGACCCAGCGCTCGCAGCGAATGGTCGGGAAATTGCGCCAGATCGAGCGGTTGGTGATCAGCCGATGGCCTTGCAGCTCCTGCACGAACAAGCCTTCGGCGAAACGCGCGGAGGCGGCTTCATCGAGCTTGTCGAGGCCGGCGCGCGCGAAAGTTTTCGGATCGGTCTCGACGATCCAGGTCGATCGCTGCGGCTCGTACTGGTAGCAATGGCCGATGAAGATGCCGTGCTCGGTCTCGCGGAAGAAGAACGTGAAGGCATCGAACGGGCAGGTCGAGCCCATCCAGGAGAAGAAGTTCGGCCGCAGATCCACGTGCGGCTTGAATCGATCGGCGAATGCCTCGCGCCAGCGTGAATTGATGCCGTCCGCGACCACGACGAGGTCGGCGTTGCAGATTAAGGGATCGAGCGGGGAGATTTCGTGCTGATATTCGATCTCGACGCCGAGCGCGCGCGCACGCCGGCCCAGGATCTCGAGAAGCGTCGCGCGCGAGCAGCCGCAGAACCCGTTGCCGCCGATGCGGTGCCTCGTGCCGCGGAAATGGATCTCGATATCGTCCCAATAGGCGAAGTGGCCGACGATCGCCCGATAGCTCTCTTGGTCGTAAGCCTCGAAGGTGTCGAGCGTCTCGTCCGAGAACACGACTCCGAAGCCGAAGGTGTCGTCCGGCCGGTTGCGCTCGAATACGGTGATGCGGGTCTGTGGCCAGGCTTTCTTGAGTAGAATCGAGAAATAGAGGCCCGCCGGGCCGCCGCCGATCACGTGAACTTTCATCGCGCGCCTCTCGAGGGCTGCAGCTCTCACGGCGTCTTGCGCGGGCTTGACCCGCGCATCCATCTTTTCGCGAGAAGATGGATGGCCGGGTCAAGCCCGGCCATGACGCACCCGGGGTCGCAATTAGTTTAAGCATAAAATATCTGGTCGGCAAGCTTGAAGCCTAAAAATTTTAAGCTTAAAGTAAGACTGTGCATCTTTCCGGCCAGCATGCCTTCGTCACCGGCGGCGGGCGCGGCATCGGCCGCGCGGTCGCCGCCGCGCTCGCCCGCGCCGGTGCCACGGTGACCGTGCTCGGGCGCAGCGAAGCGCCGCTGCGCGCGGCGGTGAGCGCCGGCGCGGCAACCGGCTTCACCGTCGCCGATGTCACCGACGCGGCCACACTCAACCGGCAGGTCAGCGCCGCCGCCGCGGCGCACGGCCCCGTTGCCATCCTCATCAACAACGCGGGTTCGGTCGCGAGCGGGCCCTTCAGCAAGGCCGATGCATCGGTGTTCCGCAGCATGTGGGACGTGCACGTGATGGGCGCGGTCTATGCAACGCAGGCGGTATTGCCGGGCATGATCGCGCGCGGCTTCGGCCGGATCGTCAACATTGCCTCGACCGCGGGACTCAGGGGCTATGCCTATGTCAGCGCGTATTGCGCGGCGAAACACGCGCTCGTCGGCTTGACGCGTGCGCTCGCCGCCGAGACCGCAAAGTCCGGCGTCACCGTGAATGCGGTCTGCCCGGGCTACACCGACACCGATCTCCTGCGCGAGAACGCGACGCGCGTCGCCGCCAAAACCGGCCGCTCGCAAGCCGAGGTGCTCGCCGAATACCGGCGGGACGCGCCGATCGACCGGCTGATCCGGCCGGAAGAGGTCGCCGCCGCCGTGCTTTACCTTTGCTCGCCGGAAGCCGCGGCCGTCACCGGCACCACGCTCGCGGTTGCAGGAGGGGAGATGTGATGGACGAACGCGCGTTGCCGCTCGACGCGGAGACCAAGGTTGCCGAACGGCCCCACGATCACAAGGACGAATTGCGGCTGTGGCTGCGGCTCTTCGCTTGCAAGGAGGTGATCGAGGGCGAGGTCCGCCGGCGCCTGCGCGACAATTTCGACGTCACATTGCCCCGCTTCGATCTGATGTCGCAGCTCTACCGCGCCCCGAAGGCGATGACATTGGGTGAGCTGTCGCAGCGCATGATGGTGTCGAACGGCAATGTCACCGGCCTGGTCGATCGGCTCCTCGAGCAAGGCCTGATCAGCCGCCGGCCCTCCCCCAATGATCGCCGCGCCCAGCTCGTGAGTCTGACTGCCGAGGGACGCCGTTTTTTCCGCGCGATAGCGCGCGCAAACGGCGACTGGATCGCAGACATGCTCGCCGACTTATCCACTGACGAAATTGACACGCTCATGCAGCTTCTAGCCAAGACCAAAGCGTCGGCGCGCAAGGCGATCTGCAATGGAGGGGCGCGATGAGTGCAGCCAATGCGGTCACCTTGCCGCTCGCGGCCTACAAGGCGCGCCATATTCGGCTTGCGGTCGACGGCAAGGTCGCCACCGTCACGCTGGACCGGCCCGACAAGAAGAACCCGCTCACTTTCGAAAGTTACGCGGAGATCGCCGACCTCTTCCGCGCAGCGGCCAAGGAGAAAGCCGTCAAGGCGTTCGTCGTCACTGGGGCCGCGGGCAATTTTTGCTCGGGCGGCGACGTGTTCGAGATCATCAAGCCGCTCGTGGAGATGGAGGCGCGAGAGCTCCTCGATTTCACGCGCATGACCGGGGAGGTAGTCAAGGCGATGCGCGCGTGCCCGCAACCGATCATCGCCGCGGTCGATGGGGTGTGCGCCGGCGCGGGTGCGATCTTGGCCATGGCCTGCGATCTGCGCCTTGGAACGCCCGGCGCCAAGGTCGCATTTCTCTTCAACCGCGTGGGGCTCGCCGGCTGCGACATGGGCGCTTGTGCGATCCTGCCGCGGATCATCGGCGCGGGCCGCGCGGCGGAGCTTCTCTATACCGGCCGGGTACTCGGCGGCGAGGAGGCGGAACGCTGGGGCTTCTTCAACCGGCTCGCCACCCCCGATACGCTCTTGGCGCAGGCGCAGCAGCTCGCCGCCGAACTGGCCGCCGGACCCACTTTCGCCAATGCCATGACCAAGCGCATGCTCGATATGGAATGGGCGATGTCGGTCGAGAGCGCGATTGAGGCCGAAGCAGTCGCGCAGGCGTTATGCATGGAGACGCAGGATTTCGCGCGTGCGTTCCGCGCCTTTGCCGCCAAGCAGAAGCCAGTCTTCGAGGGCAATTGAGATGGGCCTTTGTGCACTTCAGCGCAGCCACCAAGGTCCGTTCGTCCCCGCGAGGGGCACCCCGCGCCGCTTGCGTCGCGGGGACCCCGTTGCCGGGACCCAGAGCTACGGACTGAGGCCCCTGTGGTCCCGCTTTCGCGGGAATGAACGCAGTGGGTTGCAAGGCTTCGTCTCGTTTTTAGGGAGCGCCGCGTGAGCCTCGAGGAAACGCTGACCTGGCCATTCTTCGATGAGCGCCATCGCCGCTTTGCCGCGGCGCTTGTGCATTTCGCGGACACGACGCTTCCTGCATTGCCCCATGACGATGTTGATGCGGCCTGCCGCGCGCGGGTGAAAGCGCTCGGCGAGGGGGGCTTCCTGAAGGCCGTCGTGCCGGCAGAGCATGGTGGCCTTTATGACAAGCTCGATGTGCGCACGCTGTGTCTCGCACGCGAGATTTTGGCCTTCCGCGATGGATTGTCCGACTTCGCATTCGCCATGCAGGGTTTGGGCTCGGCCTCGATCTCGCTGTTCGGCTCGGCGGTGCTCAAGGCGCGCTATCTGCCGCCGGTGCGCGACGGCCGCGCCATTGCCGCCTTCGCGCTCTCCGAGCCGGAGGCGGGGTCGGATGTTGCCGCGCTCGCGGCCACGGCGAAATCGGACGGAGCCTCGCATCTGCGCATCGACGGCTGCAAAACCTGGATTTCCAACGGCGGCATTGCCGATCACTACGTCGTGTTCGCGCGCACCGGGGAAGGACCCGGCGCCAAAGGGCTCTCCGCGTTCGTCGTCGATGCCGAGAGTCCCGGATTGAGCGTGGCTGAGCGCATCGAGGTCATCGCACCCCACCCGCTCGCGACGTTACGGTTCGAAGGCGTGCGCGTGCCGGTCGGCAACCGCTTGGGCGCCCCGGGTGACGGATTCAAGGTCGCGATGGCGACGCTCGACGTCTTCCGTTCCACCGTGGGCGCCGCCGCGCTCGGTTTTGCCCGGCGCGCATTGCATGAAACCGTTGAGCGCGCTGCAAGCCGCAAGCTCTTCGGCGCGCCGCTCGCCGAGCTACAGCTCACGCAAGGCGCGATCGCCGACAGCGCCAGCGAGGTCGACGCATCGGCCCTTCTGGTCTATCGCGCGGCCTGGATCAAGGATCAGGGCGCCGCGCGCGTTACGCGGGAGGCGGCGACAGCAAAAATGTTCGCGACCGAGGCGGCGCAGCGCGTGATCGATCGCGCCGTGCAACTGCACGGCGGCTTTGGCGTCACCAAGGGCGTCAAGGTCGAAGAGCTTTACCGCGAGATCCGCGCGTTGCGCATCTATGAAGGCGCGACCGAAGTGCAAAAGGTGGTGATTGCGCGCGAGCTGTTGAAGAATCGGGCGGGAAAGTCGGCGTTGGCGGCGGAGTGAGACGATGCGCGGCTTCGCAGTTTGTTCCATTGGTCCCCGCGGAAGCGGGGACTCAGAGACGCGAGTGCGGCCCCTGAGTTCCCGCTTGCGCGGGAATGAACGGAGTTTATTGCACGAGGAGCGACAGCAATGACCGCGCAAGTCGATACCTTCGCGCGCGATAACCTGCCGCCGCGCGCGCAATGGCCGGAATTCCGCTTCGAGCTGCCGGAATTGAATTATCCCGATCGCATGAACTGCGCGGTTGAATTGCTCGACCGCTGGATTGCAGCGGGCCACGGCGATGCACCCTGCCTGATCGCGCCGAACGAGACCTTGAGCTACGCGCAACTCGCGCAGCGGGTGCATCGCGTCGCCAATGCACTCACGCGCGTGCTTGGCGCGTTGCCCGGCCATCGCGTGCTGCTGCGCGGACCCAACAACCCGATGATGGTCGCCGCCTATCTCGCGGTCATTAAAGCCGGCGGGATCGTGGTCGCGACCATGCCGCTCTTGCGCGCGAAGGAGATCGCCTATCCGATCGGCAAGGCCAAGATCCATCTCGCTTTATGCGATCACCGGCTGGCCGACGAGATGGAGAAAGCCCGCGCTCTCGCGCCCGATCTCGAGCGTGTGATCTATTGGGGCGGGGGCGGGGCCGACGCGCTGGAAACGTTAATGGCAACGCCGGGATATGAGAGCTTCGTGCCGTGCGACACGGCGAGCGACGATGTCTGCCTCATCGCTTTCACTTCGGGCACGACCGGCGAGCCCAAGGGCACCATGCATTTCCATCGCGACATTCTTGCGACCTGCGACAGCTACGGCCGGCACGTGTTGCGCGCCGAGGCAGCGGACCGCTTCATTGGGTCGCCGCCGCTCGCCTTCACCTTCGGGCTCGGCGGCCTCGTCTTGTTTCCGCTGCGCGTGGGCGCCGCTTCGGTCCTCATCGAGAAGGCGTCCCCGGACGATTTGCTCGCCGCGATCGAGAAACTCCGCGCGACGATCGCCTTCACCGCGCCGACGGCTTATCGCGCGATGCTGGCAAAGCTTCGCGAGCATGACGTTTCCTCGCTGCGCAAATGCGTCTCGGCTGGCGAAGCCCTGCCGAAGGCAACGTTCGACGCCTGGCTCGCCGCCACCGGCATCAAGATCCTCGACGGCATCGGCGCGACCGAGATGCTGCACATCTTCATCGGCTCTCCCGAGGAGGAGATCCGCCCAGGCGCGACTGGCAAGCCTGTGCCCGGCTACGAGGCGCGCGTGGTCGATGCCGAGGGCAAGGAGCTCCCGCCCAACAGGATTGGCCGCCTCGCCGTGCGCGGGCCGACCGGATGCCGCTATCTCGCCGACAAGCGTCAGCGCCAATATGTGCAGAACGGCTGGAACGTCACCGGTGACACCTATCTCATGGATGCGGACGGCTACTTCTGGTACCAGGCACGCTCCGACGACATGATCGTCTCTGCCGGCTACAACATCGCCGGTCCCGAAGTAGAGGCTGCACTGCTCGAGCATCCGGCGGTTGCCGAATGCGGCGTGGTGGGTGCGCCGGACGAAGAACGAGGACAAATCGTCAAAGCCTATGTCGTGCTGCGGGGAGGCCATAGCGGGGATGCTGCAACCACCAAGCTGCTGCAGGAGCACGTCAAGGCAACCATCGCGCCTTACAAATACCCGCGCACCATCGAATACGTGACGCAGTTGCCACGCACGCAAACCGGCAAGCTGCAGCGCTTCGAGCTTCGCCGCATGGCGGCCGACACCGCCTCGCATAAGCTTGCGTCATGATGCGTGCGGCAAGCCATTTGTTCTCCTCCCACGTATTGCCGTCACCCGCGGGCTTGACCACGCAAGTCGGGTTTACCCGACTTGCGCACCCGAAGCGCCCGAAATCGGGTACACCCGATTTCGGGTGGTCCATCTGCGTCGCAAAAAAGTTTTTGCGAAGGGATGGATTGCCGGGTCGAGCCCGGCAATGACGAGCCATAGCAAGACCGAACGTGCCCGAATCTCCGCCTCCCAACACCGTGCTGCAGCCTGAGGGCTGGCCGCGACCGCGCGGCTTCGCCTATGGCATCCGCGCGCGCGGCGAAATGGTGTTCGTCGGCGGCATGATCGGCCAAGACCAGCGCGGCCGCTTTGCGCAAGGATTCATCGCGCAGGCGAAGCAAGCGCTCGCCAACATTGCCGCGGTGCTGGCGCAAGCCGGCGCCTCGCCGCAGCACATCGTGCGGCTGACCTGGTACGTGCGAGACATGGACGAATATCTTGGCGATCTCGAAGCGCTCGGCGCGGCCTATCGCGAGATCATGGGCCGGCACTTTCCGGCGATGGCTGTAGTCGAAGTCAGCAGGCTCGTTGAACCCGAGGCGCGATTAGAGATCGAGGCGACGGCAGTCTTGTCGCAGTGACGGTGCATCCGGCGCCGTAGAGCTGTTGCGGAAAAGTCCGTCAAACCGCCGCGAGCAGCCGCTTCAATGAAGGTGTGAGCGGGCTGCTCAGCGCCAAGCGAACCATGCGGGCGAGATCCGCTTTCCGATATGGCTTTGGCAGCAGAATAATATCGGGATCGAGACGGCCATGATGAAAGATGGCGTTTTGAGTGTAGCCGGACGTAAACAGCATTTTCACAGATGGCAGGCGCTTTACCACCTCTTCGGCAAGCAGCCCCCGCTGAGTGGTCCAGATGTAATGTTAGTTTAAGGTTGGCCGTTGCGCCAGCGTGGCCGACGGAGCCGGGCGGCGTAGGGCAGCCGGCCACGCGCGGTCAAGAGCTTATTGAAATCGTGCACTCGCGCTCGCGTTGCGCGGAGATCCTGTCGGTGACGTCCTCGTGCGTGGTCACCCATCCCCCGTCCGCCATCGGCCTAGACACGGTATGGATCGTGCGTCCGTTCGCGGTGCTCTCCATCGTGCTGGTGGTTTTGCCCTCGGCAATCGCAGCGTCGAGCATCGAGCAATATTGATCCACCTGCTCGGAAAAATTCCCAACTTCCTTCTGATGACGAAGGAGATCTTTTTTCGTGCATCCGGACTTCCCGATTTCCGGCGACAGTCCATACATTTCGATGTAACGCGAATTGTGAACGATCAGCCGCTTTTGCGAATCGAACATCACCAGGCCCTGCGCCATGTTGTTCAGCGCCGTGGTAAGCTGCGCGTCCTTCTCGCGCAGGCGGCGATCGGCAAACGCGCCGGCGAGGCTCATGCCCAGCACCGCCACCGCGGCATTGGTGATCGCAAGCGCCAGCGTTGTCGGGGAGAGCGAGAAGGCATCGATGACGCGCGTAGGATCCGGCAGGATCTCCACCGCCCCCATCGCGGTGAAGTGGTGAGAGACGATCGCCAGCGTGAGCAACAGCGCGGCGAATAGCGTTGTTCGGATCTCGTCGCTGCGAACGGCGCTCGCGAGCGCCGCCGCGCCGAACAGCATCCCGAGTCCGACGGACGAGGCGACAAGCGGCAAATCCCAAGTGATGCGTCCCGGCACCTCCACCGCCCACATGCCCGTATAGTGCATCGCGCCGACGCCGGCACCGACCACCACGCCACCCACCACCGCAGCCCAACGCCCTGGCACGGCGAGCGATACTGCAAAGCCCATGCTGGTGATTGCCGCCGCCGCCATCAACGAGAGCGCGGTCAGGCCGACATTGTAGGCAACCGGGATACCGGGCTCGTAGGCGAGCAGGGCAATGAAATGCGTGGCCCAGGTGCCGCAACCAGTGGTGATTCCGGCGGTGGCGAGCCAAGCGAGCCCGGCACGGCCGCTGGCGGCGCGCGCGCGATGAAACAGATTGATGGCACCCAGGTCGCGATGACCGCAAACAAGAAGGCCAAGACGAGAATCAAGAGGCTCATCCGACGGCGACCTTGCCATGATCGCCTCGCTCTGCCGACGCCGATGTCAGCCCAACGCGTTCGGCAGCCACGTCGCGATCGCCGGAAAGATGATGATGACCACCAGCAGGACGAGGCTCATCGCGACATAGGGCACAACCGCGCGGAAAATATGCGCCATCGTGACCTCCTTCGGAGCGACACCCTTCATCGTCATCAGCAGGAGTCCGTGCGGCGGCAGCAACAGGCCGAGCTGCATGCAGATCAGGTAGAGAACTCCAAACCAGATCAGGTCGATATCGAGGCGCTGAACGATCGGCATGAAGACCGGCAACGTGATGAGCATCATGCTGACCTGGTCGACGAAAATGCCGAGAAAAATCAACAGCAGCATCATTCCGGCTAGGATGGCAAACGGTGTCAGCCCGCCACCCAGGATGTTTGAAACAATTCCTTCGGTCGATCCCGAAAAGCTGAGAATTTGCGAGAAGGTCGTAGCGCCGAGAATGATGAAGAGAATCATTGCCGAAATGCCAACCGTACCCCGCAGTGCCTTGAGCAGTGCATCGAAACGCAGCGAGCGATAAGCCGCGGCAAGCGCCATGGTGGCAAGGGCGCCGAGCGCCGCGGACTCTGTCGGCGTCGCGATGCCCCCCGACATCGCGCCGATGACCACCACGAAGATGGAGACGAGCGGAAGCACGTAGAGCACGAGCAGCTCGTATCGCGCCCATCCCGATTTTTCCTCGACAGGGGTTGCCGGCGCCAGGGCGGGATTCGCTTTGGCGCGGACGATGATGTAGCCGACGAACGCAACGCTGAGCATCAAGCCCGGAACAACGCCGCCAATCAGCAGCTTCGAAATCGAAATCCCGGACAGGCTGCCAAGCAGCACGGTGAGGGCGGAAGGGGGAATCAACATGTCCACCGCGCCGATCGCCATGATGGGTCCCGTCGCGATCACCGGGTTGTATCCGCGCGCCAGCATGACAGGCAGCATCAACGAGCCCAGCATGGCAGTCGTCGCGATCGTCGAGCCCGAGATCGCCGAGAAAACCGTGCCCGCGACTACCGCGACCACCGCGAGCCGCCCCGGAACCTGCCGAACGAGGCGTTCGATTCCATCGATGACCTTCAACGCCAGCCCGGTGTGGAAGAGAACCTCGCCCATCAGGACGAAGAGCGGAATTGGCGTCAGCGAGAAATTGAGCACCGCTCCGGCGCTGTTGCGGAGCATCTGGCTCAGGCCGGCGTCGCCGCCGAGAAACAAAATCGCCCCGAGGATATTGATCGCAATGAAAGAGAAGGCCACCGGCATGCCAATCAAGAGAAGGGCGGTCGAGCCACCCAGAAGCAGCAGCGAGGCGAGTTGCCAGGACATGATCGGCCCCACCACCCTAGGAAGCGGACACCGCGTCGTCTCGCGGACGCCGCTCGGATAGCGCAAGACGATGCATGCGAAAGAGAAATTCGATACTCAGCAGCACAAAGGTGAGCGGCATCGGCGCGAGTAGCCACCACTCCGGGATAATCAGCGTCTTGATGGAAAGGGCGCCGCTCTCGAAGCTTGCCGCCGCAACGCGCGTTCCGTACCAAACGAAGTAGAGGCAGCAAATCACGCCGAGAATGTCGCCGATCCATTCGAGCAGCCAGGCGACCTCGAGCGGCAGCACCCGCAGCACGATATCGATGCGGATGTGCTGGCCTTGCCGCAACAGGCCGGGAGCGGCAAGCAGCGTCATCAGATAGATGATGTCCTCGGAGACCTCATTGCTCGGCGCGATGCCGCCCAGCCCGATATTGCGCAGCAGCACATCGGCGCCGATGAGCAACGTCATCGTCAGGAGCAAGAGACACGCGAGCAGCGTCAGCGCTTCGAGGAGGCGGCTGTACCAGTGGGCCAGTCTCGCCATGCAGAGACGCGCCGGTCGATCGCCACGCCGCGCTAATTGGGCTTGGCGAAGAACTCCTTCAGCTTTGCCCCATGTTGCGGGCTTTGGCGGATCACCCCCGCCCAGCCGGCTTCGTAGGCTTTGTCGTGATAGCGTTTTCCGGCGGCCCCCTGGAGCGTGATCGTCTGAATGCCGGCGTCAGCCTGACGCTTGGTGTCCTTCGCGTTCTCTTCGGCGAAAATCGCGACTGCATCCGCTTCGGCTTGCTCACCCGCCTTGCGCAGAACACTGCGTTGCGCCTCGGTGAGCTTGTCCCATGTGGACTTGTTCACCAGGATCGACACCTCGGCGGTATAGAAGCCGGGATCGACTCGATATTTCGTCTTCTCGTGCCACCCGAGATCGAAGATACCGGTGATCGGCCAGCCGTACCCATCAACGACCCCGCGCTCCAGCGCCGTATAGACCTCGCCTGGCGCCGTCTGAACGACCGTCGCTCCGAGCGTCTGGAAAAAATCGCGGTAGACCGGCGTGATGCGAATCTTGAGCCCACTGAGATCGGGACTCGAGATCGGCTTGTTGAGATAGAGGTGAAATGGATTTCCATCGACATGCCGCGCCAGAAAAATCGCATTCATCTTCTCGGCATATAGTTGCGCCATGTAGTCGTAGCCGCCGTTCTTGCGCAGCTCCGACATGGGCCGCTCAGTCAGCTTCCACGCGTCGGCTTCAGGCATCACATTGGTGTAAAAAGCTCCTGTCGAATTCGCGACATCGACCACGCCCGATTTCAGCGCGTTTCCGACCTCGAACGGCGGCATGGCCTTCGGTCCGCCGATGTAATTGATCTGAAGAACGCCCTTGCCGTCCCGATTGACCTGCTCGATGAAGCGCTCCAAGCCGCGCGAATAGGTGGTTTTTTCGGCAAAGGCGGAGACGGCGCGCAGCGTCAGCTCCTCCGCCGAGGCCGTTGAGAGCACTGCGACAAAGAGCGCGCCGGCGATGACGATCGAGCGCATGGTTCCCCTCTCCAAGCCGAAAGCCTATATGATGATACCGCCTTGCAAATATAATCAGGGTGGCCTCACTTTGAGTCAATTGCGCCCCGGCGCGTAAACGTCGCACCAAGGACCCGAGAGGACGCGGATGGCAGAACGCTCGTTCAAAAGCGAGGTCGCAAAACTTCGGCTCGGCGATGGCCAAGAATTCCGCGGCGAGGGAATTCTCGCCGTCACTAAAGCGCTGCTGCAGGCCGGCGTGTCCTATGTGTCCGGCTACCAGGGGGCGCCGATCTCGCATCTCGTCGACGTGCTTGCCGACGCTGACGACGTGCTGCACGAGCTCGGCATCCGCTTCGAGGCGAGCGCAAACGAGGCGGCCGCCGCCGCGGCGCTCGCGGCGTCGATCAACTATCCGCTGCGCGGCGCCGCGACCTTCAAATCGACGGTTGGCACCAACGTCGCCTCCGACGCGCTCGCCAACCTCGCCTCGAGCGGCGTCACCGGCGGCGCGCTCATCATCGTCGGCGAGGATTACGGCGAAGGCTCCTCGATCATGCAGGAGCGCAGCCACGCCTTCGCCATGAAGTCGCAGATCTGGCTCCTCGATCCGCGTCCCAACCTGCCGTCGATCGTGCGGGCGGTCGAGACCGGCTTCGCGCTGTCGGAAGCCTCCAACACGCCGGTGATGCTGGAGCTGCGCATCCGCGCCTGCCACGTCTACGGCAGCTTTACCGCGCGCGACAATGCGCGCGCGACCTTCTCGCTCAAGGACGCGCTTGAGCACCCCGTGCGCGATACGAACCGCATCGTCTTACCGCCCGCGAGCTATCTGCACGAGCGGGAAAAGATCGAGAAGCGCTGGCCGGCCGCCGTGCGCTTCATCGAGCAGCACAAGCTCAACGAGGTCTTCGACGGCGAGGTCGGCGATATCGGCATCGTCATGCAAGGGGGCATGTACAATACGGCGCTGCGCGCGCTGGAAATTTTTGGCCTCGCTGACGTGTTCGGCGAGAGCCGCATCCCGCTCTACGTGCTCAACGTCACCTATCCGCTGATCGATTCCGAGCTTGTACGCTTCTGCGCGGACAAGAAGGCGATTCTAATCATCGAAGAGGGGCAGCCGGAGTTCATCGAGCAGGCGGTGAACACGATCCTGCGCCGCGCCGACGTCGCAACGCGCATCGAAGGAAAGAGCATGCTGCCGATGGCCGGCGAATATACCGGCGGCGTAGTAAAGGAGGGCCTGCGCAAATTCATCGCGGCGTATCGGCCGGATCTGCTGTCGGATGCGCGCGCGCCCATCATCTTGCCCTCGCCGGCCGATCGCCTGGCCAAGGCGCAGCGCGCGGTCGCCGGACAAGTGCACGGCCGCCCGCCCTCGTTTTGCACCGGCTGCCCTGAACGGCCGATTTTTACCGCCATGAAGCTCGTGGAGCGCGAGCTCGGGACCCATCACGTGAGCTGCGACATCGGCTGCCACCTGTTCTCGGTTCTGCCGCCGTTCAACGTGGGCAACTCCACCATGGGATACGGCTTGGGCGGCGCCGGCGCTGCCGCATTCAACGCGCCGGCGGGCAAGCGCGCCATCGCGCTCGTCGGCGATGGCGGCTTTTGGCACAACGGGCTCGCCTCGAGCGTCGGCAACGCCGTGTTCAACAAAAGCGACAACGTGCTGATCGTCGTCGACAACGGCTATTCGGCGGCGACCGGCGGGCAGGACATACCGTCCTCTGCTGCCGACAACAGCATGCGCGCGACCAAGAACCCGATCGAGAAGGCGGTGCGCGGGGTCGGCGTCAAATGGGTGCGCACGCTCACGCGCACCTACGATGTGGCGAAGATGGCCGATACGCTCAAGGAGGCGCTCACCACCGCGGTCAAGGGCCCCAAGGTCATCGTTGCCCAATCCGAATGCATGCTCAATAAAGAGCGGCGCGTGCGGCCACTGATGCGCAAGCGTTTGCAGCAGGGCGAGCGCGTGGTGCGCGAGCGCTTCGGCGTCGATCCCGATACCTGCACCGGCGACCACTCCTGCATTCGGCTGTCGGGCTGCCCATCGCTCACGCTCGCGCCCAATCCCGATCCGCTGCGGCGCGAGCCGGTAACGAAGGTGATCAATTCCTGCGTCGGCTGCGGATTGTGCGGCGAGGTCGCGCACGCGGCAGTGCTTTGCCCGTCGTTCTACCGCGCTTCAATCATCGCCAACCCGACGCCATGGGACCGGCTGAAGAGTAATGTGCGCGGCGCCGTGATCGGCTGGTTGCAACGGCGCATGGACGGCCGCCTCGCCGCCGCTTGATGCGCATCTCTTTGCCACGCACTCGATGCTCTTTCCCTCGCCCCGCGAAGCGGGGAGAGGGTGGCGAGCCGCGAAGCGGCGAGGCGGGTGAGGGGCAAGAGCGGCTGCAGGTTTGGCGACTCGCGTTGCGAAATAATTGCCCCTCACCGGGCCCTCGCTGTGCTTGGGCCACCCTCTCCCCGCTTCGCGGGGCGAGGGCTCCCCTGCACCGCGTCCGGAACACGTGGATTCGCAAGTGACGAACGTGCGGCCGATTACCATTGCGGTGGTTGCGCTGGGCGGCGAGGGCGGCGGCGTGCTCGCCGACTGGATCGTCGACCTCGCCCAGCACGGCGGCTATCTCGCGCAGGCGACTTCCGTGCCGGGCGTCGCCCAGCGCACCGGCGCCACCGTCTATTACGTCGAATTGTTTCCCAAAGCTGCCGCGCAGGCGGCGGGCCGCGCGCCGGTGCTCGCGCTGATGCCGGTGCCGGGGGACGTCGACGTCGTGCTCGCCTCCGAGCTGATGGAAGCCGCGCGCGCCATCGAGCGCGGCTTCGTCACGCCGGAGCGGACGCTGCTCATCGCGTCCACCCACCGGGTGTTCGCCATGACGGAAAAGATCGCGCTCGCCGACGGGCGCGTCGACGCGGCGGCGCTGCTTTCCGCCTGTCGCGAGGGCGCGCGCGAGCTCGTCGCGTTCGACATGGCGGCGCTGGCGGATGCGACCGGCAGCGTGCTCAGCGCCGTGTTGTTCGGCGCGCTCGCGGGTTCGGCTGCGCTCCCCTTCCCGCGCACGGCGTTCGAGGCGGCAATCCGCCGCGGTCAAGTTGGGGTCGATCGCAGCCTCGCCGCCTTCGCCGCCGGGTTCGCGGCGGTCCAGGAGGGCGGCACGGCCGTTCCGGCGTCCCTCGCTCCCGACACGCGCGCCGTGCCGCGCGCGCTGCGCGACCTTTTGAATGCAGCCGGGCGCGACTTTGATGGGGATGCGCGCGCCATCGTGCTTGCCGCGATCGAGCGGCTTGCCGAGTTTCAGGACACCAGCTACGCGCGCCAGTTTTTGGCGCGGCTCGCCCGCTTCCAAGAGATCGAGCGGCAACACGGCAACGGCTCCGGTGCGCTGCTTGCGGAAACCGCGCGGCAGCTCGCGCTGGCGATGGCCTACGAGGACACCATCCGCGTCGCCGAGCTTAAAATTCGCTCAAGCCGCTTCGCGCGCGTGCGCGAGGAAATAAAGATCGAGGACGGGCAGATCCTCGAGATCGCCGAATTTTTTCATCCGCGCACGCAGGAGATCGCAGATACGCTGCCGGCTGGCCTTGGACGCTGGCTACTGCGCACGCGCTGGGCGCGCGCGCTGCTCGATCGCGCCACGCGCAAGGGACGGGTCATCAAGACCACGTCGATCGGCGGATTTTTGCTGCTCTATGCGCTGGCGAAGCTCAAGCGACTGCGCCGCCGCTCGCTACGGTTCGCCGCCGAGCAGGCCGCGCTGTCCCATTGGCTCAACCTGGTGGCGGCGAACGCGCGCGCGGATTATCCGCTCGCGGTGCAAGTGGCGCGCATGCGCAACCTGGTCAAAGGCTACGGCGATACGCGGGAGCGCGGACAGGCCAAGTTCGATAAGCTGACGATGCTCGTCCCGCGCTTGCTCGGGCGCAGCGATTCCGGCGCAACCCTCGAGGTGCTGATCAAAGCCGCGCTCGCGGACGAACATGGGCAAATCCTGGACAAAGCCATCGCCGAGCTTGGTGCCAATTCCGTCTCCCGCGTGGGAAAGCCGGTCGGCGTGAAGGGTTAGAGAGCTTGAGCGAAACGCTACCCGCCGCGCCGCAAACTCCGTTCATTCTCGCGAAAGCGGGAATCCAGGCGCCGCAATCCGTGGCCCTGGGCCCCCGCTTTCGCGGGGACGAACGGAAGAGAGTGCTTTGGAAGGCGCCGGCCGAGCCATCGTTATAGCTGTACCAAGCACGAGAGGTTGAGCGTGGGCATTTCCCTCATTCAACAAGTCAAAATCCAGGCTCAGGTCCTGGTCCCGCTGGTGAAGGCCCTGCAGGCGGAATTGGGCGAGGAGCGAGCAAACGTCCTTGTTCGAAGGGCCCTCGGTGATCTTTATCGTCGCTACGGCGAAGAGTTCTGGCGGACGAAGAATGAAAAGAACCTTGGGAAGAGCATGGCGTCTGCGTTTGCAACCTTTGCCCGCGAGGACGCTCTCGATTATCGCGTGCGCGAGCAGTCACAGGATGCCTTCGAGATCGACGTTACAGGATGCCGGTACGCTGAGTTCTACAAGGAGCTGGGTGAGCCGGAACTCGGATTCCTGCTGGTCTGCGGCGCGGACTTCACCATGGCCGAGGGATTTGATCCCGACATAAGACTCACGCGCACGCAAACCATCATGCAGGGCGCAAGCCACTGTGACTTTCGGTATAAGCGAGTGAGAGAGACGGATTAAATACGCTCTAGCGCTCGCCGCGCCGATGCGCGAAGCTAGCGCCACGAACCTCCAAGGAGGCAGCCATGGCCTATGACCTCGATCAATTCGTGTCGGATTGCCGCGCTATTCTCAAGCGCGACGGCGGACGGGAGGGCCGCGAGCAAGTGCGTCTGAAGCTCGAGCAGCTCCTCGGCAACCGCGACTTCGTCGAGACCTATTGCGGCGAGCAGGTGCCGCGCGGGCTCAAGGTGCTCTACGAGGATCCCGAACTCGGCTTTCAGATCCTTGCCCATATCAACGACAAGGCGCGCGTCTCGCCGCCACACGACCATGGCGCGTCATGGGCGATCTACGGGCAGGCTACCCACTACACCGACATGATCGAGTGGGAGCGCGAGGACGACGGCGCCGAGCCCGGAAAGGCGAAGCTCAAGCCGGTCAAGAAATACCGCCTGCTGCCCGGGCACGCCGGCATTTATCAGGACGGCAAGATTCATTCGATCGACTATCCCGACTACGCGCGGTTCGTGCGCGTGACGGGCACCAATCTCGACAAGATCGAGCGCGTGCGCTTCGATCTCGCCTCGGGCAAGGTGGAGCAGATGACGCCGCAGCAGGCGACGTGAGGGCGACGCGCCGCGATCAGGGTGGCTCCCCTCCCCCGCTTGCAGCCGAACTCGGGTTTACCCGAGTTCGGCCACCTAATAACTGGCCGAAGTCGGATATATCCGACTTCGGCTGGGGGGTTAGGGAGGGGGTGGCGAAAAGATCCGTGCTTGTGGGCCCCCTCCCCACCCCTCCCCCGTAAACGGGGGAGGGAGCAGACCGAGTCCTGCTGCTTCGGTTTCGAATTAATTCCGCGACGCTTGAAACAACGATGCCTGATCTGCGGTCAGTGGATGCGCCAGCCCTCAAGGCGATACTCGCCGACGGGCAGGAGCTGGCGCTTATCGATCTGCGCGAAGAGCTGATCTTCTCGCAAAATCATCTCCTCTTCGCACGCTCGGTGCCGTTGAGCCGGCTCGAGCTCAACTTTGCCCGTTTGGTGCCGCGCCGCCGCACGCGCATCGTGTTGTGCGACGACGCCGACGGCTTGGCCGAGCGCGCGGCCGAGATTCTTGACCGCGCCGGCTACACGAACCTGCATGCGCTCGCGGGCGGCGTTGCAGCCTGGGCCAAGGCGGGCTTCGAGCTGTTCTCCGGCGTCAACGTGCCGAGCAAGGCTTTTGGCGAGTTCATCGAGCATGCGAGCGCCACGCCGAGCATCTCGGCGGAGGAGCTTGCGCGGCTCATGCACGAGCGCGCCGATATCGTCGTGCTCGACAGCCGGCCGTTCGACGAATACCAGCGCGTGTCGATTCCAAACGGCGTCAACGTGCCCGGCGCAGAGCTTGTGCTGCGCATCCGCGACCTCGCGCCCTCTCCCGAGACCACGGTGGTGGTCAATTGCGCCGGGCGCACGCGCAGCATCATCGGCGCGCAGTCGCTGATCAATGCGGGCGTGCCCAACAGGGTGGTGGCGCTGCGCAACGGCACCATGGGCTGGACGCTCGCGGGCTTCACCTGCGACAGCGGCAAGGCGAACCGCGCGGGTGATGTTTCGCAAGAGGGGCTGGCGTGGGCGAAGTCCGCGGCCGAGCGGGTGGCGCGCCGCTTCGGCATTGCGCGCATCGATGCCGCAACGCTCGAGCGCTGGCGCGCCGATGCGACGCGCACGCTCTATCTGTTCGACGTGCGCGATCCGCGCGAATACGCCGCCGGGCACGTGGCGGGCGCTGTCTCCGCTCCCGGCGGCCAGCTCGTGCAGGCGACCGACCAATACGTGGGCACGCCAGGGGCGCGCATCGTGCTGATCGATCCCGCCGAGGTGCGTGCGGTCATGACCGCGTCTTGGCTTCGCCAGATGGGCTGGCGCGACGTGGCCGTGCTGGCGCAGGAGGGTCGCGAGACGGAGCGGCCCGCGGCGCGCATCCTGGGCGAGGAACCGCCCGCGGAGCTGCGCATCGATTGCACCGGGCTTGCGGCGCTGCTGGCGCGCAAGAAAGCGACCGTCATCGATCTCTCGCTGAGCCGCGATTATCGCAACGCGCACATTCCCGGCGCCTGGTTTGCCATTCGCTCGCGGCTTCAACGCGCGCTCGCAAAAATCCCGCTCGAGGGCACGCTGGTGCTCAGCTCGGAGGACGGCGTGCTCGCCGGCCGCGCCCTGGGCGAGGCGTGCGCTCTCGTCGACCGTCCGGTGCGCGCGCTCGACGGCGGCAACGCTGCCTGGCGCACCGCGGGCCATACGCTGACGGCCGACGATCCGCGCATGGGGGATGAGCCGATCGATGTGTGGCTCAAGCCCTACGAACGCGCGCGCGACCAGGCTGCGGCGATGGAGGAGTATCTGTCGTGGGAGGTCGACCTCCCCGCGCGCATCGCCCGCGACGGCTCCGCGAATTTCATGCAGTTTCAGCCGTAGTGCTGTTGCGCTGTCCTACGAGCACCACTCGTCAGGCGACGATGGGCAGCGCCACAGCGTCCCCTCCCCCGCTTGCGGTGGAGGGACAGGGAGGGGGCATGCGATCAGACCGATCAGTGAAAGCTCACCCCCTCCCCACCCCTCCCCCGCAAGCGGGGGAGGGAGCAGACCGAGTTCGCCGCTCGTGCTGAGTCAACTCACAAGCATTGGGTCGAAGCTGATCGCACCGAGGCGTGTGGCGCGGGGCAACACGCAATGGCTCAGTGTGCAGCGGCGGCGAATCTTAACCCAACCTTAACCGCGGCCACGCGATGCTCCATCGATACCTGCGAGGGGAGCGGCGCGATGCTCGACGCGAAAGCCTACAAGGCGCATTTTCCGGATGATCCAGCCTACGAGCTCGCGCCCGGCGTTCCGCGGCAACTCAATTCCGCCGCGCTGATGGACGCGCTCGCGGCGCTCGAGGCCGAGTTCAGAGACATCCTGCGCCAAAGCACGCCCGAGTAAGACAGCCAAGCGCACGCGAAGGCCGTCATTGCCGGGCTTGACCCGGCAATCCATCCCTCTTCATAAGAACTTCTTCGCGAAGAAGATGGATGCGCGGGTCAAGCCCGCGCATGACTCGCTGGATAGGCTTCCGCCATGCGCAAGCTCGTGGAATATCCCACGCCCTCGCTCAAGGAGCGCGACCGGCGCTGGGCGGCGGTGCGCAAGGAGATGGACGCGCGCTCCCTCGATTGCCTGATCCTGTGCGGCTGGCCGGCGATGTGGGACTTCAACATCGCCAATGCGCGCCACCTCTGCCCGATCGACGGCAATGCCGAGTTCAACGTGCTCGTCTTTCCCCGCGACGGCGAGCCGACCTCGTTCATCTATTCGCCGGTCTTCACCGACTACTGGCGCGGCGCGCAGAACTGGGTCGCCGACGTGCGTCCCAAGCGCGCGACCTTCGGCGACAGCGTCGCCGAGCGGCTCGTCGAATTGGGCTTGACCGGCGCCAAAGTCGGCATCGACGGGCTTGCCGGCCCGCTCGATCCGGACGGCTGGGTGCCGCACAGCATGTATGCCCGCCTGCAGACGCGCTTGCCCAAGCTCGGCCTCGTCAGCCTCGGAACGCAAACGCTTTTTTGTGGAGCGTGGTCTAGCTGCATCGAGAGTGGCGCGCCCGAAGAGATTCGAACTCCTGACTCCCAGATTCGTAGTCTGGTGCTTTAATGGAAGTGGCGATCTCGCGCGGGGAGAAAGCCTCGTGAACAGTCTCACGGAGCTTTGTTGTTGTGGGCCATGTGTGGAACAGTTTGCTTCTCCCAGCTACTCTCTGATTCAGAGGTGAGTGACATCCGCGAGACTACAAAAGACCTCTCACTATCGAACTTTGTGCTTGCGAATGCTTTTCCGTACACCCGCGCGGACGCGGCCCGGAGGTGCTGCGATCACGCGGCCGTCGGCACGAATGGCTTTGGCTTGGCACGGTCATTCACTTCCCCTTTCAGCCCGAAAAGTCGACCCTAAGGCCTCGCGCTTCGGTAGGTGAGCGCCGCAATACCGGCCATGATTGCCAGCATGGTAATCACCATGGCGACCGTCGCCGGCCATCCACCCCATTCCCAGGCCAGGCCGGGCAGAAAGGCGCCCATGCTGCCGCCGGCATAGAACGACGTCACGTAAAGACCGACGGCCGACGAGCGGCCTTCCTTGGCGTTTTCCGTGACATAGCCCGTCGCGATCGTCTGGCACAGCATGCCGCACGCGGCGCAAAAGGTAAGCCCCGCGATAATCCACGGAATTGGCGCCAGCAGCATGAGCAGCGCGCCGCCCGCCCACACGGCAATGACCGCGAGCACGAAGCGACGGCGTCCGAGCCATGCCATCATCCAACCGGTCGCCGGCGCGATCGCGGTGCCCGCGAGGTAGGTGACGAAAATCAACCCGAGCAGCGTCGAGGAGAAGCGATAGGGCGGCGCGGTGAGATGGAAGCTCGCATAGGTGAACACCGCGATGAAATTGAAGAGCACGCCGAAGCCGATGCCGTAGGTGGCAAGAAGCTGCGGGTTCTTGAGATGCCGCAACATCTGCTGGGCAGAGGCGAACAGGCCCGGCGAACGAATGAAGCCCTTCTCCGCCGGGAGCAGCAGCGTGACGATGAGCGCGCCCGCCAGTGACAAGCCTGCGAGCGCCAGGAAGGCAGGACGCCAGCCAAAGAGATCGCCCAGCAAGCCGGGAACGAAGCGGCCGGAGAATCCACCGAGACTCGATCCCGCGATGTAGATGCCGGCGACGCCGGCCACCTGGGGTGGGGGCCACTCATCGCCGATATAGGCGACGGTGACTGCGAAGATCGGCGGAAGCAGCAAACCCTGAACAAAGCGCCAGACGACCAGCGCCTGCACGTCGGGCGCGAGGGCAGCACCGAGCGTGGGTACGACAACCGCCAACATGGCGGCGGCGATCAGCCGCTTCCTCCCCAGCACGTCGGCAACGGCGCCTGTGAACGGTGCCGTCAAGGCGATGGCGAGGGTGCTCGCGGTCATGATCGAGCTGATCTCGGCGGCGCCGACGCCGAACTCCCGCGACAGCGCCGGCAACAGCGCCTGCGGCGAGTAGAGGTTGAGGAACGTGCAGAAGCCAGCGGTGGCGACGGCGATTTTGTGGGGATCTACGGCCATAAGTTTCCGGCGGGCGGACGACCAAGGGACAAATTGACGGTTAGCCAGCGCGCAAAAAGCCTTTGCGGCTCAAAGCTGGGCTTTTTGTAGTTTCAAGGCTTTAGACTGGCTAACCGCCCCTATGGGGAGGAAGCAGGCTATTGGCCGCTCCAGTCGAGCGGCAGTATTTTGGCGGCCTCCGCCCACTGGAGGTCCTGCTGCGGATGCGCGGCCGCGAGGTCATTGGCCTACAAAAGAAACCTTCCATCGATGTGTAAAGCTCGCACTTCTGCTTGTCGGCATCAAAACCCGTGCACGCCCTCCTCAAGCTCCTGAGTGGGCAAATTCTTTGCGTTCAGCATGATTTGAAACGGGTCAATTCGCGCGCCCGGAGCTTCGAGACTAAATGCCAACGAGCAACAAAGCGGCGACAGCAATGGCGGTCCAAAATCTGGTCTTACGGACGGCTCTCCTTTCCACCGGAAACGCAGTAACTGGGCACGCATCGGACGGCTTAGGGAGGTGCTGCGCGTGCATCGGATAGACCTCTTGATCTATTCAGCTCACGGCGGCGTTCATAGAATAATCTGGCGGTGGGGAAATTGCGGTTGAAAAGGCAATTCCGCAATCTGAAGCTGATATCGCGAATAATTCCGTTTTCTTTATAGACACGTTAAAAGGCATCGCGGACCGCGGCTAACCACCGCCAACCATTTTGCCGCCGGGTCACAAGGCAAACCACTCTACCGAAGCGCGCTACAAATGGAGGACGATGTGCAGGCCAGTTCCTTGCCAGAAGTCAACTCACGTCAACTTCGCGCGGTTCTTGCCGTCGCGGAGTATCGCAGTTTCATTGCCGCCGCTGCGTTTTTGAAGACGTCGCAACCGGCGCTTACGCGAACTATCAAGCAAATTGAAGCCACCGTTGGCGCCTCGCTGTTCTCCCGCAGCACGCGACAGGTTTCAATTACCGAAGCGGGGAAGGAGTTTGCCGCCATCGCGGAGCGGCTGCTCAACGATCTTAAGATTGGTGTCGAGAACGTGCGCGAGCTCGCCGAACAGCGGCGAGGTCAGATCATCATAGCGAGCATCATGTCGCTCGCGCATGTTGCTCTGCCAAGATTAATCGCGGAATACAATCGGCAGTTTCCCGGAATTGAAATCCATCTGCGGGAGGCTGTTCACGGCAACGTCCAAGATGATGTTCGCAGCGGCTTGGCGGATTTTGGACTCGGATATGTCGCGGACATGCCGGAGCCATTTACAACGGAGAGCCTTGGCGCAGAGGCCTTCTATGTCGTGCTGCCGTTGCGGCACCGGCTCGCGCGCGCCAAGGAAATCGAGTTGAAGGCGTTGAAGGATGCCACCCTGGTCTCGCTTCCGACTGACTCCCGCACCCGCCGGATCATCGATGGAGCCGCGGCGACTGCAGGTTTTACATTCCGCCATGTCGTCACCGTGAACCAGTTTGCGACGCTATATAGCTTTGTCCGCAATGGCGTTGGTTTGACTATCGTGCCGGACCGTGCCCGCCCGCCTGCGCAGGACCCCGAACTCGTATCGCGTCCGCTCGTCCGCCCACGCGTGTCCCGTGAGATTGGCATAGTCCGATTGCGCGGGCGCGACATGACACCCGCGGCAGCTGGGCTGTTGACGCTGTTGAAGGAACGGCTCCGCCGGCCACGGCGCGTGTGACTAGAACCTATCTCAAAATCGCCTGAAGAGGACAACGAGGCAAGCGAGCTGTACGAAGCCGAGGAAGTTGTGGGCGTAGTATTCCCAACGGACGAGGATGCGGCGCTGCCATTGAATC
>Ga0126376_10000081_pt1 | contig 39546 bp, 33 predicted proteins | sample PanSoiMetPlot_15_FD_92760 | JGI IMG/M metagenome (GOLD analysis project Ga0126376, IMG submission 92760) | Tropical forest soil microbial communities from Panama - MetaG Plot_15 | ecosystem: Environmental > Terrestrial > Soil > Tropical forest > Bulk soil | place: Panama | collected 2016-02-17 | reverse complement strand
CCGACCATGGCCATGATCTCGGTCATCATCGTCAACACGTGGCGCGGCCTGCCGTTCTTCGGCATCTCGATCCTCGCGGGCCTGCAGACCATTCCGGTCGAGCAGCACGAGTCGGCCACGATCGACGGCGCGGGTACGTGGGATCGCTTCCGTCACGTCACGTTGCCGTCGCTCTTGCCCGTGATCTTCATCGTCACGACGTTCTCGGTGATCCTCACGTTCTTCGACTTCCAGCTGGTCTACGTGCTCACCGGCGGCGGTCCGGCCAACTCGACACACCTGATGGCCACCTACGCCTACAGCCTCAGCATGGGCGCGGGCCAGATGGGGCTCGGCTCCGCCGTGGCGCTCAGCATGGTGCCGGTGCTCGGTCTGTTGCTGGTGCTGCTCACGTTCTACGTGCGGAAGGACTGAGATGGTCGGCGAGCTGACGTGGCGCAAGCGGCTCCTGGGGCTTTGGGCGCCGCTCGCGCTCTTCGCCATCGTGGCGCTATTCCCGTTCACCTGGATGGCCGCCACCTCGCTCAAGACGAACGCCGAGCTCTACGACCCCAGGGCCAACCCGCTCGCGATCCGGCATCCGTCGCTGGTCCACTACATCAGCCTGCTGCAGGAGACGAACTTCCTGACCTGGGTCGGCAACACGATGCTGGTGGCGGTGGTCGCAACCGGCATCTCGCTCTTGCTCGGAACCATGCTGGCGTACCCGCTGGCCCGCATGCGGTTTCGAGGCGCGCCGCTCCTGGCCATCACGGTGGCGGTGACCTATCTGGTGCCGCAGTCGCTCCTGTTCGTGCCGATGGCCGACCTGATCGGGCGGCTGAAGCTCGGCAACACGCTCAGCGCCGTGATGCTGACCTATCCGACCCTGCTCGTGCCGTTCATCGCCTGGCTCTTGATGGGCTACTTCAAGACGGTGCCGAAGGAGCTCGAGGAGCAGGCCCTGATCGACGGCGCCAGCCGGTGGCGGGCGATGACCCGGGTGATCCTGCCGCTCTGCATGCCCGGCTTCATTTCGGCCGGAATCTTCGCCTTCACCCTGGCGCAGAACGAGTTTCTCTACGCGTTACTCTTCCTCAGCCGCTCCGACGTGCGCACCGTGCCGATCGGCGTCGTCGGCGAGCTGATCCGCGGCGACGCCTTCTACTGGGGCCAGCTGATGGCCGGAGCGCTCCTGGGCTCCGTGCCCGTCGCGCTGATCTACTCGTTCTTCGTGAAGTACTATGTCGCCGGCCTCACCGCCGGCGCCGTCAAGGGCTAGCCGGCCTCGAGGTCGCCTCCGCTCACAGCCGCAATGAGTCACGAGCCGTCCGACGCGCTGGTGTTCTTCGGGGCCACCGGCGATCTCGCCCACAAGAAGATCTTTCCCGCGCTGCAGGCGCTGGCCCGGCACGGCCACCTCGACCTGCCGGTCGTCGGCGTCGCGAAGGCCGGCTGGACGCTCGATCAGCTGAAGGCGCGCGCGCGCGACAGCGTCGAGCACGCGGGCGGCCTCGACCACGACGCGTTCGCGCGCCTGGAGCGCAGTCTGCGCTACATCGACGGCGACTACGCGGATCCGGCGACGTTCACGCGTCTGCGCCAAGAGCTCGGTGAGGCCCAGCGCCCGACGCACTATCTGGCGATCCCGCCCAGCCTGTTCGAGACCGTCGTGCGACAGCTCGGCGAGTCGGGCTGCGCGAAGGGCGGGCGCGTCGTGATCGAGAAGCCGTTCGGACACGACCTGGCCACGGCGCTGGAGCTGAACGCGGTCGTGAACCGGATCTTCCGGGAAGACGACGTGTTCCGCATCGATCACTATCTGGGCAAGAACACCGTCCAGAACCTCCTGTTCTTCCGCTTCGCCAATTCGTTCCTCGAGCCCCTGTGGAACCGGCAGTTCGTCGAGAGCGTAGAGATCACGATGGCCGAGCACTTCGGCGTCGAGGGGCGCGGCAAGTTCTACGACGAGACCGGCGCCTTGCGCGACGTCGTGCAGAACCACCTGTTGCAGGTGCTCACCAACATCGCGATGGAGCCGCCGCCCGGCCTGGACGCCGAGCTCTTGCGCGACGAGAAGGCGAAGGTGCTCAAGGGAATGCGCCCGCTCGCGCCGGGCGACGTCGTCCGCGGCCAGTTTCGCGGCTATCGCGACGAGCCAGGCGTCGCGGCGAATTCACGCGTGGAGACCTTCGTGGCGCTCCGGCTCGAGATCAACTCGTGGCGCTGGAAGGGCGTGCCCTTCTACATCCGCGCGGGCAAGTCCCTGCCGGCGACGGTCACCGAGGTGCTCGTCAAGCTGCGCCAGCCGCCGGCGGTCTTCTCGGCGATTCCGCTGCCGGCCAACTACTTCCGGTTCCGCGTCACCCCCGACCTGATGATCGCGGTCGGCGCCCTGGTCAAGAAGCCGGGCGACGCGCCCGACGGCGAGCACGTCGAGCTCGTGATCGCCGAGGCCTCCGATCCTAGGGAGATGGGCGCGTACGAGGAGCTCTTGTTCGACGCCATGCGCGGCAACTCCGCCCGCTTCGCGCGGCGTGACTATGTCGAAGAGGCGTGGCGGATCGTCGATCCGGTCGTGCACGGCGATCTGCCGGTCTACGAGTACGAGCCCGGCACGTGGGGACCGTCCCAAGCCAACGGACAGATCGCGCCCGACGGTGGGTGGTTCGATCCGACGACGAGACGCTAGCGGAGGAGCCATGGACATCCCGAGCCCAATTCCACGCCCCTGGGATCTCACCCGCGTCGTCCTCGGCGTGCTGACCATCGGCGGGCTGGCGCTGGCGAGCTTCTGGGTACTCCGGCCGTTCCTGCTGGCCGGGATCTGGGCCACGATGATCGTGGTCTCCACGTGGCCCACCTTGCGCGCCGTGCAGGCGCGGCTCTGGGGCAAGCGCAGCCTGGCCGTCGTCATCATGACCGTGGTGATGCTCGTGATCATCGCCGCGCCGCTCGCGACCGCCGTCATCGGCGTCGCCGAGCGTTCGGACGACATCGTCACGTGGTCGCGATCGTTCATAACGTACGTGCTGGCGGGCCCGCCCGAGTGGGTGGCACGGCTGCCGCTGCTGGGCGGGAAGCTCGCGGAGCGGTGGCAGGCGATCGCGGTGGCCTCGTCCGAGGAGCTCACGACTCAGGCTGCCCCCTATGTGAGGGACGTCGCGCGCTGGGTCCTCGGCCAGGTCGGAACCGTCGGCACCCTGCTGATCGAGATCTTGTTGACGGTGATCATCGCGATCATTCTCTACGCGAACGGAGAAGCGGCGGCCGCCGGCGTGGTGGCGTTTGCCCGGCGGCTGAGCGGTCCGGCGGGCGAGCGCGCCGCGGTCCTCTCGGCCCGCGCGATTCGCGCCGTCGCGCTGGGCATCGTGGTCACCGCGCTGGTCCAGTCCGTCATCGGCGGCATCGGGCTCGCCATCACCGGGGTGCCCTATCCGCTGCTCCTGTCGTCGGTCATGTTCCTGCTCGGCATCGCGCAGATCGGTCCCTTCCCGGTGCTGCTCGGCGCCGTGATCTGGGCCTATTGGGCCAACGGAACCTTCTGGGGCACCTTGATGCTCCTGTGCGCGCTCGTCACCGGGAGCCTCGACAACGTCCTGCGGCCGATCCTGATCAGGCGAGGCGCGGACCTGCCGCTGCTGCTGATCTTCGCGGGGGTGCTCGGGGGATTGTTGGCGTTCGGCCTGATCGGCCTGTTCGTCGGTCCTGTCGTGCTCTCCGTCACCTACACCTTGCTCGAGGAGTGGGTGGGGCAGGGTCCGCCGCGGTCGGACGACGGAGCTAGCGCCGAAGCGACAGTGGATCTTCCGGGTGCAGCTGGCCGGTCCACTTGAGACCGATGCGCGACAAGTCGGCGGCGAGCACGTCCTCGCCGGCCGGCCGCACGCCGCGCTCGATCCACGCGACGAGATCGTCGAACGCCTGCTCGCGCATCTCGCCGTCGAAGCCGCAGTGACTCCCGGCGCGTAGCACACGCTGCACGAGGAGGTGATCCGTGCCGGCGGCGATCGTGCGGCGCCGATACGACTGCTCGAGGCTCAGCGGCACCCACGCGTCGCCCGTCTCGTGCAGCGTGATGAGCGGGACCGTGATGCGGCCGGTGCGCTCCGCGTAGACCGGATTCGCGATCGGCGAGCGGGCGTCCTTCGCCGGCTGGATTCGCCGCACCCGCGCGTTGAGCTCGTCTTCGGTGAGACCCAGGCCGGGATCGATCCGGTACCGGACGTGAACGGTGCTCGCCGCGCGCCGACCGGGATTCGGGTCGTTCTCGACGTCGCGGGGACGATAGTTCATGTTCATGAGATATCGACGGCGGAGTCCCTGAAGGCGCAGCGGCAGATCGTTGCCGGCGCGATCGGCGCCCATCAGGTACTTCACGACGCTGTCGAACTGCCGTCCGCGCGCGGTGTACTCGCCGGGCAGGCCGAGGGCCGGCACGACGCGTTCCTTGAGCATCTGCGCGAAGGCTTCCGCGTCCGGCGCATCGAGGATCGGCGCCCCGGAGATCAGCTCGGCCGCGGCGGTGTAGGCCGACAGATAGTCGGCGATGCTGATGCCGTCGACGAGCCCGCATTCGGCCAGGCCGCCCTGATAGAGACCCGGGTGCAGCTCCAGCGACGCGACGACGATGTGGCCGCCCATCGACTGGCCGTAGATGATCGTCCAGCGCGGCCGGCCGATTTCTTTCACGAAGAGGTCGCGAATGGCGTTCGTGTCCTCGACGAAGAGATGCGGCTGGTACTCGCGCGCCCGGTAGCCGGAGGCGGCCCAGGCGTGGCCGCTGGCGACGATGTGTCCGCCGATCGGCGGTGCCGCGACGGCCCCCGGGCCGGGACCCCGCTGGATCCCGTGCGCGAACACGACGAGCCCGCCTTGCCAGTTCGCGGGCGCCTCGATGAGATAGCTTGCACCGCCGAGCACGCCGCTGCGGCTGATCGCGAGGCGGTCGGTTTCGGCGCGCGGCGAGCCGGGCCACGGGCCTCGCAACCCGAGCACCAAACCCAGAACAAACAGCGCAGCGAGAACGCGTCGTGTCAATGGACTCGTCCCGTTGAAGGAGTCACGCCCAGGGGTGCATCGAGCGGCATCGGCACCTCGCGCCGGGGAGTCTAGCAGAACCGAACGATCGAGGCGGGTGCTTGTGCCGAGCGGAGCCGGGCTACCGCCCGGCGAACGCGCGGTTCTCCAGCCTGCTCAGGAGCCGCACCACCGGCCACAGCATCACGAAGTAGATGACGGCCGCGACCACGATCGGCGTCGCGTTGTAGGTGAGGCTCTGCGCCTGCCGCGCCTGGTAGAGGAGCTCCGGTACCGCGACCACGCTGCCGAGCGCGGTGAGCTTCACGACCTCGAGCGTGTTGGAGAGCAGATCGGGCAGCACGTTGCGCACGGCCTGCGGCAGCACGACGTAGGTCATGGCCTGTAGGCGGGAGAGGCCGGTCGAGCGCGCGGCTTCGATCTGGCCGCTGGGAATGGAGTCGATCCCCGCTCGGAGAATCTCGCCGTAGTAGGCGCCGGTATTGAGGAAGAAGGCAATCGCCACGCAGACGAAGCCGCCGAGCTCGAGCCCGGCGAACGGCAATCCGGCGAACAGCAAGATCAGCAGAACCAGGGGCGGGAAGGCGCGGAAGAAATCGACCCAGGCCATCAGCAGCCAGCGGATCGCGGGATGCTTCACGCTCGCCAGCAGCGCCAGGATCAGCCCGCCGAAGAGGCCGAGCGGTACCACCAGCAAGGACAGCAGCGCGGTGTTGAGGAGGCCGGCGCGCACGATCGGCCACGAGGCGGCGATGATCTCCAGGTTGAAGAAGCTCTCGATCATCGCTTCCACGCCAAGCGCGTCTCGACCCAGCGCGCAGCCACCACGACCGGGAAAAACAGCACGATGTACGCCGCCGCGCCCATCATCAGTGGCGAGGGATTGTAGGAGTTGGACATCGCCGAGCTCGCCTGGCCGAGAATCTCCGTGACCGCCACAACGGTGCCGAGCGCCGTGCCCTTAATGATGGCAATGGTGCGGTTGGTGAGCGGCGGGATGGTCAACCGGACAGCCTGCGGCAGCACGACGCTCATCAGAGTCTGGCCGAACGAGAGCCCGGTCGAGCGCGCGGCCTCCCACTGGCCCCGGGCGACCGAGGTGATCCCGGCCCAGAAGATCTCCTCGGAGAACGCCATCAGCACGAAGGCCAGCGAGAGCCACGTCGAGACGAACCCGGAGGGCGAGATGTTGACGCTGGGCAGGCCGAAGTAGATCAACACGATCACGACCAGCGGCGGCAGCGAGCGGAACAGGTCGACGACGACGACGATCAGCCAGTTGAGCGGCCGGACGCCCAGGCTTCTCAGGAGCGCCAGCGTCAGGCCCGCCGCGATGCCGGTCACGACGACCAGCAGCGCCAGCTCGATCGTCACCACCACGCCGGACAGGATGTCGGGCAGGTACCGGAGCATGACTTTGGTGTTGAGGAAGGTGTCGGCGAAGCGCTCCCAGCCCGACATGGCCGCTCAGTGGCGCTGGATCTGGCTGATGAACGCGCGCGTGCGCTCGTGGGTCGGGCTCTCGAAGATCGCGGCCGGCGGTCCCTCCTCGACGATGGCGCCCTCGTCCATGAACACCACGCGATCGGCCGCGTTGCGCGCGAAGCCCATCTCGTGGCTGACCACGATCATCGTCATGCCGCTCTCGCGCAGCGCGCGCATGACCTCGAGCACCGAGCCCACCAGCTCGGGATCGAGCGCGCTGGTCGGCTCGTCGAACAGCATCACGCGCGGCTCGAGCGCGATCGCGCGCGCGATGGCCACGCGCTGCTGCTGACCGCCCGACAGCTGGCCCGGCGTGTGCCCGGCGCGATCGGCGAGGCCGACGCGCTCGAGCGCGGCCCGGCCGAGCGCGTCGGCCTGGGCGCGCGACTTGCCGGCCACCTTGCGCAGCGCGAGGGTGACGTTGCCGAGCGCCGTCATGTGCGGATAGAGGTTGAAGGACTGGAACACCATCCCGATCCGCTGGCGGGCGTGGTTGATGTCCGTGCGCGGATCGAGCATGTCGATGCCGTCGACCACCACACTGCCCGAGGACGGCTCTTCGAGCCGGTTGAGACAACGCAGTAAGGTCGACTTGCCCGAGCCCGAGGGCCCGATCACGAACACCAGCTGGCGCTCCGCCACCTTCAGGTCGACGCCCTTGAGGACGTGCAGGGCGCCGAAGTGCTTGTGCAGGCCGCGCGCGTCGACGATCGGGCCGCTCATGCCCTCAGGCCACAGGCTGTGCAGGTCCGGGCGTTGCTCAGTGGCAGCGCAGCTCGTGCGGCGTCGGGTCGTAGCCCGGCATCCCGGGCGGGCCGTAGCCCGGCGTGATCACCACCTCGAGATCGTCGGGCGCCGGCTTTCTGCCGAACCACTTCTCGGAGAGCTTGGCGATCGTGCCGTCCTTCTTCATGCAGTCGATCGCATCCTGCAGCTCGGCGCGGAGCTTTGGGTTGTTCTTCGGCACCGGCGCCGCCCAGTGAGCACGCGTATCCTTCAGCTCGAGGTCGGCCACGAACTGCGGGTTCTTCGACGCGGCGTAGCGAATGGTCGTGTTGCCCCCGAGCGTCGCGTAGGCGCGCCCCGACAGCACGGCTTGCGTCGCGTCGGGCTGGGTGTCGTAGACCTGCACGGTGAAGCCGAGCTCGGCGCCCTTGGCCTTGGAGAGCGTCTCATAGGGCGTGCCCTTGTTGACCGAGACCGACTTGCCCTTGAGATCGGCCCAGTCCTTGATCGGCTCCGAGCCCTTCTTGATGCCGAACTGGTACGCGGTCCACAGGTAGCCCGCGGTGAACAGCATGTTCTCGGCCCGCTCCTTGGTCACCGTCGTCGGCGCGGCGATGAAGTCGTAGCGGCCGGACTGCATGCCCGGGATCAGGGTCGAGAAGCTCACCGCGTCGATCGTGATCTCGCGCTTCATCCGGCGCGCGACCTCGGTGAATAGATCGATCTGGAAGCCCTCGATGCCGCCGCCCAGCTTGGGCATGGCGTGCGGTGCGAAGGTGCCGTCGACGCCGGTCCGGAGCGGCGGCAGCTTTTCCTGGGCGAGCGCGGGAGCCGCGCAGAAGAGCGCGGCGGCCGCCATGGCGGCAAGGCGACGTCGGATCATGATGAGCCTCCTGGGGACTCGTGGTTTCTTGGTGCGTGTGCGGTCCCCTGCGGCAGGGGCGGGCGTGACTGGCGTGTCTCGTCGAATCGGTGAGTCAAGCTCGCGCCGATCCTGTCAGAGCGCGCGTGACAAGTCAAACCCGAAGCGCACTGATACGTCTCGCCGGCGGGGTTTCGACTACCAGACGAACGGCACGAGGCGGTGCGGGACCCGGCGCTGGTAGTCGGCGTATCCGGGCAGACTCGCGGCGAGCATGCGCTCCTCGTCGAAGAGACGCCAGATCAGAAATGGCGCAATCGCCGCGACCGAGATCAGTCCCCAGTACGAGCCGAGCGCCAGCGGCGTTGCGGCGAGATACAGAAAGCCGCTCGCGTACATCGGGTGGCGGACGATGGCGTACGGGCCGGTCGAGATCACCCGCTGATCCTCGGTGATCTCGATGGTGGCCGACGTGAACGTGTTTTCCCGATAGACCCGCACGATGAGCGCGAACCCGACCAGGACCAGGATGTCCGCGGCCACGACCAGGCCGAGCGGCACGGCGGACCACCCGAAGCGATGGTCGAGCGCCGGCACGACGAGCAGGGCTCCGAAGCCGACCGACGTGCTCCACATGATGAGCTTCTGAGCCGGCCGCTTCTCGCCCGTCGGGCCTCCGTGCATTCGGCGCTCGAGCAGCGTGCGATCGCGCCGAAGCAGATAGAGCGTGGTGAGGCCGCAGGCGCCGATGAATATCGCAAGGTAGACCCAGGCCTGCCAGTATCGGACGGTCCCCGCGGGGGCGAATAACAGCAGCGCCATCACCGCCGCGAGCACGACGGCCGCGAGGCCGGCCCTGGTCTCGAGGCTCTTCATGGCCTCCTCTATAGTAGGATCGGGCTCAATCTCCGTCGGAGGGCTGCCGATGCGTATGGCCGGGAAGATCGGGATCGTGACCGCCGCGGCCTCGGGCATGGGCCGCGCGGGCGCGCTGCGCTTCGCGCGCGAGGGCGCGCAAGTCGCCGTGGTCGACGTGGACGGCGCCGGAGTGAAGCGCGTCGTGGGCGAGATCACCGCCGCCGGCGGCGTCGCTCACGGCATCACGGCGGACCTGACGAAGGACGATGATTCGCGCCGGATCGTGTGGGACACCGTGAGCCGCTTCAAGGGACTCGACTTCGTCTGGAACCACGTCGGCCACCCCGGGCCGGCCGCGGTCGAGGGCATCGACATGAGCGCCTTCAACCTGGCGGTCGATCTCAATCTCCGCACGGTGCTGTTGACCACCGAGGCCGCCATTCCCGAGATCCGCGCCCGGGGCGGCGGGAGCCTGCTCTTCACCGCGTCTACGTCCGGGCTGGTGGGCTCGGGCTTCAGCCCGGTCTACTCGATGTGCAAGTTCGGCGTGGTGGGCTTCGTCAAGAGCCTGGCGCTGCGGCTGGCGAAGGAGAACATCCGCGTGAACGCCGTCTGCCCGGGTCCGATCGACACGCCCATGCTGCGCGTGTTCGTCTCGCGGCCCGACCAGAAATCGACGGCCGGCATGGACCCGGAAGAGCTCGTGAGCAAGCGCGCCCACGGCTCGGTGCCGCTGGGCCGCACCGGCCGGCCCGACGAGATCGCCAACGCAGCGCTGTTCCTGCTGTCGGACGAGGCGTCGTTCGTCACAGGCGTCGCGCTGCCGGTCGACGGCGGCGTGACGGCAGCCTGAAAAAAGGAGGACATCATGACCAGAACCGAATTCGAAGCCGAGCTCGTGCGCGACGGGTACGAAGTCCGTGAAGGCGAGATCAAACCGCACGTGCACCGCGAGGCGCACGCCCACGAGTTCGACGCTCGCGTGCTCGTTCTGGACGGATCGATCACGCTCGTCTTCGGCAAGGACCGCGTCACGTACGGGCCGGGCGACTCCTGCAGCGTTCCCGCAGGCACCATGCACGAAGAGCACACCGAAGCGGGCGGCGTTCGCTACGTCTCCGGGCGGCGCGCGGCGGCGAAGTAAATTCGCGCCGATGGCGAAGGACACCGCCGGAGTCGCGACGTGCTTTCTTTCTGTCGTGCGTGCCCACTTTGTGGTTTCATTGTGCCCATTCCGACATATTGATGTTGCCTGGCCGCCGAGCGAGGCGGCCCGGCGTCCCGGCCGTGTGGGCTCCTACGACGAGAGGAGGGCGTGATGGTCACACTCGACATCAACGGTAAACGCCAAAACGTCGACGTACCCGGTGAGACCCCGCTGCTATGGGCCTTGCGGGACGAGCTCGGGCTCACCGGCAGCAAGTTCGGCTGCGGGATGGCCCTCTGCGGCGCCTGCACGGTGCACGTCGACGGACAGGCCGTGCGCTCGTGCATCACCCCGATCTCGGTGGTCGCGAACAAGAAGGTCGTGACGATCGAGGCCGTCGGCGCAGACCCCGTCGGCCGCGCGCTGCAGGCCGCGTGGGTCGACGTCGGCGTGCCGCAGTGCGGCTACTGCCAGGCCGGCCAGATCATGTCCGCCGCCGCGCTGCTCAAGCGCACGCCGAATCCCACCGACACGCAGATCGAAGAAGCCATGGACGGCAATATCTGCCGCTGCGGTACCTACACGCGGATCCGCGCCGCGATCAAGCAGGCCGCGGCCAAGGGAGGTGCCCGATGAGCACCGCGCGTACGAGCGTGTCGTCGGAGCTGCCGGTCGTGCTGGCGAATGTGAGCCGGCGCCGGTTCTTGAAGGGAATGTCGCTCGGCGGCCTGGTGCTGGCCGTCGGCTTGCCGTCGGCCGCGCGCGCCCAGGAGCCCAAGAAGTACGGCGCCGACGGGATGCCCAACGGGTGGACCGACAATCCGCTGGCCTTCGTCTCGATCGCCGAAGATGGCACGGTCACGATCGTCTGCCATCGCTCTGAGATGGGGCAGGGGGTCAGGACCGGCATGCCGATGATCGTGGCCGACGAGCTCGAGGCCGACTGGAAGCGCGTGCGCGTCGCCCAGGCGCCCGGCGACGAGAAGAAATACGGCAACCAGGACACCGACGGCTCGCGCAGCACGCGCCACTTCTTCGAGCCCATGCGCCGCTGCGGCGCCGCTGCGCGCACGATGCTCGAGGCCGCTGCCGCCGAGCGCTGGAAGGTGCCCGTGAGCGAAGTGGCCGCCAAGAATCACGAGGTCGTCCACGGCCCCTCAGGCCGCAAGCTCGGCTTTGGCGCGCTCGCCAAGGCCGCGGCCGCTCAGCCGGTGCCGGCGCGCGCATCGCTCCGGCTGAAGGACCCGAAGGACTTCCGCTACATCGGAAAGGGCGAGCTGAAGCTCGTCGACGGAATGGACATCGCGACCGGCAAGGCGAAGTACGGGATCGACACGCGACTGCCGGGCATGCTCTACGCGGTCGTGGCCCGTCCTCCAGTGCTGGGCGGCAAGGTGGCCAAGGTCGACGACGCCGAGGCGCTCAAGGTGCCGGGCGTGGTGAAGGTCGTCCAGATCGAGCCGAGCCCGGCGCCCGCTCTCTTCAATCCGCTCGGCGGCGTCGCGGTGCTGGCGCGCAACACGTTCGCGGCCATGCAGGGTCGCCGGGCGCTGAAGATCACCTGGGACGACGGACCCCACGGCAGTTACGACTCGACGGCTTACAGGGCCGGTCTCGAGGAGTCGGCGCGCAAGCCCGGCAAGGTCGTCCGTAATGACGGCGATTTCGACAAGGCGGCGGCGAGCGCCACGAAGCGCGTGCAGGCCGAGTACTACATCCCGCATCTGGCACACGCGACGATGGAGCCGCCGGCCGCGGCTGCTCGGATCACCAACGGCAAGTGCGAGGTCTGGGGATGCTTCCAGTCGCCCCAGCGCGCGCGGGACCTGGTGGCGAAGCGGCTCGGCATGTCATTTGACGACGTCACCGTGCACGTCACGCTCCTGGGCGGCGGCTTCGGACGCAAATCCAAGCCGGACTACGGCATCGAGGCGGCGGTGCTGTCGAAGGCCGTCGACGGCAAGCCCGTCAAGGTGACGTGGACGCGTGACGACGACCTGCACAACTCCTACTATCACACGGTCTCGGTCGAGCATCTGGAGGCCGGCGTGAACGAATGGGGCACACCGGTCGCGTGGCTGCACCGGAGCGTCGCGCCGACGATCTTCTCGACCTTCAACGTCGATGCGAAGAACGAGTCGCCTGTCGAGCTCGGCATGGGCGTCATCAACGTGCCGTTCGCGATCCCCAACGTGCGCATCGAGAACCCGGAGGCGATTGCCCACACGCGGATCGGCTGGTTCCGGTCGGTCTCGAACATCCCGCATGCGTTTGCCGTTCAGTCGTTCGTGGCCGAGTTGGCCGCCGCGGCCGGGCGCGACCCGAAAGATTTCCTGCTCGAGGTCATCGGCGAGCCGCGCGTCGTCAGCCCCGAGAAGCTGGGCGACGGCTGGAACCACGGCGAGTCCCCCGAGCGATATCCAGTGGATACTGGGCGGTTGCGCCGCGTCATCGAGGTAGCCGCGCACGCGGCGGGCTGGGGCAAGCAGCAGCTGCCGAAGGGCCAGGGCATGGGCATCGCCGGCCACTACAGCTTCGTGAGCTACATCGCGGCCGTGGTGCAGGTCGCCGTCGACCCCAAGGGTGTCTTGACGATTCCGCGGGTCGACGTCGCGGTCGACTGCGGCCCGATCGTCAATCCGGATCGCATTCGCTCACAGATGGAAGGCGCGACCATCATGGGCGTCGGCGTCGCGACGCTCGGTGAGATCAGCTACAAGAACGGGCGCGTCGAGCAGAACAACTTCGACTCCTACCAGGTGACCCGCATGACGGGGGCGCCGAAAGAGATCCGCGTCCACATCATTCCCGGCGAGGACTACAGCAAGCCGATGGGCGGCGTGGGTGAGCCGGGCGTGCCGCCGATCCCGCCTGCGCTCTGCAACGCGATCTTCGCCGCGACGGGCAAGCGCATCCGTCGCCTGCCGATCCGCGATCAGCTGACCGCGTAATCCGACCGAGCACGGAGCGCCGGTTCTCTGGCGCTCCGTGCTCGCTTCTCTCAGTCCCTGAGCGCGAACACCCAGATCACCCCGCCCTGGGGCACTTCGGTCTTGGTGTTGCGGAACGTGTCGAGCCGCGCCTGCATTCGCTGGGCATCGACGCCCCAGCCTGATTGCACCGCGACGTACTGCACACCGTCGATCGCAAAGGAGCTCGGCACGCCGGTGATCCCGGAGTTCGTCTTGAACTTCCAGAGCTCGGCGCCGCTCTTGGCGTCAAACGCCCAGAAGTTCCGGTCGTTGGTGCCACCAAGAAACACGAGTCCGCCGCCGGTCGTGAGGATCGGGCCCCAGTTCTGGAACGGGAACTTGTGAGTCCAGACCCGCTGGCCCGTCTTCATGTCCCAGGCCTGTAGCTCACCGATGTGAGTGGCGCCTTGTCGCCAGCTCATCGTGGTCTTCGGGCGATCGATGCCCAGGTAGAGCTTGCCGGGCTCGTAGGGATCGGCCTTCGGCTGACCCACCAGCGTGCTGCAGAGGTTTTCGTTGGCCGGGATGTAGAGGTATTGGGTCTTCGGGTTGTAGCCGGCCGGCGTCCAGTCCTTGCCGCCCCAGAGCCCGGGGCAGAACGTGACCGAGGCGCCGGAGCGCGGCTTGCGCTCCTCGTTGTAGCTCGGACGTCCGGTCACGGGATCGATCTTGGTGAAGACCTCCTGGGTGACGAACGGCCGCGCGTCCACGAACTTGATGCTGTCGGCGCCGCGCTCGAGCCGCCAGAGATAGCCGTTGCGGCCCGGATGGACCAGGCCTTTCACGGTGCGTCCGTCCTTGGGGAAGTCGATCAAGAGCGGCGTGGACACTTCGTCCCAGTCCCAGGAATCGTTCCAGTGGTACTGGTGATAGCCGCGGATCTTGCCGGTGTCGACGTCGATCGCGAGCACGGAGCTAGAGTAGAGGTTATCGCCTGGCCTCATGTCGCCCATCCATGGCGCCGCGTTGCCGGTACCCCAGAAGCTCAGGTTGAGCTGGGGATCGTAGTGCGCGGTCAGCCACACCGAAACGCCGCCCGTCTTCCAGGTCTCTCCGGGCCAGGTGTCGTTCCCGGGCTCACCCGGCCCCGGGACCGTGTACGTCTTCCAGGCCGGCTTGCCATCTTCGGCGTTGAGGGCGGCGATGTAGCCGCGGATGCCGAGCTCGCCGCCCGAAGTGCCGACCATGACCTTGCCCTTGGCGATGAGCGGCGCCAGGGTGAAGTAGTAGCCGTTCTTGTAGTTATCGACGGTCGTGTCCCAGACCACGGCGCCGGTCCTCGCGTCGAGAGCGACGACGTGGGCGTCGACGGTGGCGAAATAGACTCGATCGCCCAACAGCGCCACCCCGCGATTGGTCGGATGCAACTGGAGCAGGTCCTCGGGCAGATCCTTCTTGTATCGCCAGATCAGATCGCCCGTCTTGGCATTGATCGCGAACACCTGCTGCTGGGGCGTGGTGACGAACATCACGCCGTTGTTGACGATCGGTGGAGACTGGTGTCCCTCGGTGACACCCGTCGAAAAGCTCCACACCGGCACGAGCTTCTTGACGTTGCCGGGGGTGATCTGGTCGAGCGGGCTGTAGCCCCATCCGCTGAAGTTGCCGCGATACATCAGCCAGTTGTGCGGCTCCGGATTGAGGAGCCGCTGCTCGGTCACCGTGCTGTAGCTCACCGGACTCTGCGCGGCGAGCATCGCGGGCTCGAGCGCCACGAGGATCGCGGAAATCAGGATCGCCAGCGTTCTCATCGACATTACCCGCCTCCCGTCTCGAAGCCGGGGCGGCCGACGAAGCCGCCCGCCACAATGGGTGCGCCGTCGACCGCCTTGAGCGGCAGGGCCGGCAGCCGCCGCGGCGCCGGCCCGTTCACGACACGCGCGCTGTCCTTGAGATCGAATTCCGAGAAATGACACGAGCACTTGATCGCGCTCGACGCCGGCAGCCACTCCCAGACGTCACACCCGGTGTGCGTACACACGGCGGAGTAGGCGACGACACCGTCCGCGGCGCGCGCGCGTGTGTCGCCGTTGAGCCGGTTCTGATCGAGACGAACCAGAAGGATCTGGTTGAGACGAGAATCGTCTCGGACGACCCTGGTCGCCGGGTCCATCGGGTAGGCGGCGACGGGCGGCCCATCGGCGGGCAGATCCGCGAGCGCGATGGGCTGTCCCTTTCGCTCACCGCTCGCGAACGCGAGGCGATCGTTCGCCTGCGGTCGCGCCTTGCGCCCCGCGTCGTCCTGCGCGGCGGCGAGGCCGGCGACCGGCAGGGTCAGTCCGACACCCACCGCCAGCTTCAGGACCGCACGCCGAGGGGGCCGCGGGTCCAGGGCCTCACGTCGTTGTGGGATCTCGTTCATCACGATCGTCCGCCGGCCTGGCGGAAGAATCGGTCGGACATCAACTCGATGTCAAGCCCATCCGTCATGGCTTCACGGCTGAATGCGACCCCATCAGCCAGACCCAGCGATGCTGCGCCTGCTCGACCACGCGCGGCACGTCCTCCGCGAGAAGAAACCCCGCTCGCGTGAGCGCCTCGGCCTGGCGCCGGACCAGCTCACCATATCGCGCCCGGTCGCCGTAGCGCTCGACCACGCTCGCGCGCGGATCACCGCGACGCTCGCGCTCCGCTCGATCGCGCGAGAACGGGATGAAGGTTCCGTAGAAGTCCACGAGCGCGCCCGGATTGGCCGCGCCCCCGCGGAGGCTCCAGGGGGCGTAGGTCGCCAGCGGGGCGAGGAGCTCCAGGCTCCGCACGCCGCCGAGCTCGTTGCCGTCGCTGTCCACCTGGGGGACACGCGTGGGGAACGGCCGGCCGAGCCGCGGCGGCTCGAGCGAGATGATGCCGTTCGACCATTGCGGGCCGAAGTCGACGCGGTACGCTTCGTGGGCGACCCGCGGCCAGCTCACGCCCGGGATCGCCGGAGCGCGCACGCGATCCACGGCGACGAGCGTGCGGGCATCGAGGCGAGGATACGCGCTCGGCGGCGGCTCGCGCCCGTCGCGCACCCACTCGATCAGCCGGGCCAAGAGCGCGCGCAGCGCGGGGTAAAAATCCAGAGGGCTCCCGCGATACGCCACGACGGTGTCGGACGGCGCCGGCGCGGCGGGCGGCGTCACCACGAAGTGCTGTCCACCGGCGAAATGGTAGAGGCGCTCGTTCGCGAGCGGCTCGACGTCGACGTCACCGCCGGGTGTCGTGTGGATCAACGCGGCGGCGCGGCCCCAGTACTCGTAGCCGGTGTTGGTGAAGAACATCTTCGGCAAGCGCGCCTCGTGGGTGAACAGCCCGTCGGTGACGCCCGCGTCCGGATCGCGCTGACTCCGGCCGGTGAACGGATAGACGTCGGTCGGATAGAAGAACGCGGAGAACTGGTGAGCGTCGCGCGAGGGTTGCGCGAAGCGATGATTGAAGCTGCCGCGGCCGGCCCCGGCCGTGTGCACGAAGAGGCCGTCGAAGACCGGCCGCCGCGCCTCGTCGGTGTTGAAGCCCTGGTAAATGAAGTGCCGCAGGAAGCGGCCGGTTTGCGAGATGCCGAGGCCGACGCCCCAGCGGACGGGGAAGGGACTCGACGAATCATATTTGGCGTACGACATCATATCCCGCACCGCCGCGAGGCCCACGCCGACGACGACCGGGTCGCGGGCCCGGTAGACGAGTTCGTAGATCTTGCCGGGCTCGAAGCCCCCGACGCGCGTGATGCGCCTCTCGCCGTCCACGAAGCGCCACTGGTCCCTCGGCACGACGCGTCGGGCTTCCAGCCGGCCGTCACGTTCGGTCAGCACGTTGTCCGGGTGCTCCGGGTCGGCGACTGGATAGGGGCGGTGGTTGCGGTGGCCGATCGTCAGCGCAAGGATCCGCTCGTCCACGGTCCAGTCGCTGCGGACGAGGCCCTCGATCGAATGGCCTCCATCGGTCGCGACGGGCGCGTCCAGACGGAGCACGCCGTCGCCAGGCGGTACGTCGAACTGCCAGCCCACCCAGATCAACGTGAGACCGAGCCGCAACGGGAGGGCGTCGCCGAGGTCTGCGTCGGCGCCGGGGTTCGCGCTCCAGACGGCGCTCGCGAAATACGGCAGTGCCGCCTTCCCGCCACGGTTGGACACCTCGAGCAGCGCGACTGCACGATCGCGGTCCATCGCCTTCGGGCGCAAGACCATGAAATTCGCCGTCGCGATGACGCGCCCGCTCGCGTCGCGGGGCGCGCCCGCGAGATCCACGATGCGGGCATTGGCGGGGTTGGCCGGGTCGAGTGCGAACTCGACCACGCCGACCAGCTTCTCGTAGCCACCCGCCGTTCCGAACGGTCGCCCACCCAGGACGTCCTGGCGCGACTGAACGGTGAGGCGACTGACGGCGGCGGCGGCGGGGCGCGTGACGACACACGACAGAAGCATGAGCCCCAGCAGCGCCGTGGCGAGCCCGCGCACGGTCATGATGGCCCTGGCCGCTCCCCCCGCTACCGCGGCGGTGGGGCCAGCACGAGCCTCAGCGCGGCCTCGAGCTCGCGCCGCGTCGTGATGCCTTCGAATCGGGCCCGGACGAGGCCTTGGCCGTCCACGACAAAGATCCACGGTTCGGAGCGCAGGTTCCACTCCTCTACCGTCGGAGAAAGCTTCTGGAGCGTGCCGCTTGCCCAGATTTCCTGGTGGACGAAGGCGACCCGATCGCCGTAGGTCGGGATGAGTGTCCTCACGATGTCCACCACCGGGCCGCACACGCGGCTGGTGCAGTACCGTGGCGTCGCGAACACGATCACCTGCGGCTTGCCTTGCGCGATCGCATCTGCGATACGCGTCTGATGCGGCCGCGGATCAGGGGGCTCGCTGGAATCGATCTGTTTGAGCTCGGGAACGTCGGCAGCGACGAGGTTCCGACTACGCGGAGCCGGCGCTCCAATCATCGGCGTAAGGGACTCCGCCAGGACACCGACGCTCAGTCGAGCCGACTCGGCTGCGCCGCCGCCCACTCGCACAAGGACCTCGAGGCCCCAGGTGCCGGCGCGCGGGAAAGTCACCCGGGCGACGTAGACACCTTGCACGTCGGTCGCGTCACCGTGCACGTGCCGCGTGCCGTCTGGGTGGATGTGGGTCCGCTTGCCGTCCTCGACGACTTCCAGCCTGTCGTAGCGCGCGACCGTCTCGGCGACGAGACGTGCGTCCTCACCTTCGAGGACATAGATTCGGACAGCGACGCGGGCATCGGCGAGGAGCCTTCCGTCCCGCAGGAGGCCGAAGGCGAGCCGATTCTCACCGACCACCAGCTCGGACGTCGTGAGCAGGACCTGCAGCCCCGCGGCCGGCGGCGGCGCAGGCTGGGCGCCCGGCCCGTCGTGCCGAGCATGGCAAACGGCGAGAAGCCCCAGCGCGACCACGCTCGACACGACGACCGGGCGCGGGCGCGCCCGGCCGTTGCGTTGCCGGCTACTCCACAATGACCTGGCCGTACTGCCAAGGGTGGGGGAGACAGATGTAAAAGTAGTTGCCGGGCTGCGAGAACGTGATGGCCTTCGACTCGCCCTTGACGAGCACCCCCGTATCGAACTTGCCCCGGTCCATCGATGTGGCCGAGTGGGGCAGATCGCCCGCGTTGGTGAATGTCACGGTGGTGCCCGCCTTGATGCGGATGCGCGAGGGCCCGAAGCTGTACTCGACGTTGCCGGCGCCGATCCTGACCGCGTCCACATTCGCGATGATCGGCCCGATGGGTCCGGCAACGGTTGCGGGCGGGGGCGGCGGCCACAGCGGCCCGAGCTGCCCCTTCAGCGAGAACGCCCACACCGCGTCGCCGTACGCGCTGCCCTGCAACTGGTTGCCGCCCGTCGCGATCGCGACGTACTGCTCGCCGTCCACCTCGTAGATCACCGGCGGCGCGTCCGCGCCGAAGCCGGTCTGGAATCGCCACAGCTCCTTACCCGACTTGGCGTCGAGCGCGAGGAAATTGCCATCGGGCTCGCCGCGGAACACGAGCCCGCCCGCCGTCACCGACGAGCCGCCCCCGCCGCCGATGCGATATGGAGTCTTGTGCTGCCACGCGATCTTGTTCGTCGTGCTGTCGATCGCCGTGAACGTGCCGCTCATTGGCGAGCCGATGGGCGCGGCCTGGGTGCCACCAAAGTAGCGCTGCCCACGGACAAACTTGTCGCCATAGCGCGTGAACGCGCTCGTGCGCACGGTCCCGGGCACGTAGAAATAGCCCGTGTCGGGGCTGTACGGCATCGGCGACCAGTTCGTCCCCCCGACTCCCGACGGCTGCATCAGCACCGGCGTCTCCCAGAAGGTCTCGAATATGCAGCCCGCCTTCTCGTAACCCGGCAAAAGCTCGGCGCACTGCGGGACGACCGCGTCGCCGCGCGGGATCGGCTGCGTCTTGGCCGTCTTCTGGCGCGGGTCCTGGGGTACCGGCTTCTCGTCGATGCCAACGAGCGGTTTGCCGTCGGTGCGGTCGAGGATGTAGACCCAGCCCGTGCGCCCGGCCTCGGCGATCCCCTTGCGCGGCTTGCCGTCGATGACGGTGTCGAAGAGGACCACTGGGCTGGCGGCGTCGTAATCCCAGATGTCGTGGTGTACTTGCTGGAAGTGCCAGACGTATTCGCCGGTCTTCACCTTCAGGGCCATCATCGAGGCGCAGTAAAGATTGTCGCCCTCGCGCATCGCGCCGTCGTAGTCCGGGCCGCAGTTGCCGGTGACGAAGTAGATGAGCCCGAGGTCGGGGTCGAGGGCCGGTGTGTTCCAGATGGTCGCGCCGCCACGCATCGAGTGATCGGTGCCGGGCGGCCAGGTCTCGCTGCCGCGCTCGCCCGGCGCCGGAAGAGTGTACGAGCGCCACACGATCGCGCCGGTCTTGGCGTCGAGCGCGGTCAGCCGGCCCCGCACGCCGAACTCGCCGCCGGCGATGCCACTGTAGACGATCCCGTCGTAGTAGAGCGGGGCACTCGTGATGGTGTAGCCGTTCTCCCACTTCTCGATCGGCGTCTTCCACACCACCTCGCCGGTCTTCATATTCAGGGCCACGACGTTGGCGTCGAGCTGGCCGGAGAAGAGCAGGCCCTCCCCCATCGCGAGCCCGCGGTTGACCCAGCCGCAGCACGCGGTCGAGATCTTCTGGTCGATGCCGGACCAGTACTCCCAGATGATCGCGCCGGTTTTCGCGTTGAGCGCGAACACGTCGTCGTTGCCCGTGACGACGTACATGATCCCGTCCTTGACGAGCGGTGAGGCCTCGAACGAATACTTGCCGGCGGCGCCCGAGCCCTTGAGACGGGTCATCCAGACGCCCTTGAGCTGGGCGACGTTGGTGGTGTCGATCTGCTTCAGGGTCGAGTAGCGCTGGTTCGTCAGGTTCCCGCCGTTCGTGACCCAGTCTTTGCCGACGGGGTTCCGGACGAGACGATCGATCTCAGGGTCGGCCGCCCGTGCCGGCAGGACCGTCAAGAGCAGGAAGCTCAGCGTCGTCAGCACTGCGATCGCTCGCTGCCCCGGATGTCGCATGGCGTCCTCCTTCACAGCTTTGATCACCGTGAGCGCGCTTTTGCCGGCTGGTGGGCACCCCCTCGTGGTCGTCGCGCCCCAGCGATCGCGCTCGCGCGGGGCGCGGCCGAGACATACCGCCGTGCCCGGGTCGATGTCAAGCGTCCAGCAGGACGTCTGCTACTTGACACCGGCCTGTGGGCCGCACCATGCTCGGTGCGCTAGACGCAACGAGAGTCCTCGACGACCCGAGCGCGGAAGGAGAAGGCCATGAAGACCTGCGCGGCACTGCTCGTCACGTCAGCCCTCGTGCTCGCCGGCCTCGTCTCGCCCGCGTCGGCGCAGACCGGGGCGGTTTGGGGCGTATATGGGGGCGACAGCGCCAACACGCGGTACAGCACCCTGACGCAGGTCAACGCCTCCAACGTCGGCCGACTCAAGGTTGCCTGGGCGCTGCAGCTTGGATCGCTGCGATCCCAGGAATCGACGCCGATCGTGGTCGGCGATCTCCTCTACGTGACGTCATCGCACGGCCCGAAGAACGTGTTCGCTGTCGACGCGCGGAGCGGTGAGGTCCGCTGGCGCTATTCGCCCGAGGTCCCGGCCGGCATCGAGCAGTACGCCTGCTGCGACGTCAACAACCGCGGGGTCGCCCACGCCAACGGCAAGATCTTCGTGGGCCGGCTCGACGGGTATCTGGTCGCGCTGGACGCCAAGACCGGCAAGGAGCTGTGGAAGAGTCAAGTCATCGACTACACGAGCGGCTCGGTCATCACGTCGCCCCCGACGGTGGTCAAGAATCTGGTCATCACCGGGTTCGGTGGCGGCGAATACGGGGTGCGCGGCTCCATCACCGCATTCGATCAGGATACGGGCCGCGAAGTCTGGAAGCTCTACACCGTGCCGGCCCCCGGAGAGCCGGGCAACGACACCTGGAAGGGCGACTCGTGGAAGTTCGGGGGCGGCGTCGCCTGGCACATCGGCTCGTACGACCCGGCCCTGAATCTGCTCTACTACGGGACCAGCAACCCCGCGCCGTGGGGCGCGTCGATCCGCGGCAACGACAGCAGCAGCATCGGGCAGTACACGAACCTCTACACGGCCAGCACGCTTGCCATCAATCCGGACACCGGGAAGATCGTCTGGCACTACCAGACCACGCCGCACGACGCGTGGGACTACGACGGCGTCAACGAGCTGGTGCTGGCCGATCTCGACATCGGCGGACAGAAGACGCCGGTGGCGCTGAAGGCGGATCGAAACGGGTTCTTCTACGTCCTCGACCGCCGCAACGGCAAGCTGCTGTCAGCCGAGAAGTTCATCGAGCTCAACTGGGCCACGTCCATCGATATGACGACGGGTCGTCCGGTCGAGAACGCCGACAAGCGACCGCGCCTGGGCTTCAGGGCCAAGAACATCTGCCCCAACCTCATCGGCGGGAAGAACTGGATGCCGATGAGCTACAGCCTTCAGACCGGCCTCGTGTACATGCCGACGATGAATCTGTGCATGGACCTGGAAGGCGTGCAGCCGCAGTACAAGCGTGGCGCGTTCTATCTCGGCGTGGAGTTCGACCTGGGCAAGAGTGGGCCGGGCGGTCATCTCGGCGAGGTCATGGCCTGGGATCCCGTCAAGAAACAGAAAGTCTGGGGCAACAAGGACGAGCTCCTCTATCTCGGCGGCATGCTGAGCACGGCGGGCGGGCTCGTCTTTCACGGTGACCTGAAGGGCTGGTTCAAGGCGCTCGATGCCAAGACCGGCGCCGCGCTCTGGAAGTTCAACACGGGCTCGGGTGTGAGTGCCGCGCCGATGACGTTCGAGCTCGGCGGCACGCAATATGTCGCGGTGGTCTCGGGGCGTACGTTCGCGATTCCGGCCTTCTTCGGACCGATCGGCGAAAAGATGGTCGCCGCCAGCGCCGAGGGCGGCACGCTCTTCGTGTTCGAGCTGCCCTCGCCGTGAGCCCGCGAGGGAATCAGCTCGCGTGAGAACACGGGTGACCGCGAGCGAGCCGGCCGCTCCGGTCGCCCCCGTCGCTCTCACGGGCGCCGCACGGCGGACCGCCCTGTGTCTCGTCGCGGCTCTGACGGTCTGGGCCGCGCGTCCGGTCCCGGCCGTCGCGGCCGACACCTTGCGTGTTTGCGCCGACCCCGACAACCTGCCGTTCAGCCGTGCCGAGGGGCCCGATCGGGGGCTCTACGTCGAGCTGGCCGAGCTGGTCGCTGCGCGGCTCGGACTTCGCTCGGAGTACGCATGGTTCCTCTCGCATTACGGGCGGCGGGCGGTCCGCAGCACGCTCCTGGCCGATCGCTGCGACGCCTACTTCGGACTGCCGGACGACGCCGACTTTATGGGGCGAAGCGTGATCCGGACGCGGCCGTTCCTCGAGGTCGGCTACGCGGTGATCGGACCGCGGCCGCTCGCGGTGTCGTCTCTGAACGACATCAAGGGCCGTCGAGTTGCCGTTCAGTTCGGGACGACACCGCAGCTCGTCCTGGCGACGCGCCCCGGCTTCGTCGCGGTCACCTTCAAGCTCGCCGAGGAGGCGATGGAGGCTCTGACCCGCGGAGAGGCCGACGTCGCGTTTCTCTGGGGGCCGACCGCCGGCTACTTCAACAAGACTCGCCTCGGGGGCGCGTACGCGATCGTGCCGGTCGCCGGCGAGGGCCTCCAGTGGCAGGTGGCGGTCGGGGTGCGGAACGGACAGGATTCGCTCAAGGCCGATCTCGACCGGGTTCTCGATCAGCTCAAGCCAGAGATCACCACGCTCGCCGACAAGTATGGCTTCCCGCGCGGACGCCCCGTTGGACTCGACGGTCAGCGCGGAGGGCTCGACCCGTCTGAGTACGGCGCGGGCGCGCTCCAGCTTGCCCAACACCAGGAGACCACGACGCGGCAGACGTCCCCGTCCGGCGCGCCGGCTGACGACTTCGTTCGCCTCGGACGCAGCCTGTTCAACCAGCATTGCTCGCACTGCCATGCGCCCAACGCGATGAGCCCCGAGCCGAGCCGCGATCTGCGTCGATTGGCGCTCCGCTACGGCGCCAAGATGCGGGAGACGGCGTACGCGACGATCACGGTCGGACGAGTCGACAAGGGGATGCCGGCCTGGAAGGATCTCCTGGGTGAAGAGGGGATCCAGAAAGTCCTCGGATTTCTGGAGTCCGTTCAGCGCTAGCCCTAGGACTGCCTGCACCCTCTTGACGAGCGGGTGCGGTCGGAAGGAGGCTCGTCGGCATGCGTCGATTCCATCTCGTCGGATTCGTCCTGCTCGCCGCGGCGTTTCTGCTCGGCCCCACACGGGCCCGCGCCGAGCTCCGCGTGTTCGTCACAAACGAGAAGTCCGACGACGTGACGGTGATCGACGCGGCGACCCGGGCCGTGGTCGGGACGGTCCGGGTCGGCAAGCGCCCGCGCGGCATCGCGGTGAGCCAGGATGGCAAGCGGGTCTACGTGAGCAATAGCAATTCGGACAGCCTCAGTGTGATCGACGCGAAGACGCTCGCGGTGCTGAGCACGGCTCCGGCGGGCATCGACCCGGAAGGGCTCACCCTCAACCGGTCGGGGAACGCGATCTACGTCGTCAACGAGAACGAGCTCGCGGTAACGGTGCTCGATGCCGCCTCGCTGACGATTCGCAAGAAGGTCGCCGTCGGGAAGGAGCCCGAAACCGCGGTGGCCTCTCCGGACGGACGCTGGATCGCGGTCTCCAACGAGACCTCCGACGACGTCCACGTCATCGCGACCGCGAGCGATACCGTCGTCAAGCAGATTCCCGTGCCCAAGAACCCGCGCGGCATGCGCTTCGCGGCCGATTCGCGCAAGCTCTTCGTCGCCAGCGAGCAGGCCCACGTCGTCTCCGTGATCGACATGGAAGAGATGCGGGTCATCAAGTCGGAGTCGACCGGAGGCAGCCGCCCCGTCGACATCGCGCTAACGCCGGACGGTTCCCGCCTGTACGTGTCCCACGGCCAGACCGGCGACGTCCGGGTCCTGGACAGCGCATCGCTGAAGGTGCTGGCGGTCGTCCCAACCGGCCCGCGCACATGGTGGATGGCGCTGAGCCCGGACGCGAAATTCCTCTATGCGACCGTCGGACGCGCCAACGAGCTCGCGGTGATCGACACGAGCTCGAACACCGTGGTCGCGCGCATCCCCTGCGGCACCTTGCCCTGGGGGGTGGCGATCGCCGACACACCCTGAGCCGGTTGGTTCACATCACGAGGCAGAGCCAGCCCCGGCCGCCGCGCTTGAGAATCGCGCCGTCGATCCCCCACGTCCGGCCGGCGCGCGCGAAGAGGAAGATGAGCATCGAGGTCACGAGCAGGACGTGGAAGCCCTGCTGTCCGAAGCTCATCCACTGGCTCGCGAGGCCGTAGTTCAGGCACAGGAAGAGGCCGACGAGGGCGGTGAGGCCGGTCAGCAGCCCGAGGATGAGCCCGAGGCCGACGGCCGCCTCGCCGAAGGTCTGCAGGGTCGCGAAGACGCGACTGTTCGGCAGGACGGTCCCCTCGAGGAAGTCCTTGTACCACTCCACGGGATTGCCGGCGGCGAACTCGGCGACCCGTTTTGGGTGGAAGGCGAGGAAGCGCGGGGAGACGGTCGGGTAGGGAATCGTCTCCCACAGAAACGCGAGACTGAACTTGGTCCACACCGCCTTCACGAACCACGCGCCGACGACGACCCTCAGCAGGACGATCCAGTGATCGGCGCGGATCATGAGCTCGCGTTCGGGGACGTGCGAGCGGTGGGGTGCGTCATGAGGCGGCATGCTAGAGGACGCCGCGAGCGCGGTCAATGGCTTCATCGGCGAGTCCGGCTTCTCGACGACCGCCTGATCTCGCGTCGCCGGGCCGTGACGGCGGCGCTCGTCGCCGCCGTGGCCGCGCTGCTCGGCGCGCTGGGCGCGGCGGGCGCCGCGGTCGCCCAGCCTCTGCCGATCGTTGTCCCGCCGGGGTTCCGCGTCGAGCTCGTCGCCGAGGGCCTCGGGGCGCCGCGCATGCTCGCGCTCGATGCGGCCGGAGCCTTGCTGGTGTCGATTCCCGACCGGGGAAGCATCGTCGCTCTGCCTGCCGCCGCGCGCCGCGACTCGCCGCGGACACCCGTCACCGTCGTCGCGGGTCTGCGGCTCCCTCACGGCCTTGCCGTTCGCGGTGGAGACCTCTGGGTCGCGGAGACCGGCCGCGTGTTGCGGTTTCGCTATGATGCGGCCACTCACCGCGCGACGGAACCGGTCGTGATCGTTCCCGACCTGCCGCCGGGCGCGCACCACTGGACGCGCTCGATCGCGTTCGGCCCCGACGCCCGGCTCTTCGTCGCGATCGGCTCCTCGTGCGATATCTGCCGCGAAGCGGATCGCCGCCGGGCCGCGATCGTCAGCTACGCCCCGGACGGATCGGGCGAGCGCCTCGTCGCCAGAGGACTGCGAAACCCGGTAGGGCTCGCCTTCGACCCCGCGACCGGTGCCTTGTGGACGACGGTCAACGAGCGAGATTGGCGCGACGGGCGCGCGCCGCCGGATTTCCTCGCCCGGGTACGCGACGGCACCGACTACGGCTGGCCCGATTGCTACGCGCGGGACGGCGAGGTCTTGCTCGACCCCGAGTTCAGGGGCGCCAGCGCGTGCCGCAATGTCGTGCTGCCCACGGTCGAGCTGCCGGCGCACGCGGCGCCGCTGGGGCTTGCCTTCTATACTGGCACACGCTTTCCGGCTGCATATCGCGGCAACCTCTTCGTCGCGCTGCACGGCTCCCGTGCCGAGCTCCCGCCCGTCGGCTACAAGATCGTCCGGGTCGTTCTTGCCGCGGACCGGCGGCCGCGAGTCGACGACTTCGCAACGAACTGGCGCGCAGGCGATCGCGTGTGGGGCCGCCCGGTCGACGTGCTCGCCGGCCGCGACGGCGCGCTCTACGTCTCGGACGATCACGGTGGCCGTGTGGTCCGCATCACGGCGGTGCGGTGACTCGACGGGGCGGGCTCATCGTCGCGCTCGTCGCCGTCGGCCTGGCGCGGTGCACGCTGGCGGTGCTTGAGTCGCCGCCGGGGCCGCCGCGCGGCCAGTGGTTGACACACGGCGGAACCAGCGCGAACGCTCGCTACTCGTCGCTCGATCAGATCACCCGCGAAAACGTACGCGACCTGCGCGTCGCGTGGCGCTGGACCTCTCCGGACGAGGCCTTGATGGCGAGCCAGCCGGGCATCCGCACCTGGTTGAACCAGGCCACGCCGCTGATGATCGACGGGCTGCTCTACGTCAGCACCTCCATCAGCCAGGTGGCGGCCATCGACGCGGCCAGCGGCCGCACGCTCTGGGTCCACGACCCGAGGATCTGGGTTCACGGCACACCGGCCAATTTCGGCTACGTGCATCGCGGCGTCGCCTACTGGACCGACGGGCGCGAGCGAAGGATCTTGATCGGGACAGGGAACGGGTACCTCATCGCGCTCGACGCGCGCACGGGCGCGCCGATCACGAGCTTCGGCGTCGCGGGGCGCGTCGATCTCACCGAGGGGCTCGGCCGTCCCGTCGATCGGCGGTGGTATACCGTCACGTCGCCGCCCTTGGTCGTCGGCGATCTGGTCATCGTCGGCTCGTCGATCCAGGGCTCGCCCATGCGTCCCGACATGCCGCCCGGCCACGTCCGCGCCTTCGATGTCCGCACGGGCGCGCAGCGCTGGATCTTCCACTCGATTCCGCGGCCGGGCGAGCTCGGCAACGAGACCTGGGCCGGCGAGTCGTGGCGCACCGTCGGCGGGGTGAACGTGTGGACGATCATGAGCGCCGACGAGCAGCTCGGCTACGTCTATCTGCCCTTCAGCCCTGCCGCGAACGACTACTATGGCGGCGGTCGGCTTGGCGACAACCTGTTCGCCGACAGCCTCGTCTGCCTCGAGGCGGCGACCGGCCGGCGCGTGTGGCACTTCCAGCTGGTACGCCACGGGCTCTGGGATTACGACATTCCGGCAGCTCCGAATCTGATCGACCTCACAATCGAGGGTCGCCGCGTGCGCGCCGTGGCCCAAGTCACCAAGCAGGGTTTCGTCTACGTGTTCGACCGCGTGACCGGCCGGCCGCTCTGGCCCATCGAGGACCGGCCGGTGATCCAATCCGCGGTGCCTGGCGAGCAGTCAGCGCTACGGCAGCCATTCCCGACGAAGCCCGCGCCGTTCGAACGTCAGGACGCGAGCCCGGAAGCCGTCATCGACTTCACGCCCGAGCTTCGCGAGCAAGCCCTGGCGATCCTCGCGCAGTACGATCACGGTCCGCTGTTCACGCCTCCCACCGAGCGCGGGACTGTGCTCGTGCCCGGGGTCGGCGGCGGCGCCAACTGGTCTGGCGCCGCATTCGATCCCGAGACAGCCACCCTCTACGTGCCGTCGATCACCGCGCCCAACGTCGTGACCTTGGCTCCTCCGGCTCCCGACTCGGTCGACGATCGCTATGTCGGGCGGCTTCAAGGGCTCCGCGGACCGCAGGGGCTCCCGCTCTTCAAGCCGCCGTTTGGACGCCTGACCGCGATCAACCTCGGCACCGGCGATCGGCTGTGGATGGTGCCCGTGGGCGAGGGACCGCGGCACCATCCCCTGCTCGAGCCGCTCAAGCTCGGGCGGCTCGGGTGGAACCGACGGAGCTTTCCGCTGGCGACGCGGACGTTGCTGTTCGTGGCGCAGACGGGTGCCGCTGCCGGCGCGCAGCCCGCGGCCGATCGGTCGTGGGTGCCGGTGCCGAGAGTCGTCAGCGACGATCCCGCGGTGCACGTCTTCGACAAGTCGAGCGGCGAGCTGATCGCGAAGATCGCGCTCCCGGAAAACGCCACGGGCGCCTTGATGACGTATCTGGCGGGCGGACGCCAATACATCGTCGTCCCGATCGGCGGCGGCAATCTCCGCGCCGAGCTCGTCGCGCTGAGCTTGCCGTAGTCGCCGCCGTGGAACGCGCGGTGGCAGTGGCCGGTTGACCCTCTCGGACCGCGACGCTACAGTGCGCCGAGGATGAGCGCGCCCGATCGCGTCGCCGTCGTCGCGGTCCACGGCATCGCCGACCAGCGCGCCGGGCAGACCGTCCGCGAGCTCGCGCGCCTCCTGTGCCACGGCGGCGCCGGCGAGCCGCGCTACGTGGAGGGCGAGATCCACGACGTGCTGGTGCCGGTGGCCAGGCTCGAGCCCGGCGGCGCCATGGGCGCCGCAGCGCCGCGCGCGCCTGCCGGCGACGGTCGAACGCCCGACCCGTCGCGACGGCGGCCGGGAACGCCGAGCGGCTTCTATCAGGTCCAGAAGGCGGCGCCCGGCGCCGCCGGCGCCGAGCCGGGCGCGGACGATCTCGGCCTCGCGCTGAACGATTACTTGCTCGGGCGGCTCGAGCTGCCGCAGCGCGAGACCCTCTACGAATCCACTCGCGTGTCACTACGCCGGCGCGCCAACGACCGGCCCGTCGATCTCTTCGAGCTCTACTGGGCCGACCTCTCGCGGCTGGGCGAGGGCGGCGTCCGGGCAGTCTCCGCGCTCTATCAACTCTTCTTCCACCTGAGCACTCTGGCGGCCGACGTGGTCGATCAGGTCTCGCTCGAGGTCGGCGGCGGTGTGTCCTGGCGCCTCTTGCAGCGCATGCACGCGTGGCTCGCGTGGCTGATGAAGGGCCCGGCGGCGCTCGTGCAGCTCTCGATGCTTCTGCTGGTGCCGTTCGCCGCGGCCGCCTGGATCTCGCCCGACCAGCAGCAACAGGTGCTCGCCGCGGTGTCCGCGGCCGCGGCGGTCGTCTTCACCGCGCTGGCGGCGCTGGCCTGGCTCCGCGGCAGGTCGCCGGCGGCGCGATGGGCGAAGCTCCTGGCGCTGCTGGCGGGTGCCTTCGCGTGCTCCGCGGTCGTCGTCACGGCGCTGCGCGCCCAGACCGACGAGCCCGTGATGCACTTCGGTGCCAGCGCGCTGGCCGTCGCGATACTGGGGGCCTGGCTGATCGAGCGCTATGCGCGGATCGCCCGGGGCGTGCGCGTGCTGGGTCACGCCCTGGTGGCGCTGACCGTGATCGGGCTCTGCGTCGACGGCGCGGCCCAGCTCGACCAGGTTACGACGCAGTTCGAATGGATGCTGGTCGCCGCCTTCAACGTGGGCGAAGTGCTCCTGGCCGCGATGCTCCTGATCTGGGTGGCCTACGTCCTCGTGCAGACGGCGGCGCTGGCGCTCGGATTGTGGCTCAGCCGCAGGGTCGGCCGCGAGGCGCGGCAGTCGCTCGCGACGTCGCGGCTGGCCGTTGTCGGCTCGACGGCGCTCTTCGTCGTGCTGAGCCTGGTGCTGTGGTCGGTGATCGGCTACGTGGCCGGCCGCCAGCTGACGGACTTCAGCTATCTGCCCTTGATCTTCGGCGCGGGTTTTCGCTCCGGCGAGATCTATCTCGACTCTCGCATCCAGACCTTCGGCGGCTTCTTCACGCCCCTGGTCGTTGCCTTCACCGTCCTGGGGTTGTTCGCGCTGCTGGTCCTGATGCCTTCGCTGCTGGAGGAGATCTCGCCGACCACCAACATCGACGCGCACGGCCGTCGGCCCGAGGCTATCGTATGGTCGGAGCGGCTGGGCGCCTGGCTCGGGGGCGGGCTCACGTGGCTGAAGCGAACGCTCGCCGTGGTCGTGCCGCCCGGCGCGATCGTGGGCGGCCTCTTGTACCTGGCGTTCGTCTACCAGCAATTCGCCTACACGGCCGACAAGCCCGGGCCGGCGGCCCGATGGATCGCTGACTGGCTCGACTCTTTGCAGGGGCACACTCTGGTCGCCGCCGGCAAATGGCTGGCGGGAGGCGCCGTGACGGTGGCCGCGCTCGGCGCCCGGTTCAAGCAGACCTTCGGGCGGCTGCGGGTGGCGCTCGACGCGGTGCTGGACGTCGACAACTACTTCGCCGACCCGCCCAATCGACGGCCGCCGCGCGCGCGCATCTATTCGCGCTACGCCGCGCTGCTCGCCTATCTGCGCGACCGCGGCTACGCGCGCATCGTCATCGTCGCGCACAGCCAGGGCGCCGTGATCAGCGCCGATCTCCTGCGCTACCTGCACGTGCAGCAGCGCCTGTCCGCGACCGCCGGCGATCTGCCGATCGCACTGGTCACCGTCGGCTCGCCGCTGCGCGATCTGTACGCGGAGCATTTTCCGCTGCTGTATCGCTGGATGGGCTCGCGCGAAGGAGGTTTCGCCGCCGCGGGGCCTCGGGCGGCGGATATCGGCGCGGTCGAATGGGTCAACGCGTGCCGCTCGGGCGACTACGTCGGGCGCTTCGTCTGGACGCTCCCGCGGCACGCGTTCCGGATCGCGCTGGTCGGATCAGACGGTCGGGTCGAGGCCGAGCGCGCGGACGATCGCACCGAGTTCTGCCTGGGCGCCGGGGCCCACACCCACTATTTCACCGACGATGCCATGGCGCTCGCGGTCGAGATCGACCGCCTGATCGAGCGGGAGCCGCCCGCGCTTGACTCGACCTCGCGGGGGCATGATAGTGCGACGCGACCGTGAACCGCGGTCGTCCCGATCACATGCTTCAAAGGAGCCGGCTCTCATGCCGACGTCGAAGCCCTTGCCCCCACAGATCGAGCAGTTCCTTCACGACAATCCGCAGGGCGTGCTCGCCTCGTTCCGGCGCAACGGGATGCCGCAGCTCAGCATCGTCACCGTGTACCCGCGGGACGGCGGCGTGGGCATCTCCATCACGGAGACACGCGCGAAGTTCAAGAACCTCCTGCGCGATCCGCGCTGCTCGGTCCTGGTCTCGCACGTCGACTGGTGGTCGGGCTTCCTCGTGTTCGAAGGCCGCGCCGAGCTCGTCCACTCGGGCAACGCCGACCCCGAGACCTTGCGCCTGGCGCGCCGGCACATCTTCAGCGCGACCACCCGGCGGCGCAGCGCGGACTGGGAGCAGTACGACCGGATCGCCGCGGCCGACAAGCGCGTCGCGCTGGTGGTGCGGCCCGAGCACATCTATGGCTCGGCCCTGGCCCGGATGCGCGACGCGGTCGCGAAGTAGCCGACTGTCCTCGCTGGGGAGGAATCATCTCGTGCGCCTGGAGATCGCGCAGAAGGAATTCGAGCCCGCGTGCGTGTACGTCAACACCGCGAGCATCGGGCTGCCGCCGCGTCGCGTCGTCGAAGCCCTCGACGATGCGATCACGGTGTGGCGGACGGGCCGCGCCGAGGCCGCCGCCTACGACAGGCTGGTCGACCGCGGGCGCCGCCTCTTCGCCGCGCTCGTCGGCGTCACCCCCGATCGCGTCGCGATCGGCAACCAGGTCTCGACGTTCACCGGGCTCGTCGCGGCCGCCCTGCCCGACGGCGCCCGCGTGCTCACCGCCGAGGAAGATTTCACCTCGGCGCTGTTTCCGTTCCTCGCCCACGCCGATCGCGGGATCCGCGTCGAGGCCGTGGCGCTGGATCGCCTCGTCGAGGCCATTCGCCCCGGCGTGGATCTGGTGGCGGTCAGCGCTGTGCAATCCGCCGACGGCCGCCTCGTGCCTGGCGGTCTCGACCATTTCGCCGCCGCGGCGGCCGAGCACGGCTGTCTCACGTACGTCGACGCCACGCAAGCCGTCGGCTGGCTACCGTTCGACGCGGGCCGCTTCGACTTCGTCTCCTGCGCCGCGTACAAGTGGCTGCTCTCACCGCGCGGCACCGCGTTCGGAGTCGTGCGGCCCGAGCGGCTGCCGATGCTGCGGCCTCTCTACGCGGGCTGGTACGCCGGGGCCGATCCGTGGACGTCGATCTACGGGCCGCCGCTGCGCCTGGCCGCCGACGCCCGCCGTCTCGACATTTCGCCCGCCTGGCTGGCCTGGGCGGGAACCGTGCCGGCGCTCGAGCTTCTGAGCGAGGTGGGAATCGCCGCGATCCACCGTCACGACGTCGGTCTCGCGAACGCGCTGCGCGAGCGGCTCGGGCTGCCGCGGAGCGATACCGCTATCGTCACGGCTGGCGCCGAGGGCGGGCTGGAGCGGCTGCGCACCGCGAACATCAGGGCGTCCATCCGGGCCGGCGCCGTTCGGCTCTCCTTCCATCTGCACAACACCGAAGCCGACGTGGAGGCCGTGGCCCGCGCGCTGGGCCGTTGAGCTAGTCGAGCCGCTTCGTGCCGCCCCCGCGCCGATAAGCGCTGGGCCTTTTGCCTCGAATCTGGTGGAAGACGCGCGACAGATGCGACGCGTCGAAGAAGCCGACGAAGGCGGCGATCTCGGCCAGGTTCTCGTCGGTGTGGCTCAGCAGATCGCGGGCGATCTCAACGCGAACCCGGTTGAGATAGTCGCGAACGGTCATGCCGGTCTCGGCCCGGAACAGGTGCGCCAGGTGGCTGCCCGAGATGCCGACGATCTCCGCCAGACCGTCGACGCTCAGGTCAGTACCGAAGTGAGCGCCCAAGTGATCGATCGCGTGAGCGATCGAGCGGCTGAGCTGGGGCCAGGGCCGGCTGTCGTCTCCCAATGGCGCGGCGATCGCCGCGAGCTCACGGACGAGATCGCCCGCGTCGATCGACGGCTGCAGGACCCCGCGAATGTTGAGCGACTCCCAGGCCAGGGTGGCCTGCAGGTGAGGGTCCTCGCTGATGACCAGGACGGGGCAGGCGGGGAGCTGCGCGTGGACGGCGCCCAGAAAACGCGCCGCCTCGGCGGAGGACCGTCGCACGTTGAGCACGACGCACGTGGGGCGCACCCTGAGCACTTGATTCAGGGCCTCGCCGAGCGTCGGCGCCGTCTCCACGCGGGCGACGCGCTCGAGGGTGACGGCGACGGTGGCCCGCCACCCGACGTCGCCCTCGACCAGCAGCACGCGATGCGAGCGCGCCGGGCGCGGGGTCGGGTCGACCACCTTGAGATCGCCCGGCAGGGGCCGGCGGCCTCGGCGCCCCTCGAGAGCCGCGTGAATGGCCGCGAGCAGGTTCGCCTCGGCGAACGGCTTCGTGATGTAGTCGGCGGCGCCCAGCTTCATGGCCGCCACGGCTGTCAAGACCGTCCGGACGGCGGTCATCACGATGACCGGCATGTGCGGCTCGAAGCTTCTGAGCTCCTGGAGGATCTCGATGCCGTCGATGTCGGGCATCAGGATGTCGAGCAGCACGAGGTCGACGGGTTGCTCCCGGATCAGGCCGAGGGCTGTCCGTCCGTCCGCGACGTCCAGGACCGCGTAGCTGTCGTCGAGGATCAGGTGGAGCGCTTCACGCACGCCGTCGTCATCGTCGACGATGAGGATGACCGGGCGCGCCGGCGGGTGGAAGATCGAGGCGACAGATTTCGAGCCCGGCCTTGTCACGGCACGCAGAGCGGGCGACCGCGGGACTCCGTGCACCTCGATCATTCTCCTCGAGGACTGAAGCTCGGTCTCGGCGGTCCACGGATTCTATCTGATCGCAGTGAGGTGTAAATGGAAGAATTCGCCGGCGCCGCCGGCCGGCGCCTCTGTACGCGACTGCAGCAGGACCGTACCTGCCTGGAGCAGCCCCGTACAAAATCGACCCGGTCTGGGCCGGACGACCCTGCACACTGTTGCAGTCCTCTCCCTGGAGCGAGCGGTTCGGTCCCTTGCCAGCGCGCGCACCCGTCGTAGGATGGGCGCATGGGAGCCATGGACGAGATCCGTCACATCGTCGTCTTGATGCTCGAGAACCAGTCCTTCGACCGACTCCTCGGCTACGTCGATCTCGGTGATCCGGCGCAGAAGCTCGAAGGCCTCACCGGCGCCGAGACGAACCCGGTCGCGCCGCCCGGCGACATGACACCGGTGCCCGTGCAGCGGATCACGTCGCCGAGCGCCTACGTGACCGATCCGGGCCCGGGTCACGATCTCGAGGACGTCAACGAGCAGCTGTTCGCCGAGCGCGAGCCCCGGGACACGAGCGCGCCCCGGAACGCCGGCTTCGTCCTGAACTATTCGCGTCAAGCGGGCTCTGACCACCGCCCCCTCGGCAGCCGCGGCCGCGAGGTGATGCACGGCCTCGACCCGACCCTGGTGCCGATCATTACCACCCTGGTCCGCAGCTTCACCGTGTGCGACCACTGGTTCGCCTCGGTGCCCGGGCCCACGTGGCCGAATCGGTTCTTCCTGCACGCGGGCACCGCCAAGGGCTTCATCGAGACGCCGGAGGTGCCGGGTCAGTTCGTCTCTCAGTTCTTGAGCTCGCCGTACGACATGCCGACGATCTTCGAGAACCTCGCGGAGCGCGGCCTGACGTGGACCGTCTACTTCGACGACTACGCGCAGGCCTTCGCGCTGCGGCGGCTTCATCCCTACGGCGACCGCTTCCAGCGCTACGAGCAGTTCGCCCGCGACGTCGAGCACGGTACGCTGCCGACCTACGCGTTCATCGAGCCGCGCTCGTTCAGCGCGCCGGGCTTCCCCGCCAACGATCAGCACCCTCCGCACGACTTGCTCGAGGGCGAGAAGCTCATCGCCCAGGTCTACGACACGCTGCGCGCCGACGACGCGCTCTGGCGCGCGTCGCTCATGGTGGTGCTCTACGACGAGCACGGCGGGTTCTACGATCACGTGCCGCCCCCGCGCGCCGTGTCGCCCGACGGGTCGGCAGCGCGGCCCTCCGGATTTCGGTTCGACCGGCTGGGCGTGCGCGTCCCGGCGATCCTTATCTCGCCCTGGGTGGCCGAGGGCCGCGTGGATCACACGGTCTACGATCACACCTCGATCCCGGCGACGATCAAGAAGATGTTCGGCCTGCCGCGATTCTTGACGGCGCGTGACGCGGCGGCCAACACGTTCGAGCGCAATTTCCTTCCGGCCGCGCGGACGGTCTCGCTGACGAACCTCGGACGCCTGATGCCGACCCAGCGAGCGGCGCCGGCGAGCGGCGGGGCGCTGTCGGCCTACCAGCGTTCGCTGAAGGCGCTGGCGCAGGCGATGGGGTCGCCGCCCGCGGCCGCCCCGGGCGCGGGCGAGGCCACCCGGGCCGCCCAGGCGTTCCTGCAGCAGCCGCAGTCGCCGTGAGCGGCGCGCTGAAGGTCAGCCCTTGATGCTGCCCAGCGTCAGCCCCGCCGCAATGTAGCGGCGGACCGCGAAGAAGAGGACGATCGGCGGCAGCGCATAAATGAGCGAGGCCGCCACGGGATAGTTCCACGGCGTGTCCTCGTTCTCGAAGAACGTCGCGAGGGTGATCGCGACGGTCTTGTTGCGGGGCGAGGAGAGCAGGATGAACTGATACAGGTATTCGTTCCAGGCGGTCAACAGCGCGTAGGTGCCCACCGCCGCCAGTGCCGGCGCCATCAGGGGGAGATAGATCCGGGCATAGAGCTGGCCCGGCGAGGCGCCGTCGATCCGCGCCGCCTCGTCGAGCTCGATCGGAATCAATCGGCCATACCACATCAGGATGATCACCGCGTAGGGGACGGCGAGCGTCACATCCGCCGCGATCACCGCCCACAGGCTGTCCAGCAGCCCATAACTGTGCATCAACCGATAGAACGGGATGACGAGGAAGTACGCGGGGACCATGTAGACGAGGAGCGCGATGGTGGAGATAACGTTGCCCCTGCCGAGCCGTGTCCGGCCCAAGGCGAAACCGGCCAGCGAGCCGATGAGTACGGTCAGCGCCATCGTCGTGATGCCGATGAAGAAGCTGTTGCCGAGCTGGTGCCAGAAGTCTTGAAGGTACCAGTACCGCTGGAACAGGACCCCGCGAAATGCCTCGAGCGTCGGAGCGGCCGGCCAGATGTCGCCGGTGAATTCCGTCTTGCCCTCGGGATCGAGGGCGATCAACAGCATGTTGTAGACCGGCAGCAGCCACCAGATCAGCAGCGCCACGGCGAGCACTCCGGTCCCCGCGTCGCTGACGAGTCGGCGCAGCCGGCGCGACGTCCGGCCCGCGGCCGCCACGATACTCATAGCTGCACCTCCCTCATGTGCAGCCTGCGTATCAGAAGGATCGCGAGTGGGATAATCACGGGCAGGGCCGCCATGACGGCCGCGACACCGAGCTCGGGTTTGCCTTGGTCTAAGAGATATTCGACGCCGAGCGTCGCGAGCACCTCGGTCGAACCAACGGGCGCTCCGTTGGACACGAGATCCGTAGTAGTGAAATCGCCAATCATCCAGATCGTTGCCAGCAACGTGCACACGAAATAGAGGTTCGACAGCAAGGGCACCACGAGGTGGACGAAGCGGCGGAAGCCGGTGGCGCCGTCGACGTCGGCGGCGTCGTAGAGATCCTGAGGGATCGCCGTCCGCCCGGCCAGCAGAATCAGGGTCCAGAACGGCATCGTCTTCCAGGTGTTGGCAACGATGTTGGCTCCGAGCGCGAGCCAGTAATGCGTGAACCAGTCCGGACCGTGTACACCGAACAGCTTCTCTAGCACGCTGTTCAGGAAGCCCCAGTACACCAGCATCCAGTGGAAGGAGATGAAGCCGGTCTGCGCCGGCAGCGCCCAGGGCAGCATCGAGAGGACCAGCATCGCCTTGACCCACCATCGGCGGCGCATGAAGAAACCCGACAGCAGCAGGGAGAGGAATAAGTTCACGTTGACGCCGATGCCGACATAGAGCGCCGTGCTGACGACCGCATCCCAGTAGTCGTCGCTCGCAAACAGCGTGCGGTAGAGCGACGGGCTGCTCGCCATCCAGAGCCCGTAGCCGATCGGGAAGGCGGCGAAGGCGACCAGGACCGCCATGTAGGGAACGACGAAGGCGAGCGCCCAGGCGAGCTCCGAGCCAAGCGGTTGCGGGCGCCACGACGGTCGCCATTGCCTGTGGAGCACGCCGAGACGCCGTAGCGTGCTGCCCACGACCACGGTCTTGCCGGCGAACTCGCCAGAAGTTGGCGTGGGCGGACCAGGTCGAGCCCGGCGCGTCATCCAGGATCTCGACCCGCGCAGCCACGCAGCCCGCCCGGTCTCGGGAGCGGCGCTGCGTGGCTGGCGGCGCGGGCTAGCCCTTGACCCCGCCTACCGTCAAGCCGGCGGTCATGCGCCGGCGGAAGGCATAGTAGATCGCGACCGGTGGCGCCGCGTAGATGATCGCGGTCGCCATCATGAAGTTCCACGGCGACTGGTCGCTGCTGAGGAACTGCGCGAGCGCGACTGGGACTGTCATGCTCGACTTGGAGGACAGCAGCAGGAACTGGTAGAGGTATTCGTTCCAGGCCAGCAGCATCGCGTACGTGCCGACAGCGACGAGCGCCGGGGCCATCAGCGGCAGGTAGATTCGCAGATAGACTTGGATGGGCGAGGCGCCGTCGATCCGCGCGGACTCGTCCACCTCGATCGGAATGCTCCGGCCGTATTCCTGGAAGACGAAGAATGCGTACGGCGTGGCGAAGGCGACCAGGGCCGCGATCACCGACCAGAGATTGTTGGCGAGCCCATAGTTCTGCATGATCCGGTAGAACGGAATCGCGAGGAACGAGGTCGGGATCACGTAGGTCAACAACGCGGCGTTGCTCACCAGCCAGCCGTAGCGGATGCGCATCCGGCCGATCGAGAAGCTGGTCAGCGTGCCGATCATCAGCGTCAGGATCGTGACCATCGCCCCCATGTAAATGCTGTTCGCGAACTGGTGCCAGAAGTGCTCCAGATACCAGTGGCCCTGGGTCAGGACGCCCCAGAAGCTCTCGATCGACCAGACCCGCGGCCAGATGTGATCGGTGAACACATCGCCCTCGGGCTCGAGCGAGATCATCACCATGTTGTAGATGGGCACCAACGTCCACACGAGGAGCACGACCGAGAGCACCACGACGCCCGCCGTCTCGAGATAGCGGCGGCGGCGCACGGCACTGAGTGCGCGCGATGCCGTTCGCGCTGAGGTCAGTCTCGCATGAGCCGTGATGGTGCTCATAGCTGCACCTCCGCGGTCCGGAGCTTGCGCATCAGGATGATCACCAGCGGGATCACCATCGGCAGCGCCGACATCACGGCAGCCACGCCCAGGGGTGGCTGAGCGAGGTCGAAGGCGTTGCGGATGCCGATCGTCGCCAGCACGTGCCCCTGGTTGGCGGGGCCGGCCCCGGAGACGAACGTGACGGCGTTGAAGTCGCCCAGCAGGAAGATCGTCGAGAGCAAGGTGCAGATCAGATAGAGGTTGGCCAGGAGCGGGAACGTGATGTGCACGAAGCCGGAGAGCCCGGTCGCGCCGTCGACCTTGGCGGTGTCGCGGATCTCGAGCGGAATCGCCATGCGTCCGGCGAGCAGGATCAGGGTCCAGAACGGCGTCCACTTCCAGATGTGAGCGAGGATGACCGCGCCGAGGGCGCTCCAGCGGTCATTGAGCCACGACGGCCCCTCGATGTGGAACAGCTTGTAGAGCACGTTGTTGAGGAAGCCCCACTCACCGTTGAGCATCCAGTGGATCGAGATGAACGTCGAGATCTGCGGCACCGCCCAGGGCAGGACGAAGATCAGCAGCAGTATCTTCGACCATCGGCCCGGGCGCATGAAGAAGCCGGACAGCAGGAGCGCCAGGAACATCTTCACGTTCACGCCGAGCGCCAGATAGAGCACGGTGTTCACCACCGTGCTGTGGTAGACCGGGTCGGCGAACAGCTCCCGGTACAGACTCGCCTCGCTGCCCATCCACAGCCCGTAGACCACCGGGTAGACGACGAAGGTGAGGAACACCGCGATGTAGGGCACCACGAAGGCGATCGCCCACGTGTACTCGCCACCCTTGAGGGTGCCGCGCAGCGAGCGGGCGAGCGTGCGCCTCTGGATGGCCGGGCGCCTGATATCGACGATTGAGGAGCTCATTCGTTCGCCTCCGCTCACGCCTTCTTGTACTTGGAGAAGATCTCTTCGGTGCGCTTGAATGCCTTCTCGACCGCCACTTCCGGCTTCACGCCGTCCTTCGCGACGTCGATCATCGCCATGCTGAACACATGCTGGTTGCGAACTTCTGCCATCGCCAGGTTGAACACGTAGTAGTCGGGCACGGTCGGGCCAAGGAGGCCCATCTGGACATAGCCCCGCAGATGCGGGTCCTTCGGGTCCTGCCAGAACGGGCTCTTGGCGAGCGACGGCATGACCGGCAGCCAGCGGCCCAAGCCCAGCT